>Ga0335070_10010584_pt1 | contig 10785 bp, 7 predicted proteins | sample Lox_Sample_13_FD_206722 | JGI IMG/M metagenome (GOLD analysis project Ga0335070, IMG submission 206722) | Soil microbial communities from Loxahatchee National Wildlife Refuge, Florida, United States - Lox_Sample_1.3 | ecosystem: Environmental > Terrestrial > Soil > Wetlands | place: USA: Florida...
GCCCAGGGAAGAAGGCGAAAGCTGCGGTAACCTCCAAAAAGCTCGTCCCCTCCCAGACCTGAAAGCACCACTTTTACGCCACTTGCCCGCACTGCACGAGACACGATGAACGTATTCGTGCCGTCAATACTCGGGAGGTCCATCGCGGCAACCGAGAGCGGCACCTGGCGGGCCACCTCCGAATCAGGCAATCGAACTTCGGTATGTTCTGTCGAAAATCGATTTGCTATGGATTGCGCATGCGTGGACTCGTCCATTTCTGTGCCGCGGAAGGCCACGGTGAACGTGTGAATTGGCGTTGAGCAGACGTTCGCAGCACATGCGGTAACCGCCGATGAGTCAATGCCACCGCTGAGAAAACAAGCCACCGGAACATCTGCAATCATGTGTTCTTGGACAGAAGCTCGAAGCAACTCCAGCGCAGTTGCTTCCGTGCCGAAACCGTTGCACGCTGGGTCGGACCAAGACCAATATTGTGTGACCCGACCGACAATTCCGTCGCGCACTTCAACCCAATGTCCGGGGGGTAAGGACCTGATTCCTCGTACGAGAGTGAAAGGTTCAATGACGGAACCAAACTGCATGTAGCTGGCTATACCGTCACGATCCAGTTCTTGTGGCGCTATGCCGGACTGCAGGAGTGCATTAACCTCTGACGCAAAAACAAAGCAAGCTTTGAAGTTGCCGTAGTAGAACGGCTTGATGCCCAGGCGATCTCGCGCGCACCAAAGCAATCGCTGCTGGGCATCGTGTACCGCAATGGCAAACATTCCTCTGAAACGATGAACACAGTCTGCGCCCCAGGCTGCGTATGCGTGCAAAACCGTCTCAGTATCGCTCGTTGAGCGCCAGCGCACATTCGGCAGTTCCCGCCTAATTTCCAGGTGATTGTAGATCTCGCCGTTTAGGACACAAGCGTTTCCTGTCTCCGGATCGCGCATTGGCTGATGTCCGGCCGAACTTAAGTCCAGAATCGCTAAGCGGGTGTTGCCAAGGACCAGGCCACAGCCCGGCGTCGAAATCAACTCAGTACCGCGATCATCAGGTCCCCTGTGCTTCATAGCAGCAATCATGCGCTCGACTGCGAGTCGAACATTAGACGACTCCGCAGATCTGCAACTCACTCCTGCTATTCCACACATTTTGCCGATACCGCCTTTTCGCCCGTCAATGCCGCAATCAATTTGTTTCCGAATCGGCTGGCCGTAAATTCTTCCTTGAAGCGCAGACATCCGGCATTCCCAAATTTATCGCGCAACCCAGGCTGTGTGGCCAGCCTAAGTATCGCATCCAGCAGTTGCTCTCGGCTGGAAGGGTCTACGATGATGCCAGTTCTTTCGTTCTCAACTACGGACTCCGCTGCTCCCGGCGCTGCAATACACGCTTTCGCCGCGCGCATCGCTTCCAGATAAACCAATCCAAAACCTTCGCCTGTGCTTGGCATAATGAAGAATTCACAGTCGCGATACAATCGTTGCAATTCTTGGTCATTCACGAAGCCTGTGAAAGTAACACGACCATTCAAGTTCAGCGAATTTGCCTTGGCTTCCAGCCGGCTGCGATCGGGACCATCTCCGGCGATAACGAGATTTAGCCCAGGTGCCCGCTGCATTACTGCTCCCCAAACTTCCAGCAGTTCATCATGCCCCTTGTAGCGCGACGCGCCGACCAAACGACCAACGATCAAAGCAAAACGATTCAGCGCTAGGCTGGGGCCCTCCGCCGGAACTTCGAGCGGCGAAATGCCGAGTGGACAAACGTGAACAGGCAGCGTTACGAATTTCGGATTCTCGATCTTGAATCGGTCCACAGTAGCTTGGGAATTCGCAATCACCGAGTGGGCTGCATTGATGGCAATCCGTTCTCGCATCCGCAAGGGCTTCCAGGCTTCGATGCCATGCAAGAAGACAGACAGTCTTGCACCGCGCCAAAGGAACGGGAACGCTGCCGGCGCCAAGTGGACATGCATCGCCAGTACAATCGTGCCAGCCTCAACGCCGTTACCGGCCACTTGCAACAGCTTAGCGGAAAATTTGAATGCGCCGTTCTCTGCAGTCCACAACCGGGTATTGCGGGGAACTTCTTTGCTTGACTCAGCACATAGGCTGTATGCATCCACTTTGAATCCCGCAGCGCCTAGCTGCTCCGCAGCAACACGAGATACAAGAGAGATTCCATCTCGTCCGTTGAACATGGGCGTGATGAGAACAACGCGAGATTCCGTTGCCGTGCTCACGCTTCCCTGCCCCGTCCTTCGGCGAGAATCTTGTCGTATGCGCGCGTCATCTGCTGTACCACAGAATCCCACGAGTACTTCTTCAAAACCAATTGACGTGCTCGTTCACCCATTCTGCGTGCACGGTCGAGATCGGACAGTAGTTCCGTGATTGCCGTAGCGATATTGTCGGCATCATGCTTGACCCAGCGTCCACAGTTCTCGGACTCCACTTCACGCCAGGGACAGGTTTCTGTGACGACCACAGGAGTCCCGCAGGCCATCGCTTCGACAATGCTCATACCGAAGCTCTCCGTCTCTGAGCAGGCAACGAGTACGCTAGCGTCTGCCAGCAGATTCCATTTCCTTGTCGAATCCAACTCACCGGTCCATAGCACTGAATCACCCAAAGGGCGAAAAAGAGGCTCTACTTGTGCGCGAAATCCTTTTTCATCTGGGCCGGCGAGAACCAGTATGGGCATCGGCGAAGTCTTCACCTTCTGAAAAGCTTCCGCGAGAAGATCTAGGCGTTTGATTGGATGAATTCGGCCCAGCCAGGCAACTATTGGAGTGCGTTCGTCGATCCCGTATTCGCTTCTGAACGTACCCGCACGGCTGGCTATATCTCCGGGAAGCTCGACACCGTTCGGGATCGTCAGCGCTCGGCACCGAATCCTCAAACCCGTGATATCCGCGATTTCTTCTTCTGAAGTGACGTGAAGCAAGCTTGCATGCTGCAACACTTGACGCTCCACAGGAAACAGCATCCTCTTGCGCCATGCGTGGTGACGGCGTGCGCCGCTGAGAAGCATTCCTCTTGTGGAAACGACATACGGCAAACCTGCATGGATACACGTCTTAGCCGCGCGCCATCCAGTCAAATTCCAAAGGCAATGGATGTGCACCAAATCAAAATTCTGAATTTGCGCGACCAGCGATTTCGGTAATTGTGGGGCGTCAAAAAACCGCGCAGCAAGACCGAGCGGAAATCGAAATACGGGAATTTCGTCGTAAAGCTCAGGTTCGTGAACAGCACTAGGGAGTTCTACCTGCCCGCAAGCCGTGGTGGTGAAGACGGAGACGTCGATTCCGAGACGTTGCTCAGCTCGACACAGTCCGAGAATTGTCCGAGGTGGCCCGCCGTAGCAAAAGGCCGGGGCAAAATACGGGCTGACATGGAGGACTCGCATCAGCCCTTTTCCTTCCCAAGCTGTAAAACCTGTTTCGAGGATAAAACAGGACGAACAAAGCGGATCGCGGGCGAGAACAGTAAGACAGTGAGTAAAATTGCCTGGATGATTCCTGCCAGATACTGCACCGCTTGACTCTGAATGGTGATGAAATTCGGCAGCAAGGCAATACCGAGACAGCGCAGAAATTCTCCTTGTTCGGCATCGAGAAAGTAACGTCGTATGACGTTGAGCAGGAACCCGATCACAAACACGACGAAAGGTGGTCCAAACCATCCGAAGTTTATGTACGACTCGGCTAAGAACCCAACTGCCATTGAAACTTTTCCCAAATCCCTGCGATCGGTGATGCCGTAAGCAACTTGATAGAACTGGTTCGCTCCGCTGAAGGTCGGCTTTTCTGGCCAGATAGCTCTCGGAATGAGTGTGATTGCAAGATATCGGTACAGGCGCCCGTTCTGGAATGGGACCTGTGTAGGAGTCATTTGCATCACCATCGCAGTAGGCTCGAACAGCGAAGCTCGAGAGATGGTCGCGTCAAACAAAGCGGTGCGCTGCTCCGGTTCTTCGAACGCTCGAGCCCACGCTCGCGCTGAGGCCTCAATCCAGAACGCTACACGCTCCGTCGTACTTCCTTGAACAACGCCGATGCCCCGCCAGTAATGCGCTCGGAACTCATTCTTGCCGGGCTGCAGGAAAAGGAACACAAGCAAAATGCAGGCAATAGCGATCTTCGGGACACGTCGACGCAGATCGAAGTATCCGACCCCAATCACCATCAGAAACGCAACTAAGTCCCCAAGCCATCCGGAAGCAATGGCCTTGACAAGCCGCAAAACAACAAATCCGATCAACAGAACTTCATCCAGCCGCTCCGTTTCTTGATTGAGGTATCTCCGAAACAAAGAAAGAAACGCAACCATCAGAACGACAGTCTCTATGTCAACAAGTGCCTGGCGTCCCCCGGAACCTAGGGCACCAATGCCCAATACGGCCATCACAACCGATGCTGCCGCGAACATCAGACGCATATAATTCCACGTTGCCGGCGTCCCACCAAAATCCAATCTCCATTCCCTTGCGAAGCCATCAGGGATCGGGACGCTCATTCCTGCCCAAAGTGCCCCTATTCCGATCACCGTGAGCATCATCGTGTTGTCCATTGCGTCGGCAGCGAGAAGCCGGGGACCGAACGACGTCTTTACGATATGTTGTCCGAGATAGAGCGGCACGACGTACGTCAGGACGAACATAGCCCCCATAACAGCAAAAAGCGGAAAACGGCGCAGATCCCCCTTCTGCCAGAGGCAAAAGGACCACCACGGCAAAAGCACCAAGACGAACGAGCAACTAATTGCAACGAAACTGATCGAATGAGGAGAAACCAGCCAGAGTGCAGCGACGAGGAGCACTGGAAGAGAAATCACCTGCACCGGGAGCATCGCTTCCGAACCTGTATACATCGCTGTGCGCGCCCCGATTGACGGTGCTACTCTCATCTCACTGATTCTTTCACAACAGAAATTACCGCCTGAACCGTTCCTTCCACCGCAGAGGATACCGAATACTGCTTTATCAATTCCTTTGCCCTTGCGCTACAGCCGCGCCTGTACTCTGCGTCACCAGCAAGCTGCACCATTGCCTGAGCAAGTGCATCGTGATCGCCGACCGGGAAGACCTCTCCGGTGCCCTTCCCTGCGATCAAGTCCGGTCCACAGCCAACCTGATCGCTGACGATGCACGGCAACCCGCTCCACATAGCCTCATTGACAACGATGCCCCAGGTCTCTTGAGCAGAAGGCAAGACCAGAACGTCTGAAGCACTGAAGATCTCTGGCAGTCCCGTCTGATTGATGAAGCCAGCCAGTGTTACGGGAACCTGCCATTCTCGCGCGAGCACCTCGCAACTTCTGCTTTCAGGACCATCTCCCACCATGAAACCTGCTATGTTCGGCTGAATCCCATGCGATCTCCTGAGAGCGTCCAAGAACAAAGTGGGATTCTTCAATGCGGTGAACTTGCCTACGAACAAGAACACAATCGCTTCGGTTGGCAGATTCCATTTCATCCGTGTTGCTTCACGTGTGCAGTAAGAACCCTTATCCCGCTTCGTGAACAAAGCTTCATCTATGACATGCGGAACGTGAAAAACCTGATTCTCTGGCACACCATAGTGAACGTAATATTCGCGAGACCATTGCCCAACACTCAAGTACCCGTCGAACAGACGCAGCATCCAGGGATAAGCGAGGTCCTTCACAAGGCTTTTTGCTTCCGAACGCGGAGTGTGCAGATGCGAGTCGCCACGAACCAGTACTGGTATCCCGAGTCGCTTTGCTGCCCATACGGTTTGCCAACAGGCCTTGTGATTCCATCCATTCACAAGAACCGCATCAAAGCCTTCTGCCCCCAATGACTTATAGATACCTGGCACATCGAGCCCTGAAAATGATGAGGTTTGGGGATTTGATGCGACATTTTCCAGGAATTCGTACTCGTAACCATCAAGGAGTGGAATGTCCCATTCGAAAGGAACACCGAAACCAGCCTCTGCCTGCTGGCCGGGTGTCGCTCTATGGCAATAGAACACCTTGACCTGGAGTCTGCCGTCCGCAGCGAGCCCCCGATACCACGGAGTGTGGTACTGAATAGGATGGGTCGCTAATATTGCGAGGCGCAACGAATTGCGCGATTGGCCATTTGCTGTCCGCCGAGGAAGCGTATTGGCAACACCACACACCTGAGGAAATCTCGCCTCCCGCGAATGTTGGAACTATTTACTGGAAGAACGCAGTATAGCGTGATCAAAAATTCTCGCCAATGCTGAACATACCGAACGCGCCGTATACGGCTCAAAAGCTTCCATATCGGGGGTAGTTTCTTCATGCGGAGACAAATTCAGCAGCCCTTTTAGGCGATCCTCGATTACGCTCTGTCGGTTTTGCAGGTCGGCTTCCGATTCGAAGGTGGTGGCGGACCCAGCGCGTGTCTCCTTAAGAATGCGAACCACGCTGCTCGAGCTATGGAAAATGGGCAGTAGTGGGCGTTTTGCCAGAATGTAGGGAAATAGCTTAGACGCACTGTAGTGCGAAGACGTGGAACCCAACACCAACAGTGCCGATGAATCAATCAAAATCTGGAGTGCATCCAAATAGGGCACTCGCTCGGGATGCTCGTCTACAAACTGCTCCACCCCCGTCTCGCGCGCCAATGGCAAAACCAATTCACGCGCCATCTTCCCAGTAGCGTAGTTTGTGCCCACAAAATGAAAGCGCGTGTTGCGCATCAACTCCGGTTCCAACTCGGAAAGGTGACGGATCGAACGAAAGAGCACGCGCAAGACCGGCAATATATCCGGGCCTCCACGTCCCACGTAACTGATGTGACGCAAGTCGTCATTCCGAGAGAAGATCGGATTCTTTCTGGGATGCTGTCTCAGGTATTCGAAGTCCTCAGGCTCGATACCCAACTGGATTCCCGTTATGTCGGCTGTACTTATCCACGGATAGCGCTCGGGCATGTCGCGAAGGTAAGCGGCGTCAACGGAAATCAGGTGCGCCGCATGCCGCACAGAAAACGGCTCTAGAATTCCCGCAACTGCCCGGGAAATACGCCATTTAGGCGGACGCTGCGAGGCGGGAACTGTTTTGTAGTAATCAGTGACGTACGGATCTTGAAAATCGATGATATAGGGCAAACCAAATCGCATATGCGCGAACCTGCCTAGCAGCATCGTGTAGAAGGGTGCGACTGTAATTAACAGCAGGTCGATTTTGCGCCGCCTGACGAGCGTACTCAGCGCGCACCAGTGATGCCACAGGCTACGTATGCCAAGGTCTCCGATCCCAAACTTACGAGTCCAACTCGTGCGGAAGGCGCTCGTACGGATTACCTCAAAATCGCCCCGCAGAAGTTGCTCGTTCTCTGGGTCGACACTCCATTCATAGAACTCCGGGGCAGTCGTTATTACGACCGGTTCCCAGCCAAACTCTCGCAAATGGTCGGTGAAAAAGCGGGATCTCAAAGCAGGCGGCATGCTGCTCGGGCAAAAATCCGGTGCGATGATGGCGACGGTCTTCATGGGTGAGGTTGTGTCATAGCGTCAATGTTACGGGTGGACAGGGAAATCCCTTAGAACGCGACGCAGAAAATCGATCGTGTCATCAGATTCACGTCTTGTAAAAGCGCTAGAAGGCATTGGCAAGACTCGTCCAGACAGTCTCTGCATGGAAAGCGGCCTGCAATTCGGTGTTAATCGCCATAGAATACTATTACAGCATGTTCCCCAAAACGGACCAAAGATTCGCGCCAATTGATTTCAGGACACGTTTCCCCGCCCTGGACGGAATACGAGCGTTGGCTGCGGCAATGGTGTTCGTCCATCACTACGGAGGGGGCGCGCATGGGGGCATGCTACTTCGATTGATGGATTTGGTGCGACAGCGCTGCTGGGCTGGAGTGGATTTGTTTTTCGTTTTGTCCGGCTTCCTTATCACCGGCATCCTCTATGACACCCGGGCAGATTCCCATTACTTCAAACGATTCTTTCTTCGCCGCGCGGTACGTATTCTCCCGGTCTTCTACGTTGTAGCCACAATGTTGCTGCTGCTCACTCCGTTTTTCCACTACAGATGGGGCTGGGCGTACCTGTCTTATCTGGCCTATGTGGGCAACTTCTTCGGCAACTACAACTGGACCTACTACAACTTGGTTAGCACAAGTCATCCGGCGGCAACGGTAGAGATTTCCCACTTCTGGTCCCTGTGCGTGGAGGAGCAATTCTATCTCCTGTGGCCGATTGCGGTTTTCTTGATCCGGGATCGTGGTGTGCTGCTGCGAACAGCCGTTGGTCTGTCTCTGCTGGCATTGGGGCTGCGCATCGCCATGTTTGTGCACTATCCCGCCGAGCTGGCCACATTGTGGGTGGTACGCACGCTGCCCTTCCGCATGGATTCACTGCTGATTGGCGGCATACTGGCGCTGCTGCTGCGGGGCCCGGCAGCAGAACGTTGGCACTCCAGCGGCAAATGGTTTTTTCTGACGGGGCTGTCTGCGGTGCTTGGCATCCTGTACCTCTCACCAGGCAGCAATTCTCCCTGGGTGTATACCGTCGGGCTCACCCTCATTGCTATCTCCAGTGCGGGACTTATCTGTAGCACTTTGCGGACAGGATCTTCTGCGTTTCAATTCTTCCGTTTGAAGCCATTTCGCATTCTCGGCAAATACAGCTATGGCTTCTATGTGTTCCACCTGTTGTTCCGGGCGGCATGGATTCAGGTTCTCTTGGCGGAAGCGCAAATTCACAGTCTCGCGGTGGTTGGCATTGTGGCTATCGTGAGCAATTTCTTGATCACATTCCTGGTGTCGAAGCTCAGCTACGACTTGATCGAGTCCCGTTTTCTCAATTTAAAGCGCTATTTTGCGTACGATACAGAGGAAGTTGCGCAGAAACGGGTCCTCAGTGCCATGGAGTTCTAAGCGAGTTCAGAAATCGAAATGCTGATCCCAGCGACGAGTGCCGTTCTCTCCAGAGCCGAGAACGTCTTCGGCTTGTTTTTGGACTGCGACGAAATGACCATTGATTCGCAGTCTGAAATGAGGCAGAACTACCTCTGGTTTGGCGATATGGCGAACACCTGGCATTTTCGCGACTAGTTCCGCGACACGAAGCGTCAAACTCGGAGGCCAAGTCTCTGCTCCAAAAATCGTGTATTTTCGGTGCGTCAGGATGTACCGCAAGACCTTTCTGATGGCAGGGTAGGAAAATGTATCGTCAAAGGCAATCACTCCGCCCACATCGAGTATTCGGTCGATGAAGAAGAACTCCATCAAAGTGTAGTCAAACGTGTGCCATCCATCGATGAAAGCAAACTGCACACGCACGCTGTCGCGCTCCAATTGCGGCAAGAGGATGTGGGACGAGACTGGGTGAAACTCTACCATGCCTGCATATCCGGCCTCATCTATGTGCTTGATGCCAATTCCGTGGAACCCTTCGAATTGGTCAGGATCGCATACGATGTGTTTTGTGCCCCCAGACTCTTTCATGGCCTCGCAAATGTAGAGTGTGGACACGCCGAAAGCCAACCCAATCTCGACGCTGGTACGTGGACGAATCTGTCGAACCACGTCCTGCAAAAACTCACCTTCTTCGCGAGGGATATGGACTTGAAGCGGATAGGTCGTCCCACTTACATCGCACACTGCTTTCGTTGTAAGAATGCGGTCAAGCGTTGGGTTCATGCGCAACAGTGTAGCAGCCGAGCGATATGAATCGTCGACCCGTCTCTGGCACATGGAGTTGATGTTTAACCCACTTGCGAGGGCATAGACTTGACGCGATCCGGACCTTGCATTCAGAAGTTGTTCAACAAGTGCGGAAAGAAATGGGAGGAGAGGCAACGGTCACCTAGTGATCTCAATAATCAACGATTCATAGGTATTCGTAATGACCTCAGATGAGAAGCGTGCTTCGCAATCGGCGCGAACGGCTTCGCGATCAATCCTGTTCAGCTTTGAAACGCTCGCTACGGCACTCTCAATACCTTCACATCGAAAACCATTGATACCATCGCGGACGACCTCCGGCACGCTTCCGCGATCGAAAGCAATGACAGGGGTTCCACAGGCCATCGCTTCTGCCATTACGATTCCAAAAGGTTCCTCCCATTCAATGGGCATCAGCAATGCAATGCAGTTTCCCAACAGTTCGTTCTTGGCTGTGTCATCTACCGGCCCGATGTAGCGAATCTGATCTCCATCCAAGTGCGGCGCAATCGCTTCATCGAAATAAGCTCCATCGGGCCCTGTCGTCACTTTGTTCCCCGCGATCAACAATCTTCTTCCAGATCGCTTTGCGATTTCGATCGCGTTGTGGACACCCTTGATTCGCTCCAGTCGGCCGAGAAATACCAGTGGAGCGTCGGTGGGCACCTCGGGGACATATGTATATCTTGAAACGACAACGCCATCGTGCACGGCAACCCAGCGTCCATATCGATCGCCTTTTGGTCGGTTGCGGTAGACGCTGCTTGATGCCCCGGCAAAAACGATTGAGGATCCGGCTAGTGCGGTTGCAATCCGCACGCTGCGCCAGGGTACGAAGTCTCGACAGTAGCGCTGAACCTTCGCAACCCGACGATTTGGCAGAGCGGGCAATAACGCTGCCAGACGTCCCCAACTGAGAATGGCGTCAACATGCCGCAATGTCCGCACCAGTTTCGAACCAAGCTGACAGAGTTCCTGCGATCGCGCCCATTTCGAGAAGTGCGGTGGAACGCCATAGGGAACCAGTTCAACCTTACATTGACTCTCCGGATGCGCGTAGAGGGTGACTGTGTGACCACGCTCGGCGAGACCGTTCACCACAAACTCCACAAC
>Ga0335070_10010585_pt1 | contig 10784 bp, 16 predicted proteins | sample Lox_Sample_13_FD_206722 | JGI IMG/M metagenome (GOLD analysis project Ga0335070, IMG submission 206722) | Soil microbial communities from Loxahatchee National Wildlife Refuge, Florida, United States - Lox_Sample_1.3 | ecosystem: Environmental > Terrestrial > Soil > Wetlands | place: USA...
CAAGTTCGATGTCTTCCGCCTCGATTTCTGCTTGAGATCGGGGTTTTTTATCATCATTCATGCATTTTTTCTCCTATTGAGAGCATAATTGAGTTATTTTGAGATGTCAAATCCACAAAAACAAGGACTTACGGCTTTGGGGGCGGTGGGGGAGGAGTGGGGTGGGAAATTAAGTTATTGATTTTTTGTCTGAATATGGCTATTTCTCCCTATATCCCACTACTTTTATAGTAGTAGTAGTAATAATATAGTATATAATGTATAGCTGTACGCACTACACCTGTAGGGGAGGGGAGTATAAAACCACCATCGGGGGGGGGGAATCGGGGGAAATTTCCTCGATTCCTTTTATTTTTCAATGAGTTATCGTGATTTTCCCCTGTGGGGGAATGCATAGAAAAGTACGCGAATTTCTTCCCGTGCATAATTTAATAGTGACTACAAATACTAAAATAGTATTTGTGAAAAAATAAATACTATTTCATGCTGAGTACTGATATATGCATTTTTAATTACATTCTCAATACAAAATCATGAGTACTATTCTAGTATTTGTTTTTCAAATGAGTACTAAAAAATGCTGAGTACTAAAACATACAAATAAAATAAATACTCAATTAATCATTTTCCCGCATATAAATACTATATTAGTACTCAGTATAAAAACCACTAAAGCCAATAAATACTCATTTAATCATTTCCGGAAAAACAAATACTAAATCAGTACTCAGTATGGGTTATACAAGGCATAAATCATGCTGGGGAAGAAAAACAAATACTAAATAATTACTTGTCAATTTGCGCATGACCATGATACTGTACTCAAAAAATGAAAGGAGACATGCGACATGAAATACTACACAGGTAAAAGATGTAAAAAAGGACATCTTGCGGATCGTTATAAAGCCAGCGGGCAATGCGTTAAATGCGTAGAACAATATAGAAAGACCCTACGCTATGTGGGTTTCCGCCTGCATAAAGACGATGCCGAGCTGATTTTGCGTCTTGTAGAGGCTTTAAAGGCCGTTAGGAAGCTAAAAAACAAAGGAATCGATTTTAGTTGACAGACGTAAATTTTTTTTGTATAGTTGTGGATATGAGTAAGAAAGAAAGACGATTTACAGCAGTCGAAGCGGCAGAATATTTAGGGGTTTCAAAGGCTCTGATTCATAAGCGAATCAAAGACGGAAAGTACCCTGAAACGACGCGCTGCGAGTGCGGTAAAAGTGTGCTACTAACGCTAAACGATCTCAAGAAGAGATTCGTATGGCTTGCAACGGGAGGCGACCGACGTTAAGGGCGCTGCTAACAGGTAAGCTGTTCGGGGGCAGGTCTGCTGCGTAGCGCGTGGTATTAAGGCTAACCGTTAAAAGTATATACCTGACAGCTCGGAAAGACGGGCTTTTTAAACCAGAAGGAGACTTGAGACATGAAGACATTGATTGCAGCAAGTGTGCTGTTTTGTTCTGTATCGTTTGCCGCTTCGGCACCTGTTTATAATGGGGTGTACTGGCCTGCGGAGCGAGTTGGGCAACAAGTATTATTGGCAAATAATTATCACGACATTCAAGTCACGGCAATGCAGCCGCGACATTGTGATGATGGTAAGTACGATCCTAATTCTGTATTATTCAGAGCAATTTCCTCTGAGAATCACGTCGTCAGTGGTTATACGTGTGGTAATAGCGTTTATCCCACACTCACCACGGTGACGGAACCGAAACCGATGGGGTAGTGATAATAGTAGCACGCCCGAAAGGGAAGAATGGGTGCAATTCCCAGACCTGCCGGCATGAACGTCCCTGACAGCCGGGAAAGACCGGCACTTTAAGAGAAATTAGATTATCACCGTCCTGTCAAGGTGGAACCAGTAGTTCAATTGGTTAGAACATCCGGCTTTCAACTGGAAGGTTCGCGGTTCAATCCCGCGCTGGTTCAAATTTAAGGAGAGTTAATGAAAAACATATTATTAACCATTTTAGGCGTATTAACCGCTGGTATGGTTATTTTTGGTTTATGGCATGACCACATTGAAAGCCGTGAAGTTGATCAAGAAGAAATAAGGCAAATTCATGAGTAGACGTGAAATTGATTGGGCTAAATTATATCAAGACACTTATAAACAATTATTAGAACATAATGACGTCATTAATGAATTAAGAGCCGAAATTAAACAACTCAAACAAAAATGGGACGGCTACAGTGAATGTCCCACCTGTGGCCATAAACGCGGCGGTTGGTAATCTATAACTGCTGCGCCTCACTATATGCTCGTCCTATTTCTACTGGCGATTTTAAAGAATGTGCTAATGGACTTAATTTCTGAATATAAAGGCGTGGTCTTCCCGCATCGGGTAAAACAATCGTATTGACACGACCGTCAGGAAGAAATGGATGTTTGATGTACCCCAATGATTTTAATAATGCATGACGTTTGGAATAAGTAATATAAAATTTACATTTCGAAATTAAATTATCAAGCGCCATACTGGATATCCATCCACCCCGAAAACCACTCACGCCTTGCTCAATAGCTTCGCGTATTTCTTGTTCTAATGGTGAACTGCCCTCAGAGATAGCTAGCTCCGTGAATTGAGTCATCGGAGCGATGTGGCCTAATGCGGGGTTAAATTCATCCCGAATTTGATAAGTGTATAAAAGTTCGCTGACAATCTCATAACCACCATTCTTGAGCCAGCCATAGAGTTTGGGAAAATAATCACCGCCCATGCCGTCGCGAGCTAAATCGGCTTTTTCTTGTTGAGCGGTATAAAAAATGCCGAAACGTCGATCATCGCGTGATTTACGAAGCGCGTCGCGATGATTTGTATTAATAATATAATTACAACAAACATCCTTTGTGATTTTTTTGCCGCCTTTAGGCTCAATCTCTTGGCGATCACCATTAATAATCACTTTTAATGCTTCAATGATTTTTTCGTTGCTATCATAAATATCTTCCACGACGATTAAAATGCGACTATCCATCCAGTCGTTAAATCGACTAGTGATTTGGTCGGCTTTAGGGTAATGCGTATAACGATTACCCACAGCATGGGCTAAACAACGGGCTAAAAGTGTTTTACCATTTCCTTGCACACCTTGAATGATCGGACACCATTCGAATTTAATGCCTTGATATTGTATTAAAGCGGCGAGATAACATAATATGCGTTCCCGTTCTTCTTCATCGGGATAGAGTTTTTTTACATGATTTAAAAATGGTGTCGCATCACCTGCCCGTCGTGGAATATCTATCGGCCACCAGGTATTGACGAGTTTAGCGCCGTTTTCAGTAATCACCGCGCCAGCCGGGAGTAAAGGACGAAAACAAGAACTTATCACGCGCTCGCATTTAAAGCCCTGATTTTCTGTAAAAGCCTCCCAGGCATTTCGGCAGACTCGACCATTTTCTAAATCCATCACGAAACTGTGGCCGCCATAAATCACTCTAAACCGTTCGGCATTGACGAGATATCCACCGGGGATGAGTGCCTTATGCTCATCCATAATATAGACGCAGCCTTTAAAAAATTCTATTTGTTCATCCACGCCCAGAAGCGAGTTATTACCGCGTGGCTGGACTGTGGCTATTGTGGTTTGATGATAAAATGTGCTTTGCTTCGCGCGGGCTTGTTCAATGGTACGAGGAAGATAATCGCTCCGTTGCTGCCATTTATCACGAACGAGCTGACTCCGGTACATTAAGCGAATCATGCGTTCAGAGTCATTACCCGTCCAGAAGGCTAAATGTTGCGCTAACGCCGCATCGGCAGCGCTGGCATCATAGACTTGAGTATCTTTAGCTGGTGGATAGGCTCGTGCTAAAGCGGTTTCATTAGCCGCCCAGAGGTCTTGAATACTCGCCCCGCGCCGAAAAGGACTAGATTTCGATTGAAGCATTAAATTAATCAATTCGTCATCATCTTGAGGCCCCGACCAATTAGGATGAACCCCGCTGATATTAAAATTAGGCTCAATTTCAGGCTCGAAATATTTCTTCACTAATGCTGGAAGTAATGCCGTGGCGTTAAATTGAATATCACCACTCCAATTGGTACCGGTGAGCGCCGCGAAACGGTCTTGCGTATAAAATTCGATTTTATGTTTAATATTTTTACACTTATGAAACGGAGCTTCGCCAATCCCAAATAAATGTAAGCCACGTCCTGACTGAGAAACTTCCATTCCGGCGCCGTTAAATTGTGTACATATTTCAATCGCTAAGGGCGACCAGGCGCCAGAATCGAGTAAACAATGATCAATATCGAGAAACCAGTACGGAGGTGCGATAACGAAACCCACACCGGAAGCCTGCCATTGCGTCGCAGCGGCTAGGGCTTCAGCATACGTTACCCAGACGGTGGAGTCTTTCACTGAAATAGGTAAACCGTTCAGAGGGCTACAAGGGATTTTATCGCCGTCGATCAATCGATAAATAATGAACTGTTTAAAATGAGTGTCTCTAAAATGCATGGGCGACTTCCTTGAGTATTTTTCGTTTATCTTCCTTAGAAATTCGTTTAACTAATGGATCATTCATGAGAATAGCTTGCGCGATGACTGATTTATTATTTTGTTTCAGCGCCATTTGTATAACTAATTTTTTTAAATAAATCATCGTCTTAAAATGATATGTCACCAGCGAGACAGAAATCTTAGCACGGTCGGCAATAAGCTGGCGAGTTATTTTTCTATAACCGATTTCTTCAGCGAGTTCGAGAGAAATTTCCAATAGCTGCTGTTTTCGGACATCTGCGAGTTGTCTCATATTGATGCCCTCGGAGTGTGAATTTTATTCCAATGTAGAAGGAGTTCAACCATTGAGCTAAATCCGTTATCTTTTATTTCAAGTTCAGAACGTGAACATTCGCAGTTTAAATTAAGAATTCTTGGGCTATGCGGCCACGGATATCTGCTATATTTTTTTAATTTAGGTAAACAATGACATGCCGAACAGGCATACATTGTAATGTCGATATATTCATCAAGGTTATAATTAAATCTCATAGTTCATCCTCATGTGTAATAAAAGCGGCATCGCCGCCGAGTGAGTTAATTAAATTAATCCAATTAAGCTGTGCGCGTTCTCTCAATGTATCGGTATATTCCCATCCAGGTCGTTTAACTTCACGTGCCATGAATACGCCTATAGTTTTTCCTACCATATCTGGCGTAATTTTTATGGGCTTAATACCAATTAAATCTGACGACTTGAGTTGTGAATTTACTGATTTTGAATCGTTAGCTAAACCAAATCGAATAAAATTGCCATCCACGGTGTGAACGGCTCCGATATTATTTCGCCATAAATAAATGCCTTTTTTAGCGGCTTTTAAGCGGATTTTTGAAACTGTAGCGGATTCTTTCATGCGGTTTCCCCTGCTATAATAGTGTTAAATAATGCCATTGCGCGCTCTGTATTTAACGTTTGCGCGGTGGCGATGTCAATTCCAAATTGAAAATAGAATTGCCGATAAATTTTTGAATCACTCCACTGTTGAGCTTTATAATTTCCAGCCCATTGCGCAATAGCGGTTCGGAGCTGAAATTGTGCATCTTTCCGTTCGTTGTGGATTTTCATTAAGCGATAACGTGCAGGTGCTTCTAAGTGTTGTGGGATAAGAACATCGTTAATGAGTCGTTCAGACTCCCCACGGAGTTTAGCGAGTTCTGTAGCGTCTAATTCTGTTAAATCACCGTCTACTTGCTCAGGTGTTGAACGAAAAACGGGGACGTGCGGCGCGCCACAGGTAGGACAGCTTCGTAAGATACGTTCATAGACTTGAAAACAGAGTAAACAGGTTCGTAATGGGATAACACCCGGTTGTGCTGTTCTGGCGCGACGTTCTCGGCGATTAAGCGACCAGGTACGTAATACATCGTCGGGTAAGCGGTGCCGAATGACATTCCCCACATGATCAATCACGATAGCTCGCTGCTTGCCGTCCATCGGTCGAAGTCCGCGCCCGAATTGTTGTACGTATAATCCATATGATTGAGTAGGCCGCGCCATACTCACCACTTCAATAGCGGGGACATCGACACCCTCCCCGAATAAATCCACATTCACTAGCTGAAGTAATTCATTGTTACGAAAGCGTTTTAAGATATTGGCTCGAAGTAAAGCGGGCGTTTGACTGCTGACTACTTCGGCAGGAATGTCGTTTTTACGAAATTCTGCGGCGATGTCCGTGGCGGCTTTGATATCCACAGCAAAAGTAATACCTCGCTTGCCTGCGGCAATTTTGAGATAATGCGCCACCACATCTCCGGTGATGTGGGATTTATGAACGGCATTACGAAGTTTAGGCGGGCTATAATCTCCCGATGAAGTGATGGGAACCGCTGTTAAATCTAAGTCGGATGGCGGACAAAATACCGTATAGTCTGTAAGAAATTTCTGATTTATAAGGTACCGCATTGACGGGCCAAGAATTAAAGAGTCAAATATTCCGTCCGCATGTCTCCCTAGACCCTTACCGTCAGCTCTCACGGGCGTGGCGGTGGGGTATAGGCCACGGGCATGAGGGAATAACTGTGCGGCAGCGCCCCATTTATTGGTTTTAAGTACGTGATGCGCTTCATCTTGAACGATCAATGATACTTTTTTAAACCACGAAGTGGAAGGTGCCAGCCGAATTAAGGTATCTACACCGATCACCGTCACATCCGCTTGCGGATTGTAAAAGGATTTACTGAGTTCATTATAATGTAAGGAGATTGATTCTTTAACCGTTTGTTTCTGCGCAATAATATTATGTCTTACTCCACGCAGTGCGAGCGTTAGTGAAATTTGAGAAAGTAATTCATTTCTATGCGCGATCAATACTGACGCGCCATCATGTTCGGCAACAATCTTTGAAAATATGTGGGTTTTTCCGCCACCGGTAAATAATTGTACGCAAATATTTTGATGTTGCTGCCAGGCAACATTCACGTCATCGATAATTTTTTTTTGATAATCTCGTAACATTTTTGAAAATTCCTATTGACTACAGCGACAGTATGGAGTTACAGTACGTTTTTGTCAATAATTTTATGGAGAATTTTTATGATAAATCTTTCACTCGAAATTGATCCTTCACAACCTGTACCCGTTAAAGTGTTGCGTGATACGGCTAAATATTTATTAGCGCTGTCAGGTGCGGCAGTTGTTCAAGAAATTGAGGAACCGAAAAAACCCGTCATTGAAAAGCCTATCGAAAAAATTGAAACTCCCGTGAATACAAATGATCCTGAAATAGATAGCGAAGGTGTTAAATGGGATTATAAAGTACATTCTAGTCGTAAATTGAAAACACCAGACGGTAGATGGAAAGCTAAGAGAAATATAGAAGTACAACCTAATACTCCCCTACCCGTTATGAATATACCTGCACCGCCCCCACAAGCGCCTGCTGAAGATTTACTCGGTAAATTTATGAGTTTAGTTACGGATAAAATTGTTAAAGGAAAAATGACTCATAATGATTTGGCTAAATTTTTAAATGAAAATGGAATTGCGGATGTACCATCTATTCAGAATTACCCGCATTTACTACCTGAATTAATTAGAAAAATCGAGGTGTAAACATGAATGATAACACATTTGATAAATACGGAATTATGAAAGCATTTGATCGTTTTATAGATACTTTAGAACAAATGGAAAAATTTAATATTCCTATCATTCAATCTGTTCTTATAGATCGATTAAAATCATTCAATGATGGTATTAATAATTTACTAGAGGAAATTAAACCATGAATGAACATTCTATATTACCTCCTTCATCCGCTGCACGTCGGGTAGCTTGTCCTGGCTCACGTGCGATGGAATCGTTTTATCCTGAAGATAGTTCTCCTCATGCCGTAGAAGGGACTGCGGCACATTGGGTTGCGATGAAATTATTGAAAGGAGAATCGGTAAGCACTGGCGATAAAACACCTAATAATGAAATAGTGACCGCTGAAATGCTAGAAGGAGCCATGCTCTATCGAGATTGTGTTAATGAAAATAATCAAGGCGCTGATATTTTTCTCACGGAAATATTATTGAGCGCTAGCGATATTCATCCTGAAGCGTGGGGTACGGCTGATTGCGTGATGTTCGGTGGTGGTATGGGAATGCACGTATTTGATTATAAGTTCGGACATAAATATGTTTCAGCAACCGAAAATTGGCAACTCATTTATTATGCTGCTGCGGCATGTCAAACGTTTATGATTAAACCGACTAAAATCACGCTGTGGATTATTCAGCCGCGGTATTATGGTGCAGAAGGTAAAATACGAAAATGGGTTATTTCTTATGCTGAGTTACAAATTTATATTGCGACGCTTAAAAAAGTAGAAGCAGAAGCGATGCAAGAGAAAGCCCCGCTTCGGCCATCTAGTGAATGTGGTTTTTGCACCGCTCGTCATGCCTGTCCCGCATTACAAAATAGTACGGCGATGATCGCTGATTTTACTAAAACGGTTGCGCAGGATGATTTATCCGCGACACAAGTAGGAAAAGAATTAAAATTATTATTAAGCGTTCAAGAAGTATTAAAAGCTCGTATCAGCGGTTTAACAAATTTAGCTGAAAATATGATGATGAAAGGCGAACGAGTTCCTTATTTTCTCATGAAGCCTGGACGTGGTGCCACAGTATGGAAAAAATCATTAGAAGAAGTGCTTGAACTAGCGAAACTATATAATGTAACTGTTAAAAAACCGCTTGAATTAATCACGCCTAAACAAGCTGTTGATCGGGGACTTCCAGAATTTGCATTAAAAGAATATGCGGAATTTCGGCCCGGTGAAATGAAATTGCAGGAGGATAAAAAATGCTAGAAGTATTTCATGAAAGAAATATCCATCACGATTATATTGAACATGATCCTAAAGGCGTGACGTTAGTTTTAGATAAAATTCAACCTAAAAAAACTATTGAATTTTATGAAACTTATCATGCTGAAGAGTGTTATGTTAAAATTGAAAATAATAAAATTAAACTGGCTCAAATAACTGATCAACAACGTGAGTGGTATAAAGATATCCCAGATGATAGTTGTGATTGTAAACAAGAACCATGTCCAGGATTATTAAAATTATTATGTTTATTATTTAAGACCGAATTTTATTTTTATCGTGATCCAAAATTTAGTTTTATATTAAGTTCACCTGAACTCAATCCATATATTTTATTTAAACTGAGTGAACAAATTAAAAGCGCGCCTTTTTATTTTACTACTAAACATTTGCATGTATCGTCTGAATCAACTAACTAAGGAGACATTTTATGAGACAACAAAATGAAACGTTTTTAACGCCAGTGGGACGTATGGTGATGGGTTCTTTATATGAGCCTCAAACTAAAAGCATGGATGGAAAACCGCTTGTTTTTCGTTCAGGTCGTAATGAGGGAAAACCACGGGTAAATTATTTTTTCGCTTTAGCTATTAAAAAAAATGGTGAAGCACACTGGAATCAAACAGAATGGGGCGCGAAAATATATCATACTGCGCGTGCTTTATACCCGCGTGGAGAATCAGATAGGGCGACTTTCTCTTGGAAAATTGTAGATGGTGATAGTACGGTTCCTAATACTCAAGGCGTTAGACCCGTAGATCGCATAGGTTATCCCGGGCATTGGGTTTTAACGTTCGGCGGAGCCTTTGCACCCGCTATTATTGATCGTAATAAAGAATATATTACCCGCGAAAATGCGGTTAACTGTGGAGATTATATTCAAGTTAATATGATGGTGAACTCTAATAAATCCACAACACTAGCGCACATGGGTATTGTACTCAATTGTACGCATGTGGCTTTAATTTCGCAGGGAGAACCCATTGAGTTTAAAAAAGCCATTGATCCCAAAACATTAAACATTTCTACTCAATTACCGCCCGATGCGAAATTATTAGAGGTAGGGGCTAGACAAGAGTCTAAAAATAGTATACAGTCATCTATAACACCTCCGCCACCGCCTTATCCGGCGATATTAAATACCGGAAAACGTATGACGGAGAAAGCACCAGGGAGCTATGATCAAATGATCCAAGCTGGCTGGACGGATGAGCAGTTAGTTCAACATGGAATGATGACGTTATGATTTATTTAATATTGAGCGAAGATACTGCATTCGCTGATACAGGGCTACATTTACGAATAACCGTAGAAGGAAAATTAAAATCTTTTTATATTGTTCGCTATGTAGATAATAGAGAAGATGCTGAAAATTATTGCCGGTATGCTGGATATATCCCAGGCACGCGAACTCCGCGCTTTAGTTTTCAGGCGCTTAAAAAAATAGGAGAAAAATAAGTGGCTTATCAAGGACGTGATTTAGCTGAGGCTAATCAGGCGCTATTAGAAGCTAATACAATGTTAAGTCGGTATGTAAAAATTATTAAGAAACTTGATAATTTTAGTACACTTTTAATAGAAATGAATAATAACGGTCTTGAAAATATTCGGGGTATTGAGGTAGCTCAAAAACTTGAATCTATTTTAAGTGAATTTGAAAAAATAGTGGAGAAAAATAGTGAATAATGGTCTATCGGGCTTTGCTGTTGGAGCGGCCATTGCAGGATTTCTTTTAGTTATCATCGGTGTTCCAATGGCGCTTTATCCACGCTATAACGTGTGGAGTGAAGGACAGGTCGGGAAAGCTGAATTAGCTAAAGCGGAATATAATCGTCAAGTGCTGGTGAGAACTGCTGAAGCTAATGATGAAGCGGCGAAATATACTGCGCAAGCAGATGTTACCCGCGCTCAAGGTGTCGCGCAGGCAAATCTAATTATCGGTAAATC
>Ga0335070_10010586_pt1 | contig 10783 bp, 8 predicted proteins | sample Lox_Sample_13_FD_206722 | JGI IMG/M metagenome (GOLD analysis project Ga0335070, IMG submission 206722) | Soil microbial communities from Loxahatchee National Wildlife Refuge, Florida, United States - Lox_Sample_1.3 | ecosystem: Environmental > Terrestrial > Soil > Wetlands | place: USA: Florida...
GCGATGATTTTGCCTGTAAGGATAAATCAGCATAAGCGTCTATAGTTCCCTTCTGATAGCCGGGATCCCACTTGATATTTTGATCAATGTTTCCTTGAACAAGGGTAACATCCATGGATTCTGCAGCTTTTAGTCTTTCGTCTATTATGTTTACTCGTAAATACCCATAAGTAAAGATTATTAGCATTAAAGTGCAACCTAAAACTACTTCTGCCATCAATCTCATCCCTTTTAACTTCTGATTGAGAATATCAAAAATAATTACATTGACCAAAACGATGATAAACGAAACTCCATATATTCCCGTTATATCAACAACCTGAATTAACGTAGTGTTGAGGTATTGAGAATATGCGAGATCCTCCCAGGGGAAGCCTGTGAACAGATGGGATTTCCCATATTCTAGACATGTCCATAAAACCGGTGCTACAACAATCTTGGGTATACCTTTACCTGCAAAATACACAGTACCTGCGGCAAAAAGTGCCAGGTAGATGCTTAAATACGAAGACAAGAGCAGCATTATGGAAATGCCAGCATAATATGGAAGATGCCCATAGTTTACAATAACAAATACAATCCAGTAAAAAATACCGGTATAAAATGTGATACCGGAAATAAAGCCAGCGATTAGACCAATTCTACAACTTGTTACATGTTTGAGGGCAAAAAACAGAGGAACCAGAGCTGCCCAAGCAATAAAACCAAAACCATATTTTGGAAAAGAGAGAAAAAGAAGAACCCCGGAAGTGAAACTAAATATAAATGTATTTTTAGTACCATTCAGGCTTTGCATTCTCAACTTTTGATGATTCCCCCGCCTGCTAGAGATTCATCCATCTTTTTTATTTTAACTTTCCTAATACTTCGCTCATCGGCAGATTCAATGATCATTTCAAGATTATCAACATTAATGATTTCTCCGGTTACCGGAATCTTTTTAATAACACTCAGAATAAAACCACCGAGGGTTTCATATTTACCTTCCTTAAATTTTTTCTTCAAGTAATCTTCAAGCACCTCAATTTCTACCCTTCCATCAACAAGGATATAGCCATCAGCCAACTCAACTATATCTGCCTTTTTTGAATCGTGCTCATCATGAATTTCTCCAACGATTTCCTCTATCAGGTCTTCAAGGGTGACAAGCCCTGATGTACCGCCATACTCATCTATAACAATCGCCATATGATACTTCTTCTGTTTCAGTTCGTGGAGAAGATGATGCGAGTTTTTTGTTTCCGGAATATAATATGGCTTTCGCAAGCTTGATAGGATATCATTTTCTTTTATAGGTTTTGACCAGAATTTAAGAAGATCCTTTACATTTAAGATACCAACTATATTATCAACACTATCGGCATATACCGGCATCCTTGTATGACCATGTTTTATGGTTAGTTCGAGAATTTCATCGATTGTTGCATCACTCCCAATAGCAATCATTTCCGTTCGCGGGATCATCACTTCCCTGACGACTGTATCACGGAATTCAAGGATACTCTGAATCATTTCTCCCGACTGGGAGTCTATCAGCCCTTTTTCCTCTCCTGCATCTATGATAGACTGCAGTTCTTCCTCTAGGCGTGACTGTTCATCTGCCGAAAAAAATTTTTTTATTTTCGCAAAAATATTTTTCCCTAAAATATTTTACTCCTTTCTTTAGAGTCCCCGCAAATACTCCGGTCTGAGACGCTTTACGTCACGGTCATTAATTATACTATTAATCATTTTGACAACCTTGCTCTTTTCAGACGGCATACTTGCCTTAATGGGAAGATAATTTGAAGCATGGTTTGATGTAAAAAAGCAGTTTGTGAAATTAGAATTTTCAATGATTATTGCAAGTTCATTTAGCAATCCAAGTTTATCAGGAAGTATGAAATTACCAGACATAAAATCTGAATACAATGGTGTCCCTGGTACAAGCATGAGGGTTAAGGCACTTGCAAAGTCAGGATCTATCTCAGTAAGGATTCTTGCCGTGTCAAAGGCATGTTCAATACTCTTCTCAATCCCCCCTATACCCAGGATGATAGTTGCCGATAGCACAATGCCCGCTTCTTTTATCCGGCGACCTGCCTGGATCATTTCTTTACTCGTAACTCCTTTTTTTATTTTCTTTAGCAATTCATCGTTTCCTGTCTCTACACCGAGATACACTATCTTCAGACCTTGTTCTCTTAATTGAATTAATTCATTGACTGATTTTCTCCGTATGCTTTTCGCATTGGCATATGTTCCCACCCTTTTTACACTCTTAATCTGTGTTTTTATCATGTTCAAAATTTGAACAAGCCTTTCCTGCGGAATAATCAGAGCATCGCCATCGCATAAAAATATTTTCTCAATGTACCTATATCGCAAGGCTTCCAATATATCCTCTTGAATTTCATCGATAGATTTAATCTTGAATTTCTTACTCTTATAAGCGGGACAAAAGATACATTTATTGTGGGAACAACCAACCGTAACTTGAATCAATAAACTATTAGCCTCACTGGGTGGTCTTATTATGTCACCTTCATACTTCATTTTAAGAATTCTTATATCGTTATCTGAATTAATCGAAATAAAAAATAAAAAAGGAGTTAACCTTGGTGGTCAACCCCTGGAATTTTGGCGGGGCCGATGGGACTTGAACCCACGCCCTCCGGCGTGACAGGCCGGCGTTATAACCATCTTAACTACGACCCCAAAATATTGAAAATAACAAACAACAAAACCTCTATTCCTTATTCCTCAATGAGGAATATATAAATGTATTAAGGGATTCACCTATTTTTTGCTCTGGTAGGCGGAACAGGACTCGAACCTGTGACTTCCACGGTGTAAGCGTGGCGCTCTTCCAGCTGAGCTACCCGCCTTTGTTATTTTTTTAACAACTGTATTTATTGTTGTCAAGCAATAAATAAGACTGTCGCTCTTTAACAGAGCAATTCTCCAAAGGACGGACGGCCCCGCTCACCGGAATAGACGGAATGTGTATCGATGCCTCTTCGTCAAATTCTTCACGCTCTTTTAGATCAAGACCAAGCGCCACTTTTAAAACTTCATCCATGTGTTCTACAAAGACAATATCAAGGGCCTTTAAGACATTAGCTGGAACATCTGCTAGATCTTTTTCGTTATCCTTGGGGATAATTACAGTCTTTATATTGCCGCGGTGTGCTGCAAGCAGCTTCTCTTTCAACCCGCCGATAGGCAATATCCTGCCTCTCAATGTAATTTCGCCGGTCATAGCAAGATCACCGCGAACCGTTTTCTTCATAAAAGCGGAAGCGATCGATGTTGCCACCGCTATTCCCGCAGACGGTCCATCCTTTGGTATAGCACCTTCCGGTACATGCACATGAACATCAGTTTCCTTATAAAAATTTAAATCCAAACCGAACTTTTCGGCTCTTGCGCGGACATACGTAAGAGCTGCTTGGACGGATTCCTGCATCACATCACCGAGCTTGCCGGTCATGACCATCTTGCCTGTACCTTTCATAAGAGAAGATTCTATCGCAAGAAGCTCCCCTCCCACTTCTGTCCAAGCCAAGCCAATACACAAACCTATTTCGTCTCTACCTTCGATCTCTCCATGCCTAAATTTTGGAACACCCAAATATTTAGGTATAGCCTTTGAATTGATCCTGATATGATTATTTGTGCCGTTTGTTGCTATCTTCTTGGCAACTTTACGACATATAGATGCAATCTCCCTTTCGAGGTTTCTAACCCCGGCCTCCCTTGTATACTGCCTGATTATAGCCAATAGAGCCCCATCGGTAAAAAATATATTGTCCTTTGTAAGACCATTTGCTTCCATTTCTTTACCAACAAGGAATTTTTTAGCTATGCTCAGCTTTTCCGGCTCAGTATACCCAGCAAGGCGTATTACTTCCATTCTATCCTGCAATGCTGCGGGGATCGTTTGTAGAATATTTGCTGTTGTTATAAACATCACATCAGAGAGGTCATAATCAACCTCTAAGTAGTTATCGTTAAATGCATTATTTTGTTCCGGATCCAGTACTTCAAGAAGGGCGGCTGAAGGATCCCCACGAAAATCAGAACTTAATTTATCTACTTCATCAAGACAAAATACAGGGTTGTTCGACCCTGCCTTTTTCACCAGTTGAATGATTTTGCCCGGTAACGCTCCTATGTAGGTTCTCCTGTGTCCTCTAATTTCAGCCTCGTCTCTTACACCACCGAGAGAAAGTCTCACGAATTTTCTGTTTGTTGCCCGGGCTACAGATTTTGCTACTGAAGTCTTTCCAACCCCTGGAGGACCCACAAAGCAAAGTATCGGTCCTTTATTTTTTTTCACAAGGGATTGAACGGCAAGGTATTCGAGTATCCGCTCCTTGACTTGTTTCAGGCCATAGTGATCTTCTTCTAATATTGTTTCGGATTCCTTAAGGCTATGTTTGTTCTCAGTTTTATCAGACCATGGCATATCCAGCAACCAGTCAATATAATTTCTTACTACTGTCGCTTCAGCAGACATGGGGGCCATCATCTGTAACTTCTTAATTTCATGTTTGACCTTTTTATATGCCTCTTCCGATAATTTTTTCTGTTTTAGCCTCTTTTCCAGTTCAGCTATTTCATTTCTGAATTCATCCTTTTCGCCCATCTCTTTCTGGATGGCACGCATTTGCTCATTCAGGTAATAATCTTTTTGGGTCTTTTCCATTTGTTTTTTGACCCTTCGCTTTATCTTTTCCTCGACCTCCATGATCTCAATCTCTCCGAGCATAAGCTCGTAGACCGCTTCAAGCCTATCATTAACATTGAATATCTCTAACAATTTTTGCTTTTCCTCAAGCTTGAGGCTTATATGAGATGCGACAACATCGGCTAATTTTGAAGAGCTATCTATAGATGCTATTGTATTGACCATCTCCATATGAACTTTTTTACTTAATTTTGCATAAGTTTCGAACGATTCTCTGATATTTCTTATTAGAGCTTCAGATTTTATTTGATTTTTGTCATCTAAATCTTGAATCTCTTCAACGCTCACCATAAAAAAATCTTCATTTGGTATATATTCTTTAATTATTCCTCTCTTTTTTCCTTCAACAAGTACTTTAACAGTCCCATCGGGTAACCTTAAAAGTTGTATAATTACTCCTATAGCTCCCACTTTGTATATATCGTTTTCCGTTGGTTCATCTTTCTGGGCACTTTTCTGAGCCACCATGAATATACCTTTTTCACTTTTCATGGCTGATTCGAGTGCAGCAATAGATTTTTCCCTGCCAACAAATAGTGGTACAATCATATGTGGAAATACGACAACATCCCTCAATGGTAGTAGAGGAATTGTTAATGTCGTACGCTCATTATCCTTATTTTTTAAAAAATCGAACATATCTCTATTTCCCATAACCCAAATTTCCCGTCTATGCAGTTTCGGATTTTGTTTCAAAAATCAATATTGGTTTTTCTTTATTCATAACAACTTCTTCGGTGATTACACACTCTCTAACATCGTTTCGTGATGGTAATTCATACATAATATCAAGCATCGTATTTTCTAATATCGATCGGAGACCCCGTGCACCTGACTTTCTTTCAACTGATAGTTTAGCTATCGCCCTGAGGGCTCCATCTGTAAATTTAAGTTTAACGTTCTCAAGCTCGAATATCACTTTATACTGTTTTGTAATTGCATCTTTAGGTTCAATTAAAATTCTAACCAATTCGTCCTGATTCAATTCATTTAACGTGGCGATCACCGGCAATCTGCCGATGAACTCCGGAATCATACCAAACTTCAGCAGATCTTCAGGCTGGACATCCGATAAAAGATTACCAATCTTTTTATACCGCTTACTTTTAATATCTGCACCAAACCCCATCGTTGATGCACTCAGTCTTTTAGATATAATGTCTTCAAGATCATTAAATGCTCCACCGCAAATGAATAAGATATTTGTTGTGTCCACTTGGATAAATTCCTGCTGTGGATGTTTTCTGCCTCCCTTCGGCGGCACATTCGCCATTGTTCCTTCTATAATCTTCAAGAGAGCTTGTTGAACACCTTCACCTGAAACATCCCTTGTAATTGAAGGATTGCCTGATTTCTTAGCTATCTTATCAATTTCATCAATATACACAATACCCTTGGAAGCCCTCTCGACATCGTAATCGGCATTCTGTAGCAGACTAAGTATTATGTTTTCTACATCTTCTCCCACATAACCCGCCTCTGTCAGTGTTGTAGCATCGGCAATGGTAAATGGCACGTTAAGCATTTTAGCAAGTGTTTTCGCAAGTAGTGTCTTACCCGATCCTGTGGGTCCAATTAATAAGATATTGCTTTTTTGTATTTCAACGCCATTCATATCTACATTCGAGAACAGACGCCTGTAGTGATTATAAACAGCTACCGAAAGAACCCTTTTTGGCCTCTCCTGCCCGATTACATATTGATCCAGAAATTTTTTTATATTCCTCGGTTCTGGTATTCCCTTCTGAAATTCATCATTAACGGTAGATTCACATTCTTCTTCAACAATGCACCTGCAAAGTTCGATGCATTCATCACAAATATATGCAGCTGGCCCGGCAACTAATTTTCTTACCTCGTTCTGATTCTTTCCACAAAATGAACAGAACAAAATACCTTGAGAACCCTGGTTGTCCTTGTTCCTTCTTACCATTGGAAATACCTCTTTTTCATATCGTGCTACTGACGTTTTACGATTATATCATCAATGATACCATATTCTCTCGCCTGCTCACAAGTCATATAGTAGTCCCTCTCCGTATCCATCTGGATCTTTGAGAGTGGTTGACCTGTCAAGTTAGCTAGAATAAGATTTAATTCTTCTTTCATTCGTAAAATCTCTCGCGCCTGTATATCTATGTCAGTTGCCTGACCGTAAAATCCACCAAGTGGCTGATGTATCAATATTCTCGAATGCGGAAGGGCTGATCTTTTCCCCTTCTCACCCGCTGCAAGTAACAATGCGGCCATACTTGCCGCTTGCCCCATACATACAGTACAAACTGGGGGTTTAATATATTGCATGGTGTCATAAATTGCCATTCCCGAGCTTACATTACCTCCGGGTGAGTTCAGATAGAAAAATATCTCCTTATCCGGGTCTTCTGATTCTAGATATAACATCTGCGCTATAATGAGATTAGCAATATCATCATCAATCGCTGTACCGAGAAAGATTATCCTATCCTTCAGGAGCCTTGAATAAATATCAAAGGCCCTTTCACCCCTCCCATCCTGTTCAATTACCATCGGAATTAAGGGCATTTACCGCCCTCCTTATATATTATTTTTTTATTATCTTTATTTTCGCTTCTTTTTCTATAAAACTGAAGACTTTTGCATTTAAAATTTCACTCTTTATATCTTCAATCATCTTGCCGTCTTCCAAAGATTTCTTTAAGGAATCATAAGTTTGGGATCTTTGAGCAGCAATTTCCTGAATCTTCTCTTCAAGTTCTCCATCCGATACAGTAATAGATTCTTTATCGGCTATACTTTTTATAATAAGGATTGTCATAACAACCTTCAAGGCTTCATTCTTGTAAAGATCATAAAATCTATTGTATAATTCGGACTTATCCTGACGCTTAATTCCACGCATGGCCATTCTTCTCTGCATATCGGCGATCATGAAAGAAACCTGCCTGTCTACAAATGATTGAGGAACTTCAAATTTATTAATTTCCAAAAGTTTATCTATTATCAAACTTTTAAAAACTGTATTGGATCGAGTAATATTTTCTTCAGTAAGTGTCTTTCTTATATCCTTTTTCAAATCATCAAGAGTTTCAAATTTGTCAAAATTTTGAACAAATTTTTCATCAATTTCTGGCAACTTTTTTTCCTTAATATTCTTTAAAGTTACCGAAAATAAGACCTCTCTTCCCGCCAAATCCTTAGCATGGTAATCATCAGGTAGTTTAACTCTTATTTGTTTTGTTTCGCCTTTTTTAATACCCACAAGTTGTTCTTCAAAACCTGGAACAAATGTTTTAGAGCCAACTTCCAGAAGGTAATTATCTGCTTTCATTTCCTTAAGGATTTTACCATCGTGTGTACCTTCAAAATCAATGACAGAAAAATCCCCTTCTTTCACTTCCCTATCAGATGCCACTTCCTCCATGGTACCGAACATTTCACGAATTTCCTGTAACCTGGCATCAACATCAGATTCACTAACTTCATGCTCTTCTTTCTCGAGTTCAAGACCCAAATAACCTTCTGGTTTAACAACTGGTTCGACCTCGACGGTAGCAGTGAAGGTAAAATTTTTCTCAGCCTCTATACCCTTTTGATCTATGTTGGGTTGCGCCACTGCACTAATATTGTTTGCTTTTAAAGCTTCCCAATAGTATCTATTTACGAGATTAGTTATAGCTTCATCTTCCGCATAGTCTTTATACATTGATTCTAAAATATTCCTTGGTATTTTCCCCTGCCTAAAGCCTTTTACCTTAGCTTTTAGGCCAACGTCTTTGTAAACAGAATCCAGTTCATTCTTAACTTCCAACCACGAAATATCAAAAACCAGTTTCTTTTTTACAGGACTTACATCTTCAACCTTTACAGCCATGATATTTTCCGACACCCGTTTAACCTCTTTTTTATACAATATATATACCAAATTAATATCTGGTGCGAGAGAGGGGATTTGAACCCCTATCCGCTCAGGCGGGCTGGATCCTAAGTCCAGTGCGTCTGCCAATTCCGCCACTCTCGCTCACTAAACTTTTTTTATATATTCATTACCAGCAAGATTGTCAACGGCTATTATTTTATTAACATACTGCAAATATAATACTTGAAACATGCTAAAGAGTTATTTTTATTATTTTATATAGAGCTATATCCCAATCTTTCTTATAAAATCCAAACCTAATTTCATAAATAAAACAAATCCTAGTAATCACTCTTGACATCATGATTGTACATGATTATTAATTTTAATATTATTTGATTAATAAATATATCGTCATTATGCATCATTATTTTAAACCTTTATGGATTTTAAGCAATTAGACATAACTGACTATCAAAATCTACGGATTTTTTTTGATAATCAACAATACCGACTATGCGATTATTCGCTTTTATCTCTGATAGTCTGGAGTAACCAGAAATTAAAAACGTTCTACACAATTGATGATAACACTTTAATTATATGTAATAAATCCAGCAGTAACCCGAACGATGGCCATCTTATCTTACCGATATCACCAAATGCAAATATCACTCCTGAATATCTATTTAATCTAGCGAAGAAACTGGGATTTATTAGCTACTGGTCTGTACCGGAGGATTACCTCCTGAACTACGGTTCTAATGAGATTGAATCCTTATTCAAGATTAACGAACAAACGGAATTCGACGATTATATATATCTGACAAATGATCTAATGCATTTGAAGGGCAATAAATTCACTCGCCAGAGGAACTTGATCAATCAGTTTTCCAAAGCATATCTTGAAAAGGAAAAAGTGGGCGTAGAATTGATAAATCATGATAAAGCAGAGGAATGTCTCAATTTCTTAAATGAATGGTGTGATATGCGTAAATGCGATATGGAGCATGATGAGGGTCTTGCCTGTGAAAAAATGGCTGCGATAAAAACCCTTAATAACATTGATACTCTTGAGGTTAAGGGAATTTTAGTCCGTATTGATGGAAAAGTAAGTGCCTTCGGGATCAGCTCACATCTTACTGATGACATGGGTGTTCTTAATTTCGAAAAGGCTAATCCCAAAATAAAGGGGCTATATCAATTTCTTGACAATGAGTGCGCAAAGCGTCTTTTTGCCGATTATAAATACATCAACAAGGAAAGTGATATGAAACTTCCAAATCTTGCTCAGTCAAAAAAGTCATACAATCCTGTAATGAAAATAAAATCATACCGTCTGACTTTGCTATAACTATCTTTTACTCAATTGACATTAAGGACTCCCACCTTTCCCACTCGGTATGGCATGGAAGACCATTCTTCTTTAGAAGCCCAATAATACTTTTTTCATTGAAACGCAGGTACGGATTAACCTTCATTTCATCTGCCATAGTGGAAAAGACATGGTCTGATCTATAACTATTTAAAAAAACATCTATATATTGATTTTCCGGTTCCAGCTTTTTTGCAAAGTTCATTGCATCATGTACATAATCATGACCTGCATATATTATAGTATCAGCAGGTAACATCATTAGTCTCTTTATTGAATGATAGAAATTCATTAAATTGCCGGAAAAACAATTTCCAATAGTGCCATTAAATAACGTATCGCCCGAAATTAAAATACCATTCACATGAAAACAAACAGAGTCGTCTGTATGTCCAGGTGTATTATACATATTTATAATTTGACCTTCTAATCCTACGCCTCCCTTATTAATGATATCTTCATGTCGCAGAAGCTGGGCATGAGTACGATCAAGAAGCATTCTGTTTCCGCTTGTGTGATCAAGGTGTTTGTGTGTATTTGCAACAAAACGAAGATTTAATTTCCGGCCTTCAATAAAAGAAAAGATTTCCCTGGCAGCTCCGCCATCAATAGCCAGAGCTTGATTTTCTCCATATATAAGATAACTTAAATTATCTAAATTATACCTAAATTGCTTTACTCTGAGCATCAATAGAAGATAATTAAATAAAGAGAAGAATTTTTGGTTTATCTCATTACAGATTCTAAAATTATAATAAAATAAATAGGGAACTCGCTTAAGTATTGCCGAAATTACTCTTGAGTATTATACTTATTTGTGCTTCCTATAGCATGCCAT
>Ga0335070_10010587_pt1 | contig 10783 bp, 10 predicted proteins | sample Lox_Sample_13_FD_206722 | JGI IMG/M metagenome (GOLD analysis project Ga0335070, IMG submission 206722) | Soil microbial communities from Loxahatchee National Wildlife Refuge, Florida, United States - Lox_Sample_1.3 | ecosystem: Environmental > Terrestrial > Soil > Wetlands | place: USA...
CGTGAAGACGGTGCTCGGCCGCGTCCTCTGGAACGGCGTGCCCGTCGCCGGCGCGCACGTCGTCGTCGACGGCTTCCCCGTCCCGCAGGCGACCTCGAAGAACGGGACGTTCCCGTACGACGTCGACATCACGCTCCCGCTGCGCCACGCGGTGCACCTGACCGGGCTCACCGGCGCGACCGTCCGCGGCAAGACGCTCAGCGCCGGGCAGCAGAGCGCGCTCGCCGCCGCGTCCGGCGGGTTCAGCGTCGCGTACGGCATCCACGGGCTCGCCGCGCACGCTGGCCCGAACGGCACCGTCGTCGTCACCGGGCGGGTCGCGGACACCGCGGGCTCCGCGCCGCCGCCGGTCCGGCTGCTGACGTACCAGCTCACCGGCACGATCACCGACGCGTCGGGGAAGCCGGTGCCGGGCGCGGTCGTGATCACGCGCACGCAGGACCGCGACTTCTGGACGCACTCGTCGCCGACCGACGCGAACGGCCACTACAGCTCCTTCTTCGCCGCGTCCGACGAGACCGGGACCGACCCGGTGCCGCTCGCGGTCGGCGTCGCGCTCGGCAACGTCTCGTACGGCGGGACGACCGGGACGAACGCGCCGTTCGCGCGGCTGAAGAGCGCGACGATGAACATCCAGCTCGGCAACGGGACGGCCTACACGATCCAGAAGCCGACCTCGTACACCGGCGCCGTCTACACCGGCCTCGTGCTCGGCGTCACCGTCGGCGGCAAGGTCGTGAAGCCGGTCGCCGAGCGCTGGCCCGACGCGAAGGGGAGCTTCTCGATGACGCTCCCCGCGTCGGTGCGCGGCAAGACGGTGCACCTGTGGGAGAACCAGCGGCAGTCGTTCTCGCGCTTCCCCGCGAAGCCGGGCGGTGCGATCGACCTCTCGACGTGGCCGACGCAGCTCGGCTCGAGCGTGCCGAGCGGGCTCGCGACGCTGACGATCCCCTAGCCCCGGCTACCGTGTCCGGGTGAGGCCCGCCCTCGTCGTCATCGCCGCCGCGCTCGTCGCCGCGCCGATCGCCGCCGCCGTGCTCCTGCGGCCCGGGGCGGGCACCTCCGCCGCCGTCACGCCCGTGCCGACGGCGGCAACGACGACGACCACGGCGACCACGGCGAGCGCCGCGCCGTCGTCGCCGCGCTTCCCGGCGCCGCCGGACGGAGCGGTCGTCTTCGCGCGCGAGCTCGGCGGCGACGACCTCGCGCTCGGCGTCGTCCCGCGCGCCGGCAGCGTGCTCGCGCAGGCGTCGCTCGTCTCGCAGCAGGGCACGGGGGTCACGGGACGCTCCGTCGCGTTCGTCGTCCAGGGGAAGACGGCGGCGGCGGCCGCGTGCGGCCCGGGCTGCTACCGCGCGGCGCTTCCGGTGAAGGGACGGCCGGCGACGGTCGACGTGATCGTGCGCGGCACGCCGTCGGCGCGGTGGCGCGTCGCGATGCCCGCGACGTGGCCGCCGAAGGACGGGACCGCGCTCGTCGACCGCGCCGAGGCGGTCTGGACCTCGCTCCGCTCGCTGAGCTTCGACGAGAGCCTCTCCTCCGGCACCGGCGTCACGGTGCACAGCGCGTGGCAGGTGCAGGCGCCGGACCGGCTCGCGTACCAGGTGAAGGGCGGGTGGCAGGCGGTGATCGTCGGCCCGCGCCGCTGGGACAAGCCGCCCGGCCGGGCGTCCAAGTGGGTCGAGTCGCCGCAGTCGCAGCTGACGCAGCCGATCCCGGGCTGGGTCTCCGTGAAGGACGCGCACGTGATCGGCCGGGCGACGGTCGACGGGAAGCCCGCGACGCTCGTCACGTTCTACGACCCGGGGACGCCCGGCTGGTTCGAGCTCACGATCGACGACGCGACGCTGCGGACGATGCGCGTCAACATGATCGCGACGGCGCACTTCATGCAGGACGACTACGGCGCGTTCAACGCGGCGGCGCCGATCGAGCCGCCGCGGTGACGCGAGGGCGCGTCGCAGCGCTCGCCGTCGCGCTCCTCGCCGTCGCCCCCGCCGCGAACGCCGCGGGCGGGCCGTGGTCGTCGGCGAACGGCGGGCTCGCGAGCCGCCGCGCGTCGACCGCGACCGCGCTCGACACGCGGACGATCCCGCAGCTGCACGTCCTCTGGCGGTTCCGCTTCCCGAAGAGCGCGACCGACTTCGGCGCGATCACCGCGAACCCGATCGTCGCGGGCGGCACGGTCTACGTGCAGGACTCGAGCTCGAGCGTCTACGCATTCGACGTGCGCAGCGGCGCGCTCCGCTGGAAGCGCCCGAGCTCCGCGCCGAACGACGGCCCGAACGGGCTCACGGTCGTCGGCCGCCGGCTCTACACGGCGACGGACACGACCGCGTTCGCGCTCGACGCGGCGACGGGGAAGGAGCTGTGGGCGCACCGGCTCGCAAACCGCTACGAGCAGTTCGTCGGGATCGCGCCCGTCGTCGACCGCGGCCGCGTCTACTACGCGACGCAGGGCTTCCCGCCGGGAGGCCGCGGCGCGCTCTACGCACTCTCCGCCGCGACGGGGAAGACGGTGTGGCGCTTCGACACGATCGCCGAGCCGTGGCCGCACGCCGGGGCGGGCGGCGGCGGCGCGTGGTACCCGTTCAGCGTCGACGCGGCGGGCGACGTCTACGCGGGGATCTCGAACCCGGCGCCGTGGGGCGGGTCGAAGGCGCTCCCGAACGGCGCGGCGTTCGCCGGGCCGGCGCTCTACACCGACTCGCTCGTCGTCCTGTCGGGCGCCACGGGCAAGCTCCTCTGGCACGACCAGGTGACGCCGCACGACGTCCGCGACCACGACTTCCAGGACTCGCCCGTCCTCGCGGCGCTCGGCGGGCGCGGCGTCGTCTTCGGCGCCGGGAAGGCCGGCCGCGTCGTCGCGTGGGACCGCGCGACGCACACGCGGATCTGGACGCGCGCCGTCGGTACCCACCTCAACGACCTCGGGCCGCTGCCGCGGACGCCGACGACGGTCTGCCCCGGCCTCCTCGGCGGCGTGCTGACGCCGATGGCGTACGCGGCCGGACGTCTCTTCGTCCCCGTCGTCGAGCTCTGCTCGCGGGAGAGCGCGATCACGACGCCGAGCGCGTTCGCGCGCAACCCGGCCGAGGGGAAGGGGACGGTCTACGCGCTGAGCGCGGCGACCGGGAGGACGCTGTGGCAGCGGCAGCTCGGCTCGTCGCCGTTCGGCTGCGCGACGGTCGCGCGCGACGCGGTGATCGTCCCGACCTACGACGGGCGCGTCACCGTCTTCGCCGCCGCCGACGGCCGCACGGTCTGGCAGACGCGCCTCGGCGACGGGATCAACAGCTGCCCGGCGGTCGGCCCACGCATGCTCGTCGTCGCGGCGGGCGCGCCGTACCCGGGGCTCGTGCACGGCGCCGCAGAGCTCGTGGTCTACGGCTTGAGCTAGGTGATTGCGGTGCTAATCTGGCTGCGCTTGAGGTCGTTCGCGCTCCTGCTCGTCGCCTCTCTGGGGTTCCTGGGCCTGACGACAGACGGGTCTGCCCGTCCGCAGACCACGGCCCCCGGGGGCTACCTGACGGTCCGGGTCACGATCACGGACAAGGGCGTCACGATGACGCCGAATCGCGCGCGGCGGGGCCAGACCGCGATCTTCCTCCTGTCCAACGACGCGACGACCTCGCGTGTGTTCTCCATCGGCGACGTGACGCTGACCCGTCACAGAGGGACCGGCTTCGCGGTCAAGCTCGCGCGGAACCAGCAGAAGCGGGTCCTGATGTACCTCGACTACCGCGGGCCGCTGCCGTCCTCGATCGGCAACGCCGGCAAGACCAAGGTCGTCGGCGTCTTCTGGGTCACCTGACGCGCGACTCGCTCACGGCTGCCACGCCGGAGGAGCGCTCGTCGACGGTGACACCTTCCCGGTCGTGATCGACCTCGAGGCGCCGTTCTTGAGTGTCCAGAAGACGATGCGGCCCTTGTTCACGAACAGCAGGCTCTTTCCGTCGCGCGAGAACGTCGCCGGCCCGGCATCCCGGACGAGGAGCCGGGGCGCCTTGTGCCGGCGGACGTTCTGGATGTAGAGCGCGAACACCGGGCACGGCACGCCCTCGCCGCACCCTTTGTCGCCCGGGATCGGCGCCCGGGAGCCGACGTACGTGAGCGTGGAGAGATCCGGCGCGACGGCGGTCGAGTCCATGCCGACCATCGCGTCGATGAGCGCGCCGAACCGCTTCTGGACGCGCCCCGTTCGAGGATCGATCTTCGCGAGGTCGCCGTTGGTCGGGATCACGAGCCCGTGCGGCGTCCACGACGGCCGGCCGGCCGAAGGCGCCTGGGGAAGCCGCCGCTGCCCCGCGCCGGACGCCGACATGACGTAGACCGCCCAGCCGCTCGCAGTGGGCCGTTTGAAGGCGATCTGCGTGCCGTTCGGGGACCAGGCGGGGAACCCGTCGCGGCCGTTGGTCGTCAGGCGGCGGACGTCCGTGCCGTCGACGTTCATGGTGAAGATCCCGGACCCGAGTCGCGCGAACGCGATCCGCTTTCCGTTGGGCGAGAACGCCGGGTCCTCGGCGGGATACGCGCCCTTCGTGAGCTGCTTGAGACCGGTGCCGGACGACGTGATCCGGAAGATCTGCTCGCCGCCGAGCCCCCCTGTCTGGGCCGTGAACAGGATCCATTTCGACGGTGCAGACGACCGTTGCGGCTGCCCCGAGGCTGCGGACGCCGCGGCCAGGGCGAGCCCGGCCGCGACGACGATCACGACCGGCACACGACGGTTGCGTCTCATCCAGCGGAGCATCGGGGGCCGAACTTTACACCCTCGGTGTCGGTACGATTTCCGGCATGAGACTCCGGCGCGGGCGCGCCACGCTCGCTCTCCTCCTGGTGGCGTGCGCAGTGGCCGCGGGCGGCGTGATCGCCGCGCTCATCACCACGAAGCACGGTCACGAGACCACCGGAGCACGTGCGCCGACGACCGGGATGTGGGCGCCGCTCACCGTCCCGAGGCCGAAGGTCCCGGTCATCGCCGGCGGGATTCCCGTCGACATCGATCCCATGACCGTCCCGACGTACTTCACGACGACGCTGACGCCGCTCACCGGCACGCACCGCTACCGGATGTCGATCTTCAACGTCTCGAACCTCGGCGCGATCAACGCGTTCCAGTGGTATCCGCCGGTCGGGGTGCACGTCGTCAAGTTGATCGGTAGCTCCGCGGGCCACTGTGCCGTCACGGGCCTGGAGGGTTTCGGAGGCAACCAGTTCCCGACGGTCGTCCTGAATCAGAACATCTCCTGTACCGGGCTCGACCTGAAGGCGCCGAGCTGCACGTGCCTCGGGGACGGCGGCACGGTGACCCTTTCGTTCGCAACCGACAAGGACATCGCGGTCGGCGAGGGTGATCTCAGGATGCGTTCGGCGACCGTTTCGTTCGACCGCATCCCCGGCTACGTGAAGCCGCACTCATCCAGCGCGCCGCTCGTCAAGCGGGTCGCGACCGCGAACGTCGACTCGGGTGGGCTCACCGCCCGCGAGCGAGCCGCCGCACAGAGCGCGATGGACGCCCTGCAGAACTCGAACATCCCGCTCCAGCTCGTGACGATCAGCCGGTGGGTCCAGGGCGTCCCGGCGACGTGCCGAGTCCGCCTCGTGTCGCAGAACCCGAGCAGGTACCAGGTCTACCTCTTCTGGGTTCCGTGGCTCGCCGCCGAGCCGTACGTCTGGCTCAACATGAACATCACGGGCGACCTCCGGACGAGCACGGCCCACCTCGGCACCGCCCAGCCTGTCCTTCCGGGCGGCCGGCTGAAGCCGAACGGTCAGACGATCAATCGACTGTCGGTCGACACGACGTTGCTCTCGCTGTACGGGCCGCAGCAGGCGAAGAAGGGCCGGGAGCTCATGGCCGCCCACGGAGGCGGCGTCTTCGCGAAGCCGGGCGCAACGTGCCAGGTGCTGAAGAACGGGAACCTCAGGCTCCTCCCGGCCACGTAAAACCGAAGTTGCTTTCGCCCTCAACTTGTTACCCTCGAAGATGATGCGCCTCGGCAGGAGGGCGGCGTTTCTCGCCGCAGTGATCGGGCTGGCCTTCGTCTCGGCGTCCGTCTCGGGTGCCGGCGCGACGTCGCGTGCCCGTCTCCGGGTGGTGACCGTCTACAGCGTCGCCACCGGGCTGCAGTACATCAACACGGCCGACGACCGGGCTCGCGGGCACGTCAACAACCCGCTCAACAGCACGGCGAACAAGCTCGCGCCGAAGAGCTCCGGCAGCGGGAACGGGCCGTTCGCCGGCGACGTCGCCCTCTACGCCCTGAAGCTGTACGGCAACCCGACGTTGAAGAAGCCCGCCGGCACGGCCGTCTACACGTGCTACTTCAACTACGACCGGCACGCCCTCTGCCAGGCGTACTACAAGCTGACGACCGGCGGCACTCTCGTCGCCTCCGGGCCCGTCGACTTCAACGCCTCGGGGTTCACGATCGTCGTGACCGGCGGCACGAGGAGGTATCTCGGCGCTCGAGGCGAGGCCAGGGCAACTGCCGCGCCGCGCCACTCCCAACGGATCGACTTCGAGCTGCTCCGATGAAGCGCGCGCTGGCACTCGTCGTTCTCGTGGCGGCGCTCTCGGCAACCGCTGCGTCGGGCGCGTCGCAGCAGGTCAGGGTCTACGCCGTCCCGACGACGGTGCAGTTCATGAACCACGCCGACGACCGGCTTCGCGGGATGAGCACGAACCCGTTCAACTTCAAGGCCGAGGCCGTGATCCTCGGCGCGAAGGGAAAGGAGAAGGGAAACGGCCCGTTCCCAGGCGACGACATCCTCTACGGCTTCAAGCTCTTCTCCGACGCGAAGCTCAAGAAGGCGAACGGGACGGCGCTGTTCACGTGCTACTACGCGTTCAAGAAGCTCGCGACGTGCGACTCGTACTTCGACCTCGGCATGGGCCTCGTGCTCGCGTCCGGCCAGGTGCCGTTCGGCGCGAGCCACTTCACGCTGGCCGTCACCGGCGGCACCAAGGCGTACTTCGGTGCGCTGGGACAGGTGGACTCCGTTCCGGCAAGCGGAAACGCGCAGCGGTTCGACCTCCACATGTCGGGGACACAGAAGTGACGCGCCGTCTCCCGGTCGTGGTGGCCGCAGCGGCAGTCGCGGCAACGATGGCGAGCCCGGCGGCCCCGGCTTCGGCCAAGGCACAGTCGTTCACGTTCTACGCCAAGGCCACGCACGCGCAGTTCATCAACCATGCCGACGACCGCGCGCGCGGGAACAAGGCGAACCCGTTCAACGCCGAGGCGCTTGCGACGCCGCCGAAGGCGAACAAGGGCAAGAAGGGAGCCCGCGCCGGCGACAACGCGCTCTTCAGCCTCAACGTGTACTCGAACGCCGCTCTCACGAAGCTCGTCGGCACCGCGACCTATTCCTGCACGTTCAACTTCGCCCAGGAGGCGATCTGCGAGGCCGACTTCGAGCTCAACCGCGGCACGATGATCGCGATGGGCCCGGCGAAGCTCGACGGCACCCCCATCGTCCTGGCGGTGACCGGCGGCACGGGCCGGTACGCAGGCGCCCACGGGCAGGTCACCTCGACGGGCTCGAGCACGAAGACGGGCTCCCAGGTCCTCTTCTTCCAGCTCGGCTAGCCGACCCGGACGCCCCAGACGCCTCGGGCCCCCGATCCGTCTGGGATCCAAAAAAGTTGCAGGAGCATGCATCCGAGTGCGATAGTCGTTACCTCGGCAATTATCCACTTGTCAGCGAGCGCCCCCGCCGCAAGAACCGCTCGGAGTGCTCGCCGGACAGGGTCGACAGGGAGGGGTGGATGCACCGTTCGCGTTTCGTAGTAGGGATCGCCGTTGTCGGCGCCCTGCTATGCGCCGGGTTGCTGGCGAAGTCCGCGTCGTCTCACGCGAAGAAGGCGGCGATCAACCCGTCGCCCGCGTACACCGACGCACAGCTCAGCGCTCCGTCCGGCGACAACTGGTACGAGTACTACGGCGATCTGTCCGGCGATCGCTACTCGTCGCTGAACCAGATCACCACGTCGAACGTCTCGACGCTCAAAGAGGTCTGGCACATGAGCCTCGGGACCTGCACGGCGGCGATCATCGCCGGCAATCCCGTCGTGCCGGGCGCTCCGAACGGCGCGACGAACAATCCGACGAACTGTGGCTCCATGGAGTCCAACCCGGTCGCGATCGACGGGATCCTGTACACGACGAACGCTCCGCTCGGGCAGACGTTCGCCATCGACGGCGCGACCGGGAACATCCTCTGGAAGTACACCCCGTCGTACGCAGGCGAGACGCTGCCGAACGGCGCTGCGTTCACGCCGGGTAGCGGCGGCCGCCGCGCCGGCGTGGCCGTCGGCGAGGGCAAGGTCTTCGTCGGCCTGCCGGACGGCCGGCTCGTCGCGCTCGACCAGACGACGGGGAACCCCGTCTGGGAGACCGCGGTCGGGTCGTACAAGGTCAACGCGAAGATCTCGGCAGCTCCGATCTACGTCCGCGGCCTCGTCATCGTCGGCGACGGCTCGGGCGACGGCGGCGGCGCAAGCCCGTCGCTGCAGGCGTTCCGCGCAGCGAACGGCGGTCGCGTCTGGAGCTGGAGCCCGATCCCGTCTCCGGGCGAGCCCGGCTACGCGTCGTGGAACACGAACTGCGCCGACGGCAACGGCAGCGTCAACTACGGCGGCGGCTCCTTCTGGGAGGCGCCGGTCGTGGACACGAAGCTGAACGAGCTGATCGTCGGCACCGGCAACCCGGAGCCGTGGAACACCCGCTGCCCGGGTCAGGACCTCTACACCGACTCGATCGTCGGCCTGGATCTCCACACGGGCGCGATGAAGTGGTACTTCCAGACGGCGCATCACGACACGTGGGACTCCGACCTGCCGAACAACGGCGTCATGTTCACCGGCAAGTTCAAGGTGAACGGCAAGCTCGTCACGCGGCCGGCCGTCTCGTACGTCAACAAGTACGGCATGACGTTCGTGATCGACCGCGTCACCGGCAAGCCGCTGCTGCCGGTGAAGGAGACCCCCGTTCCGCAGAACCACTCGCCGGGCGTGAACTCGTGGCCGACGCAGCCGATCCCGGCTGCGCAGAACGTGCTGTTCAACCCGGTGAACAAGCAGAACATCCCGTGCACGACGCCTGACGCGGTGACCGCGCTCGGCACGCCGTTCGCAACGTCGACGGCGCCCGACGGGAAGCCGTACAAGATCGGGTGCGCGTACACGCCGTACGACACGACGCAGTACGTCGTGACCCCGTTCGAGATGATGGACTGGCCGGCCAGCTCGTACGCACCGTCGATCAACTCGATGGTCACGTGCGGCGTCACCGGCCGCGCGACCGCCTTCGAGCAGATCCCGAAGGCCTCGCAGGTCCCGACCCTCTACGGCGGCCTCGGCGCCGCCCGCCTGGGCGTCTCCGACGGCTCGACGGCGATCAGCAACTCGGGCAACTTCACGGCCCTCAACGTGACGACCGGCAAGTACACGTGGCACCAGCACTGGCCCGCGATCTGCTACTCGGGCTCGGCCAACACGGCCGGCGGCATCACGTTCGTCGGCCACTTCGGCACCGGTGACGGGTCGAAGGGCGACGGGTACCTCGAGGCGGTCAACACGAAGACGGGTGCGTCGCTGTGGACGTCGCCGACGATGCCGTATCCGGTGTCGGCCGCTCCGATCGTCTACAGCGTCAACGGGAAGGAGTTCGTGACGGTCGAGGTCGGCGGGTCCGGCCACAACGACGTCACGCGCCCGAACGGCCTGCTCGATCCGCGGCGCGTCCGCGGCGATCTGGTCTACACGTTCGCGCTTCCGTAACGAGAAACGCAGCAGGGCGGCGGCCGTCACAGGCCGCCGCCCTCTTCTCTGGGGTCTAGTGGTGGACATAGGTCAGGAGGAATCTGGATGCGTCGTCATGTAAGGCGGGCAGGCGTGCTCGTCGCTCTTGCCGGAGCCGGGGTTCTCGCCGGGGTGTTCCTGCCCGCGGGGAGCGCGAGCCCGACCCGCGCGCACGCGACGGTGACGATCAACGTCGCCGCGTCGGAGTGGAGGTTCACGCTGTCGAAGCGGACCGTCCCCGTGGGCACGACCGTGATCTTCAAGGTCACGAACAAGGGGAAGATCGGCCACGACTTCCAGATCGCCGGCAAGAAGACGAAGCTGCTCAATCCCGGTCAGAGCACGACGCTGACCGTGAAGTTCCTGAAGAAGGGGAAGTTCCCGTACATCTGCACCGTGACCGGCCACGCCCGGCTCGGGATGCAGGGCGTCTTCGGCGTCGGCGTCACCGCGCCTCCGACCACGACGCCGACGGGGACGACGACCACGACGACGGGCACCGTCGGCAATGCCCAGACGACGGTGACGGTGAACATGGTCGAGTACTCGTTCCAGCTGTCGCAGACGACGATCCCATCCGGCCAGGTCACGTTCGTGATCAAGAACAGCGGGGCTGAGGTCCACAACTTCGACCTCAACGGCCAGCACAGCGGAGCGCTCCTCTCGCCGGGCGCCACCGAGACCTGGACGGTCTCGCTGCCGGCGGGGCAATACCTCTACACGTGCGACGTGCCCTTCCACGTCGACCGAGGGATGACGGGAGTCATAACCGTCACACCCTGATCCGCGGCGGCGGCGGGGGAGGCCTGCCCTCCCCCGTCAGCCGCGGATGTACGTCGCGCCTTCGAAATTCGTCCCCGTCGCGGGGACCTGTGCCGGGACCTGGAACGTGCGGAAGCCGCGGCCGCGCGGCTCGACGATCCAGAAGAACGGCTTCGCCTCGCCGCCGGCGACGAGGTCGCCTGCGTAGCGCAC
>Ga0335070_10010588_pt1 | contig 10783 bp, 7 predicted proteins | sample Lox_Sample_13_FD_206722 | JGI IMG/M metagenome (GOLD analysis project Ga0335070, IMG submission 206722) | Soil microbial communities from Loxahatchee National Wildlife Refuge, Florida, United States - Lox_Sample_1.3 | ecosystem: Environmental > Terrestrial > Soil > Wetlands | place: USA: Florida...
GTCCCATCCAGCGTCAGCCCGAGCACTCTTCCCTCCAGCTTGTGCTCGGCCATGGCGCTCACCACGTGGGCATGGTGGTGCTGCACCGCGAGGGTGGGGAGCTCTTTCTGGGCCAGGGCCACCTGGGTGGTCAGGTAGTCGGGGTGCAGGTCGTGGACCAGGAGCCGAGGGTGGACATCCAGTATCCGCCGGAGGTGGCGGACCGTCAACTCGAGGAACTCCAGGGTCTCGAGGTTCTCGAGATCCCCGAGGTGCTGGCTCACAAAGGCCCGATCCTCCTTGGTCACGCAGATGGTGCCCTTGAGTTCCCCGCCGAGTGCCAGGACCGGCGGCACCGGCTCTCTCAGGAAGACGGGCACGGGGACGAATCCGCGGGAGCGGCGGATCTGCCGTGCCCGACCTCCTGTTATCCGCACCACCGAGTCATCGGACCGGAGAAGAATGTCCCGATCGTGGAAGAGGAAATAGTCGGCGATATCGGCCAGCCGGCGAAACGCCTCGTCGTTATCGATGGCGATGGGCTCCTCGCTGAGATTCCCGCTCGTCATCACCAGGGCGAGGAAGCCGTGGGCGAGGAGAAGGTAGTGGAGGGGGGTGTAGGGAAGCATGGCCCCGAGATACTGATTCCTCGGCGCCACCTCCGGCGCAATGGGACTCTCCGGCCGCTTGCGCACGAGCACGATAGCACGCTGGGGCTGGGTGAGGAGGTCACGCTCGCGGTCGCCCAGGAGGGCATAGGAGGCGATCTGCTCCAGATCCCGGGACATAAGGGCGAGGGGCTTTTCCTCCCGCCGCTTCCGCAGGCGAAGCCGCTTCAGCGCCTCGTTCTGGGTGGCATCCACCGCGAGGTGGAACCCCCCGAGGCCCTTCACGGCCAGGATGGCTCCCTCCTTGAGCCGCTCGGCGGCTGCCGCGATGGGATCGACTGTGGAGATTTCCTTGCCGGCGGCATCGGTCAGCCACACCCTGGGGCCGCACTCCCAGCAGGCGTTCGGCTGGGCGTGGAACCGGCGGTTCAACGGATCGTGGTATTCCCGCTCGCACCGGTCGCACATGGTGAAGATTGCCATGGAGGTGTTGACGCGATCGTAGGGAATGTCCCGGATGATAGTGTACCGTGGGCCGCAGTTGGTGCAGTTGATGAAGGGATAGCGGTAGCGGCGGTCCTGGGGGTCGAAGAGCTCCCGGAGACAGTCGGCGCAGATGGCCGTGTCCGGGGAGATGAGGGCCGCCCGCTCCGACCCTCCTTCGCTCGTCCTGATCTCGAAGGTGACGTAGGAGAGGGGCGGAAGCTCCTCGCTTGCCATCCGGGTGATGCTCGCCAGGGGTGGGAGGTTCGCCGGAAGATCGCTGAGGAAGCGGTCGAGGTCGGCCGCGTCGCCCTCGATTTCGAGCTCCACGCCCTGGGGCGTGTTGGCGACGTAACCGTACAGCCGGTGCCGGTGGGCCAACTGATAGACAAAGGGGCGGAATCCCACCCCCTGGACAATGCCCTGAATACGAACTCTACGCCTTTGGACCATCTCCCTTGGCTTTACGCTTGGCCACCTGCTCGCGCAACCACTGGAACCAGGCATCCAACCCTTGTCCCGTGCGGCAGGAGACTTCGAAGATTGTGAGGTCGCCGTTGAGCTGTAACGCCCTCTCCCGCATGAGCCTCACGTCGCAGTCCACGTAAGGGAGCAGGTCGACCTTGTTGATGAGGAGCACCGTGGAGGTCTGGAACATGAGAGGGTACTTGAGGGGCTTGTCGTCGCCCTCGGCAACGCTGAGGATCATCACTTTCATATCTTCGCCCAGGTTGAACTCCGCCGGGCAGACGAGGTTCCCCACATTCTCCACCACCAGGAGATCGAGGCTTTCCAGGTCGAGCGGCTCCAGGGCGGACTTGATCATGTTGCCGTCCAGATGACAGGCGCCCCCGGTATTGAGCTGGACTACCTGGGCCCCCTTCTGGCTGATCCGGTCGGCGTCGTAGGTGGACTGGATGTCCCCCTCGATGACCCCGATCCTGACCTTACCCCGGAGACCGTCGATGGTCCGCTCGAGGAGCGAGGTCTTCCCGGCGCCGGGGCCACTCATGAGGTTGATGACAAAGAGGCCGGCCTCGCGAAACACCTTGCGGTTTTCTTCTGCCAGCCGCTGGTTCGCTTCCAGAATGTTCCGAACAACAGGGACGGTTCGCACTCCTTCCTCCTCTTATCGATTCACCCGTGGGTAGCGCCTCCCCCAATCATCCCCGAACCATCGTGAATGCCTCGGGTGGGATGATAAATGTTAATTAATAAATGATAAATGTTAAATGCTCCGCGGTCTCCGCCTGCTGCCCGCTGCCTGCTGTTCCTACTCCACTTCCAGGCTCTGGATGTTGAGCTCCCGACCGCTCAAGACGTCCACCCGCCGACTCCCGCACGACGGGCAGATAAAGAGCAGATGCTCCACGGAGAACTCGGTGCCGCAATCCCCGCATCGGCAGGTGACCGGCACCCGCTCGATCTGGAGCTCGGCACCCTCCACAATGGTTCCCTCGGCGATGAGCTCGAAGCAAAACCGGAGAGACTCCGTCTCCACGGAGCTGAGCTCGCCCACTTTGAGGGCCACGGAGACGACCCGGCGCACCTCGTGGGTCTCACTCTCCTGGAGGATAATGTTCAGGAGGCTCTGAGCGATTGACATCTCGTGCATGGTTTCGGAACCAAACTCGGTGAGCGAGGGGCAGAGGTGGGTGGGCGCCGCGGCCGGGAACGAGGATCACCGCTTCTGGGTGCGCTTTTCCTTGCCGCCTCCCAACCGCTCCACGATCCTATCGATGTAGCGTTGATTCTCCTCCCAGGAGACCGGCACCTTCCGCATCATGTTGAGCTTCATTACCAGAAAGTTCAACCTCTTGAGCTGCTTGTACTTCTCTCCCTCGTCGGTGATCCGACCGAGCATCTGTTCTGTTGTCAAGATCTCCCTTTTTAACTCCAACTCGGGCGGCAGGCAATGGGCGTTCTTTAGGACTTTGTACGCGAGTCGAAGATCCTCGGGAACGTGACTATCGTCTTCGAGCTGCAAGGGTTTCCCGTGGCCCGGCAGGTTGTCGAACTCCCCCCGGCGCTGGGCCTCAAGGATTCGCTCCTCCGCAATGCGCCCGAGGACGGCGAACACGTTCTTGCTGGACATTCCGGCGTACCTCCCGGATGAGGTGGCAAGGAAGCGGCGCAGTCGATCAAGGGCTCAGGGTGCAGCTTGTCGAAGCCGTTGTCAAGTAGGTTATTCCGGTAGCCGCGGGTCAGGTCACCCCATCATAGAGCTTCTTGGTCACGAAGAGCTCGACGAGGTCTCGGTCCAGCTTCCCGGTCTCGGCCTCGCGGGTGAGGATCGTGAGGGCCTCCTCGATCGGCATGGCACCGCGGTAGGGACGATCGGTGGCGGTGAGGGCGTCGTAGACGTCGGCCAACCCGAGAATGCGAGCCTGGATCATGATGTCCGGGGCCTTGAGTCCCAGTGGGTAACCCGACCCATCGAGTTTCTCGTGGTGAGCCGCCGCGATAAGGGGGATACGCTCGAGGTCTTTGGCGAAGGGGATCTTGTTGATGATGTTGAGGGTGTGGAGCACGTGGCCCCTGATCTCCTCGTATTCCTCGGAGGTGAGGTTGCCCTCGCGCACGGAGAGGTGGTGCGCCTCCTCCTCGGTAAGATAGGGCCGAATCTGGCCCCGGGCGTCACGGAAGGTTTTCCTCTGGATCTGCTGGGCCCGTTCGATCTGCTCGGCCTTGATCCACTTGGCCCGATTGAGCTGCCGGATGAGCTCGAGGTCTTGGTCCGCCTCTTCGAGACGCCTCTCCACTTCACCGGCCGGATTCTGCGGCGCTCCGCCTGCCTGGCTGCCGTTGAGCTGAGTCTCATAGAGGATAGCCAGCTTGATCATCTCGAACCGGTTGGCGATGAGCTCCATGGCCGCGGGGGTGAGCCGGTCCACCTTCTCCAGCACCTCCTCGCGAACGCCGATTTTGCCGATGTCGTGCAGCCAGGCGGCATAGTTCAGCTCTTCCAGCTCCTTGTCGCTGAAGGAAACGTGAGCGAAGGGTCCATTTGTTTCGTCGTTCACCGCCCGGGCGAGACGCAGGCAGTAGGTGGCCACCCGACGCGAGTGGCCGGCCGTGTGGGGGCTCCGGGCGTCGATGGCTGACGCCGAGTACCGGACCAGAGCCGCAAAGACCTCGTGAATGGCGGTGATCAGCCGGGCGTTCTGGATGGCTACCGCTGCCTGAGAGGCGAGTGATGCAACCAGGTCAACGTGATCGCTGTCAAACACTGTCACATTTCCTTTCTCGTCGAGAGCATTGATGAGCTGAAGGACTCCGATGATCTCGTTGTCGTGGTTCCCCACGGGCAGCGCCAGCATGGAGCGGGAGCGGTAGCCGTTCCGCTCGTCGAAGGCCTGATTGAAGTGGTACTCCGCATCGGGAGGAAGTTGGTACACGTCGGAGATGTTGAGGGTCTCGCCGGTAACGGCCACATACCCGGCGATGCTTGTCTTGTCGAGGGGGATCGGATAGGGCCGAAAGGCCTGGGTGATGGCCGTCTTCCGCGCGGCCAACGTATCGTTCTGCGCCACCTGGAACCGGAGCTGGTTGCCTACCTTGAAGTAGAGACTGCCCGCGTCGGCCCGGGTGAAGCGGCGGACCTCCCGAACCAGAAGCTCCAGGAGGGTCGGCAGGTGGGTCTCGCTGCTGAGGGCGATGCCGATCTGATTCAACCGCCTGATGAGTTCCTTGAGCTTCTCAGCCAACGCCGTCGTTCCTTCTCGTGCGGCTCAACGCGCTCAGTCCCTGCTCTCAGCAACAAGGGATCAGGGTGCCCGTCTCTCGCACGTCATAGCCACCCAGGGCCATGACCTGGTTCTTGAACTCGTCGGAGGAAATAATTCGAAGCAAAGTTTGTACCAGGGGACCCTCGAAGTGCACGGCGGGGATCACGAGGTCGTACCGCTCGGTGATCACCGGCAAGAAATCGAGACCCAGCGCCTGGGCCGCCGCGTAGATCCCCATGCCCGCGTCGGCGGTTCCGCTCAGGACGTCTACCGCCACCGCCATGTGGGTGTATTCCTCTCGTTCATAACCGCTGATGCTTCGGGGATCAAGCCCGAGCTGCTTCAACCGCCAGTCGAGGAGGATGCGGGTTCCCGAGCCGGCCTGGCGGTTGACGAAGGAGAGATCCGGGCGGGTGATGTCCCCTAGACCCGTGATGCCCCTGGGATTTCCCCGGGCTATGATGAGCCCCTGCTCCCGGTAGACCAGGTTCATGAGCTTTACCTCCACCCCCGGGAGGTAGCGCCGGATGTAGGAGGTGTTGTAGTCGCCCGTTTCAGTGTCCAGAAGGTGCGAGCCGGCAAGGTGGGCATTTCCCTTGCGCAGCGCCAGGAGACCTCCGAGACTCCCCACGTTGGTTGAGGCAAGGGCCATCTCGGGATCGTACTTCTTCAGGAGGTTGGCCATGACATCGAGGGTGATGTCGTGACTTCCCACCACCACCAGGGTCCGCTCCACCCCCTTCCGGGAGATGAGAAGGGTGACCCGCTGGGGCTTCTCCTCCGTCACCCCCTCCACGGTGTCAGGAATCCTCAGGAACCCGGCCGCCCTGGTGAGCGAGGTGATGGAGCCTGCGCCCCGCGGCAGCGGCGTCGCCATGAGCCGCTCCCCCACCCTGCCCAGGTTCACCCTGATAAACTCCTCCACCCCGAGCTTGGATGGCACCTTCTGGGAGGGGTAGGCTTCCACCTGCTCGGGCTCCGGCTCGGGCAGCCCCTGCATCCTCAAGAGGAGCGGCCGCACGAACTGCTCCAGGCTGATAACCGCCGAGACCGGGTAGCCGGGATTGCCCACCACCGGCTTCCCGCCGATCTCCCCGAGGACGGTGGGCTTGCCCGGCATGATCGCCACCCCGTGGACCAGGAGTTCCCCGAGCTCCTCGATCAGATCGGCGGTATGGTCTTCCGAGCCTGCGGAGGAGCCGGCATTCACCACGTGGTAGTCGCCCGCCGTGGCCTGCAGGAGCACCCGCCGCAGGGCCTCTGGTCGATCGGGGACGATGGGGTGCCGGTCGCAGATGGCTCCCCACTGGCGGATGAGGTTCACCAGCACCCAGGAGTTGAACTCCACCACCCTGCCGGCCGGCGGCGCGTCGGCGCCCCGGAGCGATTCCGCCTCCACGAGCTCGTTCCCGGTCGGGATTACGAGCACCCGGGGCCGCCGCTTTACCTCCACCTCCAGGACACCGGCTCCGAGGAGCGCCCCCAGCTCGTACGGGGTGATGAGGTGGTTCTGCGGCAGCAGGAGCTCGGTGGCGACGATGTCCTCACCAACCTTGCGGACATGCTGCCAGGGGAAGGCGGCGGCCTGGATTTCCAACGTCGCCTCGTCGATCTGGTGGAGGTGCTCGACCATGATCACGGCGTCGGTACCCGGAGGGAGCGCCTGCCCCGTATTCACCCAGTGGGCGTCACGCTCCACGGTGAGCCGCCGCGGGCTCTCCGGGGTGGAACCGAAGGTCCCCTCCGCCCGCACCGCGATGCCGTCCATGGCGGCCCCATGGAAGGTGGGCACGGAGAAGCGGGCAAAGACCGGAGCCGCGGTGACCCGCCCGGCAGACTCCAGGGTCGGGATGGTCTCGCCAGAGAGCATTCGCTCCAGATCCCAGCGGCGAAGGAAGGTCTCCTGCGCCTCCAGGAGTGTTTTCATTTTCAGATAGATGCGTCGAGACATGAGAGAAGTGCCCAAAAATGATGTACCACGTGCCTCAAAGTTTCTGGGTATCCGGCAGTCTCGCCCTGTAATCACCACTCGGGAAATCCGAATCTCGAATATCGAAATCCGAAACAATTCCAAAATTCAAAATTCCAAACACCGAGAGCCACGAGAGGAACTCGACTCAATCTGAGCTGTCTGCTTTGATTGTTCTCTTTTTGGTCATTTGAAATTGTTTCGAATTTCGTGCTTCGTATTTCGAATTTGGGCGACCGCCAACCGGTGGAACCCCCGCATATCAGGTCTCCATCTCACACATGGTACTGCCGCTAGATCCTCCACACCTCCACCTCCTCGTCGGCGTAGACACCCTCCGTGTGCCGATCGATGCGGACGAGCCCGTCGGCGCGAACAAGGGTGGAAATGAGCCCCGATTCGCCGAAGATGGGCTCCGCCACCAATCTCTCACCGTCCTGCCGGAGCCTCACCCGAATGAAGTCCTCCCGCCCTTGCTTGGAGGCCACATTCCGGCTTAGGCGGGCCCTCAGGGGCCACCTCTCACCGAGGGAGGGAGGGATCCGGCGCAGATAGTCCATGAAGGGGCGCACCAGCACGTGAAAGACCACCATGGCCGATGCCACATGACCCGGAAGCCCCCAGAAGGCCCGGTCCCCCATCCGTACGAGGATGGTCGGCTTGCCGGGGCTGATGGCAACGCCGTGAACCAGGACCTCGGTGTCAGGGAAGGAGCCGAGCACCTGGAGGGTGAGGTCGCGGGTGCCCACCGACGACCCCCCTGAGATGAGGCACGTATCCGCGTTCTCCAGGGCCTGTTCACACGCAGCTCGGAGTGCTTCGAACTCGTCGCGGACAACCCCGAGCTGCCACGGTTCTCCCCCGCAATCCTCCACCAGCGCCGCCAAACTGTGGGAGTTGATGTCCCGCAGTCGACCAGGTCCGGGCTCTCGGTCTGCCGCGACGATCTCGTCCCCTGAGCTTATGACGGCCACCCGGGGCCGACGGCTCACCGAAACCCTCATCCGACCGAGTCCGGCAAGGAGCCCGATCTCCTGGGCCCGCAATCTTCGCCCGGCGGCGAGGACCTCGTTCCCGGCACGGACGTCGTCCCCCGGCCGGATCAGATTCTCCAGGGGAGCCACACTCCGGCTGATCGCCACACTCCTCCGGTCAAGCTCCTCGGTGTACTCCACCATCACCACACTGTCAGCGCCCCCGGGAAGCATGCCGCCGGTGGGAATCCGTGCCGCCTCACCGGGGCCCACCTCGAAGGAAGGAACATCCCCCATGCCCACGTCACCGACCAGGGTGAGCAACGCGGGTTGACTCTCCGAAGCGCCGAAGCTGTCCCGCGCCCGGAGCGCGTACCCGTCCACCGTGGCCCTCGCAAAGCCCGGCAGATCTTCGGCAGCAATGATCGGCTCACCCAGGAGCCGGTTGTACGCCCGATCCAGCGGGACCTCTTCCGGACCCACGGGGGCGAAGCGGCGATACTCGGCCCACACCTGCTCACGGGTCTTTACCTCGAAGAATTGGAGCTTCACCGGCCGGCGGAACCCCTCCCTGCAATTGTTTCCGAGCGGAGTATGTTATCACGGGGCTATGGGCTGAACAACCGTTTTCCTCAAGGCCGGGGCCAGTAAGTCGGTTCCCGCGAGAGTTCGGGCTCGCCTCTGCTCAGCGGTCGGGCCTGGCAGGAATGTGAAAAACCCTGCCGCCGGCCCTCATCCTGCACAGGGACTCCGGAGAGACGCGAGACCCGCCGGGGTCTTACGTGCCAGGGCCATCGGTGACCGCGAAAAGCTTCTTCAGCAACCTGCTGGACCTCGGGAAGAGACCCCACGACCTTTCGTTTCAGCTATTCCCTACTTGACAGCTAGACTTTGGTGGTTAGTATTAATCAATGATGACCGAAGGAAGCCACACAGGAGGTTCACCTATGGAGACTGAGAAAGATCAGGGAATTGAGAGCGGCTGGGCTGGCCCCGGCATCGAGATATGGCCTGACGAGGATTCGGAGTGGATAATGCGGCACCGTAACGCGAGGAGGGCCGTTGAGTGCAACATCCCGTCTGTTGCATCCAGTCCCATCTGCGGTCAGGGATACCACAACGGCTAGAGCCCGGATACCTTCCAGAGAAATTTAAGCCCCGCTCCCATGAGCGGGGCTTTTTTTGCCGGTCGCCTCGGGTCACCCCGTGCCGTCCCCTCGCTAGAAGCGGGATATGCGACGAGCTTGGTGTCACGGGCCGTTAAGAAACTCCCTCTCCCTCGTCGAGGGGCCGACCTTGCAGGCGGGGACGGGAGAGGGTTTGCCCACCTGCGCCGGTTAAAGGCAAGGGTGAAAAGTGAGGCGACCCTGTCGGACACTTAGTTCTGTGCGCACTCGACGCAGATCCCTTCCTCGTTGAGGCAGCCGTCACAGTGCGCCCGTCGGCACAGCCGACATTCCTGGATCAAAACGACGTCATCCTTCTCACTCGGGATGCCACATGCGACGCAGGCGAATTCTCCAGCCATATGGATACCTCCTTTCCTCGCGGACGGTCTCGTGCATGGGGCCCATATCGGAGGGAGCCGCACACGCCTTCCTCCTTGACAGTCTCGCTACCCCTTTGTTACCGTCCCCGGGGTAAAAGTCGTAATGTTCGACGGCAACTGCCGTCACCCGTGAGAAGATTCTAACCTAGGTGGCACGGTGCGGCCACCGCATACAGGAACGAGCCATGGCAAGGCGAGAATCCTCTGATACCGACATGGTCATCCCCCCCGACGTCCAGACTCAGCTCAGGGCCGTCCTGGATCAGCTCCCCCATTCCGTCCCCCTTTACCTCTTTACCAGGGGCGGCACCAACGATGCTTATAACGAGGCGGCCAGGCAGGTGGTGCGGGCCTTTGCCAAGTTGAGTCGAAACGTCCAGCTCAAGGAGTATGATCTTTCCCACAAGCTGGCCGAGCAGTGGAAGGTCACCCTATCGCCCACCCTCCTCTTCGACCCGGAGCGTTACGCTATCCGCTTCCTTGGGGCGCCCATCGGCGAGGAGGGCCGAACGTTCCTGGAGGCGGTCGTTCTCATCGGCCTCAGGAAAAGTAACCTGAGCGATCAGTCCCTCAAGCTCATCCAGAAGATCGACTCACCGCGGAAGGTCCGGCTTTTCTCGAGCCCTACGTGCCCCTACTGCCCGCAGCAGGCAGTGAACGCAATCAAGACGGCGGTGGCAAGGCCCGAGGTAGTCTCCCTAGAGATTATCGACATTCAGGCCAACCCGAAGCTTGCCGACGCCTACTCCGCCCATAGCGTGCCCCAGACGTTCGCCAATGATGTCTTGATCGCCCAGGGGGCTCAGCCGGAGGAGCTCTTCATCCTCTCCCTCGAGAAGATGGCGGAGCAGACCATCTTCATTCCCGAGAGCGACGCTCAGGTGGTCGAAACGGACCTAGTCATCGTCGGCGGCGGCCCGGCCGGGCTCACCGCTGGGATCTATGCCGTTCGGAGCGGCTTGAAGACCGCCGTGGTTGAACGGGACGCCCTCGGCGGGCAGGTGACGACCACTCCCATCGTGGAAAACTACCCCGGCTTCACCCATGTGGGCGGCAAGGCCCTCGTGGATCTCCTCGTCAGCCACGCCCTCGAGTACATCCAGATCTTCCAGGGCGAAGAAGTCGTTGACGTCCAGCGCGGCGAGCGGCTCACCGTGGCCACCACGAGGAGGCGCTTCCTCACCAAGGCGGTTCTCCTCGCCACCGGCGCGACCCACAAGCACCTGGGCGTTCCCGGCGAGTCCCGGCTCGCCGGCCGCGGCGTGACCTACTGCAGCACCTGCGACGGGCCCCTCTTCAAGGGGAAGAAAGTGATCATGGTGGGCGGCGGGAACAGCGCCGTCACCGAGGCGCTCTATCTGCACAATATAGGCGTGGAGGTGACCCTGGTCCACCGCCGGGACACCTTGCGGGCCCAGGAGCACCTCACCAACTACCTCTTCAATGCCAAGATCCCCATCCTGTGGAATACAGAGGTCGCCGAGATTCGAGGC
>Ga0335070_10010589_pt1 | contig 10783 bp, 7 predicted proteins | sample Lox_Sample_13_FD_206722 | JGI IMG/M metagenome (GOLD analysis project Ga0335070, IMG submission 206722) | Soil microbial communities from Loxahatchee National Wildlife Refuge, Florida, United States - Lox_Sample_1.3 | ecosystem: Environmental > Terrestrial > Soil > Wetlands | place: USA: Florida...
GTGATCAGGTGATGCAGGTCCTCGGCGAAAGTGTCGTAGTTATACCCGGTTGTGGGCTGGCTCGATTTGCCGAATCCGCGCCGGTCATAGGCGATTACGCGATACCCCGCCTCGAGTAGTACTGGTACCTGTCTTTCCCACGATGCGCTGCTGAGCGGATAGCCGTGGATCAGCACGACAGGCTGTCCGGAACCATGGTCTTCATAATAGAGGTGGATGGAAGTGGAATTTTCTTTTCCGACATCAACGTATGACATGGAGCGCCTCCTGGCGATTGGTGAAAGGGAGAAGTTAGCTGGTAGTTGGATATTCTGCTGTTGAGTAGATGGTATACCTGCCGGTCAAGTTTCATCTTCAGGGACTTTTAACGATAATCTGCTTCTCCTGCTAGACTCAAAGGTTTGGGAGGTGGCTCGTGCAAGCGGTCTATATCCTCTCGGCAGTGCGTACCCCCATCGGGAAATTCGGCGGTTCGCTGGCCTCGCAGACCGCCGCCGATATGGGCGTGGTCGCGGCCAAGGCCGCAATCGAGCGCGCAGGTATTCGCCCGGAGCAGATCGAAGAGACAATTTTCGGGAACGCGCGCCAGGCTGGTGGGGGACCGAATCCAGCCCGGCAGATTTCCCTTCGCAGCGGTGTTCCGCAGGAAGTCCCCGCTTACACCATTAACAAAGCCTGCGCCTCTGGCATGAAGTCGATCGCGCTTGCGTATCAGGCCATCCTGTTGGGCGAATCAAGCTGCATCCTGGCAGGTGGCACCGAATCGATGTCGCGCCTTCCTTATTATCTGGACGGCGCCCGTTGGGGATATCGGCTCGGCAATCAGGAGCTGGTTGACGGAATGTATCGTGACGGCTTCTTCTGTCCCATGGCCAAGATCGTGATGGGCGAAACTGCCGAGGTTCTCGCTGAGCAGTACAAGGTCACGCGCGAAGAGCAGGACGAGTTCGCTCTGAGTTCGCAGATCCGGGCCGCGCGTGCGATTGCGGCGGGACGCCTCGATGCAGAAATCGTCCCAGTCACCATCGAAGGGAAGAAGGGAAGTAGTACGACCTTTGCTCGGGACGAACATCCGTTCCCCGACGCGAGTATGGAAAAGCTGGCAAAACTTCCTCCCGTGTTCTCGAAGACGGGAACCGTCTCAGCGGGAAACTCCTCCGGGATCACTGACGGCGCGGCGGCCGTGATCATCGCGAGTGAGTATTTCATGAAGCAGAATAATCTCAAGCCACTCGCTCGCATCGCCGCGGTTTCTTCTGTCGGAGTTGATCCCCGCACCATGGGGATCGGACCGGTTCCTGCGCTCCAGAAGCTCGAGGACAAGCACGGCCTGCGCCTGCACGAATTCGGCCTGGTCGAACTGAACGAAGCTTTTGCCGCGCAGGTGCTGGCTTGCGATCGCGTTCTGAACTTGAATCGCGATCGGCTGAACGTCAACGGAGGCGCCATCGCCCTCGGACACCCTATTGGATGCAGCGGCACGCGCATCACTGTCACTCTGCTTCACGAGATGATGAAACGCAACACAAGGAAGGGTGTGGCTACCCTCTGTGTCAGCGGCGGTATGGGTATGGCAATCGCACTTGAGAACGTGGTCTAGACGTGATGGCCGACGGTCCGCAATTTCGAGCCGCGCAAACATCCGACGTCGAACCCCTGCTCGACTTCATGCAGGCGTTTTACGCCTACGACGGCTATGGTTACGATCGCGAGAAAGCTCGCGCCGCTCTGATTCGTCTGCTTGAGAATCCCGAATTTGGTCGTGCCTGGATCGTTCTCGATGGAGTTTCACCCGTCGGGTATGCGGTGCTGTGCTTCGGCTACAGCCTCGAGTGGCTGGGACGAGACGCATTCGTTGACGAGATCTATCTCCGCGAGAAATACCGCGGGCGCGGATGGGGCAAAAAGACTATGGGTTTCATCGAAGACGCGGCCCGTGAACTGGGCGTGAGAGTCCTTCATCTCGGGGTCGCAGAAGGCAACCACGTGGCACTGCGCCTCTATGAGTCCGTTGGCTTCAGCAAACACCGGGGCACTTTTCTTTCCAAGTGGATTGCCCGGGACTCTTCCAAGCCCGAGGCGCGAGCCAGCAAACGAAATCCGTAAGTTCCCGCATGCTTGACGGCGAACTGTGCGCATTGCGCGCGCGAAATCGTGACACTATACTCAGTGCAGAAGAGTGTTTCTCTCTCGGAGCAATGATGTCCATATCCGCAGTCATCGTCGATGACGAGCAACTGGCCCGCGACGAACTCACCTACCTTTTGAAGCATGCTGGCGATGTGAACGTCGTGGCTCAAGGCAAAAATGGGCTGGAAGCAGTCAGCCTCATCAAGGAGCACAGCCCGGATCTCGTTTTTCTGGACGTGCAGATGCCGGGACTTGACGGCTTCGGCGTAATCAAGAAGTTGCTCGACAAGAAGGTCCCCCTTCCCAAGATTGTTTTCGCTACAGCTTTCGATCAGTATGCGGTGAAGGCCTTCGAGGTCAACGCGGTTGACTATGTGCTGAAGCCATTTGACAAAAAGCGAGTGGCGCAGGCCATTCAGAAGGCACGAGCGCACCAGGATGCGAATGCGGCTCCCGGCGAGAAATTCGAGACCCTTGTGCGGATGCTCGAATCTCAGAAACAGCCGGCCTCAAAGGTTCTTCTCAAGGCTGCCGGACGGATGTTCCTCGTGGACCAGAAAGACATCTGCTATGCGTGGATCGAAGACGGCGTGATCACAGTCGTGACTGCGGGCGCAGCAGGCATGGAGGGACAGTCCAACTGCCGGACCTTGGAAGAGTTGCTGGACAGCCTCGACACGAACCTTTTTTGGCGGGCCCACCGCTCGTACCTGGTGAACATCAATCGTATCCGGGAAGTCGTGCCCTGGTTCAAGAGCTCGTATCAACTGCGGATGGACGACAAGAAACAGACCGAGATCCCGGTCAGCCGGGCTCAAACCAAGCGGCTTCGCGAACTCTTCGGACTCTGAGCGTTCTGCGTCGGTATCCAGCGTGGCCGCCGCTGCCGAATCCACATTTTGCTGTCCTCGAACGGCATGCGCGCTCCGCACCCGTTCAGCAGTCTCCAACAATCCTTTGATCAGCGTTCCTGTATACACAAAACCCCGTTCAAGTTCGAAAAATGCCGGAGAGCGGCGGTGAGAGAGTCGCCGTTCTCCGGCGTTGGGGAAGGGCGTTACACGGCCAGAGCCTCCAAAGCTGTTCGATCCCGGATCACCAGCATAGGTCCGTCAAGTCGAATCAAGCGCTTCCTTCGCATGCTGCTAATCAACCGGGTCACCGTTTCGCGCGAGGCTCCAATGCGCATTGCCATCTCTTCATGGGTCATCGGCGTCGGCCTGCACCCTTCATCGCTCTCATGATCTTCGCGAACCGCGTGTGAGAGCAACAACCTCGCGAGTTTCCCGGTGGAAGAACGGGTCAGGACCAGATCGTGAATGTCGCGGTAAGCCGACTGATAGTCGCGGCTAAGGCACTGCGCCGCGTTTAGGCCAATCTCGGTGTGATTCTGCAAGAGTTCCAGAAAGTGCTTTCGATCAACGAAGTTCACATGGCAGGGAGTTGCCGTCTCGGCGGTCGACTCGTACGTCACACTCGAGACTGCGGCGCTGAGGCCCAGGGCTTCCCCGGGACCGGCAGTCTTAAGAATCAGAATCTTGCCTCCGCGGGATGTCGTGGAAAGGTTCACCTTGCCCGAGCACACGATGAACACTCCCCGCGGGGTTTGTCCTTCGACAAACAGAATTGCGCCAGCTGGGAGGACGCTCTTATGTCCGGCTTCACTGAGTGCCTCCAACGCCGGTTCGGAGAATCGACAAAAATGTTTGGGTCCTACGCCGATACACCCGCAACAGTCTTCGATGATGTCTAGCCCGTACGGCGTTTTCATTGCGTCCTCCACTTGGGATCGGCGCTTTCTGGGAGAATAGGTCTCGCTCAGACCGATTCCGCCCACATGACGGGAAGAGGAAAGCAGCGCCCGGGCGTGCGCGCGGGTCTCAGTTTGAGAACTCTGCGACGCGGCTATCAGTTCCCATCCTGCGCTCGGTTCCTCGCTGCGCTCCCACTCGATGTAGCGCGCAAACAGATAGAGAGCATCAATCTCCTGAGAGCGGACCGAAGGTTGGCAATGTGGAGGACTCTCAGGGACAGGGTTGAGGCGGGGATCCTCGAGTATCGTCCATCGGATTTCGGGGACTTCTGACCGATTGCGATCGCCTCGACATCGTCGTGCTCTCGCCGGCGCGAGAACAGTCTCCATCGCAGAACTGGAAACGCTCACAGGAAAAGTCTGTAATTTGTTTCGCTGGAACAATGCGATTACTCCTCCGGTGGCTGCCTCGGGCAGCCGCGGGACTGGGACCTTTATGAGTACATCTGCTTAGGCGGGGAACTGCGAACCCTCGGCCAGAGGCAGACAACCCTTGTAGCTATGCAAGCGGCGTTCCGAAAACGGCACGCCACGGCGAAACCGCAACTTCCCTGTTTGGAACAAGTTCCGAAATAGGATACCGGTCCACCTGATCCTGATTCTGCCGCCTTCTCGGCATCCGACGATTAGGCGTCAGCCACCGGCGGTCGCTTCATTTGCGTTCTGGGTCGGAATAGTTTTTGCGAGAAATCCCCAGGCGCTGCATTTTGGATTGCAGCGTAGTTCTTTTCAGCCCTAGTCTTCGCGCGGCCCCATCGGGCCCGGACAGAACTCCACGGGTTTCCTTCAGGACACGGATGATGTGAAGACGTTCCGCCATGTCCAGCGTTCGGTCGTCGTTTTTCGTTTTGGACTGGCCTGTGGCATGCAATTCCGCAAGTGGGACCCGGAGCGCGTGTGCCTCGCTCAGGATGACCGATCGTTCCATGAGGTTCTCTAGTTCGCGGACATTGCCGGGCCAATCCCATTGCATAAGGGCCTTCATGGTTTCCTTGGGAATGGTTTCGATATAGCGGTCGAGCCGCCGAGCAGATTTGTGGACGAAATGTCGGATGAGTAAGGGAATATCTTCGCGGTGCTCGCGTAGTGGAGGCACCCGGATCGGGAATACGTTCAGGCGATAGAATAGATCGCTGCGAAATTCTCCTCGCGCGAGACTTTCGGCAAGGTTCCGGTTCGTGGCGGCTACCACGCGCACTCTGACCTTGACAGTGCGGGTGCTGCCGAGGCGTTCAAATTCCTGATCCTGCAGAACGCGTAGAAGCTTGGGTTGCAGTTCCATCGGGATCTCACCGACCTCGTCGAGAAACAATGTGCCCCCGTCAGCTAGTTCCATTCGTCCGATCTTGCGGCTGACGGCGCCGGTGAAAGCGCCTTTCTCATGACCAAAGAGTTCGCTCTCGAGCAAGCCCGTGGGGATGGCGGCACAGTTGACCTTGATGAAGGGACCATCTTTCACGCGGCTCATGCGATGGAGGGCATGGGCAATGAGTTCCTTGCCTGTCCCTGTTTCGCCCAGAATCAGCACCGTCGCTTCACTCGCTCCTACAGTCGAAACCTGGTCAAGAACCTGCTTGATCGCAGCACTATCTCCAATGATTTCGGGAAACATACCTTCGGCACGGCTTTCGCCTTCAAGATAGCTCCGTTCTTCTCCCAATCGGTGTTTCAGTTTCTCGATTTCAGCCGCAGTGCGATGGTTTTCGATGGCTACCGCAAGTTGGGCTGCAACTTGATTGATTAATTGCACATCTTCCGTCCGAAATGCGTCGGGGCGCGTGCTTCCGAGAACCACAACACCCAAGGGCCCCTTGGGGCGCATAAGGGGTACACAACAAAGGGATTGAAGCCCCTCCTCCAACAGGCCTCTGGCGATCTCATCATCGAACCTTTGCAGTTGTTCCTTGGAGAAGAGCATCGGCTTGCGCTCACGCATCGAGCGTCCAGCCGGAGTTTCAGTCGGCCTGACTTGGATTGTGGGCATCACGCCTCTGCTGAGAGGGAAGTCAGTTGCCTGATACACGAGCAATCCACTCCCAGCATCATGCAATGCGAACGTGGCGAACTCCTGGCGGAAAACTCGGCGAAGGCGCGCCGAGACCCTCGGAAACACCTGCGCGATGTCCCAGTTCGACGAGAGCAGGCTGGTGACATCGCTCAACATCTGCAGGCGGCCTGTTTCCTGCCGCAATTGCCAATCCAGCTTCCGAACAGATTCTTCCAGGAGTTTTGAAGCCGTTACTTCCAATACAACTGCTCCGACCCGCCTGACCAGTCCCTCGGCATTGACGAGAGGCACATAATGTCCGATCCAGTGGCCGGCTTCTCTTCTGGACGGAACTTTGCCCGACACTTCGAATCCCAGTGGCTGCCGATTTCGCATCACCTCTGAAATCTTCATCTCGAGGGGAACAGCTACTTCTCCTAAAACCTCCCGCACAGTTCTGCCTAAATGATCTTCGGCAGGCATGCCATTCATTTCGGCTAGCGCCTTGTTCACTGCAACGTAGTGGAGATCTGAGTCGAGAATGCCGAGTCCCACATTCGCAGCACCGAAGTAAGCCGAGAACAACTGATCCAGTTCTGTCAGAGTTTCGGGATCTTGCGGTGAGACGACCATTCTCGGCGCGGAGGTCTTGTGTTCACTCATCATGGCCGAAGACCTCAGCCGACGGCGCTGGTTCTTCGTGCGCAGTCAGCCCCGTTTGAGTCTGTAGACTACCTGCAAATATCGCCTCGGTCTTTCTTCGATGTGTGGCTGGGCACAATCGGTTGACGCGGGGAGGAGTCCACAGCAGGGGTCCGCGATTAGTCCGATGAACGATGCTTCTCGCTGGGAACCTTCCCGGCTTTAACTGGGCAAGGGTAAGATTGCAGTGCAATTCGCGTCTGCAACCGCCGGATCCAAGCGAATGCATCGGTGAGAGGTCCACGAAAGACAACGCCCCTTAATCCGCCTCCCCCTCAAAGGCGGAAAATCCTCTGCGTTGTGAACCCCGGCATTATAACCACATAGTCAAGGTCACAGATGATGCTTTTAAGCCGCGTCCGGTTTTTGTGATAACCGACTCGGTTCCCTCGGTGCCGGTTGGATGTGACGGAGCTGTGCCGAATTGCCATATCGGCCGCAACTATAATTGCAGTATGGCAAGGGGATGGGAGAGCAAATCCGTCGAAAGCCAGCAATCGGACGCCAACGAGGAGTCCACGAAGCCCCGACCGAAGATTACGCCAGAAGCCGCTGCCCGTATGAGAGAACTAGAGACTCTCCGGTTGTCACGGCAGACAGTGCTGCAACAACTCGAACGAGCCCAAAACCCTCGGCATCGCACCCTTCTTCAGAACGAGCTGGCCGATCTCGATCAAAAGCTCAGTCGGTACGGCAACTGACGAGCTGATTTCGGGCAGAGGTTTCCCGCATATCGTCACGTATAATAATCGGTTTATGACAGCCTACGTTTATGTGTCTCTGAAGAAGAGTGTTCTTGATCCCCAAGGCAAGACGATTCATGGCGCACTCAAGAAAATGGGCTACAAAGGCCTGGAGAGCGTTCGACAGGGAAAGTACTTCGAGATTACGCTCGACGGAGGCTTGAGTCGAGAAGAAGCCCAGTCAGAAGTCGAACGGATCGCCCGCGAAGTCCTGACCAATCCTGTCATCGAAGAGTTTCGTTTCTCGCTGGCTGAATAAGCCGGATTTCAGAGGTTGAACATGTGCGGCATCGTGGGTTACGTCGGCAAGAAGAGTGTTGTTCCCGTCATCATCGAAGGCCTGCGGCGGCTGGAATATCGTGGATACGATTCAGCCGGGATTGCGGTGTCGGGCAATGGAAGCGGTCTGGAAGTTCGGCGGGCCGAAGGAAAGCTGCGGAATCTGGAAGAAGCCATCCGCCAAAAGCCGCTCCACGGCACGTACGGCATCGGCCACACCCGCTGGGCGACGCACGGCCGTCCGACGGAAGAAAACGCTCATCCTCATCGCGACTGCACCGGGAAGATCGTTGTCGTGCACAACGGAATAGTGGAGAACTACCTCAGCCTGAAAAAGAAGCTGATGGAGGAAGGCCACAAGTTCACCACTGAAACCGACACGGAAATCATCGCGCACCTGGTTGAGAAATACTCGACGACGTCTGAAAATGGTCACCGCGTGCCTCTGGAAGACGCGGTTCGTCAGGCCGTAAAACAGATCTCCGGAGTGTTCGCCCTGGCGGTGATCTCGACTGATGACCCGAATAAGATCGTCGCCGCTCGCAACGGTCCCCCGACGGTGATAGGTCTTGGCGATGACGAGTATTTCGTAGCGTCGGATGTGCCGGCACTTCTGCAGCATACACGCGACATATTTTTCCTGGCCGATGGCGATATGGCTATTGTGACGGCCGACGGCGTGCAGCTCACCGATTTCGACGGCAAACCCTTGGTTCGCCAGGTCCAGCACGTCACGTGGGATCCGATTCAGGCCGAAAAGGGCGGTTTCAAGCATTTCATGCTCAAGGAGATTTATGAGCAACCGCGCGCCGTCCGCGATACCACCCTGGGCCGTGTTTCGCAGGACACGGGGTACATCTTTCTCGATCAGATGGAGATCACGGAAGTCGAGTTTCAGGCGGCGGACAAGATCAATATCCTTGCTTGCGGAACCAGTTGGCACGCGGGGCAAGCTGGCAAGTTCATGATTGAATCGCTGGCGCGACTGCCCGTTGAAGTGGATTACGCCAGCGAGTGGCGTTACCGCAACCCCATCGTCGAGCCCAATACGATCACCCTGGTGATTTCACAATCCGGCGAAACGGCTGATACGATCGCGGCGCAGCGCGAGGCGAAGGCCAAAGGCTCAAAGACGCTTGCCATCTGCAACGTCGTCGGGTCGATGATTACGCGCGAAGCTGCCGGCACAATCTACACCCATGCTGGCCCAGAGATTGGCGTTGCCTCGACGAAGGCGTTCACGGGGCAACTTACTGCGCTCTATATCTTCGCGATGTATCTCGCGCAGCTGCGCGGCGTGATGCCGCTGGAAAAATCACGCGCGGCGATGCTGGAACTGACTCGCATTCCGGCCAAGCTCGAGAGCATTCTTGCACATGATCAGGCTTGTGATGATTTAGCGAAGCACTACCAGAAGGTGCACGACTTTCTCTTTCTCGGTCGCGGCATTCACTACCCCATCGCGCTCGAAGGCGCGCTGAAGCTGAAGGAAATCTCTTACATCCATGCGGAAGGATACCCGGCAGGCGAAATGAAGCACGGGCCTAACGCATTGATCGACGAGAATCTGCCAGTGGTCATTATCGCCACGCGCGATGTCAACAATCCTGATGCGGTCCTGCGTTATGAGAAGACAATCTCGAACCTCAAAGAAGTGAAAGCCCGCTCGGGAGTAGTGATCGCCTTAGCCACGGAAGGCGACGAAGAAATTAGGGAATCGGCGGACCACGTGTTGTACATTCCGCCCGCGCCGGAAGAGCTCTCGCCGATTCTCGAGATCGTCCCGTTACAGTTGCTGGCATATCACATCGCCGTGCGCCGCGGGTGCGACGTAGACCAGCCGAGAAATCTGGCGAAGTCCGTTACTGTTGAGTAGTGCGTCAGCCTACTGCATTTCGAATAACCGTCTTCAGTTTCCACAATGCACCTGCAAGAGCCACCAACCCGCCTCCCCAGACCACGAACGCGATATCCACCACCCACCGCGGCGCCGCTCCGACCCTACGCAGCAGAAACGGAAAGAAATTCCACGTCGTAATGTGCACGTAGTCCCATTGGTCGTATCCCATTTCGTCGTTATTCAAACCCCAGGCGTCCATCTTTCCCAGTGCGAACGCCACAATGTTCTTAAATCGCAACGCGATCACAAACGTCGGATGCCCCAGGGTTTCCATCTGATAAATCTCCAGCGGAAGCCAGAACATCAGTGACGCAAGTTGAATCACGAAGCTGGCGGCGAGTATCGCAATGGCAGCATTCCACATCCACCGTCGAAAGCTGTACCGGTAATGCAACAACAAGGGCACTGCAACCATCGCGATCATTTCGACCGCAGTGGAGACATAGCGGTCGCCCCACGCGAAGTCTCCTGCCCAATAGGCGTAGCGGCCAAAAAGGCAAAGGTATCCGCCAAGCAGAACGATCGAAGACATCAGGTAAGCGCGCACAGTGGTGTCAAATCGCTTCCATAGCATCACGATCAATAGGATCGCGAGCAGAACTAACGGATCGAAAAGAAAGATCGATTTCTCCGGTTTGAACAATGCCCCAAGCACGCCTTCATGCAAAGGAGTGCTCCACGGGAAGGTTGCGGGGAGCGTGGGATCCTGCGCCTTCATCACACGAGCAAAGATCGGCAAATAAGTTTGTGTAAACGAGCCGAAACGATAGTAACTGTACAGGCGTTCTACGAGTGCGAAGAGCGCATAGACCGGGACTGCGACTCTACAATAGGTCAGAATCTTATGCCATAACTCTCTACCCCTCACGCGCTCAAACCAAAATGCCGCCAGCACGAAAACTCCCGCTGCAATCACATCGATTCCCGTCGTTACCCGGGTCAGCAGATTCAATCCGAGCGCCACAGAACCAATCCACAACGCGCGCCGGCTTCCGCTGCGCAGCCAGTCGTACTGATACGAGAGCCCGATTAGCGTCAGCAGCATGATGTAGTTGTTCTCCTGCATGTTCTGCGTGTAATGGAGGTGCGTCGTGCAGAACGTCAGGGCCAATACGCCCGCGACAGATTCATTCACTGTGAATCGCAACTGCCGCAGGAAACGGAACACGATCAGCGCGGTCAGCACGTTGATGAGAATGTTCGTGCTGTAGCTGACGATGATGCTGCGT
>Ga0335070_10010590_pt1 | contig 10782 bp, 10 predicted proteins | sample Lox_Sample_13_FD_206722 | JGI IMG/M metagenome (GOLD analysis project Ga0335070, IMG submission 206722) | Soil microbial communities from Loxahatchee National Wildlife Refuge, Florida, United States - Lox_Sample_1.3 | ecosystem: Environmental > Terrestrial > Soil > Wetlands | place: USA...
GAGCAGCGGCGAGCGTCCCTTCCGGGCCATGGCGTTCACGGGGCGATACTGGGTCACCGGCCGCGGCCAGGTCAACGGCGCAACCGCTCTAGTGCGCTTGACCTATGATCTTCGCGACTCGATCTCGCCCCCGGCGTTCGCGGTCGCCCCCGTGAGAGCGATCTGGGCTAGAATCGGGCGGCGCCGCAGCGGCATCGAGTGCACCCGGGACGACAGGAGAGCTCCGCATGGACAGCCTGACGGTCGGCAACGCGACGTGCTCCCGGATCGAGGAGACCGTCGACACGAGCTTCACCGCCGAGGGCTTCTTTCCCTCGTACGACTTCGAGGTGATGCGGCCGCACCTCGGATGGCTCGCCCCGCGGTATTTCATCCCGGACAAAGGTGCGCTGGTCTTCAGCATGCACGCCTGGGTGGTCAAGACCGGCCGGCACACGGTGATCATCGACACGTGCATCGGCAACGACAAGGACCGCCTGCCCCGGGCGCACTGGCACCGGCAGCAGCACCCGTTCCTCGAGCGCCTGCACGCCGCCGGGGTGGCGCCCGAGGACGTCGACTACGTGATGTGCACGCACATGCATCCCGACCACATTGGCTGGAATACCGTGCTCCGGGACGGCCGCTGGGTGCCCACGTTCCCGAAGGCGCGCTATCTCTTCTCCCGCGTCGAGTACGAGCACTGGACGTCGCCGACGGAGCAGAATCCCATTCGCAGGAACGCGTTCAACGACAGCGTGCTCCCGATCGTGGAGGCGGGCCGGGCCGACATGATCGAGGACGGCCACGAGGTGGACGGCAGCCTCGTGGTCGAGCTGGCGCCCGGCCACACGCCGGGCAACTGCCACATCCGGCTCTCGTCGCGCGGGCAGGTCGCGTACTTCGGCGGCGACGTCATCCACCATCCGATCCAGGTCTATCGTCCCGACTGGAGCACCGTGGCTTGCCTCGATCAGAAGGCCTCGGCCGTCTCCCGGCGGCGGCTCCTCGAGACGTGCAGCGAGCGCGGTGCGCTCCTTTTGCCGGGCCACTTCCCGGCGCCACACGGCGGCCACGTGCGCGCGGCCGGCAACGGCTTCGCCATCCAGTGGCTCGGATCGGGCTCGTGATGCGGAGGGACTGAGATGAAGGTCGCCACCTGGCGCGGGGATACACGCTTCACGATCGACGACGCTCCTGATCCGGCGGCCGGGCCGGGGCAGGTGGTGGTGTCGGTGCAGTCGGCGGGGATCTGTGGGACTGACATCCACGCCACGCAGGGGCTCTTCCCGTGGACGCCGCCGCTGGTGCTGGGCCACGAGTATTCCGGCATCGTCCACGAGGTGGGGCGCGGCGTCAGCAAGCGCCTGCTCGGGCGCCGGGTCGCCTGCGAGCCTTCCTATGGCTGTGGCGAGTGCTCGGCCTGCGACGCCGGACGCATCTCGCAGTGCCAGGGCGCCACCCGCATCGGAGGCTTCGCGGAGCGCGTCGCGCTTCCCGTGAGCTGCGTGCATCCGCTCCCCGACGGCCTCGACCCCGTCACCGCCGCGCTCACGGAGCCGGCGGCCTGCTGCCTGGCCGGGCTCGAGACCTTCGCGATGCCGAAGGGCGCGACCATGCTCGTCGTCGGGGGCGGCATCATGGGCCTCCTCACCATGGTCCTGGCCAAGCGGAGGGGCGCCAAGCGCCTGATCCTGTCCGATCCCATCGAGGAGCGCCGGCGGATCGCACGGCGGCTGGGCGCCCACGTCGTGATCGACCCATCCGCGGAGAGCCTCCGCGAGCGCATCATGGCGCTCACGCGCGATCGCGGAGCGGACGTGGTGGCAGAAGCCGTGGGCAAGCCCGAGCTCGTGGCCGAGGCGCTCGCGCTGACTCGCCCCACGGGCCACCTCCTGCTCGTGGGCGTGAATCCGAAGGGGAGCCGTCTCCCGCTCGATCTCTTCGACGTGCACTACCGCGAGATCAGGATCAGCGGAGCCTTCGGCCGCGGCACGGCGTTCCGCCGGGCTCTGGCGCTCATGCCCAGGCTCGGCGTGGGCAAGCTGGTCACCGCGCGCTTCCCGCTGGGCCGGATCGCCGAGGCCTTCGTGCACGCCTCGGCCGGCCACGGGGCCAAGACCGTCATTACTCCCGGCCTCAGGGAGTGACGCTGTCCGGCAGCGGCAGGCAGGCGGCGGCGGGAATCAGCAGGCTGACGGCGTCGCCCGCGCGGGCTCTGGGCGGCGTCGGTCCGGCGACGCGCAGGACAGTGCCGGAGCCCGCAACCCTGATCTGGTAGTCCACGCTGTCGCCCAGAAAGCTCGCGCGGACCACCTCGCCGCCCAGCACATTGTCGGCGGTGGCTGCGCCGCCCGCGCGGCCGGGCCTGAGCGCGATCTGATGGGGACGGATGGAGAGGGCCACGGGGGCGCCCGGGACCAGATCCGTCGCCGCCACGCGCAGGCGAACCGTCCCGCACGCGACCGTGCTCGGCCCGTCCGCGACGGCGTCGATGAGGTTGGTCCGGCCAATGAACTCGGCCACGAAGCGCGTGCGCGGCCGCTCGAAGAGCTCTTCAGCGCGCCCGATCTGCGCAACCCGCCCGTGCTGGAGGACCGCCACGCGGTCCGAGATGACCATGGCCTCGGACTGGTCATGGGTCACGTAGAGCGTGGTGATGTGGAATTGCTCATGGAGCCTCCGGATCTCGAAACGCATTTCTTCGCGAAGACTTGCATCGAGGTTGCTCAGAGGCTCATCGAGCAGGAGGATCTCGGGCTCGACGACGAGCGCACGCGCGACGGCCACCCGCTGCTGCTGGCCTCCCGACAGCTCTCCGGGATACCGGGAGCCATAGCCCGGCAGCCGCACCGCCTGCAGGATGTCACGGACCCGGCGCTCGCGGTCCGCCTTCGAGGCCTTCCTGAGGCGGAGGCCGTAGGCCACGTTCTGCTCGACCGTCATATGCGGCCAGAGAGCGTAACTCTGGAAGATCATGGCCATCCGGCGCCGCTCTGGAGGGATGACGACGGCCGGGGAGGAGAGGCATCGGTCGCCCACCCGGATCTCGCCTGCCTCGGGCTTGAGGAATCCCGCCACGAGCCTGAGCGTCGTCGTCTTCCCGCATCCGGATGGCCCGAGCAGGGCCACCAGCTCGCCCGGCTCGACGCGGAGATCGAGCCCGACCACGGCGCCCACGTCGCCGTAGCTCTTGTGGAGACCCGTGATGGTGACGCCGGGCATGGCCGCTAGCCCGGGGCGCCGGAGGCGCGCCCGCCCATGACGTCGCGCCCGAGCAGGCTCTGCATGAGGACGACCACGCCGAAGGTCATGACCAGCATGAAGAGGCCCAGCACCGCGATGGCGCCGAACTGGCCTTCTTCCTTCAGGTCGAAGATCACCACGGACATGACCTTGGTGTTCGGCGTGAACAGGATGATGGAGGCGGACAGCTCGCGGATGACGCCGATGAACACGAAGCACCAGGTGGCGATGATGCCGCTCTTCGCCAGCGGGGCCGTGATCTCGCGGAGCACGCGGAGCCGTCCCGCGCCCAGGATGCGGCCCGCCTCCTCCAGCTCGGGATGGATGCCGCGGAACGTGGCGTCGGACTGCGAGTAGCCGACGGGCATCTCCTTGGTCAGATACGCGATGAAGAGGATCCAGAGCGTGCCGTAGAGGAGGAAGGGCGGCCGCGTGTACGCGATGAAGAGCGCGACGGCGAGCACGATGCCGGGGATCACCACGGGGGCCAGCGTCAGGAAGGCCAGCACCTGATGGCCCACGACGAGCTGGCGCGTGGTCACGTACGCGAGGAGCGCGGCGAGACCGGCTCCCACGCACGCGGTGAGCACGCCCAGCTCGAGCGTGTTGACGATGGCGCTCTGCGTCGAGCTGTAGAGGAACGTGAAGGACCAGTTCCCGAGCGTGAAGTTGTCCCACGTGAGCGGCTGGGCCCACGCGCGCGAGAAGGCGGCCTTGGCGAGGATGCCGTAGGGGAGGAAGACGGCGGCTCCGAGCACGGCCAGACAGGCGAGGAGCGCCGGGTAGCGCCAGGGGCCGAGGGCGATGATCCGGCGCTGGGCGCCCTTGCCGCCCACGGAGGCATAGCCGCGCCGGCCCAGGAGCTTCTTCTGCGCCAGCAGCAGCAGCGCGGTGGAGAGGAGCAGCGGCACGGAGAACGCCGCGGCCATCTCGACCTTGGGCGGGTACTGGAACAGCGACCAGACCTGCGTCGTGATCGTGTGGAAGCCGGCGGGCAGCGCGAGGATGGCAGGCGAGCCGAAGAGCGCGAGCGCCTGCAGCACGGCGAGAATGAAGCCGCCCAGGATGGCGGGCAGGACCATGGGCAGGGTCACGGTCAGGGCCACGTAGAGGCGGTTGGCGCCGAGGATCGCGGCCGCTTCCTCGAGATCCGAGGCGATGAGCCCCAGCGTGTTGGCGATCATGATGTAGACGTACGGGAACGTGTACAGCGTGACCACGAAGATGAGCCCCGTCATCGTGAAGATGTTGACGATCGGGTCCTCGGCGCCGGTGAGGCTCCGGTAGAGCCTGTTGAGATAGCCGGCGTTCGGCCCCGCCAGCATGACCCAGGCGAAGGCGCCCAGGAAGGGCGGCGTCACGAACGAGGCCATGACCAGGCTCTTGATCCCGCGGGCGCCCGGCAGATCGGTCCGGGCGGTGAGCCACGCCATCGGCGCGCCCACGGCAACCGCCGCGATCCCGGACCAGAAGGCGAGCACGAGCGTGTTCCCGAGCGCCGCCTGCAGGCGCGGGTCCGTGAACACGCGTGCGTAGTGACCGAAGGTGAAGCCGCGCTCGCCGCTCACGCTCATGTAGGCGAGCCAGCCCAGGGGCAGGAGGATCAGGAGGAGGAGCGCGGCCGCGGCCAGCGCCCACACGGGCGCGGAGCGGTCGAGGCCTTCGAGCCAGGAGGGGTGACGCCGTGCTCCTGCCTCGACGGCCATGGGTGTGCGGCCTCAGGCTCCGAAGAACTCGACGAAGCGGGTCTTGATCTCCTCGTTGCGCTTCTCCAGCTCTTCGGGATCGACCCGGAGGATGTTCAGGTCGGAGAGCTTGGGCTGGTCGGCCGGGTACGTGACGTCGGGATGGCCCGTGTAGAGCCCCTCGCTGTCGGCCAGCACCTGCTGGATGGCCTTGCCGAAGATGAAGTCGGTGAACACCTTGGCGGCGTTCGGATGCGGCGCGAAGGCCGCGATCGCCGTGGGCGAGACCACGAGCGGCACGCCCTCCTTCGGGAAGACGATCTCCACCGGGTTACCCTTCTTCTTCACCTGGTAGAACGTGTAGTCGCCGCCGTTGGCCGCGACCGGCCGCTCGCCTGATGCCACCACGCCCGACGGATCCACGGCCGACTGCACGAGCATGGGGCGGTTCTGGGCGAGCTGCTTGAAGTAGTCCCACCCGTAGAGGTTCACCAGCGCCAGCACATGGGTCGCGATGACGCCGCTGTAGCCCGGGTGCGCCGTGACCAGCTTGCCCTTCCACTTGGGATCGAGGAGATCCTTCCAGGTTCGCGGCGCCTCCGCCGCGGGCACGCTCTTCGTGTTGTAGGCGATCACGTTCACGGTGGCCCGCAGCCCGAAATGATAGCCGTCCTTGTCCTTGAAGGCGGCGGGGAAGCGCTCGATGCCCGCGGGCGCGTACTTGAGAAGGAGCTTCTTGTCCTTGAGGAGCACGTAGTGGCCGGCATCGGAGGTGTGAATCACGTCGACGATCTTGATGTTGGCCTGGAGCTCCTGCATCACGCGCTGAAGGATGCGCTGCGAACCCGTGCGGTGGACCTCGACCTTGATGCCCGGATAGGCCTGCTCGAAGAGCTTGGCCACCTTCTCGCTGCTCGTGAGCGCGAGCGAGGTGTACCAGACCACCTTGCCCTCCTTCCTGGCCGCTTCGAGCCGCGCGTCCTGAGCGGAGGCGGCGAGCGGCGTGAGGGCCACCGAGACGAGGAAGAGGCCGAGCACGGCCGTGGCGAGGCGAAGCGTCGTCATCGTGATCCCCTCTCGGCGCCGAGCGAGCGCATGAGCGCGTTGATGTCCGGGTGCGAGGCCAGGCTTCCCACCATGCGAATCACGTCGGAGGCCTGCGCGTCCGGGATCGCCAGCGAGGCATTGCCGAGGAACTTGGTTGCGATCTCGTCGCGCGACATGGGGAAGTCGGGCCCGCCCCTCGGATGGTCCTGACGCTCCTCGACGACCCTGCCGTCGGCGAGCCGCACCGAGACGTGCCCGATGAACTGGCGTGGATAGTCGATGGTGGGATCGACCTCGTAGGTGACCTTGCCCGCCACCTCCAGAGACTGCGGGTCCCGGGCCGCCTCGTCGGTGAACTCGGCGAGCGAGGCGCGCCCCCGCACGAACATCACGGCGAGGAGATAGGGCAGGCTGAACTTGGCCGCGTAGCCGTTGGCCGGACGGTGCTTGGCGGCGAGCGGCTCCCAGAGCCGCGGCACGGGACCGTCCGCCGTGCGGCACCGGATGGCCGCGATCTGCCCGGGCAGGATGTGGTGCTTCTCGCGAAGCGCGAGCGCGCAGTCCATGTAGGGCTGGGCGATCGAGCCGCACGGGTAGGGCTTGAAGGTGAGCTGCTCGATCTCCCACCCGCGGCCCAGCGTGGCCGCCAGCGCTTCGAGCGCGGCCGCGTCGGAGCCGCCGGCAAAAGCCTGGTAGAAGCCGTGGGTGCCCTCGAAGACCGTCTCCGGCCCCGTGAACCCGGCGCGCGCGAGGAGGGCCGCGGACACGCCGGCGTGCGCCGCCCAGCCCGGATGCAGGCGCTTGGTCCACGATCCGTCGGCGAGGTACTCGATGATGCCGCCCGCCTGGCTGCCGCAGATCCCGAGGGCGTGCACGAGCTGATCTTCGGTGAGGCCGTAGAGCTTGCCCGCCACCGCCGCGGCCGCAAAGCTTCCCGTGAGGGAGGTGGGGTGGTAGTGGCGCGCGTGGAACCGGCCCGGCACGGCCAGGCCGATCCGGCACATCACCTCCACGCCTACGATCACCGCTTCCAGTACCGCACGGCCGGAGGCGCCCACCGCTTCGCCCACCGACAGTGCGGTGGTGACGGCGACGCAGCCGGTGTGGACGATCGCATCTTCGCGCGTGTCGTCGAAGTCGAGGCCGTGGGCGAGCGTGGCGTTGGCGAGCACGGCGCTCGCGGCCCCGGCCTTGGCCGCCGTGCCGATGAGCGTGCTCTCCGGGAGGCCGCCCAGTTGCTCCGCGGCGGCAAGCACGGCCACGCCGAAGTCCTCGCGCGACGAGGCGAGGCAGCTCCCCAGCGTGTCGAGCACGAGCGCGACGGCCCGCGACGCGATGGGCGCGGGAACATCGGGGAGGCTCAGGCCGAGGGCGAACTGCGCGTAGCGCCGGGCCAGCGAAGGCAGGGGCACGTCACCTCTCCTTGGGGGTCCACGACCACACGTCGGGCGCGGCCGCGCAAGAATAGCACGCGGTTCCGCCGGGGCAGCCGGAAAGCTCGACGTGAAGTTGACCGTGCCCCCTTCCATCTGTCAGGCTCGCCTCCATCACATCGTGCAAGAGGAGGATCACGAATGAGCCGATGGAGCAGACGGGTCGCGACGATCGTGGCAGTGGCCGTCGTGGCGGCAGGATCGGGGGCCGGCGCCCAGGGACAGCATTCCCTTCAGGGCACGTGGCAGGTCCTGGCGGCGCAACGCAACGCGCGGATCGCGAGCGACCTGCAGAACCATCGGCTCACGTTCTCGGGCGACCGGTTCGCGATCCGCTCCCAGGGCAAGACGATCTACGAAGGCCGGTACACGATCGATCCGTCCCAGAAGCCGGCCACGATCGACTTCACGCACACCGCCGGGAAGGCGAAGGGGCAGTCCTGGCTCGGGATCTACGAGGTGACCGGCGACACGCTCAAGGTCTGCGACAACGCGGCAGATGTGGCGAAGCCGCGGCCGACGGCATTCGCGAGCGAAGCGGGGCAGGTGCTCATCGACTTCAAGCGCGCGAAGCCGTGACGGCCGGCGCTAGTTGCGGATGGTGCCGTTGATGGGCGTGTTGACCGTATTCGAGCAGTGAAGCCTCGACTGGGTGTTCTCGCCGACCGTGACGTTGTTGCTCGAGCAGAACTGGCCAGCGGGCTGCCCGGGCAGTGTCGGCGCCGAGAAGGTGCCGTTGTTCCCGTAGGAGAACGTCGTGGGATCGGTGACGCCCTTCTGGTCCGGGACAACCGGGCCATTGCCCGCATTGCCCTGGTTGCTGCCGGGGCCATTGCCGGAGCTGTTGCCCAAGGCATTGCCGTTGCCGAGAGCCGCGGGGGTAGTCCGCGCCGAGGTATCTGGCACAGGGGCGAAGTTGTTGCCGAGACCCGTCTGAGGTTTGCCGATGGTCGGAACTGCTCCCCCGCCTTGCGGGCCCGAGGAAATGCCTCCGATGGTGACGTTGAAGTCCCCGGCCCCCGCGAGGGCTGCCGAAACGCCGCCCAGGAGCGCGGACGCAAGTGCCAGAGCCGCCAATGCGTAGAGAATCGTCGTCCCTCCTGTTTACGAATGGACGAATTCCGGCCGCTTAGTGCAGTCACCATGCCAAACTGCCGACCCTTGAATTGTCGGGTAGATCCGGAGCGGCGGCGCGCGGGCCTGGATCGAAGTGTCCAGCCCACCGACACCAGGCCCTGCCGCCCGCCCCCGGCGCTTGTGTCTATCGTGCCCTTTGACGTAGGCTGTCGCGGGACACAGAGGGGCCCGGAGGCGATTTCATGGCGAAGATCTGGCGCGTCTACAGTCACCCGAGCGGGCAATCGCGGATCGCGGAGCTGCCCCTCGACATGAAGCCTTTCGTGGACACGGAAGGCGCTCACGGCAAGGGCAGCCCCATGCAGACCGCCACGGGCATCGCGTTCCGCATCGCGCCCCCCGGCTACGTGCTCGATTGGCACTGCGCGCCGAGGCGGCAGTACTCGATCTCGCTATCCGGCACGGCCGAGATCGAGGTGGGCGACGGCACCGTCGCCAGAGTCGAGGCCGGCGATGTGGTGCTGGCCGAAGACCTCACGGGGCAGGGGCACATCACGCGCGTGGTCGGAAGCGAGCCGCGGTTCTACGCCATCGTGCCGCTGTCCGACGCCTAGCGGTTCGCGTTCCGGACCGGCCCCCTCGTGCCCCCGCTCATCAGCTTCGACATCGACGGCACCCTCGAGGTGGGCGATCCGCCCGGCGTGATCAGCGTCGAGATGGTTCGCGAGTGCAAGCGCCTCGGCTATCTGATCGGGAGCTGCTCCGACCGGCCCGTGTCGTACCAGCGCCGCCTCTGGGAGCATCTCGCCATCGCGGCGGACTTCGCGGTGCTCAAGCACCGGCTGGCGGACGTGAGGGCCGAGCTTCAGGCCGAAGCGTACTTCCACATCGGCGACTCCGATCTGGACCACCTCGTGGCCGGTCAGGCCGGCTTCCGCTTCTTCCGGGCGGACACCGCCGTGCTGGAGGCGTGGGGGCCCGCCCTGTTCCTGGACCCGCCGTGACGAGTCGCCGTCTCCTCCGCGCTCGCACATCCGGATCTCGACCCTTCGAGGAGCCGCGCCCGCAGAAGCCGTGAGCCCCGGGCGGCCGCTGCAGCACACGGGCAGGACCTGGCTCTTCCGCAGCGCGCGGCCGGCGGGGCCGGGAGCCGCCGCGCGCGACGTTCTCGCCGGCTTCACGCTGGCCGCCATGAATGTCCCGCAGGCTCTCGGCTACACGAAGATCGCGGGGACGCCGGTGGTCACCGGGCTCTACACGCTCCTCTTGCCCGTGCTCGCCTTCGCAGCCCTCGGCTCCTCCCGCTACCTCGTGGTCGCCGCGGACTCCGCCACCGCCGCCATCCTGGCCGGCGGCCTGGCGCCCCTCGCGCACGCGGCGAGCCCGCACTACGTTGAGCTGGCCGGTGTCGTCGCGCTGCTGGCGGCCGCCTTCCTTCTCCTCGCGCGGATCCTGAAGCTCGGCTTCATCGCGGATTTCCTCTCTCAGACCGTGCTGGTGGGATTCCTCACAGGCGTGGGCTTCCAGGTCGGCATCGCCGTCCTCGGCGAGATGCTGGGCATCGCCGTCGACACGCGCAGGACGCTCGGGCAGCTCGCCGACGTGGTGCAGGGCTTCCCGCGCGCCCACGGGCTCACCGTCGTCATCTCGGCCGCGGTGATGGCGGCGATCCTCCTGTGCCGCCGCCTGGCGCCGCGGCTTCCCGGCCCGCTCTTCGCCGTGGCGGCCGCGGTCGCGGCCAGCGCGGCGTTCGACTTCGCCGGGCAGGGGGTCGCCGTGCTGGGACCGGTCGAGGGCGGCCTTCCGAAGCTCCGCGTGCCGGAGGTGAGCTGGAACGAGCTGCTCGCGCTCCTGCCCGTCGCCCTGTCCTGCTTCGTGATGATCGTGGCCCAGAGCGCGGCTACCGCGCGAGCCTATGCCTTCCGGCATCGCGACCCATTCGACGAGAACTCCGACCTGTCGGGGCTGGCCGCGGCCAACGTGGCCGCCGCGGTGAGCGGCACCTTCGTGGTCAACGGGAGCCCGACCCAGACAGCCATGGTCGAGCGCTCGGGCGGGGGCAGCCAGCTCGCGCATCTCGTGACGGCGGGCGTGGTCGCCCTCGTGCTGCTCTTGCTCACCGGGCCGCTGCAATACCTGCCGCGCTGCGCGCTCGGCGCCATCGTGTTCACCATAGCCATCGGCCTGGTCGACCTGCGCGGCCTGTGGGACATCCGGCGCGAGAGCCCCGGCGAGTTCGCGCTCGCCACGATCACGGCGGCGGTGGTGGTGGCAATCGGCGTGGGGGCCGGGATCGTGCTGGCCATGGCGCTGTC
>Ga0335070_10010591_pt1 | contig 10781 bp, 11 predicted proteins | sample Lox_Sample_13_FD_206722 | JGI IMG/M metagenome (GOLD analysis project Ga0335070, IMG submission 206722) | Soil microbial communities from Loxahatchee National Wildlife Refuge, Florida, United States - Lox_Sample_1.3 | ecosystem: Environmental > Terrestrial > Soil > Wetlands | place: USA...
GGTCAGCAATAATTCAGCCCAATGGTCAAGAATGGCGGTCCCGTTTCCCGCAGAACCCGGGGGTCCTTCGCTCGTGTGCCATAGTACGGCTGTGACGATGCGTCTCCCGAGGCGGCCGAGTGTGAGATCAACCCAGCCGCACCGGGTTTTGACAGCTGCTTCAGCCTGGCTGAGGTTCAGCTCGATCCGATCCCTTGTTTCTCGCTGCTGGCCCACCATTTCTTCTGGCGCCAGCGGGTGCGCATGCATCGAGCCGTCGATCGCCTCGCGGGCGAGTTCCCATAACGCTCTCAGTTCGCGGGCCGCAACTGCTGAGGACTGCAGGAAACGTCCGTTGCAGGACATCCGGCTCCGGAACGCCCGATGGAACTCCCCGCCGACGATCGCTCTCAATGGAATTGCGAATTGCTTGCGGCGGAGGCCGGACAGACGGCGACGAAACCCGGCGGGGCAGTATGTCCCCAACGCTTCGTGAACCATCGGCCCGTTCACCGGAATCGCAGCCGGCAGGATTCGCACCAGTTCTTCCAGGCTGTGCTCGTAAGCTTCGACGGCAGCGAGCGCCCGGCTGTAAGGCTGCAGGCGCTCCCACTCGGAGAATGGATCGCGCAGCAGTTTCCCGGTCGCTTCGTTCCGGATGTTCCGAAACGCTGTCAGGTCCGAAGGATTCGCGTCCGTCGCCGTCAGTTCCGCCGATCGGACCTGTGACTCAAAGATGTTGCGTAAATCGGCACAGGATGCCTGCAGGCTGCTCGTCAGACGCTGATTGAGAGACGCGAAACGTTCCAGAAATCTGGTCCACTGCTCCGCGAACGGCGAGTCAGTCGTCATGGGCTTCTCATCTCATCGTCTGAGTATGGTAGTCAATCACGCGTAATCAGTTAAGTGGTTTCTGCCATGGGTGAACCGACCGGATTAGCTTTTCAGCATCCGGTCGACATGGACGGAATCTGCCAGCAGATGGAATGCGGTGATTGCCGCTCGGGCGAAACTCCTTGATCAGGCGATAATCCGGCAGCGGCTTTTACAAAGTTGAGTGCATATCCCCTTTCACTTGTCCTGCAGCTGCAAACCGCCGGTTGCTGACGTTGTTTTCGCCGGGAGATCGCCTTCGATCCCCCGAACCTGTTCCCCTTTGCCCTGAGTGCCGCAGCTGCCCAAATACATCTTCATGCGCCAATTCTGTGAATCCTTGCTCCGGAACTCCCGACGTTCTCTTTTTGACTGCAGAATGGTCAGGCAAAATGCCAGCAGGAAAACGACAGTCGAACGGACAATCACAAAAAAAATGAACATGCTTTGCCTCAATCAACAGGCTTCTCGTCGGCAGTAATACAAGTCCTGATCATTGTCTACCGGATTACGGGCCCAGGACACAATCCCGTTAACTCAGTAGATAGCCCTGGAAATCGTGGTAGCGCATGCAGTGATTCATTGGGGACGCACGTCACAAACGGCGCAGCCACGAGACAAATGCACCGGCCTAATCCGTTGGGAGATCCCCCGGCTCTGCCTGGCTCTGCCAGGGGAGGCAGTAAGGGTTTGACAGATACGGGAGTCCATCACGGGAACTGCTGAATGCGAGCCACCGTTGCAACACGCCCGATATTCTCTCTGATCTGCGCGAAGCGCCTTGAAGTGCGGCGGCGCGACGCCGCTTTGTCGGAGTGCAGTGATTCGAAGGTCAAGCCGCCGCACTCCAAGGCGCGCGTCGCGAGAGCGAGGCATGCGTGAAACATCAGACGTGCGCATCAAGGGCGGAGCGCCCGGCCGCTTTGAGCGGCTCACCAAGTAAAGCCCGGCTTTGCCGGGGGATACTTACTGCCTTTTCCCGGAGCCATTACTCCCTGCAGGGGATCGACAAAAGATGCCGAAAATGAGACCGTTCGCCCGAGGGCAATCAGTTTCCCCGTTCTGAGCTGAAGGTCCTCATGGGGCCCCTTCCCTCCCGGAGGGGGCTCCATGCGGTTTGCTTACAGAGAGCGTTTCCCGGCTCCAGGTGATTTTGAGGTGCTTCGGCTGAAGTGATCGATCCCTCGATGTGGATTCTTTACAGACATACTATCTTTTTGCATCGCGCATACCGTCTTCGAGGGATGGATGGAGCCACGCGTGTGGTCTACGATGAGCATGCGTATCTTCGTATTGGCTCCTTTCGATGGGATCTCCTTCCGGTGCCAGGTTGGACCGGAAGGAGATGCCGTTGTTCCTCGCGTGCCCATGACCATGCCAGACGTCACAGATTGTTACGACGGAGGATGACCGGGTAAGGACTGTTCCCCGGTCGTTTCACTATGATCGTCATTTTCACGAATCTCGACAGAATCCTTTTCGACCAGGATGATTCCTGTCTCGAGGCCGCCCAGCCGGCATTGGATCTGCTGAAGGATCTGAATGTTCCACTCATCCTTTGCAGCGGCAAGACTCGGGCGGAGACAGAATTCTGGCGCGAGCGCCTGGGGAATCGCCACCCTTTCATCGTCGAAAACGGCGGCGCAGTCTTCATCCCGAACGGTTATTTCTACACCCGGCTTCAGGTTCCTTGCCGGAAAGATAACTATGACGTGTTCGAATTCGGGGAGCCTTACTTGCATCTCGTGGAGGTTCTGCAAGTCGCTTCTCAGGAGAGCCAGTGCCGGGTACTCGGATTCCACCAGATGAGTGTCGAGGAAGTGAGCCAACGGTGCGGGATTTCGCGAGAGCGGGCCGCGCTGGCTAAGCAGCGTGAATACGATGAGCCTTTCGAGATCCTCGGGCCGGGTACGAGACGCCTGTTGCGCTCTATCCAGAAGCGACAGAAACGGTGGACTCACTTCAGTCGCTTCTTTCATATCATGGGGAAGAATGACAAGGCCCACTGCGTCGCCCAACTGATGCACTTCTACCAGCGGTTCAGTCGTGAGGTGTTGACCGTTGGCTTCGGTGACACTTTGACCGATGTCAGGTTCCTGAACCAAGTGGATTTTCCGATTCTGATGAAATCTCCGGCTGTGTCGAGGCTGCAGCGCGAGGTTCCTTTTGGCTGCGTCTCCGAGCATGCCGGCCCGGAAGGCTGGAACGCGGCCGTGCTCAGTATTCTGGGTGCGAATGCTCGCCTGGTAGGTCACTCGTGGTTCGGCGGCTTGGGAGCCGAAACCGGCGGGATTACCTTGAAAGGAACAGGGGCCGTGTCCCGTGACTAGCGTCCCGCGGCTTCGACCTCTTCAGCCGAGTTTTGCCTGATTTTCTCATTGACGAGCTGCGCTGGTAGCCTCACATCAGCTGATCGCGTCGAGTGTTATTGGCCGCCTCCCATTTCCCCTGCTCCGCCTTGGACATCCCCGAAGAGCTCTCGTCAACGTCCAACTGAGAAAGCACTTGCTCAACGCTGAACACCCTGGTTACTACCTGAGTCTTGACCTCGAACGTTTCGCCCACCCTGCGGCCAAGCATTGCCATTCCCAGGGGAGCCAGGACCGACAGCTTGAAACGTCCGACATCAGCCAGGGCGGGCAGAACAGGACTGCAAAGATGCTGCCGGCCCGTGATGGCGCTTCGCAAAACCGCGACCGAATCCAGCGTGATAGTGTCCGGCGGCGCTTTTTCTGTTATCTCGGCCGAGTCCAGCACTTCCTGGAGCAAGAGGAGATCAGGAGTTGGGCCTCCAAGCTGCCCTTGGACACGGCGAATCAAAGCGCTGAGGCATTCTTTGTCAAACATCGTGATGATTCGTTTCATAGTACGGGCCACCTCTCATCGTCTAAAAGATGAATCAGGTACATGCAGCCTCCTGCTTGAGGAGGAGAACACCATGCCTCTTCGTGTCTAGGCTAGGGGAAGCCGGCAAGGTGCTTCAATCGGCTCTGGAGGTTAGTTAAGAAGAGAAAAGGCTGTAGGGACCGCCAAGGGCATTATATGAGGTCTCCGCAGTTCTCTCCATGTTGGGGACCCGCGCCATCTCAAAAGTAATAGCGGAGGGAAACGTAGAACAGCCGTGGATAAGAGCCGAATTCGGAACGAAGAGCGAGGGGAGCCGGCGTGGGCCATGAGTTCGGGGCCCTGCCCACTCCAATATTCGTCCCCGCTTGCAGATAGACGTTGGCGGCCAGGTTGTATTCCCAACTCGGCCAGAAATCGAACGAACGGTCGCCGGTATTCCACAAGATCAGCCAGGCAACCGTGTTCAGAGGTGTGACCTGGTAGTTGCCTCCTGCCATCAGGTAGTGGCGTCCCAGCAAGTACACGTTACCCTGGCGGTATGCAGTTGTACTGAAGAGGGATGCGTACTGCTCCGGACTTTTGCCTCCTGCCGAGTTGTAGTGATATTCGCCATACAGATAGAACCGGGAGGTCACATTGCCGTCGAGATCCACAGATACCCGGAGATAGTCTTTTTCGACCGTAGGGGTGTCTCCCAGGGCGCCGGCGATTACGTAAGCGGCGCCAAAGTTAAGTCCGGCCGGCCCGACGGAACGGGACAGGTCGAGGCCGACGAGAAGGTTCTTCCGGAAGCCAACAGCCATCAGAGTGCCGTCGGTGTGCCATACGTTCACTCGCCTCCGCGCGAAGAACGCGCTTCTTCCGAAGCGGAAGTCGCGCCCTGGAACATAGCCGAGATCTACTTCGCTCAGGCTCCCGGTGGGGATTCGGACCCGGATTGCATCGACGCCGAACACTTCTTCCTTATCAAGATCGTTGAATGCGAACGGCGCGATGATGTCGGTTGGATTGACCACCAGCGCGCTTCCCCAGGCAATCGGCTGACGGCCAACGGTCACATCTGCAGCGCTCGTCTTCCAAAAGAGCGAGAGGCGATCGAGGTTTTGAAACAGCGCGAATCGTCCGGGATTTCGGTCGGCGCCTGGATAAACTTGAGCGTGAAAATCCACCAGTCGGTATGACGACGGATCGATCGAGAATGGGAAAAGCGCAGTGCGATAGAATGCCTCGGACTGGAAGCGGGGCAGAACCTCCCATGCGCCGTCGAATGAAAGGCCGCGACCAAGCGAATGTCTGTACTTGAGCCTCAGGCGATTGGCCGATTGCCATACAAAGCCGCCGCCTGAAGGATCGGCCTCCGGTAGTTGGAATCCGAGCGTGAAATTTTTGACATACCCGCTTAGATCTTGCCCTCGAACGGCAGGTGCTTGAAGACAGGCAAGGAGGCCGGCGCTTGCCAGCAGAGTCACCGCTCGGGACAGGGGCATCAGCGCCTCACATCCGTCACCACGCGGCCGTCCTGCAATGTGAGCACACGCCCGGCTCGATCCATGATGAGCAGATCGTGCGTGGAGAAAAGGAAGGTCATTCCCGTTCTGAGATTCAGCTCTCTCATCATGTCCAGGAGTTCGCCTCCCATTTCCGAGTCGAGATTGGCCGTGGGCTCGTCCGCCAGAATCATGTCGGGCCGCGAGACCATCGCGCGCGCAATTGCCACCCGCTGCTGCTGGCCACCGGAGAGTTTTGATGGCAAGCGCTCCGCCATTCCGGCAAGCCCGACTTCAGCCAGCATTTCCTCCACGCGCCGGCGCCGTTCTACTCCAGGCACCCCCTGCAGAAGCAGCACATATTCGACGTTCTCCGCGACGCTCAGCACGGGAATCAGATTATACGACTGGAAGATGAATCCGACGTGATCGCGCCGGAAATCCGACAGCTCGCCTCCGCTCATTTCAGAGAGTTCTCTCCCGCCGAGCCACACCCTGCCGGACGTCGGCTTGTCCAGTCCCGAAATGAGGTTGAGAAAAGTCGTCTTGCCCGAGCCGGACGGCCCCACGATGGCCGTGAATTCCCCCCGTCGGATCTCCGTGTCAATCCCGCGCAACGCATGGACCGCGACGCCATTGTCCTCGTAGGTTTTGACCAGTTGTTCCGTGCGAATCAAAGGCTCGGATTCGGGCGACATCATAGAGTCTTTCTCATCGCTTCGGCAGGTCGTATTCTGGCGGCATAGGCCGCCGGATAGACCGAGGTTACGACAGTGAACACGATGACCCAAGCCGGATAAAACCAGAACTGTCGAACCCGGAACACAGGATAAATCAGGTTCCGGATCGTCACTCCCATCATTTCGATGCCTCGATAATCGATTCCGACACGGGAGAAAAGCGCAGTGGCCAGGAATCCAAAGACCATCCCGATGGCAATGCTGACAACTGCCAAGGCAGCGGCTTCCAGAACGATCATCCCGGCGACCCGCAGCGCGCGCGTCCCGATGGCGCGCAGCACACCGAACTCGAAGATACGCTCGTAAATAGACATGAAGAGCGTGTTGATGATGCCGAAGGCCACTACCCCGAAGAGAATGAATCCAAGCACGTACAGGCTCAGCTCGCTATAGCGAAAGGCCAACTCGACCTGAGGCATGAGCTCCGGCCAGCCGAGCGCCTCGTCGCCGCCCTGGGAGTATTCGCGCCAGAAGGCATTCTTCGAGTCTCCGGCCAGGTCCGGATTGCGGAAGTCGAGAACGATTTCGTGCGCGTTCTGTCCGAGCGCCAGCAAATCCTGTGCTTTGGGCAGAAGAATCAGGGCCATTCCGCTGTCCAGATCGCGGGAGTTGAACCGATAAACGCCGGATACGAAGAAAAGATCCTGGGCCAGGGTTCCGGTTTGCGACTGGGCGACCGTCAGAACAACACGGTCCCCGATGGAGACGGCAAGATCCTTTGCCAGATCCGCTCCAACCACCACGTCCCGCGGATTCCGGTCAGTGAAAAAGCGGCCTTTGACGATCATATCATCCAGCTGTGACACAAGCCGCTCGCGGTCGGGCTCGACGCCGATGACTTCCACCGGACGATAATCGGCCGCCGAAGAGAGCATACCCTGTGAGAGGGCTCTGACGGCAAAGTGGGAGACACGCGGATCCCGTTCGAGGCGGCCGACCACTTCTTTCAATCCGTGGATCGTTTTTTCTACCGCCGTGGTCTGCCGGAAGCCTGCTGCATGGATCTGTCCCTGCCCGAGAAAGGACGCGGTCAGGTTGCGGACCATTGTCTGCTCCATGCCGAGGATGAGCCCGTCGGTAAAGATCAGAGAAGCGAGACCGAGGCCGATGGCGGCTCCGGCAATGAATGTACGCCGTTTGTTGCGAAAGAGATTGCGCCAGGCGAGTATCAGCAGCAGCATGTCAGTGTATCCGCATTGCGCGCGCCGGATCGGTCCAGGCTGCCCTAAGCGCGGGGAAAACCGCCACGGTCAGGGCTGAAACCATCACTGTGGCGGCCGGTATGAGAAAGCTGCGCAGGTTCAATTCGGTACGGAAACGGTCGAAGTTAACGCCGCCGTAGGAATAGGGCTCGCCGAGAGTCACGCCGTGGATCGAAAAAGCATAATTCAGCACGAGGGCGATGACGCTCCCCAACGCGACACTACCCAGCGCCAGAAAATCCGCTTCGTAAATGACCATGCGGAATATTTCCCAGGGGCGTGTGCCGAGCGCGCGCAGCACTCCGTATTCCCGTTGCCTCTCCAGAACCGACATGAGCACGGTGTTCAGGACTCCGACGGCTACGATGAGAATAATGATGAAGAGCATGATCCACATACCCTGCAGATCCGCTTTCATGGCGTGGTAAAAGTCCTGCGCAAATTCCTGCCACGGTTCTATCGACAGGTTCGGGTCGGCCAGCGTGGCGGCGATTCGGGAGGCCGTTTCGCCTGCATGCGCAGTACTGTCCACGGTAACTGCAATTTCATGTACCTGGTTGCCGAGCGCGAGAAAATCCTGCGCCTCTTTGAGCGGCAGGTAAAAGTCGGTACGATCGCTGTTGACGTCGCCGGTCGAGGTCAGTCCGACAATTGTATAAAGATCGTTCGCAACCGAGCCATCGGCGGCCTGGCTCACGACGGCGACCTGGCCGCCAACTCCGGCGCTCAACAAGCCTGCCAGGTCCTTACCCAGGATTGCCTGTTTGATTCCTTCCGACGAAAAGACCGTGCCAGAAATCACTTTGCCGGAAAACCCCGTCGTGGCGATCTCACGATCCAAATCAATACCGATGATACGCGTCGCCGTGGTCCTTGGGCCCACAGACGCAAGGCCCCCGGCATAAACTCTCGGTGTCCAGTGCTCGACGTGTGGTTGAGCCGCCGCCACGGCTCCGATGCGTTGGTAATCCCTGATGGTTTTGTAGAGAGAGGGATGGTCCAGGTAACCCTTCGCGTGGATTTGGATGTCGCCCATCCGGTTGTGGGTGAAGCTGCGGATTACATCGCTGTAAGTTCCGTCACCCCAGGCAATCGAGAACGATGCCAGGACGAAGCCGCCCAACATGGCGAGCGCGGTCAGCAGGCTGCGTCTCTTCTGTCGGAACACGTTGCGGAACGCAATCTTCAACAACGAGCCACTCTCCTTCGAGCCGGATCTTGCCGCGGTAGCAACCTATTGCCATGTTTGAAGGTTGCGCAGAGTCATGATCTTCTGGTCGACAACCTGGTCGAAGTCAATCACCTTATATCGAAGGATCGTCTTGTGTCCAGGCTGCTTTGCCGGCACCAACTCGAGCTGTGCCGGCAGCATTCTTCCGCCCATCTTCCTGACGTCCGAAAATATTATGGTGCGAATGAGAGCGTTTTTGTCGTCGTAGTATTTTTCCCAGACGGGAATCAAATCCTGCTCGCGAACGGCGGCCACAATGCGACTCCAGACGACCGGAACTGCCTCCTTTGGCCTGGCTTCGAGATATGTGATGCCTGGCACCGAACCTTCCGGCTGAACAAGGCGAAAGCTGTAGTCGTGGAGAAAAGTGAATTCTTTGACCAGGTCATCGTTGTTGAAGTCCGATCCCATCCACGAGCTCATCATCATCGACGGCGGGATCTTCATCACCTTGTCGATGCGCGGAAAATAGTTCCACATCTCGCTGCCGACGCGGAGCGTTCCCATCCCACTCTCTTTTTTCGGTTCCAGGACGCGGATGAAGGTCTTTTCACTGCCGACAGTCCATATCTTCATTTTAAGAGTCCTGCCCCAGTTGGGAGTGACGACCTCCATTTCCACCTCGGAGTAGCTGCTGTTGCTTCGGTACAGGTTGTCTATTCGCCCGGCAATGGCGAGTGCCCGTGCATCGACCGGCGCAGGAGCCTGCATGTTTGTCACGGTCGCACAAAATAAGAAAACCAGTCGCCACATGACTTCAACGGTATGAGCGCGAACGGATTCTGTCAAGCCTACTGCCTTTCGGACCCGAGAATACGGAGGTGCCGGGATTGTCACGGCCTGCGCGAGCCGAGCACTATTGGCTTGGATCTGACCGAGCTGGTGGTGGCGAGCCCTTCCGGACGGTAGAGTGCTAACCTGCCACTCTGTGGGCCCGAACGATGAACCTCTCCGGAGCAGAACCCACAAAGTAAAATGGAAAGCAGGTGATCAGCGTCAGAACGGGCTTCTTCGAAGGTTTCAGAACATCGACGTCATCGGGCGAAACCACCCGTGCCCAGTCCACCAGGTAGTTGTAGCTGTGGTTGAAGGTGACTAGGCGAATCACGTCGTTCTTGCGGATGTTGCGCAGCGGCCGGAAGAAGGTGTCCCGGTGTGCCGCAAGTGATATGTTGCCCGAATCACCGGGGAGGGCGGTCCCATGGATATGTCCTACCCCAAGGCTTAAAATGTGCTCATTACTTCCCTCCAGGATGATAGCCGAAATACCGACCTTGGGGATGTCGATCTCGCCAATGAGGTCACCAGGGTTCGACGCCGGAGGCTGTTTCTCTTGGAAGTCGTGATCGCTACGGGACATGTGTGCAAGGTAAGCCTTTTCCTGCTTCTGAAACAGGTAAGTGTTCAGGCTGACGGCGCCCCACAAACTCAAGGCGCCGAGTCCCATGAGCAGCAGGATCTTTTCGGCCCACCACGAAAATGTCCTGGCCCGCCCACGGGATGGACGATAAATCAGGGTCACCTTCATTTCACTGGATGCATGTGATTTAAGATTTTCTTGGAAGCCACAGGGCGCCTGGCGGGAGGGAGTCCAGGCACAAGCTGCAGCGATTTATGAACTCTTCTTTGCCGCAAGTCTGAAAGCCAGCGAAGCGGTCAGCGCCATCGTCCCGATCAATAGGAACCATGGTAAGATGCTCGCGGTCTTCGGAAGTTTTTTCGGAGTGGTCATCGCCATTTGAACTGGAGCCGGCGGAGTCTGTGGCTTGGGATGAACTTCCGAAAGCTGAACCTCTTTTCCCGAAGGCTGTATGGCGGTGATTGGCGCCTTCTTCATTGCCTGTACTTCAGCCGATTGCGCGGGTTTGGTTGTACTCTTGGCCATTGCCGACGGCATCGAGGGAACGTGCTGATTGTTGGCTTTCGCCAGCTCCACCGCCCTCATTTTCGGATAGACGAATTCCTGGCCGTAGTTGTCGCCGGGATAAAACCAGGCGCGGATGGCTTCCGGCGTGCCTTTCGGCCGTTCTTCAAAGGTGATGACAGTCTTATCTGTTGGTTCCATGCGATAGTCCGGTATTGCCAGTATGGTCGCATAGATCTTGTTCTCGTCTTTGTTGAAGACCTGAACGATATCGCGATCTGACTGACTGTCGGCCAACTTGAACACATACGTTCCGGCAGGGAGTACTACGCCGGGCAACTCCACGGGTGCACTGAATGTCAGAACCGTTTTCTTGTTCCATTCGTCAGCCTTCGCCGGCTGTGACAGGAATGTCGCGGCAAAGAGGGCAACCGCAAAAGCCGGCACCAGTATCTTGAGGTACTTCATTTGTTTCTCCTTCTGATCGATAAGCATTTTCTTGAATCGTGATTCACATTTCCAATTCATATTAACCGTGATGTCGATTGGGCAAAAAAG
>Ga0335070_10010593_pt1 | contig 10778 bp, 12 predicted proteins | sample Lox_Sample_13_FD_206722 | JGI IMG/M metagenome (GOLD analysis project Ga0335070, IMG submission 206722) | Soil microbial communities from Loxahatchee National Wildlife Refuge, Florida, United States - Lox_Sample_1.3 | ecosystem: Environmental > Terrestrial > Soil > Wetlands | place: USA...
CCCACGAGCGCCAGAGCCTGAGGTTCGCGGGGTCGGAGAACCGCGCGTGGAGCGCACTCCACGCGCCGTGCACGACCCGGGCGTTGGTGTGCGCCTGCTCGAGGTCGTCCGCAGCCTCCTGGTACCGCCCGCCGGCGGCGAGCTTCTCACTCAGCTTGTACCGCATCATCGCCTGCTGCATCGCGGCCGCCTCGCGCCGCCCCATCCCGGCCTCGTTGATCTCGGCCTGGGCACGTGCGATCTCGTTTCGGGCCTCGCGCTGCAGGCTCGAGTGCAGCACCCTCGCGCGCTCCTGCGCGTCGCGCACCGAGACCGCGGCGTCGCGGGCCGTCCGCACGACGCGGAGCCAGGCGGCCTCGGTCCGGCCGACCGACCCCTGCCACCACGGGGCGTTGGCCTCCGCGGCCGTCGCGATCTCCGCGATCGCCACCAGCTGCTCGATCTGCTTGGCCTTCGACGGGACCACCGGTCGGACGATCGCGATCGCACGTCGGGCGGCCCGGCGCGGAGCCCCGACATCGGGCGCCCCGCGGTGCGAGCACCCCGCCAGGAACGCTGCTGCGGGAACCACCGCGAGAAAAGCGGAACGGCGGCGGTTGCCCGCCGCCGTTCCAGGATGAAACCATTGGAAAAGCGTTACTTGCACTTGAACTTGGTCTTGATGCCGTCGAGGTCCTTGGCGATCGGGTCGACAGCGCCCTTCAGGGTGTCGGCCGCAGCCTTGGCGCCGAAGAAATCCTCCTTGGAGAACTTGGCGTCGAGATCAGCAGCCTGGTTCTTCATGCCGTCCAGGTTGCCCTTGACGGTCTCGAGGTCCTTCTTGACTTCCTTGGCCCTCTTCGCGCGCGGGCACTTCTCGACCGCGGCGAACAGAGTGTCGGCGTTCGCAAGGGCAGCCTTGGCGGCGTCGATGGCGGCCTTGGCGTCGTTCTTCGCCTTCTCCTTGCCCGCAATGCCGGCTTCCTTGGCGGCGTTGGCAGCGTTCTGGGCGTCAGCGATCAGCTGCTTGGCCTTGGTGTAGGAACGGAAGAGGGCGAACTTGGCCTGCTGTGCCTCGAGCTCGGCGTTGACGGCGTTCATGCCCTGCTGGGCCTTGTCCCACGCCTCAGCGGCGTACTTCGGGGCCTCGGCCTGCTCGGCGGCGGTCAACGCGGCCTTGGCGGCGTCGATCTCCTGCTGCGGGGGCTTGGCGCAGCCGACGGCCAGGACGGCCGCAACCAACAGCAACACACCAACGAAAACCTGACTCTTGCGCATCTCAGCTCTCCTTTCCTCCTGGTAAGAGGTTGGCATCTCCTTGATGCCTGTTCGAATCGTACGCTCGTTATGACCCACGTGCAACTTAGCACAAACGGGAGATCACCGGCTGCCCGAGCGCGGTGGGAGCCCGTAAGGTTCGCTCCTCTTGCCTGTGGCGGCGGGCTTTCACCTCCGCGAAGGACCGTCGAAGGTCCCTCTGAGGCGCGGTTTATAGAACGAACGTAGGCAAAAGTCAAGGATCGGCCTCGAGACTCGCCAGCGAGTCGGGAAGCACCCCGAGGTCGAGGTAGACGAGGTCGCGCTCGACGACGATGGGGAGCGCCCGCAGCGCGGCGCCCCGGCAGGGGCCCGCCACGCACACGCCGTCGGCCGGCCGGTACAGCGCCCCGTGCGTGGCGCACACCAGGTGGCGGCGATCGTGGGTGACAAACCGGCCGGGGTCGTCATGGTCGAGCGGGACCGCCAGGTGTCGGCACCGATTGCGCCAGCCGCGGACGCCGGACTCGGTCCTGACGAGGATCCCCCCTTCGGTGAGCGGGCCGGAGGGGTACGCGAACGCGAGTCCGCCGTCCGGGATGTCGGCCACTGTGGAGAGGAAGTATAATCGCGACGGAGTCTCGGTCACTCTAATCTCCGGCGGGCGCCGACCGCGATCGCGTCGAGGTTGCGGCGGAGCCTCGCGCCGTCCAGGCGGCGGAGCGGTGTCCCGGCCGACACGGCGGTCCACCCGGCATCGTCGAGCGCCGCGAGGCGGGTGCGGCTCAACTCCCGGAGCCCGGCTCGGGTCGCGAGCGCGGGGTTGCACGAGACGGGAGCGCGACGGTTCCACGGGCACACCGCCTGGCAGATGTCGCAACCGAAGACGTGTCCGCCGAGCCCGGGAAGCACGCTCTCAGGGAACGCGCCCCGGTGCTCGATCGTGGCGTACGAGATGCACCGCCGCGCGTCCAGGCTCTTCGCACCGTCGAACGCCCTCGTCGGGCACGCCTCGAGGCAGAGCGTGCACGTGCCGCAGTGGTCGGTCTCCGCCTCGTCCGGCGGCAGCGCCACGGACGTGACGAGCTCGCCGAGGAGCAGCTCGCTCCCGAGCGTGCGGTTGATGAGGCAGGTGTTCTTTCCGATCCAGCCGAGGCCGGCCCGCTGCGCGAGCTCCTTCTCGAGCAACGGGGCGGTGTCCACCGCGGGCCGCCACGCCGCACCCGGGACGCGGTCGGCCAGGAGGCGGCCGAGCCGGACGAGCCGCCCGCGCAGTACCTTGTGGTAGTCGCGCCGGCGCGCGTACCGCGCGACGACCGCACGTTCCCCTGCAGCCCCGGTCTCCGGGGGCTCCGGCGCATCGCGGTAGCTCATCGCCACGCACACGACGCTGCGCGCGCCCGGGAGGAAGGCGCGCGGGTCGGCCCTCACTGCGAGGGTGGTCGCCATGTACGACATGTCGCCGTGGGCGCCGCGATCTATCCAGCGGGCCAGCCTCTTCCCGCCCGGCAGCGGCTCCGCCGTCGTGATGCCGACGAGGTCGAAGCCCAGCTCGCGTGTGGCGAACGACTTGACCTCGGAAGCCAGGTCGGCGGACACCGGTTCAGTGTAGCGGAGGCGCTACACTTCGCCGGTGCCCGGATGCCTCCTGGTTGCCGCCGCAGTCGCCGCCGTGCTCGGCCCACATGCGGTCACGTTCGTGGATGCGGGGAGCGGGAGCGTGGCGCGCTCGGCGAGGCTGCCCGCCGACGGCCTGGCGGTCTTCGCAGCGCCCGACGGCCGGGCGGTGGTGCCCCTCTCCGCCGAGGACGCGACCGCGGTGGTGGACACGTCCGGTAAGGTCGAGAGCTGGCCGGGGCGCCTGTTCCCGCTGTTCTTCGCCGACTTCGACCGGATGCACGCCGTGCTGCCGGGGGCGCTCGTGACGCTCTCGTACCCCGAGCGCGTGCAGATCGCGCGACTCCCTCTCGCGGGGGTACCCGGCGCGCGCCGCGCGGCGTGCTCGGCCGACGGCCGCCTCGTCGCCATCGTGCCCGCGGCGCCGGGAGTGAACGCGCTGGTCCTCGTCGCTGCACTTGAGGGCGGCGACACCAGCCGCGTCGAGCTCGACGGCGACGCGACGGCGGTCGCACTCCACCCCGAGGGAGCGTTCGCCCTCACCGCCACCGGCGGCGGGGTGGTGGAGGTCGCCGGGGAGGGACGGAGCCGCCCACTCGGGATGATCGATCTCGGGGGCGAGGTGCGCGCGCTGGCGTTCACCGCGGACGGCCGCGGCGCGCTGGCCGGGTGCGCGAACGGCAGCGCGGGGGCGATCGTGGGCATTCGGGTCGACCCCGCCGCGAAGAGCCCCCTCAAGGAGCGGTTCCGCACCCCATTGCCTCGCGGCGTCGTGGCGGTCGCCGCCGGAGAGGACGAGGTCGTGGCGCTTACGGACGACACTCTCGTAGTCCTGTCCGCGGACGGCAAGCGCGTGCGACGCCGGATCGCCGTCGCCGGGGGCACGGACGTGGCGCTGCTCCCGACGCGGCCCCGCTCCGCGGTGCCGGCATGGAGCGACCGCAAGGGTCCGTGAGGCCGGGGAAGACCTCGGCCGCGAACGAGACTACAATCGGCACCCTGGAGGCTTGGGTGAGGCGAGCTCTCGCGATCGTCGTTGCAGCATTGGCAGTGCCGTCATGGGCGGCGACGGAGGCCCAGGCACCGAAGTCCGAGACGGTGGAGCTCCCCCGCGCCGAGGTTCTCGCCCTCGTGGCTCAGGCGGAGACCCGTCTGGCGGCGGGGGAGTACGCAGAGGGGCTCAAGCTCTTCCGGCACGCCGTCGAGTTGGATCCGACGAACGCGGGCCTCGCCGAGGAGTTCGGCCTTGCTCTCGCGGAGGCGGGCGTCAACGACGAGGCGATCACGCAGCTCCAGAAGGCGGGCACGCTCGGCCCGGCGGGAGAGGCGACGCTCGGGATCCTCGAGGCGCAGGCTGCGGAGGACCCGAAGGCGCTCGAGGCCGCGCTGCCCCATCTCCGGCTCGGTCTCGACGCAGTTCCCCAGGGGACGCAGGCCCGCCTCATCCTCGCGCAGTCCCTGCTGCGCCTGAACAAGGGCGAGGAGGCGATGGAGCAGGTCCAGGCCCTGCTCGACGACCACCCCGACGACCCGAGACTGTGGCTGCTCGCGGGCGAGGCGTTCCGGTTGACCGGGAAGTTCGATGACGCGGCGTCGTACCTCCGGCGCGCCGCCGCGGTGCCCGAGTTGCGCCAGCGCGCGACCCTGCAGCTGGTCGACGCCCTCGCGAGCGCCCGGAAGTTCAAGGAGGCGGCGGACGTGCTCGGGGAGTTCCTGAAGAAGGAGGGCGGCACGCTCGCCGGCCTGACCCGCTGGGCGACGCTGCTGGCGCGCTCGGGCGACCGCGCCAAGGCCGCGGAGGTGCTGGACAAGGTGCTGTCAGGCGATCCCAACCAGCGCGACGCGCTCCTCCTCAAGGCGCTCCTCGACGCGACGGACGGGAAGTTCGACGCGGCCGAGCAGGAGTACCGGCGGGCGCTCACCGCCCACCCCGACGACCCCGACGCCGCGATGGGCCTCGCGCGCCTTCTGATCCAGCTCCGCAAGCTGCCCGAGGCTCGCACGCTCATCAACGAGGTGTGGCAGCAGATCGAGGACAAGAAGATCGACGCCCAGGACGCCGTCGTTGACGTGGCCCAGGAGCGGGCCACACTCGAGCTGCTCGACCACCGGACCGACGCCGCGCTCCCTTGGCTGAAGCGGTGCTCGGAGGGGCCGCTCGAGCGGAGGACGGTCGCCCTGTGGGGCGAGTACTTCCGCCTCAGAGAGGCGTACGCGGAGGGGATCGCGTTCCTGCGCGACGCGAAGACCGAGAGCGACGCCGAGACGGCGCGCCTGCGCAACAGCCTGCTGGCCGAGTTCTCGCTCGCGAGCGGCGACGAGGCGGGCGCGGCGAAGATACTCGACGCGATGACCGCCGGCGGCGCGGACGACGTGGTGTCGGCGCTCGAGGTGCTCGACCGCCGCAAGCGGTACAAGGAGGCGGTCGAGCGCGCGCGCACGGCGCTCGCACGCCTCGGAGACGCACCCGCCGTGCAGTTCACCTACGCGGCCGCGCTCGAGCGCTCGGGCGCGTGGGACGATGCGGTGAAGCAGTTCCGGAAGCTCCTCGCGGCCGACCCCAACAACGGCACCGCGCTCAACTACCTCGGGTACATGTTCGCGGACAAGGGCGTCCACCTCGAGGAAGCGCGGGAGATGCTCATCAAGGCGGTCAAGTCCGATCCGTCGTCGGGCGCGTTCCAGGATTCGCTTGGGTGGGTGTACTTCCGGCTCGGTGAGATCGACCGCGCCGAGAAGCACCTGAGCGAGGCGGTCAGGCTCGACCCGTTCGACGCCACCGTCCAGGAGCACATCGGCGACCTGCTGCGCGCCCGCGGCGACAGCGGCAAGGCGGCGGCGGCCTACCGGCAGGCGCTGGCGAACAAGCCCGAGGAGGAGGGACAGAAGGAGCGCATCGAAAAGAAGCTCGCCGAGGTCGAGCGTGCGCACGCGCCGTAGCGCGCTTCGGATCGCACTGCTGCTCGCGGCGGCTGGGGCGGGGTGCCGCCACGCCGCCATCCCGCCGGCGCCGCTTCCGGACGACTGGCGTTCCCTGGTCCACGAACCGGCTGCGTTCGCGGCCCTCTACCGCCTCTCGGTCGGGTCGGCGCGCGACCTGGTTCTCACGGTTCGCAGCGGCGGGGACCGGGTGTCACTGACCGTCGCGGTCCCGCCGGGCGGCGTGGCGCTGGCGGTATGGATCTCCGGCGACGAGGGGTGGCTGGGGCGGATCAAGGAACGGTGCCGGGAGCCGCTGCCGCCCGGCGTGATACCGCTCCCGAAGAACGGCTCGCTGCCGCTCGACGCGCGGCTCGCGGCGCTGCTCCTGTCGGGCTCGGTGCCGGGAGGGGCGCGCGAGGTCGGGGACGCCCCCGGGTGGGTCGAGGCCGCGACCGGCGGCGTCGTGTGGCGGGCGCGCATCGGCGGTCCCCCGGCCGCGTGCTCGAGGGTCGTCGTCACACGGGCGAACGGCGCCTCCCTGTTCACGGCCGAGCTCGGATCCCAGGTCGGACAGGTGCCGGGGACGATCGTCCTCGAGGCCGGGTCGGAGCGTGCCGAGCTGGCGCTCAAGGAGTGGCACCCCTCGGAGACGCCGCCGCCGCCGGCGTGGCTCTCGACCCCCGCATGCGGAGAGCTGCGGTGACGCTCACGGTGCGGTGCCCCGCCAAGGTGAACCTCCACCTGCAGGTGCTGGGCCGGCGCGCCGACGGCTACCACGAGCTGCGCACGCTGTTCGCGGCGGTGGGTGTGTGGGACGACCTCCGGCTTTCGGACGCCCCCGACGGAACCGTCCGGATGACGGTCACGCCGGGGGGCGCCGTCGGGGACGGCCCCGACAACCTCGTCGTCAAGGCGGCGCTCGCGCTGGCGGCGAAGGCCGGGCTCCGTCGAGGCGCCAGGATCACGCTCGCGAAGAGGATCCCGGTCGCGGGCGGCCTCGGTGGCGGCTCCTCCGACGCGGCCGCGGCGCTGGTCGGCCTCTCCCGGCTGTGGGACCTCCGGATGAGCGACACCGACATGCTGGCGGTCGCCGCTGGGCTCGGCGCGGACGTGCCGTTCTTCCTGGTGGGCGGCGTCGCGTGGGGCGTGGGGCGGGGCTCGGAGGTCGCTCCCGTACGCGACCTCCCGCCCTGGTGGGTCGTGCTGCTTCCGGGGCCCGACCCGATACCGACCGCCGAGGTGTACGGGGCGCTCCACGCCGCCGCACTGGACGGCGAAGCCGATGTTGCGATATACCGATGGGTCGAGGACGGCGGCGAGCTGCCTTTTGGGCTCTGCCGTAACGACTTGCAGCCGACGGTCGTGAACCGGTGGCCAGAGGTGGGCGAGCGGCTCCGCCGCGTGCAGGTCACGCGGCCGCTCTTGGCCATGCTCTCGGGGAGCGGTGGAACGGTGTTCGGCCTCTATCGCGCGGAGGGCGAGGCGCGCCGCTCCGCGGAGGCGCTCGCACCGCTGGGCCCCCTGGTCGCGCCGGTGCTCACGCGCGAGGCGGCGCGCCTGCGCCCGTCGGTCGTGGAGGAGTGACGACATGGAGATCAGCGAGGTCCGCATCAACCTCAACAAGGGCGGGAAGGTGAAGGCGTTCGCTCAGGTCGTGTTCGACGGCTGCTTCCTGGTCGGGGACATCCGGGTGCTCGAGGGCAAGGAGGGGACGGTGTACGTCGCGATGCCGTCCCGCCGTCTGCGCAACGGCTCGTTCCGCGACATCGCCCACCCCTTGAACACCGACACACGCAAGAGGCTGGACGAGGCGATCCTCTCGGAGTACGAGCGCGTCGTCGCCGAGAGAGGCGCCGCCGCGGACGGCACCGGGGCGTCACGCGCCCAGCAGATCTCGAACCGGCTCCTCGGCGAGAAGTACTGGACCGACGAGGACGGCGACGACGAGCAGCAGTGACGGCGGTGGACAGGTCGGGGACGGCACACTAGACTCGAGCCCCGACTGGGGCGTCGGCAAACGGTAAGCCACGGGACTTTGGATCCCGCATGTGCAGGTTCGAATCCTGCCGCCCCAGCCAGAGCGACGGTTGCGAGGACGGTATGCAAGACCAGAGTCCGTTGGTTGTGTTCTCCGGGAGGGCGCACCTCCGGCTCACCGACCGCATCTGCGACTACCTGCAGATCCATCGCGGCGAGGTCCGTCTCTACAACTTCTCCGACGGCGAGAACGGCTGCCAGATCGAGGAGAACGTGCGCGGCGGCGACGTCTACGTCGTGCAGCCGACGTGCCCCCCCGTCAACGACAACCTCATGGAGCTGCTGATCCTGCTGGACGCCTGCAGGAGGTCGTCGGCGAGCCGGATCACCGCCGTGATCCCGTACTTCGGGTACGCACGGCAGGACCGCAAGGACCGGCCGCGAGTGCCGATCACCGCCAAGCTGGTGTGCGACCTCATCAGCTCCTCGGGGGCCTCGCGCATCCTCTCGATGGACCTGCACGCCGCCCAGATCCAGGGGTTCTTCAACATCCCCGTGGACCACCTGTTCGCGGCCCCGGTCCTCATCGAGGAGCTGCGCCGCCTGCAGCTGCAGGACGTCACGATCGTCTCGCCCGACGCCGGCGGCGTCGAGAGGGCCCGGGCGTTCGCGAAGCGGCTCGAGGCCGGGCTCGCGATCATGGACAAGCGGCGCACGAGCCCGAACCACGCCGACGTGATGAACGTCATCGGCGACGTCGCCGGCCGGACGTGCGTGATCGTGGACGACATCATCGACACCGCAGGTACGCTCGTGAAGACCGCCGAGGTGCTGGCGGAGCGCGGCGCGGCGAGGGTGCTCGCGGCCGGCGTGCACCCCGTCCTTTCCGGTCCAGCCGTCGAGCGGATCGACAGCTCCGTGGTCGAGCAGATCGTCGTCACCGACACGATCCCGCTCAACCCCGCGGCGGCCGCCTGCGGAAAGATCCGCCAGCTCTCCGTCGCCGAGCTTCTCGGCGAGGCGATCCGGCGCATCCACGAGGCCAAGTCGGTGTCGAGTTTGTTCGTGTAGAGGCAGTCTACAGCTCACAGCCTCGCTCCTCGGGACGTATCCGTTCTTGGGTGGGTGGGGGAGCTGTCAGCTGTGAGCTGGTCGGGCGGGTGGCGGAGAGCTGTCAGCGGATGTTCCTCGACTGTTGCCGCGCCGTGTGGTAAAGTACTCGACCCGCGCGGCGTCGCCGCGAGGGCGGAGGTAGGCGTCATGGAAGAGCTCGTGATCGAGGTGGAGCGCCGCAGCTCCGCCGGCAAGGGTGCGAACCGCAAGCTCCGGCGGCAGGGGCTCATCCCGGCCGTGGTGTACGGTGGCGGCAAGGAGGCGGTGCCGGTCGTGATCGACCGCCACACCGTGACCGAGCTCCTCAAGCAGGAGAAGGGCCGCAACACCGTGTTCCTTCTGAAGATGAAGGGCACGAAGCAGGAGCGCCACGCGATGGTGCGCGACGCCCAGATCGACCCCGTCACGCGGCAGTACACCCACCTGGACTTCATCCGCGTGATGAAGGGCCAGCGGCTGAAGGTCGAAGTGCCGATCGTCCTCGAGGGCGAGGCCGCCGGCGTCAAGATCGGCGGATTCCTCGACTGGGTGGGGAGATCGCTCCACGTCGAGTGCGCCGCCGAGGAGATCCCCCAGTCGTTCCACGTGGACGTGAGCAACCTCGAGCTCGGGCAGCACGTCACCGCCGCCGAGGTCTCGCTCCCCGAGGGTGTGAAGCTCCTCGACGACCCCCGCAAGATGGTCGCGACCGTGAAGACGCACGGCAAGGAGGCCGAGGAGGTCAAGCCGGAGGAGGCCGCTGCGGCCGCCGAGGGCGAGGAGGCCGCCGAGCCGGAGGTCATCAAGCGCGGCAAGGCCGTCGAGGAGGAGGGCGAGGAAGCCGAGTAGTCCTGGCGCCTCGCTGTCATGCACATCGCCGCGGTCGTCGGGCTGGGCAACCCCGGCGAGGAGTATTCCGACACGCGTCACAACGTCGGGTTTGCGGTCGTGGACGAGCTCGCGCGCCGATGGCGGCTCTCGTCGTGGCGGACCCGATACCGCGCGAAGGTGGTCCGCCGGCCCGGGGGCAGCTCGACCATCCTGGTGAAGCCCCAGACGTTCATGAACCTCTCCGGGGACGCACTCGCTCTGTTCTGCGAGGGCGAGGAGGTCGTGCCCGGGCAGTGCCTGGTGGTCGTTGACGACGTCGACCTCCCTCTCGGAACGCTCCGCCTGCGGGCGAGCGGCGGCCCCGGGACCCACAACGGGCTGCGGTCGATCGCCGAGGCGGTCGGGGAGGGGTTCCCGAGGCTGCGGCTCGGCGTCCGCGGGGCGAGCCCCTGGGAGGACCTCGCGGAGTACGTGCTGGCTCCCTTCGAGTCCGGCGAGCGCGACGCCGCTCGCGGGATGGTCGCCCGCGCCGCCGACTGCGTCGAGGCCGCGCTGCGGGTCGGCGTGGGACGTGCCGCAACGCAGTTCAACCAGGCGCCCTCGCCCGCCGAGCCCTGATCGGTCGGCCGTCGCCGCTCCGGATACGGGTCCGTGCGATACTCCGCACCACAGGAGGATCAGATGAGACGGACGTTGCTCGTGGCGGCTGCTGGCTTGCTCGCTCTGCTCCCTCCGGCCGGGGTGGCCGAGGACCGCATCTTCAAGCTCGAATGCGTCACCAAGATCGGTGACAACATGTACCGCGCCAAGAACCGGACCGTCGTGTGGACGGAGCACTGCAGCCACGACGCCTCGTGCGAGGACGTCGAGGTCCGTCTCGGGAGCGACCCTCGCATCACGTGGCACAACGGGGAGTACTGCTGGGTCCTGAAGGTCGCCGAGCGCTAGTTGTGGAATCTCACGAGGTTGTTCAGTAAAGGGAGTGGTCCATCCAAGTCACTTCCGTCATGCTGTGGGTGGCTGAACCTGCAGCACGGAAGGAGACAAGGATGGACCTGCACCAGAATGCCCGAAGCTGTCCCGCGAGTCGAGCGGTGCTGGTG
>Ga0335070_10010595_pt1 | contig 10777 bp, 10 predicted proteins | sample Lox_Sample_13_FD_206722 | JGI IMG/M metagenome (GOLD analysis project Ga0335070, IMG submission 206722) | Soil microbial communities from Loxahatchee National Wildlife Refuge, Florida, United States - Lox_Sample_1.3 | ecosystem: Environmental > Terrestrial > Soil > Wetlands | place: USA...
ACCGAGGTCACCGGATGGCCGGCGCTGTCGCTGACGAGGGCGAAGCCGCGCTCGAGCACCCGCTCATAGGAATAGCTCTCGAGCAGCGCGCCGGCCTTGTCGAGGCGGCGGTGCAACTCGTCGTATCGCCGTTTAAACGCCGGCCCGAGCCGCTCGGCGCAATGTTTCGCCTGCTGCTCGCCGTGACGGATCAGCCGGTCGAGCGCGCTGCGCCGCAGGCCGCCCGACGCCTCGGCGAGGCGTCTGCCGCGCCGCGCGACCAGGCCGAGGAGGGCCTGACCGAGCCGCTCGGCGCGATCGTCGAGGCGCTGCATCGCCGTCTCGAGCAGGCGCTTGGGATCGGGCAGGCCGCGCGCCAGGCCCTCGAGGCGCACGCGCTTCTCGTCGCGCCAGCGCGCCCAGGCGCCGACCATGCGCCGTTCGTGGTCGAGCACCTGGCCGAGCAGCTCGGCGCGCACCGGCACCGCCATCTCGGCCGCCGCGGTCGGCGTCGGCGCGCGCCGGTCGGCGGCGAAATCGATGAGCGTGACGTCGGTCTCGTGCCCGACGGCGGCAATCAGCGGGATGGCCGAGGCGGCGGCGGCGCGCACCACGACCTCCTCGTTGAACGCCCAGAGATCCTCGAGGCTGCCGCCGCCGCGCGCGACGATCAGGAGGTCGGGGCGCGGCACGGCGCCGCCCGGCGCGATCCTGTTGAACCCCTCGATCGCCGCCGCGACCTGGGCCGCCGCGCCCTCGCCCTGCACGGCGACCGGCCACAGCAGGACGTGGCGCGGGAAGCGGTCGCGCAGGCGGTGCAGGATGTCGCGGATCACGGCGCCCGTGGGCGAGGTGACGACGCCGATGACCTCGGGCAGGAACGGCAGGGGCTTCTTGCGCGCGGCGTCGAACAGGCCCTCGGCGGCGAGCTTCTTGCGCCGGTCCTCGAGCAGCTTGAGCAGCGCGCCCTCGCCGGCCAGCTCCATGGCCTCGATGACGATCTGGTATTTCGAGCGGCCGGGATAGGTGGTGAGCCGGCCGGTGACGATCACCTCCATGCCGTCCTCGGGCTTGAGGCCGAGGCGCATGGCAGTGCCGCGCCAGCACACCGCATCGAGCACGGCCTCGGCGTCCTTGAGCGCCATGTAGAGATGGCCCGAGCTGTGCCGTTTGAAGCCCGAGATCTCGCCGCGCACGCGGACGTGGGAATAAGTGTCCTCGACCGTGCGCTTGAGCGCGGCCGAGAGCTCGCTGACCGTGTATTCGGGCAGGTTGCGGCCGGGGACGGGCGGAGCGACGGAAGCCATGGGCGCGCGCATCTTAACGGAGGCGCGGCGGTCAAGGCCAGGGGGCGTTGCCGCACCGCCGCGATAACAGGAGGCGGGGAGACGGGGAGATAAGGATCGGTGCGCTTCGCGCAGTCATCTCCTCCCCGCCTCCCCGTCTCCTGTAATGCCTTTTTCTGGCGCCGTGCACACTGTCTTGACACCCGACCCCGGCCAGCGGACAAGCAACCGTCAACGAGCGGGGACGGCGATGCGCATACTTCTGATCGGATCGGGCGGACGCGAGCATGCGCTCGCCTGGACGCTGGCCGCCTCGCCGCTGTGCGACGCGCTTTATTGCGCGCCGGGCAATGCCGGGATCGCCGAGGAGGCGACCTGTGTGCCAATCGCCGTCGACGATATCGCGGGGCTGCTGAAATTCTGCCAGGACGAGCGCATCGACTTCGTCGTGGTCGGGCCCGAGGGGCCGCTGGTCGCGGGGCTGGTCGACAAGCTCGAGGCGGCCGGCATCGCCGCTTTCGGGCCGACCGCCGCCGCGGCGATGCTCGAGGGCTCCAAGGGCTTCATGAAGGATCTGTGCGCCAAATACGGCATCCCGACCGCCGCCTATCGGCGCTTCACCGAGGCCGAGGCGGCCAAGCGCTATATCCGCGAGCGCGGCGCGCCCATTGTCGTGAAGGCGGACGGCTTGGCGGCCGGCAAGGGCGTGACCGTCGCGCGCAATGTCGAGGAGGCGCTCGCCGCGGTCGACGCCGCCATGGTCGAGGGCGCGTTCGGCGTGGCCGGCCAGGAGCTCGTGGTCGAAGAGTTCATGACCGGCGAGGAGGCGAGCTGCTTCGCGCTCGTCGACGGCAAGGATTTCGTCATGCTCGCCTCGGCCCAGGACCACAAGGCGGTCGGCGACGGCGATACCGGGCCCAACACCGGCGGCATGGGCGCCTATTCGCCGGCGCCGGTGGTGACGCCCTTGATCGAGAAGGTGGTGGCGGCGCGCATCGTCGGCCCGACGGTCGAGGCCATGGCCGCGGAGGGCCGACCCTACAAGGGCGTGCTCTATGCCGGGCTGATGATCACGCCGGACGGGCCGAAGCTCGTCGAATACAACGTCCGCTTCGGCGATCCGGAGTGCCAGGTGCTGATGATGCGCCTCAAATCCGATCTGCTGCCGGCGCTAATTGGCGCGCGCGACGGCGTGCTGAAGCACTTCGATCTGCGCTGGTACGACGAGCCGGCGCTGACCGTCGTGATGGCGGCGAAGGGCTATCCGGGCGAGTACAAGAAAGGCACCGAGATCCGCGGCCTCGACCGCGCGGCTGAGCTGCCCGACGTCAAGGTATTCCACGCCGGCACGAAACGCGAGGGCGACCGCGTGCTCGCCGTGGGCGGCCGCGTGCTCAACGTGACGGCAACCGGCAAGACCGTCGCCCTTGCCCAGGCGCGCGCCTATGAGGCGGTCGACCGCATCGACTGGCCCGACGGCTTCTGCCGCCGCGACATCGGCTGGCGCGCCATCAAGCGCTGACGAAAGCCACAGGAGGCGGGGAGACGGGGAGGAAGGATTTGCGCGCATTGCGCGCTGTCGCGTCCTCCCCGACTCCCCATCTCCCGTGACCTACCTACTTTTGGGCCGTCGAAGCAGGACCGTTTAATATTTATATGGATAATAAATATATTTATGATATGCTCGCCGCCGTTCCCTCAGGGTAAAGGAGCAGCGCCATGCGCTACTGGATCGGGGTCGCCTCGCGCGATCACGTCGAGCGGGGGGTCGCGGGCGGGTTCTGCCAGCTGTGCCATGGCAAGGCGGCGCCGCTCAGGCGGATGAGCCCGGGCGACTGGATCGCCTATTACGCGCCGCGCACCCAGTTCAAGGACGGCGCGCCGCTTCAGGCCTTCGTGGCGCTCGGCCGCGTCGTCGACGATCGCGTCTTCCAGCACGATATGGGCGGCGGCTTCGTGCCGTTCCGCCGGCGCATCGACTTCGCGCCCAGCCGCGCGGCGGCGATCAAGCCGCTCCTGCCTCGCCTCTCCTTCATCCGCAAGAAGGAAAGCTGGGGCTATGTTTTCCGCTTCGGCCTGATCGAGATTCCCGAGGCCGACTTCCGGACCATCGCGGAGGCGATGGCGCCCGGGCTCGATTTGGCGCGCGAGGCGGCGTGATGCTCGACTGGGCGCGCGCCACCCGGTTCCGCGGACCGGAAGAGAGCCTCGGCTTTCTGCTCTGGCAGGTCACCCATCGCTGGCAGCGCGCGATCGGCGCGGCGCTGGCGCCGCTCGATCTCACCCATCTGCAGTTCGTGCTGCTGACCTGCACCGGCTGGCTCGCCAAGGGCGGCCGGGCGCCGAGCCAGGCCGAGCTTGCCGCGTTCAGCAAGATCGAGCCGATGCAGGTGTCGCAGGTGGTGCGCCTCCTGGAGAAAAAGAAGCTCTTGGCGCGCGGCCCGCACCCGACCGACTCGCGCGCCAAGGCGCTGCGCCTGACCGCCGCCGGCGAGAAGCTCGTGCAACGCGCGGTGCCGGTCGTGGAAGCGGCCGACGCGGCGTTCTTCGCCGCCTCCGGGCGGCCCGCGCTCCTGCGCCAGCTGCGTGCCCTCGCCGCCGACTAACGCTGCAGCCGCTGGCGGTCGCCCCACAGCACCGCCTCCTCCTCCTTGGCGAGCGGGCGGTTCTGCGCCTTGTCGGCGAGCACGGTCAGGCCCTTCCGCACCGCCGGGCGCTTCCCGATCGCCTCGAACCAGCGCTTGACGTTGGGGAACTCGCCCAAGTCCTGGCCCTGCATCTCGTGCGAGCGCACCCAGGGGAAGCAGGCGATGTCGGCGATCGAGTAGTCGCCGGCGAGATAGGCGCTGCGGCCGAGCTGGCCGTTCAGCACGCGGTAGAGCCGGTTGGCCTCGTTGGTGTAGCGGTCGATGGCGTGCGGCACCGGCTCGGCCGCGTATTTGCGGAAATAATGCGCCTGGCCGAGCATCGGCCCGAGGCCGCCGACCTGGAAGAACAGCCATTCGAGCACGGCGAAGCGGCCGGCCAGGTCCCTGGGCAGAAGCTTGCCGCTCTTCTCCGCGAGATAGAGCAGGATGGCGCCCGATTCGAACACGGTGATCTTCTTGCCGCCGGCCGCGTCGCGGTCGACGATCACCGGGATCTTGTTGTTGGGGTTGAGCTTCAGGAACTCGGGCTTGAGCTGGTCGCCGGTGATGATGTTGACCGGGATGACCTTGTAGGGCGCGCCGATCTCCTCGAGCATGATCGCGATCTTGTGGCCGTTGGGCGTGGCCCAGGTGTAGAGGTCGATCATCGGATTTCTCCTCCGCTTGCCTTGTCGGATGCGATGGGGCGGGCGCCGCGGCCGAACGGCCAGGCGAGCTCGCGGCCGGCGGCGATGCCCTGGGGACGGAACAGGATGATGAGCAGCATGGCGAGCGCGAGCACCGCGTCGCCGAGCCCGGCCGGCGCCGCGACGGTGATTCCGCCGAGCGCGACGCCGCTCTCGAGCTGGCGCAGCAGCTCGGTGATCAGCGACAGCACGAGCGCGCCGAGCACGGCGCCCAGAAGGCTCCGCATGCCGCCGATCACCAACATGGCGACGACCAGGAACGTCATGTCGAGATAGAAGCTCTCGACGCGCAGCACGCCCAGAAAATGGCCGTAGAGCACGCCGGCGATGCCGCTGAAGAACGCGCTCAGGACGAACGCATAGAGCCGCTGGCGGTGCACGTCGATGCCGCTCGCCTCGGCCGCGATTTCGTCCTCGCGCGAGGCGCGCAGCATCAGGCCGGAGCGGGTCTCCTGGTAGAGGAAGGCGGCGGCGACGGTGACGAGCGCCCAGGGCAGCACGGCCCACAGATCGGCGTAGATCGGCAGGCCGAACAGCGAGTTCTGGCCGCCGGTCACCGAGGTCCAGTTGCCGAGCACGACATAGGTGATCGACAGCACGGCAAAGGTCGCGATGCTCGCCGCGATGCCGGAGAGGCGCATGAGCGGCACGCCGACCACGAGGCCGAAGGCGGCCGCGACTGCGCCGCCCGCCAGCGCCGCCGCCACGGTCGGCCATTCCGCGGCCTTGAGGAAGGTGGGCAGGCCGGGCAGGAAGACGGCCTTGGCCGTGGGCTTCATGGTCAGCAGCGCCGAGACATAGGCGCCGACCGCCATGAAGCTGACATTGCCGAAGGACAGCACGCCCGAATTGCCGGCGAAAACATAAAGCGCGACCACGGCGATCAGCAGGATGAACACCTCGACGACGCGTCGCTGGATGACGACCGGTGCCAGCGAAGCGGCGAGCGCAATGGCGAGGATCAGCAGCAGCAGCGCCGCGAGCGGCCAAAGCCGGCGCAGCGCCGCGGTCCTCATACGCGCTCCTTGAGCCCGCGCGCCGGGAACAGGCCCTGGGGCCTGACCAGCAGCACGAGGATGACGAGGGCGAAGGCGAAGGCCTCGCGGAAGGCGCGCAAATCGGGCGGCAGGACGGTCTGGAGGATGACCGAGGCGGCGCCGACCAGGAAGCCGCCGACCGCGGCGCCGACCAGGCTGCCGAGCCCGCCGATCGCCGTGCCGACGAAGGCGATGACCACGAGCTCGAGGCTCATGCGCGGCGTGAGCGTGCCGCTTTGCGCGACGAACAGAAAGGCGACGGCGGCGGCGAGCACGCCGCTCAGGGCGAAGGCCACGGCGATGACGCGGTTGGCGCGCACGCCGAGCAGGCGCGCCATCTGGAAATTCTCGGCGGCGGCGCGCATCTCGAGGCCCCAGCGCGTGCGCGCGAGGAACCAGGAGAGCGCCGCGAGCAGGACGGCGCTGGTCAGGATGGTGACGAGCTGCAGCGTCTGCAGGCGCAGGCCGAGAATGGTGATCGGCTCGCCCAGGCGCGGCAGGAAGTCGATGCCCTTGGCGCGCGCCCCGACGGTGAGCGCGAGCGTCTTCTGCAGGAAGAAGCTGACCGCGAAGGAGGCGATGAGGAGGGTCTCGGGATCGGCGCCGCGCAACGGCCGGAAGGCGACGCGCTCCATGGCCAGGGCCAGCAGCACGGCGATGGCGAGCGAGCCGGCCATGGCGACCGGCAACGCCGCGCCCGAGAGCAGCAGCAGGCCGTAGCCGACCGCGGTGATCAGCTCGCCATGGGCGAAGTTGATCAGGCGCATGACCCCGAAGATCAGGCCGATGCCGAGCGCGGTCAGCGCGTAGAGCCCGCCGACGCTCACGGTGTCGACCGCGTATTGCGCGAAGGCGTTCATGGCGCCGCCGCCCCGCCCGACATGGCGACGCCGAAATAGGCGGCATCGAACGCGGGATTGCCGATCAGCTCGGCCCTGGTGCCGGCGAGGCGCACCAGGCCGGCATTCAGCACATAGGTGCGGTCGGCGGCGGCGAGCGCGCGCGCCGCGTTCTGCTCGACCACGAGGATCGCGACGCCCTGGGCGCGGATCGTGCCGAGCAGCCCGTACACCTGGTCGATGATCGCCGGGGCGAGGCCGAGCGACGGCTCGTCGAGCAGGAGCAGCGCCGGCCGGCCGAGCAGCGCGCGGGCGATGGCGAGCTGCTGCTGCTCGCCGCCCGAGAGGCGCCCGGCCGGCTGGCGCCGGCGCTCGCCGAGGATCGGGAAGGTGCGGAGCGCTGCCTCGAGATCGGCCTCGCCGGCGCGGCGGTCGGCGCGCACGGTGATGCCGAGGCGCAGATTCTCCTCGACGGTGAGCGAGCCGAAGATGTGCCGGCCCTCGGGCACGAGCGCGATGCCGCGCCGCACGATGTCCTCGAGCGAGGCGCCGCGGATCGACGCGCCGCGGAACGCGATGCGGCCGGCCTGTGCGGGCACGGCGCCGGCGATCGCCAGCATCAGCGACGACTTGCCGGCGCCGTTGGGGCCGACGACGGCGACCATCTCGCCCGCCCCGACCTCGAGCGAAACGCCGCGCAGCGCCGCGACGGGGCCATAGCGCACCTCGAGATCGGCGACCGCGAGCAGCGACGCGTCGGAAACGCTTGCCGCCATGGTCAGCCGGCCTCGGCGCCGAGATAGGCGCGCCGCACCGCGGGCTCGGCGCGCACCTCGGCGGGCGTGCCGACGGCGATGGTGCGGCCGCCGTCGAGCACGTGGATGCGCTGGCAGAGCGTCATGACCAGCGCGACATTGTGCTCGATCAGCAGCACGGCGCAGTCGAAGCGATCCTGGACATGGCCGATGAAATTGCGCAGATCGTCGGCCTCGGCGGCGTTGAGCCCGGCGGCCGGCTCGTCGAGCAGCAGGAAGCGCGGCTCGAGCGCCAGCGCGCGCAGGAGCCCGACCCGCCGTTCGTCGCCATAGCTGAGCGCCGCCGCCCGCACATCGGCCTTGTCGACGAGGCCGATCCAGGCGAGCAGCTCGCGGGCGCGCCGGCGCGCGGCCGTGCGGCCAAGGCCGGCGGCGACGCAGCCGACCTCGACGTTCTCGGCGACGGTGAGCCCGCGGAACAGGCGCACCGCCTGGAACGTGCGCGCGACGCCCCTATGGCCGAAGCTGTGGCGCGCGAGGCCGGTGCAGTCGACGCCGCCGATGCGCACGCGGCCCGCCTGCGGCCGCTGGAAGCCGCTCAACACGTTGACCAGCGTCGTCTTGCCCGCGCCGTTCGGGCCGATCAGACCGAGGATCTCGCGCGGCCGGAGCGCGAGGGCGACGTTGTCGACGGCGGTGACGCCGCCGAAGCGCACCGTCACGCCCTCCGCGCACAGCTCCATCGGCGCTCCGGCCCGGCGGTCAATAGGTGATCGGCGGCACCTTCTCCGGCGCGTAGCGCGTCACCGCCTTGAACTTGCCGGCCTGCGCCTCGACGATGGTCATCGGCCGCTTGAGCTGGATGTGCAGTTGCGACGTGTAGGTCGTCGGCCCGATGACCAGCGCCTCGCCCTTGAACTTGTCGAGCTCGGCCGCGACCTTGGCGCCGTCGGTCGACTTGGCGCGCGTCACCGCCCTGGCATAGGCCTCGACCGCCGAATAGCCGCGCAGCGCGTAGGACACGTCGGCGCGCTTGCCGAACTTCGCCTTGTAGCGCTCGTAGAAGGCGTTGATCGTCTTGTCCGGATCGTCGCCGTTGAGCGCGCCGTAATTGGCGACGAAGAAGTTGCTGAGGTCCGGCACGGTCCCGGTCCAGTAGTCGCCGTCCATCGATTCGCCGGTCAGGATCGGCTGGGTGATGCCGGCGGCGCGCAGCTGGCGGATCGCGCTCGGCCCGCCCGGCGCGTAGGTGCAGAGGAAGATCAAATCGGGCTTCTTCGGCAGCGCCAGGATGCGCGTGGTCTGCGGCGTGATCGTCGGATCCTTGTTGAGGAAGGTGTCCTCGCCGAGCAGCGCTTCCTTGCCCGCCAGCTCCTTCCAGCGGATCGCGAAATTGGCGCACAGCGACTTGGTGTAGGAGATGGTGTTGTCGAGCAGCACATAGGCCGTGCGCAGGCCCTTAGACTTGTAGGCCCATTCGGCGAGCAGCGCGCCCTGCGCCTGGCTCGCCATCGACATCGAATAGGCCATGCTGCCGATGCCCTGGACGCCGAATTTGGGATCGGAGGCGCCGGAGAACGCGATCACGCCCTTCTGCTGGGCGATGAAGGCGCCGGGTGCGCCGAAATCGAAATCGCTCGGGAACAGGATGGCCGTGGCGCCCTTCGAGATCACCTCGATGGCGCCGTCGGCGCCGCGCGGCGGCTCGGACTTGTTGTCGAACTCGACCAGCTCGATCTTGCGGCCGAGCACGCCGCCCTTGGCGTTGATGTCGTCGACGGCAAGCTGCGCGCCCTTGATGGTGCCGTCGTCGATCGGCTGGAACCAGCCGCTGAACGGCATGACCAGGCCGAACACGATCGGCTTGCCGCTTTCCGCTTGCGCCGCGCCGCCCATGCACAACGCGACCGCCGCCACGCCCAGAAGCCTCCAGGCCCGTGACCCTGTGCCCATTGCCCTCTCTCCCTGTTCGCGCCGCCGCGACCGCCGCGGCCGGCGATCAGTCCGCAGTTCCCCTGCAATCAACGGTAGGCGAGTTTCGGACGGCTGTAAATCGACTCGGAGTCGCTATTACTTTGGGCCGGGCGGCCCGGCTTTCGCAGTTGCCGATGCCACGGCGCCCTTTCTAGACTGATGCTCCCCGATCTCGGCGATGCAGGAGAGCGCGATGATCACCGCCGTCGTACGCTTCAAGCTTCCGCAAGGCACGACCCAGCAGGACGCCAAGGCCCTCTACGAGAAATCCGTGCCGAACTATCAGGGCGTGCCGGGACTCGTGCGCAAATACTATCTCTATGGCGACGACCGCACCGGCGGCGGCGTCTATCTGTGGACCGACCGCCCGACGGCCGAGCGCTTCTATTCCGAGGCCTGGCGCAACTCGATCAAGCAGCGCTTCGGCAATGCGCCCGACATCCAGTTCTACGACAGCCCGGTGATCATCGACAATTCGGGCAAGTGACGCGCCCTTTTCTCAATGCTTGTCACCCTATCCCGTACTTCCCCGGCGCGATGATGCCGTTGGGGTCGAGCGCCTGCTTGATCGCGGTGCAGGCGGCGCGGAAGGCGGGCGACGCCTTCTGCATGTGGAAGTCGTAATAGTCGGTCGGCGCGCGGCCGACCTGCACGCCGGCCTTGGCGAAGGCCTCGGCGACGCCGCGATAGGTCGCGTCGGCGCGCCGGCATTCGTCGGGATCCTCGCGGTTGAAGGTGATGACGTGGAGGCCGCGGGCGAAGCGCGCGCCGCACACGTTCATGATCGTGTAGTCCATGCCGTTCGCGGCGTAGATGTCGCGCGCGACCTTCTGGAAGTGGTTCGCCGTCTTGCCGACCATGGGCGTGCCGGTCGCGCACCAGGCATTGCCGCCGCCCGGCCGCCATTTGAGCAGGCCGAGCTCGCCCGCCGTCGGCACTCCGGAGAACGAGTCGATGGCGATCTTGAGCGGCGGCAGGGCGAGCGCCTCGTCGTGCGCGATGTACTTCGCCTTGCCCGATTGGCCGAAATGCGCGCGCACGCGCTGGATCATCGGCTCGAGCGCCTCCATCGAGGGCCCGTAGAACGCGCCGGAGACGGTCCACGCGCCGACGCCGTGCTTCTTCTGCAGCGCCTTGCGCGCCTCGTCGGCGATTGCCTGCTTGCCGCCGCTCGCCTTGAACTGCGGCGCGGTCTCCTCGGTGCCGATCAGATAGAGATCGTTCGAGACGCGGAACAGGGTCGGCACGAAATTGCTGAGCTTCATCGGTCGGGCGAGCTCGATGATCTGCTCGAGATCGTCGTCGTCCGGGAAGCTGAAATGGAACGAGCGGATCGCCGGCGGTTTCGGCAGCAGCCAGATGCCGAGGCGCGTCACGATGCCGAAATTCGACTGGGCGAACAGACCGTCGAGGATCGGCCCGAAGCTGTATTTCGAGACGTGCCAGTTTGGAATGTCGGGATGGTCGAGCGCGCCGTCGCCGGTCCGCAGGACGTCGCCATTGCCGAGCACGACCTCCATGCCGCAGGAGAAGCCGAAATGGTCGAAGGCCGGGCCGTAGCCGGCGCCCTTAT
>Ga0335070_10010596_pt1 | contig 10777 bp, 12 predicted proteins | sample Lox_Sample_13_FD_206722 | JGI IMG/M metagenome (GOLD analysis project Ga0335070, IMG submission 206722) | Soil microbial communities from Loxahatchee National Wildlife Refuge, Florida, United States - Lox_Sample_1.3 | ecosystem: Environmental > Terrestrial > Soil > Wetlands | place: USA...
GATCAAACAGTCTGTCGATGCTCGGTGCGAACCCCAGGGTCCGCAGCATCGCGAACGCGCGGATGTGCGCGTTTGGGAAGACGGTTCGGAGACGGATTGCCGCCGCCATCAGGGTGCGTCCCTTGGTAATCACGTCGTCGATGAGCACGATATCCCGAGCCTGAATCTGCGTACTGCAGATCCCGAAAGACTCGAGGTGGTCCAGCACCGAGGGGCGCTTCCAGTGCCAGGCATCCGCCGAGCGCGGAACGCCCGTGACTCGTCTCAGTCCGGTCCACAGACGTCCGGCCATGCCGCTGGCGCACATCTCGACTGCCAACAGGCGTGCCGTCCAGGTCGTGTCGGGGCAGTCAGAGCCGCAGCCCGGCACAGGTACCAGCACCGTCTGCCGGTTGAAGAACTCGCGGAAGTCTCTTTCCTGGAGCATCTGGTCCTTCACACACGCGACGTAGCGGTGCAGCCAGTGGGTTCTGCCGCGCTTCAGTCGGGCGCGTAACAGACGCGAGCGTGCACAGATCGTGGTGGCGCCACGCGGCGAGTAGGCATAACAGGCGGCAAACGTTAGGCACAATCGATCCGGGATTGCCGATCCGCGCGCGGTAACTGACTCCCCGTTGCGTGCGGGGACGCCGGGAGCCGGTACTGAACGGCCCAAAGGGTTCATTGGCCCATTCCAGCGTCCGGCTCGAGCCGGATCTTCTTCCAGGTTCGGGGCGAGGCCGTCCTCAGTCTGCGCAAACTGGCATCGGCCATCTTTTGCTGTGCCTGGGCCGCCTCCATGAGCAACCCGATCTGCATCGTCGCCTCATCCATGGCTGTCTCCATTGGTTGCAGGGAGCCCGGTACGGCAGCGGCTCACCGGGTCAGTTGTAGCTGGCGAGCGCGCGGCGGCGCCGTTCCGGGTCGTACCAGATCTCGCGAATGAACCTCTCGTGGTGCTCCACGCCGCATTGGATGACGACGTCAACCAGCAGATACAGCAGACACTTGATGTCATCGCGACTCAGGCCGCGGCCACCTGCACTCTGCTTGACGAGCAGCACGAGCTGCTCGAAGGCGAGTTCGGCGCTCGCGGCATGCACGCTGGTGATCGAGCCGGGATGCCCTGAGTTGACGTTGCGCAGATAGTCGAACGCCTCATCGGCGCGCAGCTCGGCCAGCAGGATGCGGTCCGGCTTCATCCTCAGGCAGCACTCCAGCAATTGCCGGGGGGAGAGGCGGGCCTGCCCCTGGTCGTCCTTGCTGTAGAACAGCCGCACATGATTGGGATGGCGGTCGAGATTGAGTTCCGCGGCATCCTCGATGGAGAGCAGGCGCTCTTCCGCGGGGATCTCGCGGATCAGCGCCTTCGTCCAGGTGGTCTTGCCGGAGCCGGTCGCACCCGAAACGAGGATGTTCTTGCGACTGTGGACGGCCAGTCGCAGGAAGGCCGCGTAGTCCCGTGCCGTCAGGCAGCGCAACAGATCGCTCTCGTGCGGATCAGGCGCCGCACCGGCGCGACGGGTGACCCGGAGCGCTCCGCGCCGCGACAGCTCGGCGACCGACCAGACTTCCTCGGACGGCCTGCGGATGGTTATGGCCACGCAGCCCGTCGTGGTGGCAGGAGGGATGACCAGTTGAATGCGCTCCCCTCCGGGAAGTGACGCCGACAGCAATGGCGTGCATTCATCGATGCGCTGCCGGGTCCGATGGGCGACGAGCCGCGCGAGGCCGCTGCACCAGTCGAAGTCGGCCTCGGGCAGCGCCTCGCGTCGCCATCCGGCAGCTGTTTCCACGAACACCTCTCCGGGTCGGTTGATGCAGATCTCGGTAATCCCGGGATCGCCCAGCAGGGGTGAGAGCGGGCGCAGTGTCAGATCGAGCGCGGAGGCGACGCTCACGCGGTCCTCAGGTGCCGGATCGATACTCTGGGCCCGGATTGCCGGTGGCGGCATGATGCGTGTCCCCTCTAGCGCACGTCCCCCGGCAGGGCGCGCAAACTGTAGACCGGCCCGAAATCCAGGTCGCGCGCGACGAACACCTGCACGCGTTCACCGTTGCGCTTGCGCAAGGTGGGTGGAATATCCACGGTTCCCTTCAGCGCTTCGGTGGCCACCCCTTCCGTAGCCGTTGGGTTATAAATGATGGCACCGCTGCCCCGGCTCGCGGACTGGGAAGCCACCTGGACCGCGCCATCCACGGTGGAGACCAGCAAGGCGGCGCCGAAGCGGGACCAGAAGTGGCGCGCGACTTCTCCTCCAAGCCCTGCACGACCCAACTCGTCGGTGGCCGGAGAATCCAGCTTGACCGCCACGCCTGTCGGCGTCCGCGCCTCGCTCCATAGGACGAAGATGCGCGCAGCGCCCTGTTGCACCTGCCCGCGCGTCTCGCCAATGAGCTTCGTACCTCTCTCGAGCAGAACAACATCGCCGTCGGCACCAAACGTGTCGGTTGGGGTCACGCAGGTTGTCATCCCCGGAAGCGTCGAGTCGATGGCTGTTTCCAGCGTGCAGTCGATGAACGTTCCCTTGGCGAGGAGAAACCTCCGTTGCGGCAGCACTGAAGCGCGCACAGCCGTCAGCACTTCCGGCCGAAGCAGACTCGCCCACTGGCCACCCGCTCTCCGGTCCGCGGCCGCGAACGAAGTAGGGTCGACCGCAGGCGAGGCCGCTGGCCCCACCGCACCACCGAACACGTTCGGTCCGGAATCGGCGCCCTCCGGAGGCTGAACGGCTCCGCGAATCCCTTCCGGCGCCACGGATTGTGGGGCAAAGGCGGCGCCTGCCAGGCGTCGGTCGGGTTCCCGCTCCAATGTCGCCGCTGGCCCGGAGATGGCGGGCTCGGCGACAGCAGGCACGGCAACTCCTTCGACAGTTGGAAACGCGCTCGCCAGCGCAGTATCGCCTGCTCCCGTTGATTCCTCGGAAGGACGGTCAGTGGCGCTTCGATTGACGGCGACCGGGTGTCCCGCGCCGGTGAGTTCCATCGGGCCGAGCGGTGGCAGCGGCACGTCGGCTTGAGTACGATTCAACGAGTCGCTGGCCGCGCCGTGTCGTGGCGGCGAGCGATGGGAGAGCGTGTTGCTGTAGTACCAGCCGAGTGCCGCAGCACCAAGAGCAACCATACTGCCGCAGGCCAGGATACTGCTGGCTCTGGATTGCAGTGACCGTGCGCCACTGACGGCAGGAGTGCTCCGCTCCCCGTAAACGCCCTCTGCTCGTGGATCCGATGGCTCTTCGTATGCCCGTGCGGGGTCCTTCCCGATATCAGTGTCATTCCTTGCGATCATGCGCATCACTCCGGGTGGCACGCTCCACTTCGGGGGACACGGTCCCCGTAGGAAGGCGCTCACCGCTGCCCGAATAACCCTTGTTGAACACCCTTCCTGCCAGCTTGCCGCGTCGGAGGATGAGTTCGCGCGCGACTCGATGGATCACCACATCCTCGTTGTCCATGCTGAAGTTCAGCAGTGACTCCGACCCGTCCTCGTTGAGAATGAAGATGGCGGGCTGCTCTCCCCTGCGGCCGAACTTGAGCCGGGTGTGGACACCGTCATCCGATGCGGCGGCAGGCTTCAGAGCGGCGCTGCCGCAGTACCAGTAGTCCACGTTGCGCGTACGGCTCGCCTGCGCACCCTCCAGCAACCTGCGAACCGACTCGGCGGAGCGCTCCTCGCTCTGTCCGTAGATGAACCTAAGGGCGTAGATCACCGTCGTATCGACAGGACCTGGCCGGCGCAGCGTCGCGGTGTAATCGAACTGGTAAGACCGACGCGAAGTCAGCACGGTCAGGTTCGTGCTGATCCTGGCCGCCTTCGGCTTGATGAACAGATGATTGTCCTGGGGAACGAAGGACAGTCCTTGCAGATCTCCCGCCCCCATGCCGACAAACACCTCGCCGGTCTCGAACTGCAGGTCGATCTGGTACCCGACGTAGCCGTGCAGCCGGTAGACCTCATCCCGGCTGTACTCGACCACCCGGATCCGGCTGTCCACCAGTCCCGGGGACGGCAGTGTTTCCGCACGAGCGACACTGGAGAGCAGAAATGAGATCAGCGTGGCCAGGAACCATCCGCGCCGCGGCGGTGTCGCGCCGGCAAGTGGGTGCCTCATGGCACAGCCCCCCCAGCAGTCGAATTCGCGGCCACGGTCTGGGAGGACGGCGGGGCTTCCGGTTCCGAAACCATCTCCATGACCCGGAATCCCAGCGGATTCCAGCCGCGGCTGCGCGGATCGCGGGGCGGCGGCGCATAACCGTAGTGGACGGTCGCGATCCAGTGAGTCTGCTTCTCTGCGACCCCTCCGCCGCCCTGGCGCTCCGACTTGACGTAGCGGACCTGTGCCAGATCCTGGATGCCGCTCGAGCGCCTGAGGAAACTGACCGAGACCACCTGCACCCGGATCGTGCTTCCGTCGCGATGGACATTGAGCGGCGAGGCGGGATTGTTGCGGTTCCACAGCGCGTACCAGGCCGCGTTTCTCTGTGCAGAGTGGAACGCCCCGCATTCCTCGTAATCGCTTTCCGCCGTGACCGGATTGAAGCGCTCGCACACCGTGACGTAGTGGGTGAGGAAATATCGTGTGATCGCCTCATCGATACCGGAACTGCCCGCGTAGATGGGTACGACGTCCACGATTCCAGTGCTGTTGTCCACCCGAACCACGAAGGGCTCGACGGTTTTCAAAGGCAACAGCATCGCCAGCGCAAGGGCGCTGGCCACGGCGCAGAACCAGCCGGCCAGGGCGCTCAGCCAGGCGATCCTCGCGGCCCGGTTGATCCGCTCGATGCGGTCCGTATCCCAGGACACCGCCTCGCGCAGATAGGCCTCGAGTTCGGGGTCTGGCTTCACGGTTGCCCACTCCCGGGCCGTTCCTTGTCCTGGTGCGCGGGCGCCGTAGTTGTGGTCGGGTTTATTGCGCGCAGACGTCCGTCACAGCGCACGTTGCGCGGTGAACACGCAACGCCCGCAAGCGCGAGAGCCAACAGCAGGATCGGTCTCATGTCCCCTCCTTGGGAAAACTCGTGGTCTTCGCTCCGTCCTCAATCCTCGGGTCGCAACAGCACCGCCGCAGTACGCATCCCCTCATGCGCCAGCGCGGTGCCTGCACGCAAGCCGCGGTTCACGGCACGATCAAGGCTGTCGAGCGATCCGAGCGCCGCGCCGCTCGCCAGCCCCGCGGCCACGGGAATGACCTGTCGCATGAAGAGGAATACGAGTACCGCCACCAGGATCATGTTGAGCGCGTCGACGGTCTGCAGGCCCGCTCCGCGCGCGGCTGTCTGCGTGGCGTACGATTGCACGATCTGCAGCAGCAGGCCCGCTGTCAGAACGGTCAGGATGGTGATCAAGGCATAGTTGACCAGCTGGGCGATCCAGGCATCGAAGAGACGGCGGGTGCCCGGAAAGAGCAGCAGCACGATGAACAGGGGCCCCAGGGCCAGGAGAATCGCCAGCGCGACGTGCGAGAGCGCCATGAGGAACAGGGTATACACACACAGCAACCCCACGAGCAGCCACACCGAGAGTCCGGCCAGGTAGTAACCCGGCTCCCCCATGAGAAGGCCGCCCTTGTTCCAGAGCTCATCAGCCACGGCCCCACCGTGCTCCCAGATGGAGTCCAGCGTCTGCACGGGCTCGGCCGCCCCGACGATGACGGCCGCAAGCTGCACTGGCGCCGTGTAGAAGGTGTCGACAATGAGGGAGTTGTACAGCCACAGTCGCAGTGCCACGCCGAGCACCAGTGCGAGAGTCAGGATCCGCCGCAGACCGGCGATCAGCGGCTCCTCGATGCGCCCGGTCAGCTGCAGATACCCCCAGATCATGACGTAAATCGCCCCGCCGGTGACGACAGCTGGCTCGATCGCCGCTGCCACCCGCGCCGTGTTGTCTCCGACGTAGGTCACCAGCTGCTGGTTCAGCCACGCCCAGAAGGTCGCGAAGAATCCCATGGCCGGTCTCTACTGGCCAGCCGACGGCTGGAAGCGGCTGGCGAACCTGCCGTGGCCCGCCATGACCTGCTCGCGCAGCTGTAACCGGCTGGCGTGCTCTTCCGCCTGGGTGACCTGATAGAGGTTCTGCAACTTCGCCTGCTCGTTCTGCAACATGAGACTCTCGGCGCCGATGCGCGCCTGCAGCTCCAGGACCGCTTTCTGGTCGGTTGCAGACGGCAGGGCCTGGATCAATTGCTGCAGGCTCGTGAAGCGCGCACTGCTGGTCGCCAGCGCCGTGCGCGCGATGTTCTGGTGGAGTGCGCTCAGCAGGCGCGCCGCCCTGATCTGCTGTTGCGCATCGGCCGGCCAGGAAGCCAGTTGCGCCGGCGAGAGAACCGCCTCGGCCCGGGTGCTGGCGGAAATGGCCGCCGCCAGTGAGCCGCCGGTCCCGGAGGCTGCGCCCGCCATGACCTGCTGCAGGCCGGCCCAGTCCAGGGGCAGGTAGTTGCGCTGCACACCCGCGAGCAGGTTCTGCATGCCGCGGTTGCCTGTCATGGAGTTGAACTCGGCGCGCGCCTGCTCCAGATGATCGCGCGCCGTCTGCAGCTGTGCCTCGAGCGTGCGTGCCTGTCCGATCAGCTGGTTCACGGCGCTCACATCGATCACCGCGAATTGCGCCTGGGCGAACCGGCCTGTCATCAGGGCGAGGATGAGCCCGACAACCACATGAAGACGACATCCTGTCATGTTCCCTGACTCCTGTGCTGACTGCCTGCGGCGGCGCGGCCCATACCATCACCGGCCATGAACGCCGGCAACCACCGCGCGGGTTCGGGACCGTGGCTGGCGATGACCTGTTCCATGCGTTGCAGATGCTCCGCCCGACCCGATATCACCTCCAGCTCCGCATCGAATCCCGCCAGATCCAGCTGGCACACACTGCTGTGCAGGCCTTGCTTCACGAGAAAAGAACGCGTGCCGGGCTCGAGAGCATCCCTGATGAGGTGGAACTCCCGGCGTGTCACACCCAGTTCCGCGTACTCCTCCTCCCTCGCGTTGCTGTTCGGGAAGAAGATCTTCGTGGGCGTCTGCTCGACGATGGTCCGGCTGATCGGGCTGTCGAGCACGTCACTGGCACTCTGCGTGGCCAGGCACAGAACGCCGTTGAGCTTGCGCCAGGTCTTGGGCGCATCGCGCGCCAGGCTCTCGAAAGCGGGGTCCGCGAGCAGTCGCCAGAATTCATCCATCCAGCACACCAGACGCCGGCCATCGAGCAGTTGCCGGATCAGATGGAACAGATAGGCGGTCACGGGGGCGCGGAGCAGTTCGCTCTGGAGAAACTCCGTCACGTCGATGCCGATGATGCCCGGTGTCGCCATGCGCGGCGCGAGTGTGTCCTCGCCATTGTCGAACACCCAGCCGTAGCCTGCCTGACCGGAACCGCACCAGCGCATCAGTCGGGCGTGAATGCCGTCGAGGTCGGTCGGATCGAGAAACTCCACGAGCCGGCAGAGGCGCCGGGCTGACCTCTCCAGCGACAACGTACCGCGCAGGGCTTGATCGAGCTGGGCCTGCTCCCGTGCTCCCGGCATGGCGCCGTCGGCTGCCCGCGCCAGGCTACGCAGCCAGACTCGCAGAAATTCGATGTGCACGGGTGTCACCGGCAGCTGCAACGGGTTGAAGCCCGTCGGCACTCCGGCGCGCAGCGGCAGGTACTGTCCACCCAGGGCACGGACCAGAATCTCAAGTCCACGGTCCTTGTCGAAGATGACCTGCGAGGCGCCCTGGCGCTCCAGCATGGCCACGAGGAACCCGATCAGCACGGTCTTGCCCGAGCCCGTGGGCCCGCAGATGAAGGTGTGACCGGTGTCCTTCGGCCCCATGCCGGCATCGAGCGGATCGCTCGCATGGAGCGAGAAGTAGTAGGGCGAGCGCGCGCGGGTCATGAGAATCGTCAGCGCATCGCCCCAGTGATTGCCGCTCGGCCTGCCGGTGGGATAGTTGTGGAACGCCGCCATCGCCGCGAAATTGCGCGAGGTGATCGGCGCCTTGCGCGGGCGCAGCGTGAAGTTGCCCGGTAGTTGCGCCCAGAACGCCGCTTCCAGCGCCAGATCCTCGCGCGCCACCGTCATGCCGGTGTCGGCCAGCAGGCTGCGCGCCAGGGCCACGTGATCATTCAGCACTTTCAGCCGGCGGATGCCGGGCTCATCAGCCTGCGCGACATCGCTCATGACCTGCAGGGAGAAATGGTGATCGCCCATCGCGAACTCGTTGCTGGTGAGTGCATCGAGCGCTTCGTGCAATTCCCGCGCCTGGGACACCGCGAAGTCCCCGGCGTTCATCATCCGATGATACTGGCGCTGCAGAAGCCCCTGACTTGCCTGCCGCGACAGGAAGGTGAAGGACTGTGTCAGCACGAGCGGGAATGGCGCAGACAACAGCCTGTCGAACATGCCCGCGACGGTCGGGGTCGGGTACTCCTTGATCCCGAGCATCGCACCCACACGCGTCTCCGACGGCGTCCGGTACTCGATGGCTTCCGCGCCAAATATCAGGCGAGTCGTCACGAGCACGTGCCTGATCGCACAGCGCGGCAACGGGATCCGCCGCCACTCCCCGTTCACCAGCAGCCCCAGATACTCCAGCAGGGAGGAACACCAGACGTTCGCATTCCGGTAACTTCCCAGAGTCTCCGGCTCATACCGGGCGAGAGAAGCCCGTACCGTCTGCAGCAACTTCTCGCAGGCATCGAGCGAGTCGGTCAGCTCCAGCTTCATCTGATCTGCGCTGGCGCGTGAGATCAGGTTTGAGAGCGCGCCACTCGTGGCCCCCACAACGGGTCGGTAGACGATGGCAAGGAACAGATCGTTGACCATCAGCGTCTGGCGGGCCATGCGCCGCGTGTACTTCGCCCAGAGGGCCGCGCCAAATCCGTGCGAGGCGCTCTGCTGCAGCTGGGGTCGTGCCCTGCGGCGCACGACGTGGGTCCATAGCGCCACGTTCGGGCTGCCCACGTTTCGCCACAACACATTGAGCCGCTCGTGCCAGGCATTGATCTGCTCATCATCGGCGCTTTCGAAACTGGCTCCGGCCAGATGCAGGGCCTGCAGATAATCACCGCAGGAGGTCCGGATTACCGTGGGCGCGACATGAACGCTGCAGGGAATCTGCTCCGCGGCGGTCACCTCCCGGCGCAGGGCCGCTTTGCGGGCGCGGCTCAACATGCGCGCACCATCGGCACGGGATGGGCCGCACACACCTCGACAGCCGCCAGGTGGCGCCGCCCGTGTCGATCCGGCAGGTTGATCTCGAGCGCGCTATAGCTGCTCGCGCGCCAGTAGCGAAGATTGTGGAAGGCGGAGGGCAGTCGCGTCCGGCCCCAGAGCAACAACAGATCGAAGAAGCGTGCATCGCGCGCGCACAGCAACGCGCAGGCTCCGTGCAGCGGCAGGCATGCCAGCAGCGCAAGCAGTTCCCGGCTCACCAGAAACGCTTCCATCGTGACCACCATGTTGAGGAGAAGTGCCGCATACGTGACTCCCCAGCGCATCGGCGGACGCGTGGCTCCGACGAACAGGGGCTCGCAGATCAAGCGGGACTGGATGTGGCGCATGACGGACGCTCAGACACCGAACATGCCGCGGATCCAGGTCACGATCTGCGGCGCGCCAAAGGCGATCGCGATGCCAAACAGCGCACCGAGGCACCACCCCCACGACATGCGGTTCGCCATGGCCAGCGCCCCGAGCACCATGACCAGGATGATGGCCACCGGCGTCAGCCAGGCAAGCAGATTGCTCTGCAGTGAGGTCATTCCAGTCATGAACGGGGATGCCTGGGCCAGCACGGCCGCGGGTGCGCCGAGTAAGACCGCAGCCACCAGGGACTTGCGCGAAAACGGGAGCATCTGTCAGTCCTCCGTGACGCAGGGGCACGCGGGGTTCAGGCTTGCGCCCGGACGCCGGGACCGCCCGGCTCCTCGTCGCGGCGGGCATCGAATTCCTCGCGTTTCATGCGACCGGGCGCCCCGAACCGGAATCCCTCCACGATGAAGGAATGGTCGTACTGCTTCTCGCCCTGCTTGTCGGTCCAGTTGTTGGCACGCACGCGCGCCGTGACGATCAGCTGATCGCCCTTGCGAGCGTTCCTGGCGATGGCCTCGCCGAGCGACCCGAAGGCGACCAGCCACAGGCTGGTGATCACCTCGCGAGCCGTGCCCTCCTCGTCCTTGCCGGCGTAGTCGTTGCCGACCAGGCACAATCGCGTGTAGACCGTGTCACTCTTGGCGACCAGCTCGGGATTTCTGGCGAGATTGCCGACCGCGGTCAGCGTGAAACTGTTCATCGACGATCCTCCTTGATCGATGCCGGATGGCGTGCGCCTCCAGGTGCAGGATCAGTGTAGTCGAACGCGGCGCGCGGGGAACCGCGATTGGCTGCGTCTTTGGCCAGAAATTGCAAACCCGCGCAGGTACGATACTTGCCCCCCTTAAGGTCACAGTGAGACCCATTCCCGTGCGACCCGACCGTGCGCTGCGGCGCGATGCGCCTGCCGCGCTCGCCATCCTGCTGCTGGCGGCCGGCTGCGCGAACGTTCCGATCATCGACGAGACGCTGGCGGGCGCCCGGTCTGATTCCGAGATACGGATGGTGGGGGCGCGTGGGCCGTTGTCGAGCCGCCAGTCAAAGGCAGTGCTGAAGCGGTTGGCCGCCCAGGCCCCCGATGCCGGCGCGCTGGAACGCCACCTGGCCGTGGAACAGGCGGTTGCGGAGAGTCCGCTGTTCACGGGCAACCGGGTTCGCATCCTGCGTGACGGGGAGCAGACCTTTCCCGCGATGTTCGCGGCGATTCACGGCGCGGAACATGA
>Ga0335070_10010597_pt1 | contig 10777 bp, 8 predicted proteins | sample Lox_Sample_13_FD_206722 | JGI IMG/M metagenome (GOLD analysis project Ga0335070, IMG submission 206722) | Soil microbial communities from Loxahatchee National Wildlife Refuge, Florida, United States - Lox_Sample_1.3 | ecosystem: Environmental > Terrestrial > Soil > Wetlands | place: USA: Florida...
CCTCCCAGGCGAAGGGAATAAACCCAGCTCGTGCGAAGGATCAAGGCCGCTCCGCCAACCTGTTGGATCGCCTGCTCCCCCATCAGTTTGCTTTGACCGTACACGTTCAGCGGAGCAACCGCATCGTTCTCTACATAGGGGGCGCCTTTCCGTCCGTCAAAGACGTAATCGGTAGAATAATGGATCAGGAAGGCGCCCGTTTTGCGGGCCTCCTCAGCCAGTACTCCGGCGGCGGTCCCATTCACCAGCCTGGCTGCTTCCGGCTCGCTTTCAGCCTTGTCGACGTTTGTGTAAGCCACCGCATTGACGATCAGGTCGGGTCGGCTTGCAGCCACAATCGGCCTGATCTGCTCGGGGTGGGTAAAATCTACGTCTGGGTAATCGTAAATGGACATACTGCCGAGTGGTAACAGGCTGCGATTCAGCTCCCAGCCGAGCTGTCCAATGCTCCCAAAAAGTAAAATACGCATTCACAATCCTCAGGATCGTTGTTTAGTTCTGTCCCCTGAATTCAAGCGCTTTCTTCCTCAGCCAACCAGTTTAAATATTCGCCGTAACGGTTGCTTGCCATGCTTTGAGCCAGCCTCCGCAGTTGGTCTGCACTGATGAATCCCATCCGGAACGCAATTTCTTCCGGGCAGGAGATCATCATGCCTTGCCGCTCTTCGACGGTTTGCACGTACATAGAGGCCTGCAGCAGGCTTTCATGCGTGCCGGCGTCCAGCCAGGCTACCCCGCGTCCCAGTAATTTCACTTTCAACATTTGTTTTTCCAGGTAAATCCGGTTCAGGTCCGTAATTTCGATTTCACCCCGCCCGGAAGGCTTGAGGGCGGCTGCCAATTCGGCTACCTGATGATCGTAGAAATAGATCCCCGGGATCGCATAATTCGAGCGCGGAGCCGCCGGTTTTTCTTCGATGCTCAAGGCATTCCCGGCCCGGTCGAATTCAACCACGCCGTAGCGTTCCGGGTCGCGCACCGGGTAGGCGAACACCACCGCCCCTTCCGTCAGGCTCGCTGCCTGGCGCAGGGTATCCGGCAGGCCCACCCCATAAAAAATGTTGTCTCCCAGGATCATGCATACCGGCTGCCCGGCAATGAAATCCCTCCCAATGATGAAAGCTTCCGCCAGGCCGCGCGGTTCCGGCTGCTCGGCGTATGTAAATTGCAATCCCCATTGGCTGCCGTCTTTTAACAACCGCCGGAATCCGGGCAGGTCCTCAGGGCTGCTGATCACCAGGATGTCTCGGATGCCTGCCAGCATCAACATTGAAAGTGGATAGTAGATCATCGGCTTGTCGTAGACAGGCAGCATCTGCTTGCTCACAGCCAGCGTGATCGGATACAGGCGTGTTCCTTTGCCTCCCGCCAGGATGATCCCTTTCATTTGGCGCCTTCCCTGTTCGTATAATTTTTATTTACCCAGCCCTGGTAATCTGGCTGCTGGTGGATCGCTTCAATCCACTGCGGGTGGTCCAGGTACCAACCGACCGTCTTGACCAGGCCCGTCTTGAGCGATTGGCGCGGCTGCCAGCCGAGCTCGGATTGGATCTTGTGGATATCCATCGCGTACCGCCGGTCGTGGCCTGGCCGGTCCGATACGTATTTTATCAATGAAGCGTGCGGAGTGTGGGTTGAGCCCGGCTGTAGCTCATCCATGATTTCACAAATGGTCTGCACGATCTCAATGTTTGGCGGCTGGTTGTTCCCTCCGATGGCGTAAGTTTCGCCCGTCCGCCCGTGGTTGATTACCAGTTGGATCGCTTCACAGTGGTCCTCCACGAACAGCCAATCGCGCACCTGCATCCCGTCGCCGTACACCGGCAGCGCCTTACCGTCCCGGGCGTTCAGGATCATCAACGGGATCAGTTTCTCCGGGAACTGGTAAGGGCCGTAGTTGTTGGTGCAGTTCGTAATCGTGATCGGCAGCCCGTAAGTGGTGGCGTACGCCCGCACCAGGTGGTCGCTGGCGGCCTTAGAGGCTGCATAGGGCGAATTTGGAGCGTAAGGGGTGGCCTCGCTGAATGGCGGATCCTCCGGGTGCAGCGTGCCGAACACCTCGTCGGTCGAAACGTGGTGGAACCGGGCGGTCTCAACCGGCGCGGTTTTGTCCGCCAGCCAGGCCTGGCGCGCTGCTTCCAGCAGCGTGAACGTTCCAACTATGTTGGATTGGACGAATTTTGCGGGGCCGAGGATGGACCGGTCGACGTGCGTTTCAGCCGCGAAATGAACGACGGTGTCGATCACAAAACGGCGCAGCAGGTCGTCCACCAGTTCCCGGTCGCAAATATCGCCGCGCACGAAGTGGTGGCGCTCGGGCGACGGCAGGTCGTCCAGGTTCTCCAGCCTTCCGGCGTACGTCAGCGCGTCCAGGTTAACGACCTCCACCCCCGGTTCGTTCTGCAACATATATCGGACGTAATTTGAGCCGATAAAGCCGGCCCCGCCGGTCACCAAAACATTTTTCATAATTTTTTCCTTTTTATTTCAGCCACAAGGTGCACTGAGTATACAACTTACAAGGGAATATCTGGGGACGGTAGCCGTGAAATTGGGCATACTGCGTGAAGGGGCTCTCCAATCCCAGGGTATCATCGGCCGTGAAACCCTCGTAATTCTGTTCTGGGCCGGTCAGGATAGCTGCTGGTGGATCCTTCGCCAGGTAATCTTCCAGCTCGTCCGGCCCGATTACGCCGTAAAGCGTCCGTTTTTCTGGGGCAAGGATTGGCGCCGTTCGCCAGGAGAATGGTCCGTTTGTGAAAACCGGGTAAGCGCCCAACCCTGCTTCCAGAGGAACAATTGGGGCCAGGGTCAATACTTGCCCGGATGGGACCACTGCCCGCAGCGCATTGGCTTGTAGGGCAGCCTTGGCGGTTGTCCAATCTTGGGGATGATGAATTGCCTGCCATAAAGTGCCCAATGGTGCGGCGCTGCCTAAAAGCAGGACTGCAACTAATATCGCCATTCCCAACCACCCCAGGGTGCTGCCCCAGCCCTGCAGGCCGTAAAATAAAACCAGCAGCAGGAAGGGGATGGGCGCAAAAAAATATTGCGGCCAAACAGGCGTGGGCGCAAAACCAGCCGCCAGGAGCGCCACCGCCAGGCTAGCTGAAACCAGCAGGTCCAGCCTGGCGGGCTGGCGTTTCCGCACCAGCCTCAAGGCTGCTGCTCCCAGGACGCTGAAAAATAGCAGGTATTCAACGAATCCATTTGGGGTTTCCAGGATCGTGGTTATAAAGAATCCCAATTTTTGCCGCAGAGACATGGCATTGGTGAAATCTAATTGCTGGCGATAAATTGTATTCAAGCGGATATACAATAAATTCCCATAATAGGCCTGCTGCGGCGCCAAAAAAAACAAGAACGCGGCGGGTAACAAACCGCCCAGAAACCCTAAACTAAAAACTACGCCCTTTATTAATCGGTTTTTAAAAAGATCTTCTGATGGGAATAAAACCAGGGCTGCCAGGAGGGGAATGGCCATTACAGCAAAGGAAAGCCGTGCCCCGGTTGCCAGTCCAACCGCAACACCACTGGCTGCTATCCAGCGCAGGGCATGGGGGGATGACCCGGTTTGCAGGTAAAAGCTGAAAGCCAGCAAGCCAAGGAAAGTTGGAAGGGCATGGTTGAGAGCTCTGCCATCCATATCGATGAAAGATGGATCGAAAACCATTAAGCCAACCGCTATCGATCCGGCGCCGATTCCGGCCCAGCTCAGGCTTTTCCCAAAATTGCGCTGGATCAAAACGAACAAGAGCAATGCCGAAGCTAAAAAGAAAATTTCGTTGATGAGCCGGGCCGATAATAACGCCCCTCCCGTAAAGAGAAACAAAACACCGTTCACAAATGGCAGGTAGGGCATGTGAAGGAAAGGGTAATCCCGGTAAGGTAAAAGAAAATAGCGGGCAAAAATTTGCCCGCTGGCAACGAATTGGTATTCATCGTGGCTTAACCCGACCGAAAATGCCCGCAAAAGCAGGATAAAGGCAATCAAAATCCAATAAGTTGTTAAAAAGAGGATCTGACTGGAACGTGACTGGAGAATTTTCACAATACCCAAATTTTATCATAACAACATTAACTCACCTTTTTTCTTCGAGCTAACGCGACCCCACCCACAGGGGCCAGGTCGACCGCGGCCCGGAGCAAGACCGCCGGCTGGATTTAGGTGAAGACCACCAGGACCACCACCGCCAGCATTCCCACCGGCGATGGCGGCAGCCAACGACTCAAATTTAAAAAGGGTCAACTTCTGTTCTGGATTAATCGAAAAGCTCTGCCTCAGCCAGTAGCTTTCCGCTCACGTCCTTTGGGGATAGAAGGGGTTGGCTGCCGTCCACTAGCGGCCAGCGGATGCCGATTTGCGGATCATTCCAGGCCAGCGTGCGCTCGTAGGCCGGCGCGTAGAAATCGGTTGCCTTGTAAAACACATCGGCCCATTCGCTGATCACGTAAAAGCCGTGGGCAAATCCGGGTGGCACCCACATTTGGGTTTTGTTTTGAGCGGAAAGCTGCGCTCCGATCCACTTTCCAAAATCGGGCGAGCTGCGCCTCAAATCGACCGCCACGTCGAATATTTCACCCGCAATGACCCGCACCAGCTTACCCTGGGGGTGCTGGATCTGGTAATGCAGCCCGCGCAGGATCCCCTGGCGGCTGCCGGATTGGTTGTCCTGTACGAAGACGGTCGGCAGGCCGGCCTCAGCGAACTGGCGCTCCTGGTAGGTTTCCATGAAGTAACCCCGCTCGTCGCCGAATACCGCCGGTTCGATCAATGCAATATCTGGAATGTCGGTGCGAATAAATTTCATCTGGTGTAACTCAGCCTGCATATCAAGAATATGTGTTTTTGATTCCTTAAGGTTTCAGTGCTTAGCGCCGCAATCTGAAGGAAACAAAAACACAATCTAAGCTCGCTTATTATACCTTGGTATAATAGAACGAATGACTGAGGATTTCTCGACCGTCGATCTCCTTTCCCGGGCGCTGCGTTACTGGAAATTAGTCATTCTGATGATGATCGTGGGGGGGCTGGCCGGTTGGCTGTACCATCTGACCCGGCCTGCGCTGTATCAATCCGATGCCGCCATCTCTTTTGCATTCAACATTGCTCGGTTTGGCAACCTGACTGAATCTCAGCAGGACACCGCCATGGGAGCGGCCGGTTTTATTATCGCTTCAACTCCGGTTCCTGAATACGTTTCTGATCAGGCTCGCCAGCGCGGCATTTCGATCGATCCGTACCCGGTCGGCCGGACGGTTTTCATCGAGAGAAAATTGGACAAATGGATCATCCGCGTGCGCGACCCTGACCCCCAGGCGGCAGCATTTGTTGCCAATACCTGGGCTCATCGCGCTTACCTGGAGCTGATGGCAGCCCAAGGCCATGCTGAACGAGCGAATACCCTCAGGATCTACCTGGACAGCCTCTCCTCCTGCCTGGAACAAGTATCGATCAGCGGCCCTGCGCCTGCTCAATGCTCGCTTAAGAACCTTGTGGATATACAACAGGAGTTTCAAACCACCGGGGTCGCATATGAAAATGAGCTTATCCTGGGACGCGGCTTTGTCCCTTATTTGATTTTCAACACCCCAGACCAGGCCGTTCCGTCGACTCAGCCGGACCAGTTTGGCCGCAGCTCTTTGGTCCTGGCCGGAATCCTGATTGGGCTCGTCTTATCCATCTTCATGGTCGCGGCCGACCTGCCGCGGTTTCTGGCAAAAAGGATCCGCCATGCTCCTGCGGGCAAAACAAGCACTGAGCCGGGTTCCTGAGATCACCTGGGTCCTTCTGCTGGCACTGCTGCCGATCACCAGCCTCCCACTTTTAAGTAAAGTGGCAGGCGCTTCCATGGTCATGCCTCCGTCTGGCGTGCTCCTGTTAATCCTGGTGGTCATCTGGCTCCTACCGGCCCTGGCGCGCCGCATGACCCTTCCGCCGCAGGTGAGCCCGCTCTTCGTCTTCGCCGGCGTAGCGCTCGTTTCATCCCTCCTGGCTTATTTTCAACCTTTTCCGGCTTTTCGGGACGAAAATTTCACCATTCACATGCTTGAGGCTGGCCTGACGCTGGCGGTGGGCGTGTGCATGTTCCTGGTGGCGGCTGCCTTTCCGCAGGACGAGGCCGCCCTCCGGCGAACCCTGGCCTGGATCGACGCCGGCGGGCTGGTGATCATCCTTTGGTCCCTGGCCCAGACTTTCCTCTGGCAAGAAAAAACCCAGAGCTATCCGGCCTGGATGAATGCGATTCAAAGCTTGATCTCGATTTCTCGCATTTACCCGGCGCGCGCCACCGGCCTGGCGTTTGAGCCCTCCTGGCTGGCCCACCAGTTGAATATACTCTACCTGCCGTTCTGGCTGGCTGCTTCGGCCCGTCGAACCTCGGCCTTCCGCCAGCGTTTGCTTGGCATTTCCTTCGAAAATCTTGCATTGGTAGGCGGCGTTGCGGTGTTGTGGTTTTCGTATTCGCGGGTGGGATTGGTTTCATTGTTGTTCATGCTTGGCCTGCTGGTCGTCAAGGCGAACATCTGGCTCGTGGGCTGGATTACGGACCACATTGGTCGTCGCAGCCCCGCCGATAATCGCCCTGCCCGGCCCGCCGGCCGTTTGCTCGCCTTGCAGATTTCGGCCGCCCTGTTTATTTTCTACCTGGCCTTGATCCTCGCGACCGGCCTTATGGTTGCCAGGCTTAACCCGAAAATGGGAAAAATGCTCGATTTTTCTAATTTAAGCCAGGGCAACATCCTGGCCTACGCCAACCAGATTTCAATTGCAGAACGGGTCGTTTACTGGCAGACGGGCCTGGACGTTTTTAACGATTATCCGGCCCTGGGGGTTGGATTGGGCAATACCGGTTATTTTTTCCCCGAAAAGATTTCCCCGTTTGGGTGGTCACTTGTTGAGGTTGAAAATTTGATGTTTAACGCTTCAAACCTGCCGAATACCAAGAGCATGTGGGTGCGTTTGTTGTCGGAAACAGGGCTGGTCGGCTTTTCGGTCTTCCTGGGCTGGTTCCTGGTCGTCTGGTTTACCGGCGGCAGCGTCCAACGCAGGCGGTCCTCTTTGATTTTACAAACCTTCGGCCTGGCGGGCCAGTTAGCTGTGCTGGCTTTTATCGTGGAAGGCTTCAGCATCGATTCTTTTGCGCTGCCATACCTTTGGGTGACGCTCGGACTCGCCGTCTCCGCCTGGCGGGTAAGAAAATAAGGTAGAATTAAAAAGTTATCATGTCTGCTAACCAGAGCATCACCAAACCAATAGCATTCCGCCTGCGACCCGTGGAACGCCGCCTGATCCTGATAGCGGTGGATTTGCTGGTGTCGTACCTGGCGTTATTAATTTCCCTTTATTTTTGGGCTCAACGCGACCAGTGGCTTCATTTTTCATGGGAGTTTTTAAAACAACGCCCGCCGCTCTGGTTCATGTTTTTACCTTTCTTATGGATCCTGCTTATTAACGAGCTGTACGATCCGCATCGCTCTAGCAGCCCAAAAGAAACCATCCGCGGCGTTTTAACGGGGGCGGCAACCGGTTTCGGGTTTTACCTGGTGGTCTTTTTCCTTTCTGACCCCGACAGCCTGCCACGCCAGGGTGTTGCCACCTTTTTGATTTTCAGCGCGGTGCTTACCTTTGTCTGGCGCCTGGTTTATATAAAAATTTTCACTGCGCCTTCGTTTATCCGCCACGTGCTGGTGGTTGGAGCTGGTAAAGCCGGCAGCTCGCTTTGCTCGGCTGTGAATAAAATCAAACCGCCCCCGTTTATGATCGCCGGCCTGGTAGATGACGACCCGGAAAAGTTCGGGCGCCAGATTGAAAATTGTTTTCCTGTCCTGGGACGTGGCGCACAGCTCGAGTCGCTCATCTACGAACATTCCATCACCGATCTGATCGTGGCCATATCCGGCGAGATGAAGCCCGAAATGTTCCAGGCTCTGGTGAACGCCCAGGAAAAGGGCGTTAGCGTCCGCTCGATGCCCTCCGTTTACGAAGAGCTTCTCGGTCGGGTGCCGATCTTTTTGCTCCAGTCGGATTGGATCCTGCGCTCATTTGTGGATGAAGCCCAGGCGGGCGGGTTTTATGAAGGCTTGAAACGCCTGATCGATATTGTCGGCGGCCTTATCGGCACTCTCTTCCTGGTCGTTTTGTTCCCCATTGTTTCGATCTTCACCTTGATCGAAACAGGCTGGCCGGTCATTTTTACTCAAAAAAGATTGGGCATGTATGGCCAGGAATACAATACACTCAAGTTCCGCACCATGGTCCAAAGTGCTGACCACATTAAGGCCCAGGTGACGACAACCAACGATGCCCGGATCACCCGCGTCGGCCGCGTTCTACGGAAAAGCCACCTGGATGAATGGCCCCAGTTTTTAAACGTACTGCGGGGCGAAATGAGCATGGTCGGCCCGCGCCCCGAGCAGTCTGACCTGGTGGCCCAGCTCCAGGCCAACATTCCGTTTTACCGGGCGCGCCTGCTGGTAAAACCCGGCATCACCGGCTGGGCCCAGGTCAATTTTGGCTACGCCTCTACGGTTGAAGATACGGCCGTCAAGCTCGAGTACGACCTGTACTACATCAAGCATCGCAACCTGCTGCTCGACCTGGTCATCTTGCTGCGCACCGTCGGTACCGTTATCGGCTTCAGAGGAACGTAATTTGCATTAAAGAATTTTGGGATGGTTTGGGCTGCGAAGCAGTCCAAACCATCCCAAAATTCTTTTTAATGGCAAATACCATTGGCATTGCAAACGGGAACTGGAAGCGGGCAGCTCCAGCTCGCCGCCGGCGAGCGCAGGTAGACCACGTCTGGGCTGCCCTGGATGATCAGGGCCTGCGCCTGCACGTCATTCGCCCCGTAACACCCGATCACCGTCACGTCGGCCGCATCCTGAATGTGCTCCGGCGAGGCCGCTAACGGTAAGACTACCAGCCTGGAAACCGGCCCGATAACCTGGAAGATCAAGCGACCGTAATTTTGACTCCAAAAGGTCGGCATGTTTTTCGAGGTCGGCTCCCCCTGGCCGATATCGTAAAAGCGTGGGTACAGTAGCCTCCCCTGGAAAATGGTTCCTCCGTTGGCGATAAAATTGGCCGCCTCCTGCTCCTCGACCCCTACTTTTTGCAGGGATCCCTGCCCCAGGGTTTCTGCCAGGAGCTGGCTGGGCGCCTGCAGCGCGTAGCGGACCGGATATATTTTTCCCACCAGGATGACGGACAGACCTGCCAACATCAATCCGGCCGCAATCAGCAAACCGCACAGGACCAAACGCCGAACGTTTGCCCGGGTTGGAACTTCAGCGAGGCCGGTGGATACCGGCTCCAGCCGCGATCCGAGCAGGGTGGCGCCCCAGGCGCTGATTTGAACCAGTCCCACCCCAAAATAAAACAGCACTACCCAATCTACCGGCACCAGGTAGCGTGCCCCGGAGGTGCGCCCGAGCCCGTTCGAAAGATGATACACGACCAGCATTAACAGAGGGACCCACCCTGCCAGCTTCTGGGATTGCGTGGCTGCCCCGATTCCCAGGGCGATCACCAGTAAATTGAACGCCAGGAGGATGATTTTATCCGGCGGTAAGTACCCGTTCCAATTCGTCCGCCAGTAGGCGGCATCCAGGGTGTGATTGAGATCGTCATACTGCAGCGACAGCGGCAAAATCAAGGGTGAAAGCGCAATGTTGTGGAAAAAATGAGCCGGCGCAAACTGCATGGCGTTCTGGGCCAGAGTCGCTGCCCGGTTAATAACCTGGATGATCCCTGGCGACTGCGCCGTTCCGGGTGTGGGCTGAACCGTTGTGGGGCTCGCCGCGCCGGGCGTGCGCGCTGATGCGGGCGGCGAAGCCGCGGGCAGATTTGTCGGGACGGCGGCTTGTAGAGTGGCCTCCGGCGTTGCCGCTGCGGCGGCCGCCGAGGCGGCAGTAGCCGCCGGAACAGTCGGAGATGTGACCGGACCAATTTCATCGTAGCGGGTCTCGAATACCGCTCGCAGTTTCTCCTCGATGAAAATCCGCCCGTCCGGCGTCCGGTTTGTGACGAACCACGGCCCGACGACCACCGCCACACCGATCACAAAAAGGCACGCAGCCGTCAGCCACCCCTTCCACTGGCGTTTGAAAGCCATCACGATCACCACCAGCAGGAAAGGAACCAGTATCAGGGTGGTCGTGCGGGTCAGTACCAGGGTTCCCAGGACGCCGCCCGCCAGCAGTACGACCAACAAGCGCGAACGCGGCCGCTTGAGCCATTCGATGAACACCAGGCTGAGTAAGACTATCCCGAATGCCGTTGGCACTTCAGTCAACATCAGCCGCGAGGTCGAGACCTGGATTTTTAAGGTCGCTTCGATGGCGTTGGTTTCCTCGATGACTGCCAGGATTCCAACCAGCAGTCCCGCCGTCCGGCTGTGGAGCGACTTACCGGTCAGGAACAGCAGGGCCGGGAATAAGGCCAGGCAGACCGCCTGCAGTTGAACCACGGACAGGTAGCCCTGCCCTCCGGCGATGTGCAGCAGGGCCAGGAAGAGCAGGTAGAAAGGTTTATCGAAATACTGGTTGCCGTTGAGCCCCAGGCCAATCAGGGCGTATTGTGCTCCGATATCATAGGTTGCTGCATCGGAGTACGGGTAAAAAACGTAGTTGGGCGGATAAGGTCCGGGGGCGTAATAGCTGCGCGGCATGGGTGTCTGGCTCCAAAAGTATGCTCCAGCCGCCCACAGGATGGCGCAGATCAAGAGGTCCAACTTGCAGCCAGTCAGGAATCGCTTTCTTGAGCCTTCAGCCT
>Ga0335070_10010598_pt1 | contig 10777 bp, 8 predicted proteins | sample Lox_Sample_13_FD_206722 | JGI IMG/M metagenome (GOLD analysis project Ga0335070, IMG submission 206722) | Soil microbial communities from Loxahatchee National Wildlife Refuge, Florida, United States - Lox_Sample_1.3 | ecosystem: Environmental > Terrestrial > Soil > Wetlands | place: USA: Florida...
TTGGTATTGTTTTGTTGAAGGTCTAGGTTTGGTAGGTTATGTCGCTGGCAATCTCGACGGTGGCGTCGGTGGCGGTCAGGGTGACGGCGACCGTGTCGCTGGTGCCGAGGAGTGGCGGCAGCGCCGCATCGCTCGACGGCGCGGTGGGCGCGCTCGAGGCCAGGCTGAGGGGCGAGACGGCCGCCGCGGCGTTGGCGGGGGTCGCGGGCGCGCCGGTGAGGGCGCTGTGGAGGGTGCCCAGCAGGAAGACGAAGGCCCCCGCCATGAGGAGGATCGCTACCGCCTGCTCCGCCCAGGGCAGTTGGGGGGGCGTACGCTCCCGCAGGGAGGGCGGGGCCCATTCGGCGACGGACTGCCAGCCAGGGTACCGCCGTCCCAGGTAGTAGTCGATGCTGTACGGGGTCCGCCCCAGGGTGCGGTCGAAGACGATCAGCCCGACGAACACCAGGACGTACACCAGCGCGGGGCCGAGGTTGCTGGCGCCGACGGCGTAGGGGCCGCCGAACCCCTCGGCGGTCGACCAGATCAGCAGGCTGAAGAGCGCCCCCCCCAGGTAGATCCAGCGCCGAGCCAGACCGAGGAGGAGGCCGAGGGCGATCAGGGTCTCGATGATCCGGGTCGCCCAGATGAAGAGCGCTGGGGCCAGCTTCACGATGGTGAGCCATGCGGCGAGCCACGACTGGAGCCAGGCCGGCTGCCCGTGGGCGGCGTTCTCGAGGTACCCCACGAAGTGCGCCGCAAAGTGGGGCCGCCAGGTGAGGTAAGCGTCGATGGCCCAGATGACGCCGTAGGCCGCCCGCACGGCGCTGGTGATCACGATCAGCCAGGTGGACCTGCCCTGGCTCTCGGGAGGCTGGAGTGTCATGAGCGTTCCTCAACTCAAGCTCGCGGCCGCGCTCTGAATCAGCCGGATGAGGGGGGCCGGATACAGACCCAGCAGCACGACCACGATGGTCAGGACAGTCAACGTCAGGGCCCCCGCGGGGGCGAGCGGGACCGAAGGGACGGGTCCGTCCGCGCCTTCCGGGACGGGGGCCGTGAACATGGCCACCACGACGCGCAGATAGTAGAAGAGACCAATGGCGCTGCCCAGCACCAGGACGAAGACCAGGACCCAGAGCGCCGAGCCGATGCCCGCGGAGAGGAGGAAGAACTTGCCCACGAAGCCGGCCGTGAGCGGGATCCCGGCCAGGGACAGGAGCATGGTTGTGAACACGAAGGCGATGGCGGGGCGGCGCCAGAACAGACCCCGGTAGGCCTCCAGCGCCTCCGGCTCCTCCGCCCCGACGGACAGGACGGTGATGACCCCGAAGGCGCCCACGGTGGTGGCCGTGTAGGCCACCAGGTAAAAGGTCACGGCCTCGGCCGCCCGGGGGCCGCTGGCCAGGAACGCCACCAGGAGGTAGCCCAGGTGGGCGATCGAGGAGTAGGCCAGGAGGCGCTTGACGTTGCCCTGCATGAGGGCCAGGAGATTGCCGGCCAGCATGGAGGCCACGGCGATGGCGCCGAGCGCCCGCCAGACGGAGTCGACCGCGCCGACCTGCGCCAGGACGAAGTAGCGGAGGAAGAGGGCGAACATCGCCCCCTTGGAGACGGTGGCGACGAAGGCCGTCACCGGCGCCGGGGCCCCCTCGTAGACGTCGGGGGTCCACATGTGGAAAGGTACCACGGCCAGCTTGAACCCGATCCCGGTGAGCAGGATGCCGAGGCCCATCAGGGCGAGGCCGCCGGTGGGGGCGCCGAGACGGGAGAAGCGGAGCGTCCCCTGCTCGGCGTAGAGCAGAGCCATGCCGAAGAGCAGGAACGCGGAGGAGGCCCCCGCCAGGATCAGGTACTTGAGGCCGGCCTCCAGGGGGCGCTCCGCGGTCCGCCCGTAGGCGATGAGGGCGTAGAGCGAGACGGTAAGCAGTTCCAGCCCGAGAAAGAAGGAGGCGAAGTGGCTGCTGCACGCGAGGACCGCCGCCCCCAGGGTCCCGAGGAGCAGGAGGATGTGAAACTCCCCCTGCCGCAGCCCCCGCCGCTCGAGGTAGCCCATGGAGAGTGCCGCCACGGCCAGGGCGGCAGAGAAGAGCAGACCCAGGAAGAAGAGGGCGTAGCGATCCATGGTGAGGAGCGGGGTCACCTGGCGCGGAACCTTGCTCGCCGCGATCGGGATCGCGACCAGGGCGGCGGCCAGCCCGACGGCGGTCCAGGCGCCCGGGACGCGCGGCCGCGCGGACCAGGCCGCCGCCAGCATGACCGCCACCGAGGCGGCGCTGAGCACCAGCAGCGGCAGGATGGCCACGAGGTCGGTCAGGCCCATGGGCTATCTCGCCACGGCCGCGAGGGCAGCGACCGCGGAGCGCTGAAGACTCTGGAGCGCCGGCCCGGCGGCGTCCAGGATGGGTTGCGGATAGAGGCCGAGCCAGACGATGGCGACGATCAGGGCGGTCATGATGGCCATGTCGCGCGGCGTCAAATCCGGGAGCCGCCAGGCGGCCGTGTTGGGTCCGTGGAAAGCCCGCTGCATGAGGCTGAGGGCATACACGGTCGCCACCACGAGGCCCAGGGTGGCGAGCACGGTGAGGGAGGGGCTCGCCTGGTACGACCCGACCAGCGTCAAGAACTCGGCCACGAAGTTCCCCAGCCCGGGGAGTCCCAGCGACGCCAGGGCGAAGACCATGGCCACGCCACCCATCCGCGGCACGACCGCCCAGAGCCCCCCCATGCGGGTGAGGTCCCGGGTGTGGATGCGCTCCTGGAGCGCCCCCACCAGGATGAAGAGGGCGCCCGTGCTGATCCCGTGGCAGAGCATCTGCATGACGGCGCCCTGGAGGGCCAGGGCGGTCCCGGCGAAGATGCCCAGCAGGACGAAGCCGAGGTGGCTGACGCTGGTGTAGGCCACCAGGCGCTTCAGGTCGGTCTGGGCGAAGGCCAGCACCGCGCCGTAGAGGATGCCGACCACCCCCAGGGCCATGGCGACGTGCGACAGGGCGTGCGCGGCGCCGGGGAAGAGGGGCAGCGCGAAGCGGAGCAGGCCATAGGCGCCGGTCTTGAGGAGCAGGCCCGCCAGGATCACGCTGCCGGCGGTCGGGGCCTCGGTGTGGGCGTCGGGCAGCCAGGTGTGGAGGGGGACGGCCGGGAGCTTGACGGCGAAGGCCACGGAGAAGCCCAGGAGCAGCCACATCGCCGTCGAGGGCGCCATGGCGGTCCCCAGCAGATCGGTATAGTCGAAGCTCACGATCCCGGTGGCCCGCGCATGCACGAAGGTGAGGCCCAGGATGGCGACGAGCATGAGGAGGCCGCTGAGCTGCGTGAAGAGGAAGAACTTGATGGCGGCGTAGATCCGGTGCTCGTGGCCCCAGATGGCGATGAGCAGGTACATCGGCACCAGCATCATCTCCCAGAAAAAGTAGAAGAGGAACAGATCCACTGCCAGGAACACGCCCAGGATCCCGGCCAGGACCCAGAGCAGGTTGAAGTGGAAGAAGCCCACCCGCTCCCGGATCTCGGTCCAGGAGCAGCCCACGGAGAGCAGGCCCAGGAAGAGGGTGAGCAGCACGAGCAGCAGGCTGAGGCCGTCCAGGGCCAGGTGCAGGCTGATGCCCCAGGCCGGGATCCAGGGCCGGCGCAGCTCGACTAGCCAGGCCTGCTGGCCGGTCAGGCTGACGCGCCCGGGGATCTGACCCCAGAGGGCGAGGGCCAGGGCGAGATCGATGCCCAGGGCGAGGAGCGAGATCCAGCGCGGCCAGGACTGCCCCCACCGGTCCGCGAGCCAGGCCAGGAGACCGCCCGCGACGAGCACGCCGATCAGGATCGCGAGGATCATAGCAGCAGCGCGATGGCCACGACCACGACCGACCCGGTCGCGATGGCCGCCGCATACCAGCGCAGCCGCCCTGTCTGGGAGCGGGCCAGCGCGCGATACGACCAGAGAGTCACCTGGCCCAGGCCCCGGTAGGGGGCATCCAGGCAATCCGCCCGGTTCGCCCGGGCCAGCCGCAGAAAGGGCCGGACCAGGAGGGCGTCATAGAGCCGGTCGAAGCCCCACCCTGCCGCCCAGAACCGATGCAGGGCCGCCCCGAGGCCCGCGCGCGTCAGGGCCTCCACGGCATCGCGCCGGCGCAGGAAGCACCGGTACGCCACCAGGATGCCCCCCAGCGACGCGGCCATGGCCAGGGCCGCCAGGACGTGCTCCGCGGCCGCTCCGGCGCCGGCCTCGGGGGCCGCGGGCAGCGCTGTGTCGATGAATCGGGAGAAGAGGGTGATGCGGCCCAGGAAGTCGGGCGTCTTCAGGAACCCCGCCACCACCGAGAGGGCGGCGAGGACGAGCAGCGGGATCCGCATGGCCGGGCCGGGCCGGCGCTCCACGGGGGTCTGCACCTCCCCGAAGAAGACGATGAAGATCAGGCGGAAGGTGTATACCGCCGTGAGGAGGGCCCCGATCCACCCCGCCGCCCAGAGCCAGGGCCCGGCCGTCCCCGCGGACCAGGCGAGGGAGAGGATCACGTCCTTGCTGTAGAAGCCGGCCGTGACCAGGGGGAACCCCGCCAGGGACGCCCCGCCCACGAGGAAGCTCCAGAACGCCACCGGCAGCTCCCGCCGCAGGCCGCCCATCCTGAAGATGTCGTGCTCGTCGTGGCAGGCCTGAATGACGACCCCCGCCGCCAGGAAGAGCAGGGCCTTGAAGAAGGCGTGGGTCATGAAATGAAACATGGCGGCCCCCCACGCCCCCACGCCGAGGGCCAGGAACATGTAGCCGATCTGGCTGATGGTGGAGTAGGCCAGGACGCGCTTGATGTCCCGCTGGGTGAGGGCACTGCAGCCCGCCACGAGCAGGGTCGCGGCGCCGATCACCCCCACCAGGAGCTGCACGGCGGGGGCCAGGCTGAAGAGGACGTGGGTGCGGGCGATGAGGTAGACGCCCGCCGTCACCATGGTGGCGGCATGGATCAGGGCGCTCACCGGCGTCGGGCCCGCCATGGCGTCGGGCAGCCAGGTCTGGAGCGGAAGCTGTGCCGATTTGCCCAGGGCGCCCCCCAGGAGGAGCAGGGCGGCCGCGACGGCCGGCGACGACCCGACCGGCCAGTCGCGGGCGGCGCGCTGCATGAGCGGCTGGATGTCCAGGCTCCCCAGGCGCGTGAAGAGCAGGAACAGCCCGAGGGCCATGGCGGTGTCCCCGACGCGGGTCACGATGAAGGCCTTCTGAGCCGCGGCGCCGTTGGCGGGATCGGTGTACCAGAAGCCGATCAGCAGGTAGCTGCAGAGCCCCACTCCCTCCCAGCCGAGGTAGAGGAGCAGGAGGTTGTCCGCCAGGACCAGCGTCAGCATGGAGGCGACGAAGAGGTTCATGTAGGCGAAGAAGCGGCTGTAGCCCTCTTCCTCCCGCATGAACTCGGCGGAGTAGAGGTGGATCAGCAGGCCTACGAAGGTCACGACCAGGACCATGACGAGGGACAGGGCGTCCAGGTAGAGCCCGATCCCCGGCGCGAGGCCCGCGACGGTCATCCACCGCCAGAGGGTCTGGGTGTAGGGCTGCCCGCCCGCCGTGAAAAAGCCGGCCGCGGTGAGGAAGGCCGCCAGCGTCGAGAGGGCCAGCGAGCCCACGCCGATCCAGGCCACGGCGGGACGCGAGAGGCGGCCGCCGACGAGCGCCAGGACCAGAAATCCGGCGAGGCAGAAGGCGGGCACCAGCCAGAGCAGCGAGAGCACGCTATCCTCGCATGACGCTGGCGGCGTCGGCATCCAGCGTCCGCATCCGGTGGAAGATCTGGAGGACCAGGGCGAGGCCCACCGAGACCTCCGCCGCCGCCATGGTCAGGATGAAGATGACCATCACCTGGCCGTCGGCCTGTCCCCAGTGCGCGCCCGCCACCACGAAGGCCAGGGCCGCCGCGTTGAGCATCACCTCGACGGACATCAGCAGGAAGAGCACGTTCCGGCGCACCAGGAGCCCGACCAGGCCCAGCCCGAACAGGATCCCAGCCAGGAGGAGCCCGTGGCCCGTGGGGATCGTCGCCATATGCCTTACCCGCCCGCCGCGTCGGTCCGCCGGCCGAGGTGGTAGGCCCCCACCAGGCCGGCCAGGAGCAGCATGGAAGCCAGCTCCACGCCCAGGAGGTAGGGACCGAAGAGCGCGGCGCCCACCTGCTTGGGACCCACGATCGCGCCCGTGAGGGCCGATCCGCCGCCCCCGGCCAGCATGGCGAGGACCTCGACCAGCAGGATCACCGACAGGATCGCAGGACCCACCCACATGCGGGGCTCGAGCCAGCGCCGCTCCTGCGCCACGGCCGCCTCGCCTAGGTTGAGCATCATGACCACGAAGACGAAGAGCACCATGATGGCCCCGGCGTAGATGATCACCTCCAGGATGGCCACGAAGGGGGCGCCCAGGGTGAAGAAGATGACGGCCACCGCCAGGAGCGACACGACCAGGTAGAGGAGGGCATGCACCGCGTCCAGCCGGGTGATGGTGAGCAGCGTGGCGCCGACGGCCACCGCCGCCGCGACATAGAAGAGCGCGGTCATCTTGCTCCTCTGCAGGTTACCCGAGATCCCGTTCTCCGCCTAAGCCTGGATTCTTCACGGCTCCATCGTGAATAATCCAGGCTAGGGGAGCAGGGTCTTCACGTCCGTGGGCGGCGCCTCGTTCTCGGCCTCGCCCTTGTCCTTGCCCCCGATGGCCAGGCCGGCGACCCGGTAGAAGTTGTACCCCGGGTACTTGCCGGGCCCGCTGATGAGCAGGTCCTCCTTCTCGTAGACCAGCTGGTCGCGGCGGTACTCGCCCATCTCGAAGTCCGGCGTGAGCTGGATGGCGTAGGTCGGGCACGCCTCCTCGCAGAAGCCGCAGAAGATGCAGCGGGAGAAGTTGATCCGGAAGAAGGCCGGGTAGCGCCGCCCGTGCTCGTCCTCGGTGGCCTGCAGGGCGATGCAATCCACGGGGCAGGCCACCGCGCAGAGGTAGCAGGCCACACAGCGCTCCTCCCCGTCGGGATCGCGAGAGAGGATGATGCGCCCCCGCCAGCGCGGGGGAATGGGCGGCTGCTCCTCGGGATACTGCACGGTGACCCGCGGCTGGAAGGCGTGCAGGAACACCCGCCACATGGTCTTCAGCAAACTCCACATCGGCTTCCCCGACCTCTTCTCTGGGGCGGCTCAGGCCGCCGGCGCCAGGCCACGCGAGGCCCCTCAGGCGGCCCGCGCTAGAACGACGGCCCCCGTCGCCACCAAGTTCAGCAGCGCCAGCGGCAGCATCAGCTTCCACCCGTAAGCCATGAGCTGGTCGTAGCGCGGCCGCGGCAGGGCCGCCCGCAGCAGGATGAACAGGCAGATGAAGATGAAGGTCTTCACCGTGAACCAGACCACGGGCGGCAGGACCGGCCCCAGCCAGCCGCCGAAGAACAGCGTCACGATCAGGGCGGAGATGAGGGTGATGCCGAGGTACTCCCCCACGAAGAACATACCGAACTTCATCCCCGAATACTCCGAGTGAAAGCCCGCCACCAGCTCGCTCTCCGCCTCGGGCAGATCGAAGGGCAGGCGGTGCGTCTCGGCGATGCCCGCCGAGAGGAAGACCACTAGCCCGAGGACCTGGGGGACGCAGAACCAGAGCCGCCGCTGCGCCTCGACGATCTCGCGCAGGTTGAAGGAGCCGGCCAAGAGGACGACCCCCATCAGGGACAGCCCCATGAAGACCTCGTAGCTCACCATCTGCGCCGAGGCGCGGAGCCCGCCCAGCAGGGCGTACTTGTTATTGGAGGCCCAGCCCGCCAGGACCACGCTGTAGACGCCCAGGGAGGACATGGCGAGGAAGAAGAGCAGCCCGACGTTGAGATCCGACACCCCGATGCCGGGGGCGATGGGGACCACGGCGAAGCTCATCAGAACGGTCGCCACGACGATGGCCGGGGCCAGGACGAAGACGGGCCGGTCGGCGAAGGGCGGGATCCAGTCCTCCTTGGTGAAGATCTTGATCATGTCGGCCAGCACCTGGAGCAGGCCGAAGGGCCCCACGCGGTTGGGGCCGTACCGGTCCTGCCAGAGAGCCAGGAGCCGCCGCTCCAGCCAGATGAGCCCGGCGGCGACGGTGAGGGTCACGGCGAGGACACCCAATACGTTGAGGAGGGCTCGCAGCGTCTCGTTCATGGTGCCGTCACCTTGCGGATGCCGCTCCAGGCGGGCAGGCCGAGTCCCGCGATCCCCGGGAAGCCGACGGGGGCCCCCGCCGTCCCCCGCGGCAGCGTGGGGTCTGGTACCACGGGAAGCCGGACCGTCGCCCCGGAGAGGGAGATCTCGGACGCTTCGCCAGGCGCGATCCCGAGCGCGGCCATGTCCTCGGGGTGGAGCGCCAGCGAGGTCTGAGGCGCCCGCGCCGCCACGGCCGGCGCCAGCGCGCTCAGCTCCTCGGAGCCGAAGATGTGTTGCACGGGCAGGATCAGCCACTCGCCGGCTCGCCGCGAGAAGGCCGGGGGGACTTCCGTGAAGTGGGCAGCCGCGTCAGCCGGCCCGGCCTCGAGCAGGCGCACGCCGGGGTCCCCGCCGCGGAGCGGCCCGGCCACCTCTTCCTGGAACCGGTTCAGGGCCTGCACGGAGTTCCAGCCCGGGGCCCAGTAGTGGGTGATGAGGGCAGGCGGGGGCTCGCCGGGATAGCCCTCCATGGAGAAGCTGAGGGGGCTGTCCGGATCCTCGGGCGGCGCCGGCTCGTGCACGCTGACGTCGGCCAGCACGGCCGTCCGTCCGCTGTAGCGGTGGGGCTGGCGGGGGATCCGCTGCCCGTCGATGCGGAAATCCTCGGGTGGCGCCGCCTGCCGGATGCCCGCCAGGGCGGGGATCGCGGCGGCGCAGGCGGCCGTCACGTCGTCAAGGGTTTGCCAGGCGCTCCCCTCGGGGCGACCCAGGGCCCGCATCAGGTCGCGCAGCCAGCGCCAGCTCCCCTGGATGTCTCCGGCGGGGACGAATACCTGGTAGGAGCGCTGGGCCCGCCCCTCGCTACTGACCAGGGTGCCATCCGACTCAGCGAAGGTATCGGCCGGGAGGGCCACCTCGGCCCGAGCCGTCGTCTCGTGCTGCAGGTGATCGATGACCGCCACATGCCGCGCGGCATCCAGGAAGGCCCGGACCGCGGCCGGCTCGCAGCGGCGGAAGAGGTCGTTCTCTAGGACGAGGACGGTGTCGGCGCGCCCCGATCGGACGGCCTCGAAGGCTGCCCCCAGGCTCGCTCCGCCCATGAGGGTGAGGCCCAGGCTGTTGCACTCCGGGACGGCGAAGGCGATCCGCGCCGCCCGCCCGGTGCGGCGGAGCGCCCAGGCCACGTTGGCGGCGGCCTGGATCACGGCCGGGCTGCCGCAGCCGGTGCCCGAGACCACCAGGGGGCGGCTTGCCTGGGTGAGCGCGCCGGCGATCCGGTGGGCCAGAGAGAGCGCCGTCTCTGGCAGGCCCGGGACCGGCGGGGCGCTGGCGTCCAGCTCGTGGGCCACGGCGAAGCCGAGGCGGGCGATATCCGCGGGCGCCGCCCGGTAGGCCTCCCCCGCCACGTCGTCGAGCCGCGTGGCACGGGGGCTGGCGATGAAGAGGGGCGACTTGGCGTCCTGGGCCGCGTGGCGGACCGCCGCGTCGTCCCAGCGGGAGAGCTTGAACCCGTCCGCGATGGCGAAGGCCCGCTGGCGCACCGCCTGGCGGAGGCCGAGGGCCAGCCGCAGCGCCGTCTGGGTGACGTCCTCGCCCAGGACGAGGACGGCGTCGGCCTCCTCGACCTGTTTGATGGACGCCGCCGGGGTCGGTCCGCCCTGCAGGATCCCGCGGATCAGGGCGAGCAGGCGCGCCTCCTCCTCGGCCAGGCCGAGGTGGAAACGCTCCGACCCGACCAGGGTGCGGAGAGCGAAGTTCGACTCCAGCGAGGCGCGGGGTGAGCCGATGCCGATCACCCGCGAAGGCGCGGCCAGGAGACGGGCGAGGGCGGCCAGGGCCTCGGGCGCCCCGACGGACTCCGCGCCCTGGGCCGGGTCCCGGCGCAGGAGGGGCTTGCGGAGGCGCCGCTCCGCGTTCACGAACTCGTAGCCGAAGCGGCCCCGGTCGCAGAGGAAGTAGCCGTTCACCTCCGCGTGGTAGCGGTTGCGGATCCGCCGCAGCTCGCCGTAACGCTCGGCGGCGAAGGTGTTACAACCCAGGCCGCAGTGGACGCAGAGTGAGGGGGCCGACTGCAGGTCCCAAGGCCGGGTGTAGTGACGCTTCAGGGTCTTGTCGGTGAAGACCCCCGTGGGGCAGACCTCGACCAGGTTGCCGCTGAACTCGCTCTCCAGGGTGCCGTCTTCCTGGCGCCCGAAGTAGACGAGGTTCCGGAGCCCGAAGGCGTCGAGATCCCGTCCGCCGGCGTACTCGCGGTAGAACCGCACGCAGCGGTAGCACTGGATGCAGCGGTTCATCTCGTGGTTGATGCAGGGCCCCAGGTTCTGGTTGCGGAAGGTGCGCTTCAGCCCCCTGTAATGACGGTAGGTGTGCCCGGTCATGACCGTCATGTCCTGCAGGTGGCACTCCCCCCCCTCGTCGCAGATGGGGCAGTCGTGGGGGTGATTCACCATCAGCCACTGGGTCACGGTGGCGCGAAACTCCCGCGCCTCGGGGTCGTCGATGGCGATGCGGGTGCCCTCCGTGGCCGGGGTCATGCACGCCATGACGATCCGGCCGCGGGTGTCCTTCTCGTCGCGAAACTGCTTCACGGCACACTGCCGGCAGGCCCCCACCGACCCCAGCGCCGGGTGCCAGCAAAAGTAGGGCAGGTCGAGCCCCAGCGAGAGGC
>Ga0335070_10010599_pt1 | contig 10776 bp, 10 predicted proteins | sample Lox_Sample_13_FD_206722 | JGI IMG/M metagenome (GOLD analysis project Ga0335070, IMG submission 206722) | Soil microbial communities from Loxahatchee National Wildlife Refuge, Florida, United States - Lox_Sample_1.3 | ecosystem: Environmental > Terrestrial > Soil > Wetlands | place: USA...
CCATTCTCCCTTCTTGGCGACAAAAACCAGGCAAGGAATACGAGCTTCCTCCTTGGCATAGCGAAACTCCAGCTCAGTAATCGAAAGCTCCTGCCACTCCTTATGCTGCGCGCTATACTTGCATTCGCGAATGTGATCCGAAGGAGGGATATACCCGTAACGAAACGCGAAAATGCCGATATAGATGTCCGCACGTTCGCTAATATCCTTCAAGCATTTTTCTACAGGCCGGCTGTCTGTTGCGACGTAGTCCTCCATCGCAATCACTTCGTAGCCGCTTTTGCGCAAAGCGTCGAAAACAGCACGCCGATGTTCAACCAAGTCTTCGTATGTGGATGAAAGATAAATGGTCGTCATGCGGCCCCACACTGCGCTGAAAGTTTAATTCACATTATGTAACTTGCCACAAGGAAATCAAGCGCGAATCTTGATGACTTCGAAAAGGGAGCCATCCTTCAATAAGTAAGAAACTTGCCCCGCTTGCCTGCAACCTGGAATAATGCATCCCGAGAGTATATGAATTATTGAAGGGCGTGCCCCCTTACAAAGGCCCTTCAACAGGGTCGAGGTGAACGAGAAAACCGGGCTCGGCCTTCGCTCAACAACGGCTGAAGTTTGGGCCACCGCGTCAGTGTCGGGAAGTGCGAAACCTTTCGAGGAATGCTCGTGGGGTGACGATGGGGATGCCCATGTAATGCCGAATCCCCGTGAGGGCCTTGTCTCCCGAGATGATGAAATCTGCTTTCACGGCTACGGCACACTCGATGAACTTGTCGTCGGCTGGATCTCCCGCGACCACTGTCAAAGTTGGCGTCCTGGCCGAAAAGACAATGTAGAGGCCGCGCGCAAAGAGCCCGAGCAGTTCTTCCAGCTCCCGCTCATTCTCCAGTCCCAACCGCCTGAGCACCTCGACGTACTCGTCAATGATCGGTTTCGACAGGCAGAGAATGACGTCACCGGCTTTCCAGAGGTCCACGACTTTCCGGGGATTGCCGCCAAAGAAGGAGGGCACGAAAACGTTCGTGTCGACGACGACCCGTGTCACTTTTTCGCTCGCACTTCCTTGATGGCTCGCGAGATCTCCCGCGGACCGACTCCACGGGAGGTCAACGTGTGGCCGATTCGGTCCCAGAGCTCATCAATATAAGAGCCGACGTCCCGATTTTTCACATACTCCTTGAGTAGCTCTCTCACGACGTCGCTTACGCTCTTCCCCTCCGCCTTCGCCAGGCTGTTGACTTTGGCTTTGAGGTCAGGGTCGAGCCTGACAATCATTTGGGTGGACATGCATGATCTCTCCTCGAGCGTTATATATTGTATATACAATATAGCTGAAGACCGGACCGGGGTCAAGGAAAAATTCCAAAGCGGGCGTGCGTAATGAAAAAAAGGTCAAGCAAGCTCTCGGCTCTTGCCGATGAATTGTTGTCGACCGACAAAGGACTTTCCAGGGAAGTACCTTGGGCCATCCGAGTCAACGTGAGAAACCTTTTCAGAAATACGTATTGACTCTGCCTCTGTCTCGTTTCGGCAATCGCCTTTGGCCGCGATTTACTCTCAGCGTGAGCTGTACCGCTGGGAGGTCTCGATATTGACCATGAGCGCACCCAACCGGTGCTTGTCGGCCTCCGCCCAGGTCTCGGGCACTTCCTGCCTAACCCCCAGGTTGAAACGGAGCGGAAGCTTGATGGGCTGGCTCCGGTTCCCTCGACTATCGCGGACCAGTATGGTCAGCTCCATTTCGTCCGACACAAGATTGCTGTCACTGGGGGTCGAGAGGAACAGGTAACCGGAAAACCCCTTCCGGTCGTCTCCCTTGAGTCGCGTCACTTCAGTTGGGTAAGTGCCGACCCCGGCCTGCCAGAGAACCGCCGCGATGTCGCTCATGTCCCCATCCGGGTCCTCGGCCTGCAGGAAGATCTTCCAGGTGTCGCCAGGGCGAATCACCTTGGCCGCGTAGTAGCCGACTATCACGGGCGCGTTTCCTTGATCCTGCGAGGGGTTCTTCATCATGCGAAGTCTTCCGGTCATGTAGACTTTCCACACGCAAGAGATGGTAGATGCTTGGCCGAGGAAATGCAAGGAACGGCACGGTGCGCCCTTGTCGCCAGTGGCTCCCTATTCTCGGCGCTATGCTGACCCTGCATCATGCATGAACCCCCTCCTTCTTTTGACCGGCCTCGCCGCGTATGCTAAGCTTGAGCTACCGGAAGCGGGTGTGACAGGGATGGTGTCTCGTCCATAATGCGGACTAGGTGAGCCTCCGGAACGTCCAGCGAGGGAGATGTCGCGCCATGGAACAGCTCAATCACATAATCAGCACGATAGCTCTCAGCATGGGTTTGGCGTGGGCGAGCGGGATCAACCTCTACGCTGCGATCCTGGTACTCGGCTTGCTCGGGGCGACGGGGCACATGGTCCTCCCGCCCGACCTTCAGATCCTTGCGCATCCTGTGGTGATCGCTGCTGCCGGCTTCATGTACCTCGTCGAATTCGTGACCGACAAAATCCCGGGCGTGGATACGGGGTGGGATGCCTTGCATACCTTCATCAGGATCCCCGCCGGCGCTGTTCTCGCAGCCGGTGCCGTGGGCAAGGTTGACCCCGTCGCCGCGCTCGTAGCCGCCCTGGTCGGCGGATTCCTGGCGGCCGGCACCCACGTCACGAAGGCCGGCACCAGGGTCCTCATCAACACCTCTCCGGAACCTGTAAGTAACTGGATCGCGTCGGTCCTGGAAGACGTCACGGTAGTTGTTGGAATGTGGGCCGCGCTTTACCATCCCTGGCTGTTTCTCGTTCTATTGATCGCCTTTATCCTGCTATTGATCTGGGTTCTCCCGAAGATCTGGCGTGGTATCAAGAAAGTATTCGGGATGATCTCTTCATTCATCAGCGGCAAGAAGACCGGCGCTCCTGCAGATCAAAGCCAGTGAAGCAATCGGCGGCACGATGAGCCCCTCACTGACTTCGGCGGTTGTCCCATGCAGCTCAATCCGCCTGCCTCCCCTCTGACGCGCCCTCTTTCGCTGCTCCGATTCTCGACGATCGCTGAAATCTTCGCTCGCGTGTAATTCTTTCCAACAAATCCTGGTATATTTTGTTAGCTATTCACATCTTATGGGCGGGCAACCCCTAACAATTTGCGGTGAGGAGGCAAAGTATGGCGGTTATCACTATTTCACGAGGGTCCTACAGCAGAGGCAAGGAGGTGGCGGAGAAGGTTGCCGAGCGGCTCGGCTATCAGTGCATCGGCCGGGATCTCCTGCTTGCCACGTCTGAGGAGTTCAACATTCCGGAGATCAAGCTGATCCGGGCCATCCACGACGCGCCCTCCGTTCTCGACCGGTTCACCTACGGCAAGGAGAAGTACATCGCCTTCATTCAGGCGGCCATCTTGCGCCATTTCCGAAGGGACAACGTGGTCTACCACGGCCTTGCCGGTCACTTCTTCGTCCGGGGCGTGAGCCACGTCCTCAAGGTCAGGATCATCGCCGACCTGGCCGATCGTGTAAGGCTGGAGATGGAACGAGAGAAGATTTCGAAGAAGGAGGCGCGCCGCATCATCGAGAAGGACGACGAGGAGCGTCGAAAGTGGGCCAAGAGTCTCCACGGCATCGACACCTGGGACCCAAGCCTCTACGATCTGGTGATCCACATCCACAAGATCCGGGTGCGCGATGCGGTGGATCTCATCTGCCAGACGGCGGGACTCGAACAGTTTCAATCGACCCCTGAATCCCGGCGGACCATGGAGAACCTCGCTCTTGCCGCGGAGGTCAAGGCGAACCTCATCCAGGTCCGTCCCGATATCGAGGTGTCCGCCGAGAACGGAATCGTCGAGGTCAGGACCCGGGCCCTCGAGGCGCACGAGGCGGAACTGGTCCAGGAGATGGAATCCCTCGCCAAGACCGTCCCCGGTGTCAGGGAGGTAAGGGTCAGGGTGGTTCCCGCCGTCCCTTATGGGGATTAGAGCATCATACACAAGACGCCGTTGCGAGGAGGACTATTCTATTCGCAGGTAAGGCCCACGGCGCGGAGAAGAGGGCCCTCTTCGAGCGTCCCGACGGCCCACTCCTCCGCGTCCGCCAAACGGAACCGAACCTCCCCTTCTCGGCCTACGCGATCCTCGACCCAGGCGAGATGATCTTGCTCCTCCTCGGGATCGATCCCGGGCGGCATTAGCAGCCAGAACACCCTCGCCCCTAACGAGAGACCGCAATCCGGGCTGGGAGCGTCCTCTCGGGAGAAGGGAATGTTGATGACGATGGGTCGATCTGTGGTCCTCGCTTTCCGCAGAATGAAGATCTGGGTGGAGCGGACGGGACTATAGGTGGCGCACTGTTCGCGGTTGAGCGGGTGCTCGGGGCGAAGGGACCAGGAAAGGAGCTCTTCCATCTCGCCTCTATCGGGGAAGTTCTCTGGGGAGAACACCCAGTCGACCAGGGTGAAAGGGTTGGCAGCCAGGAGCGGTTCGATGACGCGTCGCACTTCGGCGAGCCAGGCTCTCCCCTCTTCCTCCCGGACCATAATGCTCAGCGCCTGCCCGATGTCCGTGGAGGTCAGCGCTGCGGGTTTCGGTCCCTCGTCAGCGCTCCCCACGACGATTTGGCTCACCACCCCAGGATCACCAGCGCTCTTCAGTGGCCGGGTCCCGAGACACGGCAGCTCGACGGGGAAGAGATCTTCTCCGACGGCCTCCTCGCTATACACGAAGGCTTCCCGGATCTCATCCCCACTCATCTCCGCGGTCTCCAAGACATGGTACGGTGGTTGCCGTCGATACCGAAGCCCGAGGTCCGTCGCCCGTTGTCGCAGCTCGGTTCCGGGGAGGACGCTCAGGGGGTAGAGCTTGAGGTCGTCGAAGGCTTCATGGGCAACAAGGAAATCCACCGACCTCTTCACGTCATCGAGGGTGTCCCCGGGGAGGCCCACGATGATGTCGACCACGGCGCGGATACCGACATCTCTGAGGCGCCTCACTCCCGGCAGAAACTCCTCCGGCGAGAACCTGCGGTTTATCAGGTCGAGGGCCTTGGGGTTGGTCGTCTGCAGCCCCACCTCGACGCTGTTCACCCCGGCTCGCGCCAGGAGCCTGACCAGGCCTCCATCCAGATCCTCGGCGTTCAGCTCGCACTGGACCCGGAACTGCCCGCCCCTATTCATCTCCGCCATCATCTCCAGGAGCTGGCGAAGACGAGGCCTCCTGGCAAAGCATGGGTCGAGGATGGTCACATCGTCGACTCCCCGCTCCAGCGCCCAGCAGAGTTCCTTCTGGATGCGGCCGAGGGGAAAGGTCCGCACCCGGGGATAGCGCTTGTGGTAGTAGCAGTAGGCGCAGCGGTGGGGGCAGCCGCGCACGGTCTCGAGGAAAACGGAGCGCAGGGAGGAGGGTTCGAGGATACCGGCGAGGTAGGGAGAGGGGATAGTATCCAACCGTTTTATAAGACCGCGGGGCGGCGTGAGAGCCCAGGATCCTCCTTCCCTAAGGAGCAACCCGGAAACGGCACTAAGGCTTCGTCCACGCCGAAGCGCATCGAGAAGGTTTACAAAGGTCTCCTCCCCTTCCCCGACGACACCGGCGTCAAAGCCCCCTTGCCGGAGTAGGTAGTCGTTGTCCCCGGCGACCTCGGGCCCGCCGAGGACAAGGAAGGTCCCCGGCAGTTTCCCTTTCAGCTCCCGGCAGAGATGGAGGGTTCGCTCGAGGTTCCAGACCGCCACGCCGAAGCCGATGAGATCCGGGGCCTCTCCCGCCAGCCAATGGATGATGCAGGCATCCCCCCCGTAGCTCATGATTTCCTCGGGAGCGATGCTTATATCCACCTGAGGCAACACGGACCGTGCGTGGGCCGTGAGGTACCCCAGGGCCAGGGGGACGTTTTCCCGGGAGTACAGGTAGTCGTGGGTCTGCACGGGTAGTTGGAGAAGGATCGCCTTCATCCTGGCCATAGCCCGACGCCGTTACTCCCCCACATACACCCGCTTGACGCGTGGGGATACGCCGCAGGTGAGCTCGTAGGGGATTGTTCCGATCTTCTCCGCCACCTCGGCCACCTGAATGGTCCCCTGGGCCGACTCGCCCCAGAGCACGACCTCGTCTCCCGGCCGGATGGGGTCGTCGCCCACATCCACCATGATCTGATCCATGGTCACCGTCCCCACCATGGGATAGCGCTTGCCCTGGATTAGGACCTCACCCCTGTTGGTGAGACCCCGCCGCACCCCATCAGCGTAACCGACGGGGAGGACGGCGATGTGCGTTCGCCGCGGGGTGATCCAGCGCCTGCCGTAGCTAATCGGGTGCCCCTCCGGCATGTCCCGCAGGTGGGCCACGTAGGTCTTGAAGGTCATGACCTGCCGCGGCTCGATGGACTGCGAGGTCTCCGCGGAGGGGTAGTGGCCGTACATGAGAATGCCCGGCCGCACCGCGTCGAAGTAGCTCTCCGGCATGTCGAGAATGGCGCCGCTGTTGGCCATGTGCAGCATGGACGGCCTTTTGTCGAGAAGCTGAACCCCTGAGGCAATCTTGCGGAACCGCGACAGCTGGAGGATAGCGTAGGACTTGTCCTTCTCATCCGCGGTGCTGAAATGGCTGTAGAGCCCTTCCCACCGGCAGCGATCGGCCTGCACCAGGGCGTTAAAGAAATCCGGCTCGCGGTCCAGAAGGGTCCCGACCCTCCCCATTCCGGTCTCCACATTGGCATGCACGAATGCCGGGCGATCCACTCCCGCCGCCTCAAGCCAGCGGATATCCTCCTTGCCGAACAGAGAGATGCGGAACCCGGCCTTGACGGCGTCGGGAATGTCAGGAGGGAAGAGGCGGCCCAAAATGAGGATGGGCTGCTGAATGCCGCTCTCCCGAAGCTCCATGGCCTCCTGGAACTGGGCCACGGCGAACATCTCAAAACCTTCACGCACCAGACGGCGGGCCACGGCAACCGCCCCGTGCCCGTAGGCATCGGCCTTGATCATGGGCATGACCTTTGCCGGTGCGACCTTCTGCTGAATGGCACGGAGGTTGTGGAAAAGATTGTTCAGGTTGATCTCTGCGCAGGTTCTATAGCTCATAGGATCATCTCTTGCCTTTGCGACGCTAGTTCCCGTGGGCGTTGCCAGACGGGCAGTATAAACAATGTGGCGCTCCCGATCAACAGAAGTTCGACTCGCCGACAGCCTCTATCCTAGGAGCGGTTGCACCGCCTGTGGAAACAGGCTATCTTCCCGCGGGAGTTATAGTAGTTAGGAGAAGCGGACAAGCGTCCACGGCTTACTGGCAGGTGTCACGATGAAACGCAAGAAGATCAAGGGCGGCTTCGGCCTGATAATCGTCGGGAGCGAGATCCTCGACGGCAGGATCCAGGACAAGCACTTCGACAACACGAGACGCCTCCTCAAAGAGCGCAACCATCCTCTCGGGTATGTCATGGTTCTCGCGGATGAACCGGGGCTGATTCTGGCCCAGCTCAGGTGGGCCATGGCGCGGCCCGAGCCGTTTTTTTGCTGCGGCGGCATCGGCTCGACCCCCGACGATTACACCCGGCAGTGCGCCGCCGAGGCGGCGGGCCTCCCGCTCGAGCACCACCCTGAGGGTGTTAGGCTCCTCGAGAAGCGCTTGGGAGCCAATCTGAACGAGGCCCGCCTCAATCTGGTCCTCTTCCCGAAGGGTGTGCCCCTTATCCCCAACCCGGTCAACCAGATCCCGGGGTTCTCTCTCGGAGACGGCCACTTCGTCCCAGGCTTCCCCAGCATGGCCGAGCCCATGACCGCCTGGGTCCTGGATACCTACTACGAGCCCGGCGAGGTGACCATCCACCGGGCCTTCGTCGTCCCCGCCCGCGAGGCCGACCTCACCCCCCTCATGGAGGAGTTCGTTCGGACGCAACCGTCTCTCACCCTCTCGAGTCTCCCCAGGTACGTGCCGGGAGGAACGGAGGTGAAGCTCGGCATTTCAGGAACACCGGAGGATGTGGAGAAGGGGAGCGGTCGTCTCCTGGAGATGCTTAGAGCCCGCGGCTTTGAGTGGCGCGCCGAGCCGGAGAGTTAGCCCGTGTTCGGTGAGGATGTAACGGTGACGCGAAGGGTCCGGGTTCGATCTTGCGCCTCAGGTCACTCGTGATGGCGCGGAGCACGTGAGCTCCACTTCCAACGCCAGGGCAACCTGTTTGGCCAGTGATTCCAGGAGGCTCAATTGCTCCTGGAGCAGGAAGCGTTCCGGATCTCTGGGCCGCAAGGCCAGAATCCCTGAGGTGGTATCGGCCGCCCGCAAGGGCACATAGAGGTTTTCTGTCGTCGGTAAGGTTTGAGTCCCCCACCCGGCCACCTGGCCGCTCTCGTAGGCTGATCGGGCCACGTCCATTTCTTTTACCATATCCTTGTGGACCACGGAAGAAATCTCACCCGCAGCCACATTCAACCTGCCTTTCTCGTCTGGCAGCAGCGCCAAGACCTTGCAGTCGAAAATCTCCGAGATGTATTGCACCGCCACCTGTAAGATCTTGTCAACCCCTCTAGTGCCGGCGAGTTGCCGACTGAGACCGTGCATGGCCGCCGCCTGCCGCTCCTGCAAACGGGCGACCGCCGTTTGCTGCCGCATCCCGGCAGCCAGGTGACTGATCACCAGAGCCACCAAAAACATCACCATGAAGGTAACGATGTACTGGGCCTCTTCCACCGTGAACGAAAATCGGGGAGGGACAAAAAAGAAATCAAAGGCCAGAACGCTCAGGAGAGACATTAGGATCGCCGGCCCCCGCCCGCAGCCGGTAGCGGTGAGCATCACCCCGAGCAAGTACACCATGATGAGGTTACTGAGGTGGAAGTAAGGATACATCAAAAAGCAGATCGCGGTGGCCAGGATAAGATACAAGATACCCGTGCCATAGTCAGATAGTTGGATCCTCTTAGGCCGAATGACGTAGGCTGCCTCTCTTTGTTCTCCCGGCTCGCCGGTAGTGACATAGACATCGATCTCTCCGCTCGTTCGCACCAACTGATGCACCGGGCTCCTCAAGAGGATGCCCTTCCACAGGAAACGCCTCGGCTTGCCAACTATAATCCTGGTGACGTTCCGTTGCCTCGCGAAGTTGACAATCTCTTCGGCTATGTCGCGGCCGGCCAAGGTGACAGTCTCCCCCCCGAGTTGCCCAGCCAACCTCAGATTATCGGCGGCGCGGCTGCGCTCTCCCTCCGGCAGCATCGCCATCTTGGGTTGCTCGACGTATACCGCAAACCATTTGGCATGGAGACTAGCTGCCATCCTCTTGGCGGAGTTTATCAGTTGGGCCGAGTACGGGCTCGGGCTTACGCACACCAAGAGCCTTTCTTCCGTGGGCTTTAAAATGTCTGCCATCGTTAAGCTCCCTCGGGCATATTTCGATGGGTAGGTTGCAAACCTTGGTCATCCATCTGTGGTTGCGCCTTTACATCAACGACTACCACCGTGAAACTGTGCGCTTTGAGGATCAGTCGCTCGACCAGGGTCCTTCTGCGAAGCAGCCTCTGCCAAAAGGGCAGCGGGCCTGGCCGGCCGATGACGATGTGGCCCACGCGGTACTCCCTGGCGAAATGAAGGATCGTATCGACAACGTCCTCGCCCTTGTAAGGAAAGACGATGGCGCCAAGCAGATTTGCGAGAGTCAAGGTGTCGGAAATGGCGCGCTGCGTCTTGGCGTCGATGGCGGTCGGCGCCTCGCGCGGAGTCTGGACATAGACGGCGTACCAGTTGCGGTTGAGACGGCCTGCGAGCCTCGAGCCGTAGCGCAAGAGGGCTGCCGAATTGGGACCGCCGGAGCTGAGACATACCATGATCTGATCGGGAGCCACTCCATGCTCTTCATCTGGGGCGGTGCGCCGCTTGAGGTCGATTTGCGAGGCGAGTTCCCTCAGGGTCAACTCCCGCAGCTCATCCAGGTTCGTCCGTTTGAAGAAATTCTCGAGGGCAACGGGCACCCGTTCCAGAGAGTAAATCTTGCCTTCCCGCAACCGCCGCTGGAGGTCTTCGGGGGCCAGGTCCACGTTCACGACCTCATCAGCTTCTGCAAGCATGGAATCCGGCAAGCGCTCGTGCACCTTGACGCCGACAAGTGCTTCGACCGTGTCATAGAGGCTCTCCAGATGCTGAACGTTGAGCGTGCTGATCACATGAATCCCCGCAGCAAGGAGATCTTGCACATCCTCGTAACGCTTGGCGTGCTCGCTCCCAGGAGCATTCGTATGTGCCAGTTCATCCACGAGAGCGACCTCCGGTTTGCGAACCAGCACCGCGCCAAGGTCCATCTCCTCGATGGTGATGCCGCGGTATTGAATCTGCTTCCTGGGAACGACCTCGAGGCCTTCGGCTAGCTTCGCCGTTTGAGCGCGCCCGTGCGTTTCTAGCAGCCCGATCACGACATCGATGCCTTCCTGCTTGAGTCTGTGCCCTTCAAGAAGCATCTGCCACGTCTTGCCCACACCCGCGCCATAGCCAAGATAGACCTTGAGCTTGCCGCGCTGAGAGCGGCGGATGAGTTGAAGGAAGCTAAGAGCCTTGTCGGCGGGCATCGTACTCCCCCTGCTGCGCGTCGAGCGTACGGTTGAGCTTGAGAACATTTACCCGTGGCTCGCCAAGAAAACCAAGCTGTGGACTTTCGGTATACTGGCGAACGTACTTCTTCACCAGATCCTCCGGTATGCCTCTGACTCTGGCGACGCGAGCAGCCTGGAGTTCTGCATTTCTCGTGCTTATATGCGGATCGAGGCCGCTTCCTGAGGCAGTCACGGCATCGGCAGGGACTTCCATGT
>Ga0335070_10010600_pt1 | contig 10776 bp, 10 predicted proteins | sample Lox_Sample_13_FD_206722 | JGI IMG/M metagenome (GOLD analysis project Ga0335070, IMG submission 206722) | Soil microbial communities from Loxahatchee National Wildlife Refuge, Florida, United States - Lox_Sample_1.3 | ecosystem: Environmental > Terrestrial > Soil > Wetlands | place: USA...
GCTGCTGCCGGCCCCCTCCACCGCTTCGCGGTCCCCCTCCCCCAAACTTCGTTCGGGGGAGGATTGTCGTGTCGCGACGCAAGAGGAAGCATCACGCGTCCTCCGTCTTCTTGAAGAGCTCGCGGAAGACGGGGAAGATGTCCGCAGGCTTCGAGATGCGTTTCGTTGCGAAATTCGGCCACAGCTCGGCGACGGTGCGATAGGCCCGCCAGAGCTCGGCGCCGGAGTCCTCGGATGCGAAGACTTCCATCTCGCGCTCGTCGAGGATCTCGATATAGGCGTAATACTGGCAGAGCGGCATGATATCGCCGTTCAGCATCTCGACGCAGCGCCGCGCGTCGCCCGATTGCGTGTAGCCGTCGGAGGCCTGCGCCGCATAGATGTTCCAGTCGGCGGTGGCGTAGCGCTCCTTCTGGATCTCCAGCATCTTGTCGAGCGCGGTCGAGACGATCGTGCCGCCGGACTGCCGCGAATAGAAGAATTCCTGCTCGTCGACTTCCTGGGCGTCGTGCGTGTGGCGGATGAAGACGATGTCGACGCGCTCGTAGCGCCGCTTCAGGAACAGGTGCAGCAGCATGTAGAAGCGCTTGGCGAGATCCTTCTCGCGCTCGCCCATCGAGCCCGACACGTCCATCAGGCAGAACATCACCGCCTGGCTGGTCGGTACGGGCTGCTCGGTGAAGGCGTTGTAGCGCACGTCGATGGGATCGATGAAGGCGATCCATTTGCGCTTGGCGTTGGCCTTGTCGAGACGTTCTTTCGCGGCGGCGATCTCGTCGGCCGACGCGCCTTCGCGCTTGAGGCGCTCGAGATCGGCTTCCAGCGCCACGATGTCCTCGGGCCGCGGCCGCTTCAGCGCCAGCCGGCGCCCGAAGGAATTGCGCATCGTGCGGATGAGATTGATCTGCGTCGGCGAGCCCGCCGTGCTGATGCCGGCGCGCTTCCAGGTTTTCGACGGCGTCTCTTTCAGCGTGGTGCGGACGAGATTGGGAAGCTCGAGATCCTCGAAGAAGATGTCGAGGATCTCGTCCTGCGTCATCGTGAATTCGAAATCGTCTTCGCCGTCGCCGGAATCGGCCGCCTGCTTGCCGCCCTGGCCGTCGCCGGAGCGCGGCTTCTTGATCTCGTCGCCGGGCGTGTATTCCTTGTTGCCCGGCAGCACGAAATCGTGCTCGCCGCCGGATTTCGGATCGAGGCGGAAGCGCGGCTCCTGGGTGCCCTTGGTCGAGATCTTGATCTTGCGCTCTTTGCCGATATCCGCGACCGCGGAGTCCTTCAGCGATTTCTGCACGGCCTCGCGGATCTGCGCGCGGGCCCGGCGCAAAAAGCGCTGCCGGTTGGCGAGCGACTTGCCCTTCGGATTGAGGCGGCGGTCGATGAAGTGAGTCATTGCGCAATCCTTCGGGGCGCCGCGGGCGCGGCGAACCTCAGGATGACGGTATCACGACTGAATTCCGGGGCCGTCATGGTGAGGTGCGAGCGAAGCGAGCCCCGAACCACGGACCTTACCCCGCCTTGTTCACCCGCATGTACCACTCGACGAGCCTCCGCACCTGACGGGGCGTGTAGCCGCGGGTGAGCATGCGCTTGACGAACTCGTTGTGCTTGGTCTGGGTGTCGGTGTCCTTCTTGGACTCGAAGCTGATGACGGGCAGGAGGTCTTCGACCTGCGTGAACATCCGCTTTTCGATGACGTTGCGGATCTTCTCGTAGGCCGTCCAGGCCGGGTTCTTGCCGTCATGCTGCGCGCGGTAGCGGAGCGAGAACTTCACGACTTCGTTGCGGAAGTCCTTGGGGTTCGCGATGCCGGCCGGCTTTTCGATTTTCGACAGCTCGTTGTCGAGGGCGGCGCGATCGAGCAGCTGGCCCGTATCGGCGTCCTTGAAGTCCTGGTCTTCGATCCATGCGTCCGCATAGGAGATGTAGCGGTCGAAGAGGTTCTGGCCGTATTCGCCGTAGGATTCGAGATAGGCCTTCTGGATCTCCTTGCCGATGAACTCCGCATAACGCGGCGCCAGCTCGGCCTTGATGAACTCGAGATAGCGCTTCTCGACCTCGTCGGCATACTGCTCGCGCTTCAGCGACTGCTCGAGCACATACATCAGGTGCACGGGATCGGCGGCGACTTCGGTCACGTCGTAGTTGAACGTCTCCGACAGCGTCTTGTAGGCGAAGCGGGTGGAAATGCCCGTCATGCCTTCGTCGACGCCGGCCGCGTCCTTATATTCCTGCAGCGTCTTGGCCTTGGGATCGGTGTCCTTCAGCTTCTCGCCGTCATAGACGCGCATCTTGGAGGTGAGATTGGAGTTCTCGTGCTCCTTGAGCCGCGTCATGACGCAGAACTTGGCCAGCATTTCGAGCGTCTCGGGCGCGCACGGCGTGCCGCCGAGCTCGCTGGCCGACAGAAGCTTCTTGTAGATCGCGGTTTCTTCGGTGACGCGCAGGCAATAGGGCACGGTCACGACGCAGATGCGGTCGAGGAAGGCTTCGTTGTTCTTGTTCGCCTTGAACACCTGCCATTCGGCTTCGTTCGAGTGGGCGAGGATGGTGCCGTTGAAGGGGATGGGGCCGAGCGTTTCGGTGCCGATGTAATTGCCTTCCTGCGTCGCCGTCAGCAGCGGGTGCAGCACCTTGATCGGCGCCTTGAACATTTCGACGAATTCCAGGAGGCCCTGGTTGGCGCGGCAGAGGCCGCCCGAGAAGGAATAGGCGTCCGGATCGTTCTGGCTGAAATGCTCGAGCTTCCGGATGTCGACCTTGCCGACCAGCGAGGAGATGTCCTGGTTGTTCTCGTCGCCGGGCTCGGTCTTGGCGATGGCGTGCTGGCGGAGCTTGGAGGGATAAAGACGGGCGACTTCGAATTTCGAGATGTCGCCGCCGAACTGGTCGAGGCGCTTGACCGCCCAAGGGCTCATGACGCCCGTCAGGCGATGCTGCTCGATGCCGTAGCGCTCGGCGAGCAGGGCTGCCAATTCCTGCGACCGGAAGAGGCCCAACGGGGATTCCAGCACGGGGCTGATTTCCTCACCCGCCTTGAGCACGTAGATCGGGTGCTTCTCCATCAAATCCTTGAGACGCTCGGCGAGCGAGGACTTGCCGCCGCCGACCGGTCCCAGGAGGTAAAGGATCTGACGCTTCTCTTCGAGGCCCTGGGCGGCGTGCTTGAAGTAGCCGACGATGCGCTCGATCGTGTCTTCCATTCCGTAGAAGCCGTCGAAAGCGCGGTAAACTTTGATGGTGCGATTGAAGAATATGCGGCCGAGCCGCGCGTCCTGCGCCGTGTCGACCAGCTCAGGCTCTCCGATCGCGCTGACCATGCGTTCCGCCGGGCTCGCATACAGCATTTTGTCGTCGCGGGCGGCGAGGAGCCAGTCTCGAAGACTCATCGTTTCGAAGCGCTCTCGGGCATAGTCCCGGGAGAAAATGTCGAAGACGTCAAGCGTGCTCATCGCTTCCACTCCTTGGCTGTCACGCACGCCCTCCACGACTAGAAATCGTGGTCCTTTGCGAGCATGACAAGATGCGAACTACCGAAGCGTTCCCAAATACTGCCACTGCCGACTGAAGCAATCGTTAACCAAACCGTTGAGTTCCCCCTAAAGCCCCAGATTCCTCAGTCAGCATGTCACACAAGGTCGCGCCGACGCGGGATTCCGCGCCAATGCCTTCCTGATTCTCCCAGTATTTTGTCGACACTTTTTGAAGGCCGTGGGCCACGTCATACCGAACGGACCACCAGCGTCCTTCCAACAACAAGTGTAAACCCGTTTCGACAAAAGCCAAATAGAAACGCGCTGTTTCCGCGATCAAGGTCACATTCCCGCCATGATTTCGGCACGATACGTGTGAATTGCGCATCTTTTTACGCGTACGGTGCCGCAGCAAGGCTCGCTGGTAATGTTCTCGAGACCGAAAGCCATTCGCATCTGTGCGAATCATCGTGATGATTCGGATAGATCGGCGATTGCCGTGGCAGGACGATACGAAAGGCTTGCGGAGATACGGATGCATCGCCAAGCTATCACTTATGGATGAGTTCACGCTCTCGGTGAGAACCGCGCGACAGGACGATGGGGAGGCCGTCGCGCGTGTTTATGTCGACGCCTGGCGCGACACCTATCCGGGTATTTTGCCGACGGAGTTGTTGCGCGGCATGTCGGTCCGGGTGCAGGCGGGACGCTGGCGTGCGGCGATCGCCGGCGGCAGCCGCGAGCGGGTTCTGGTGGCCGAGGGCCAGGGACACGGCGTCATCGGCATGACGAGCCTTGGTGCGGCGCAAGACAGGGCGCTGGGCTATGACGGCGAAATCTATACGCTTTATGTGTCGCCGGACTTCTTCGGTCACGGCATCGGAACGCATCTGCTGCGCGCCGGCTTCGGGGCATTGCGCGCCGCCGGCTTCACATCTTGCGTGATCTGGGCGCATGCCCGCAATCCGGCCCGCTTTTTCTATGAGGCGATGGGCGGCCGGCTTGTCGCCGAGCGCTCGCGCCGCATGGGCGGGATGAATGTCCCGGAAGCGGCATTCGGCTGGAAACGGCTGACGCTGGCGGAGCGCAAGACGGCTTCGGGCGGCTCTTTCACTCGTTCGTGAGGCCGCGCGGTTTCATGAAGTCGGTCAGCACGCCGCCGCCCGACGCAACCTCGCTCCACTGATCGGTGTCGAAGTCGAGGACGGCGAGCGCAGCCGTCGGAAATTTCTCGTTCAGACTTTCGAGCCTCGTCCGCTCCTCGGGCGTGCGCGGCTTGCGCGCCAGCGTGCGGGCGCATTCCTCGAGGCCCGGATTGTGTCCGATCACAAGGACGACATTCGCCGCATTCGGCTGCGCGCGCACCAGGTTGGCGATGAGCTTCCACGGCGCGAGATAGAGCTCGTCCGCGAAGATTACGTCCGGCTTGCCGTCGAGTTCGGGCGCCACATGCTCCCATGTCTCCAGCGTCCGCTTCGACGTCGAGCACAGAACGCGGTCGGGCAGGTAGCGCCTGTGCTGCATGGCAACGGCCATGCGCGGCGCGTCGAGGCGGCCCCGCTCGTTCAGCGCGCGTCCATGATCGCCCGACTTCGACGTGCCGGCGATCGCCTTGGCATGGCGCAACAGAAGCAGCCTTTTCACGCGATGCCCCTCCCGAGCCGGAGGCTATCATGCTGCGTGCGGATTGTGGCACCGGCAAGAAGGCGGCTGGTCCCGACGCCGCCCATGCCGTCTAGACCGTTTGGTAGCGGGCCCGCGCGCCCCGCTCGAGCGCCGCGGCCGCCAGGCGATCAAGACCCAGGGACCGCCGGATCAGCTCCAGCACCCGCACCTCCTCGAGCGCGACGCGGGAGTCCGTCAGCGCCACTTCCAGCGCCAGCCAATAGGCGGTTTCGCGCAGATGCTCCGGGAGATTGTCGCGGATCAGCCCCAGGACCGCGTCGAGACCGTCCTCTTCGTGGAGAATGGCGGCGCATTCCTGCGACACCGCCAACAGGCGATGTTCGTCGAAACCGGCAAACACCGGAAGATGTTTCGTCAGGTCGCCGATGGCACGCAGCTCGCCTTCGCTCATCGTGCCGTCGGCCGCCGAAACGACGACCATGACATAGATGAGAGCGGCGTGAGGACTGATGGTTTGCATGCCTTATGTTCCGGGGTGATCGCGCGACCTTAAGCGGCTTGACCCAGCCCGGCAAGGCGCGGCATTCCTGGGACCGGGCGACAGATTAACGCCCCGAAACATCCGTCCACGAACGGTCCGATGGCGACGAAGAAGAAATACGGAAAGTGGCGCGCCCAGACAATGGCCGTGCGCGGCGGACAAATGCGTTCGGAATTCCAGGAGACGTCGGAAGCGCTCTATCTCACCTCCGGCTACGCCTATGAATCTGCGGACGAAGCGGAGGCCCGCTTCAAGGGCGCCGAAGGTTTCACCTACACCCGCTTCGGCAATCCGACCGTCGCGATGTTCGAAGCGCGCATCGCGGCCCTCGAAGGCGCACCCGTCGCGCGCGGTACGGCGAGCGGCATGGCGGCGGTGACGGCGACATTCCTGTCCTCGCTGAAATCCGGCGACCATGTCGTCGGCGCCAAGGCGATGTTCGGCGCCTGCCGCTACGTCATCGAGGAGATCCTGCCGCGCTTCGGCATCGCCAACACGCTGGTGGACGGCGAAGACGTCGAGCAATGGGCGGGCGCCATGCGGCCCGAGACGAAGCTTCTGTTTCTGGAGACACCGGCCAATCCGACCCTTGCGCTGGTAGATCTGAAGGCCGTGGCCGAGATCGCCCATCGCGGCGGTGCGCGGCTCGTGGTCGACAATGCGTTTGCGAGCCCGGCGCTGCAGCGGCCGATGGAATTCGGCGCCGATATCGTCGTCCATTCCTCGACCAAATATATCGACGGGCAGGGGCGCGCGCTCGGCGGGGTTATTCTGTGTAAGGAGGATTTCCTCAAGGACCACCTGCAGATCTTCCTGCGCAACACCGGCCCGTCGATGAGCCCCTTCAACGCCTGGGTGCATCTGAAAAGCCTCGAAACGCTCGACCTCAGGATGAAGGCCCATAGCGCGGGCGCCGCCAGGATCGCCGATTTCCTCGCCGGCCGCAAAAAGGTCGCCCGCGTGCTCTATCCCTTCCGCAAGGATCACCCGCAATACGATCTCGCACGCGCCCAGATGGCGGCCGGCGGCGGCGTCGTCACCTTCGATGTCGGCAGCAAGGATGCGGCTTTCCGTTTCGAGAACGCGCTGCGGCTGATCGACATCTCGAACAATCTCGGCGACGCCAAGAGCCTCATCACCCACCCGGCGACGACGACGCATCAAAGACTGTCGCCCGAAGCGCGCGCCGGTCTCGGCGTCAGCGACGGCATGCTGCGCCTGTCGGTCGGCCTCGAAGATGCGGACGATCTCTGCGAGGACCTCGACCAGGCGCTGGCGGCGATTTGATACGCCGAGCCGGCGTCCGTTTGCCAGTTTTTAGCGCAAAGGACGCCAAGGTTGCGCAAAGGACGCGAAGGGGCTGAATTTCGACGGCGATACCGCGCGAAGCGCAGAAAAGAATTTCACGGGGAGACGGCGAGTCAGTGAGGTGCGCGGTCTCTCACTGACTCACCCTCTCCCTGTAAATACTTCTTGTTGCGCTACGCGCGAATGCCGCCCTGGAGACGCGGTGCCTTGGCGTCCTTTGCGCAACCTTGGCGCTCTTGGCGCTGAAAAAGCCCGAAGCCGTCGCGGTCTTTATGGCCGGACTGTCGGGTAATGTCGCTGGCAAACCAAAGGAGCCATCATGTCCGACCATCACGCCACCATCCGCTGGACGCGTTCGAGCGCGGATTTCACGTACGACACCTACAATCGCGCGCATGACGTGGTGTTCAAGGACGGCAAGATCGTCGTGCCGTCGTCGGCCGCCGCCGCGTTCAAGGGCGATGCCGATCGCGTCGATCCGGAAGACGCCTTTGTCGGCTCGCTGTCGAGCTGCCATATGCTCACTTTCCTTGCGATCTGCGCCCGCAAGCGGCTCACCGTCGACGCTTACGAAGATGCGGCCGTCGGTACGCTCGAAAAGGGCCCGAACGGCAAGTTCTGGATGGCGCGCGTGACGCTGAAACCGCGCGTCAGGTTCGCGCCGGGCATTTCCGTCGACAAAGCGACGCTGGGCGAAATCCATCACCGCGCGCATGAAGATTGCTTCATTGCAATCTCGGTAAAGACGGACGTGTCGGTCGAGCCACAATATTAGCGGACGTTAACCTCTTGCGTGCCAGCGGCTTGCATGCGCCGGCAGCGATGCCGATACTCGGGCCCATGCAAGACACGGCCTGGGGGCAGGAGCCGTCGGCTCCCCGATTTACGTATGAAAGCGTGACGCGTGGTGTGCGCGTGCGCGTCAAGCCCGCCTTTCTCGACGATCAGTCGGATCCCGAGATGGGCCGCTATCTCTGGTCTTACACGGTGACGATCGAGAACAAGGGCCCCGAATCCGTCCAGCTTCTGTCGCGCTATTGGCATATCACCGATGCCAGCGGCCATGTGCAGGAGGTCAGGGGACCCGGCGTGGTCGGCGCGCAACCCGTCATCGAGCCCGGACAAGCCTTTGAATATACGAGTGGTTGCCCCCTGCCGACGGCGTCCGGCGCGATGTCCGGCCGCTACCAGATGTTGGCGGCTTCGGGCGAAGCCTTCGAGGCGGAGATCCCGCCTTTCCTGCTTGAAAGCCCGCACGAGCGCCGCCAGATTCACTGACTATCTCGGACAGTTCCGGGATGCCCCGCGGCTGGCGGGCGCTTAGCGGAAGGTTCGAATGTCCAAATCCCCTAAAATTGTCCCCGTCACGGCGCCCATTTCGGCGCGCCCTTCGCGCGAAGAGGCCGAAGACGCCATCCGCACGCTTCTGAGGTGGGCGGGCGATGATCCGAACCGCGAAGGCCTTCGCGATACGCCCGAACGCGTGGCGCGCGCTTACGAAGACTGGTTCTCCGGTTACAGCGAAGATCCCGAAGAATTCCTCCTGCGCACCTTCGAGGAAGTCGAAGGCTATGACGACATGATCGTCTTGCGCGACATCCGCTTCGAATCCCATTGCGAGCACCATCTGGCGCCGATCATCGGCCGCGCGCATGTGGGTTATCTTCCGACCCACAAGGTCGTCGGGATCTCCAAGCTCGCGCGCGTCGTCGACGCCTATGCACGCAGGCTGCAGGTGCAGGAGAAGATGAACGCGCAGATCGCCAACTGCATCCAGAAAGTGCTGGAGCCGAAAGGCGTCGCAGTGGTGATCGAGGCGGCGCACCAGTGCATGACGACGCGCGGCGTGCACAAGCAGGGCGTAACGATGGTCACGTCCACGATGCTGGGCGAATTTCGCAAGAATCCGCTGACGCGGCGCGAATTCCTGAGCGTGATCGGAAATCCCGCGGCCAATTTCGACGGCTGATGCCATGACAGTTTCGCCGCATGCGCTCGTCGAGCGCCTCGTCGCCTTTGATACGACCAGCCGCGGCTCCAATCTGGCCCTGATCGACCACGCGCAGGAGCTTCTCGAAAAGGCCGGCGCCCGTTGCCGGCGCACCTATGACGGGACCCGCGCCAAGGCCAATCTCTTCGCGAGCCTCGGGCCCGGCGAAGAGGGCGGGTATGTGCTCTCGGGGCATACCGATGTCGTGCCGGTCGACGGCCAGGACTGGTCGAGCGATCCGTTCAGGCCTGAGGTGCGCGGCGGCAAGATGTTCGGCCGCGGCACCGCCGACATGAAAGGCTTCATCGGCACGGCGCTGTCGCTCCTGCCGCTGATCGCCGGGGCGAAGCTGAAACGGCCGATCCATTTCGCGCTGTCCTATGACGAGGAGGTAGGCTGCGCGGGCGTCGGCGCGCTGATTGAAGACCTGAAAGCCGCCGCCATCCGTCCCGCGATGGTGCTGGTCGGCGAGCCGACGGAGATGAAGATCGTCGGCGCACACAAGGGCGGCAGCGTCATCCAGACTCATTGCCGCGGGCTCGAAGGCCATTCCAGCGCGCCGGACAAAGGCGCCAATGCGGTGATGATGGCGGGCGAATTCGTCGCCTATCTGAAGGCGCTCGGCGATTCCCTCAAGCATCATCGCGATGCGCATTTCGATCCGCCCTACACGACGGTGCAGGCCAACATGATCTCCGGCGGCACGGCGGTGAACGTGCTGGCGCGCGACGCCACAGTAACCTGGGAATACCGCAATCTGCCCGACCGCGACGGCGCCGCGATCGTCGATGCCGCGCGCCACCATGCCGATCACGAAATCGTCCCGCGCTATCGCCGTGCCGCGCCCGACGCGCGCATCGATATCGTCGTGAAAACGAACTATCCGGGCCTCGCGCTCGATCCGGATTCCCCGGCGATCGCATTGGCGCGCGAGCTCTCCGGCGCCAACAGTGTCGAGACCGTCGCCTACGGCACGGAAGCGGGCCTCTTCCAGCGCGCCGGAATCCCCGCCGTCATCTGCGGCCCCGGCTCGATCGACCAGGCCCACAAGGCCGACGAATTCGTGGCGCTGAGCCAGCTTGCGGCGTGCGAGGGGTTCCTCAAAAAGCTGATCGCGCGCGCGTGCGCATGAGTGCTGTTACGCAAATGCGTATCATGGGTGCGACGGTCGGGTTGCTAATCGGCGGCGCTGCGGCAGTAGCCTCCGCCACGCCGGTGACCGACGAAACCTCAGCCATCGCCATCGTTCGCAAACTCTGCGAATCGAAAAGCTCGGAGCCATGGCACGCGTCACTTGTGAATGGTTCATGGCACGTTTGGCAGGGCGCTCACGTCACCGAACCGACTTGTGGCTTCTTTGGAGCAACGGTGGACGCGAAGACCGGAAGCACGAGCGAATGCCAAATTGCGATATGCGAGATGCGCCGGAGTCAATTTTGAGATTCTGATCGACTTGACGGTCCGACCGCGTTCGCTATTGTCCCGCCCGTTTTCCGTCCCGAGGGACATCATGACAGAGATTGTCGCCGTCCGCTGATTGCTGCGCGTTTCGCGTAGCCAAAGCCTCGTGTCCGCTGCCGCTTCTGTGGCCCGCGCGCACGACCCTTCGGCTTATCGGCGAGTCTCTGAAAGTGAACATCTCCAGGCTTGAACAGCGCGTGCTGCACGTGCTGGCGCAGGGCGGCATGATCAAACATGTCCGCGATGACAAACGCATCATCGCGGTCGACTGCTACAGCCGCGACGGCTATCGCCTCGCGGATTGCACGCTCGATCTTTTCCGGCGGCTCAAGCGCCGCGGCCTGATCGTGTCGCGCGACGGCGGGCCCTACCGCATCTCG
>Ga0335070_10010601_pt1 | contig 10776 bp, 8 predicted proteins | sample Lox_Sample_13_FD_206722 | JGI IMG/M metagenome (GOLD analysis project Ga0335070, IMG submission 206722) | Soil microbial communities from Loxahatchee National Wildlife Refuge, Florida, United States - Lox_Sample_1.3 | ecosystem: Environmental > Terrestrial > Soil > Wetlands | place: USA: Florida...
ACCGTTTGGCGAATGTAACTCTTACATCGAAGGCGGCTTGCGCGGCCACCGTGCGCCTGTGTTTCCCGGCGCTGCTGTTATTTGTCGCCACGATTCATACTCCGCTGCTTGTTGCGCAGCAATCGGATGCCCAGGCGAAGCCCACGGCCGCCCTCGAGATCGATCAGTACGCCGACACGGAAACGCTGTTGCCTCACCTCAAGTCCTCGCGCTTTTGGCTCAGCGGACAAGCCAACTTCATCTTTCAGGCGCATCCCGAGTTTCATGCGCTCTACGGCGGCTCCCACAGCCTGAGCTCGCGCTATGAGAAAGCGCTCTCCCGCGTCCTGACACTCTACACCGGCTTTCGTGTCAACCAGTCAACCGAGTTCATCGTGGACATCGAGGAAGCGGGAGGCTCCGCCCTGAGCCAGGGATTTGGACTTGCCGGCAACACCGACCTCGATATCGTCCGCAATCCTCTCCTCAGCAAGTTGCCGTATCTCGGGCGCGGCGAGATTCACTACGTTCTCGCCCTGAGCCAGGACAAGGTGGAAAACGAGCGCAACGCCTTTTCCCTTTTCGACGAACTTCCGCGACGACGTCTCGAACTCCGTTTCGGCAAATTCAGCATGCCGGACTTTTTCGACATCAATTCCGTCGGCTCTGACACGCACTTGCAGTTTATCAACTGGACCATCGACAACAATGGAGCCTGGGACTATGCTGCCGACACCCGCGGCTACACCGTCGGTCTCCTGGCTGACTACGAAGATCGCAGTTGGGGATTCCGCTTCGCGGAAGCCCTTATGCCGGAAGTGGCCAATGGGATCGACCTGGTTTGGAAACCCTGGCAAGTCCACGCGGAAAACTTCGAATACGAGCTTCGGCGCGGAGTGATTCCCGGCAAATCCGGCGCGGTTCGACTGCTCGCTTACATCAACGCGGCCAATATGGGCGTCTATCGCGAGCAAGTGGGCAAAGCGCAACAGAGTGACACAACTCCCGACATCACGGATCATCCCTGGCGCATCACGCGCAAATACGGATTCGGCGCGAACCTCGACCAGACCCTTAGCCACTGTATAAGCGCATTCGCCCGCTTTGGATGGGACAACGGTAAGACCGAATCCTTCGCCTACACCGAGGTCGACCAGACGTTCGTTGAAGGTGCCGCCGCGAACGGAAGCTGCTGGCACCGCAAGCAGGACCGCGCCGGCGTGGCATTCGTCAGCAACGCGATCAAAAAGGACCATCAGCAATATCTTGCTCTCGGCGGTCTGGGTTTCCTGCTTGGAGATGGATCCTTGAACTACGGCCGCGAGAATATTCTGGAGTCGTACTACACAGCCCACATCTGGAAAGGGCTTTATCTGGCCCCCGGCGTTCAATACATAAGAAATCCCGGTTACAATCGCGACCGCGGCCCAGCAGTAGTGCCGACCTTCCGCGCTCACCTGGAGTTCTAAACCTCCGGTTGGATTCAGATCAGATTACTTCCGAATCTCGGACGCAAGATCGAATCACAGCAGGCACGTAGCGGAATCGCAAAGTCCCCAACTGTTATCCGCCTGCGTCGGGCCTGGTCCATATGGTCATTGGCTGGATTTGACCCGCTATTCGCCAGCGCCTTAGACTCGGTGATCAGTGGGGTTCTTATGAAACAAGTGGCTTGGGTTCTTGTTCTCTCCTGCCTTGGTGCGCTGCCCGCGCTCGCTGACGACGAAAAAACTCCCCATCATCATGATGAACTGAACCAGACACAACTCGGTACGGTTCACTTTCCCACCTCTTGCGCCGCGACGGTGCAGAAGCCATTCGAACGTGGTGTGGCCCTGCTGCATTCCTTCTGGTACGAAGAGGCCGAAAAAGAATTTCTGGAGATCGCGAAAGATGATCCCCACTGCGCGATGGCGCACTGGGGAGTGGCCATGAGCATCTGGCATCAGCTCTGGAACGAGCCCGACAGCAACGTGATCGCCCGCGGCCTTAGCGAGGCGAATACCGGGCAGGAACTCGCGCGCAAGGCCACTCCACGGGAGCAAGCTTTCCTGGGAGCCATCCGTACGTTTTACGGCGACTCCAGCAAGCTCGATCATCACGCGCGTGCGGACGCTTACTCGCAAGCGATGAAGAAGGTGTACAACGAGTATCCCGACGACCACGAAGCAGCGGCCTTCTATGCGCTGTCACTGCTCGCTTCCGAGCCCGATGACGACACAACCTTCGCCAATCGCAAACAAGCTGCGGCAATTCTCGAGAAGCTGTTCGCGATCGAGCCTGACCATCCCGGGGTGGCGCATTACCTGATTCACAGCTACGACAAGCCGCAACTGGCGCAACTGGGAATCCCCGCCGCACGCCGATACGCGGAGATTGCGCCCGCCGCCCCGCACGCCCTGCACATGCCGTCGCATATTTTCGCGCGCGTCGGATTGTGGCAGGACGATATCAAGTCTAATCTGGCCTCGGTCGCTGCTACGCGCAAGAGTGCGGCTATGCACATGGGAGGCGAAGGACACCAGTTCCACGCCATGGACTTCCTCTTCTATGCCTACCTGCAGAGCGGGCGCGAATCTGAAGCCCGCGCATTGATGGACGAGATCCACCACATGCCGGAGATGCACGACATGTACGGCCTGGGATTCGATCCGCACCTCGCAGCCGAAGCACAGTTCGAAGCTCTCTATCCGCTCGAGATGCGGGACTGGGCCGCAGCCGCTGCGCTCACACCGATGTCCATTCCTGGCACGGCGAATGACTCGTTCGGCTACTGGGCAAAGGCCATTGGCGCCGCCCATCTGCACCAGACGGAAGAAGTCCGCAGAGACGTAGACGCGATTTCGAAGATTCACCAGAAGTTCACGTCCGAGAAGAAGCAGAACTTTGCCGTGGCGACAGAGAATGACCTTCAGCAAGCCAAGGCCTGGCTGTCGTTCTCTGAAAACAAGCTGGACGATGCGGTCGCGATTCTGCGTCCGATGGCGGAGAAGGAAGAGGCTACCGGGGAAGAACCCCAGGGCATTCCAGTGCGCGAAATGATTGCCGATATGCTGCTCGAAGCTGACCGTCCGCAGGAAGCGCTGGTCGCATATCAAGTGGATCTGAAGTTCAGTCCGGGCCGTTTCAATGGGATATCTGGTGCCGCCCGTGCGGCAGAAGCAATGGGCAATCGGAAGGAAGCAAACGAGTACTACGCCATGCTGGTAAAGTCCTGCGAAGGTGGAAACTCGATGCGACCGGAACTAAGCCGGGCGAAACAGTTGCTAGCCAGCAAATAAGCGGATCGACTCTCGAGGGTCGCAGAAATGTCGCTCAGCTGCGATTCACGGTCGGAGATACATCTTCATTATCAGCGCGGCCATGAGCGCGATGCTCCCTAGCATTGCGTTGAATTCACGGTGCTTGCGATAAAGCTCAAACGAGAATCCGCCGCCGGCTTCACGCTTATAGGGTGTGAATCTCGGAAACATTCGTGGGACGTGTTGTGCATAATCCGCGAACTCGAGGAACTTCCCACGCAAGAACGCTTCTTCCGCCCGAATCACCGGAAGATAGATCGCTAAGAACATTGTGGTCAAAATAATTCCCACCCACAAACTGCGAGCGGCAATCGCGAATCCGATGCCGATCAGCAACGAACCCAGGTAGAGCGGATTTCTCGTATAGCCGTATGGGCCCGAAGTTGCCAACACCTCGTTCTTCCGAACGTGACCGGAAGCCAGTGCGCGAACGACAAGGCCCGGAATAATCGCAATCGAGCCGTAGGCCAGGAACGGCCAATTCGGTTTCGCCAGCCAGAAATACACGACAGCGATGACGAACCCGAGCGGCACGCGGATGCGCCGCGCAACGCGGCCCCAGTCAGACATACGCGCGCTCCGACTGGGGCGAATTCAGCAAGGTGTACGCGGCATGGGTAACCGATTCGACGCTGATTTCCAGGAGCCCCGCATCCGGCTCCGATCGCCTTGCGTGAGTCGTCGGGCTTTCAGGATTTCGCAATATCAGGCTAACCGTCCCAAACGGCCCGTTGCGCGCAGGATTCGTGGGCCCAAAAATCGCAACCACTGGAATGCGCAGGGCTGCCGCAAGATGCATGGGGCCGGTATCGCCTCCGATGAAGAGCTTCGCGCGTCGGGTCAGTGAAATAAGCTCTGCAATGGATGCCTTTAGCATCAAGGCTACTCCCCCACCCGCCTCTTCCACTTGCCGGGCCAAGCGTTCTTCGCCCGGCCCGCAATTGATGATAGGCCGCACCCCTTGAGCTGCGAGCGACTTGGCGACAGCGCCGTAACGCTCCGCGGGCCAGCACTTTGCGCCCCATCCTGCGCCGGGATTGAGAATGGCGAACTCGCTCACGTCCGCACCCCGCAGCCACCCGTGCACACGTCGCTCTGCGGCCTCATCAATCGGGAACTGTACTCGGGGCGGAGCGCATTTCCTGCCAGCAACTGCTTCCGCCAGCGAGACATTCTGCTCGATTACATGTGCCCCGTGCGTGACAGACTGCCGCGTATACCAGAGGCTCGCGGGAGACTCCCGCGGCTCCGCGCCCCCCCAGACCACCGTAGCGCCCGACCAGCGGGCCAGGAGGGCGGACCGTATCGCGCCCTGCAGATCGACCGCTGCATTGTAGGCAACGGAGCGGACGTCATTCCAGGCACGGGCGATCTGCTGTAAAGTCGAGAGCTGCCAGAGACCTTTCCTCCAACTTCGCAGATTCACACAGTGTACCCAGTCGGCTAGAGGCCGTTGTGGCGAGCGCAATCCACGAAGTGGAGTGCCGGAAGCGCAGAGGAGTTCTGCCCACCGCTCTTCAATCAGCCAGCCAATCATCGCTTCGGGGAAAGTTTCCCGGATACAGGTAACTGCGGGTAATGTGTGAATCACATCGCCCATGGCGCTCAGCCGCACGATCAGGATTCGGTTGAAGTTTGGCGTCGTCGCTGAGCTGGCAATCAAGGTTTCCTCGATGCCAGACTCGAGCGGAGCAGCTCGGTCGTGGAATGATCCTTTGGGTCGCCAACAATCTCGATCCGCCCTCCGTAGGCTAGAACCTCATCCCGTTCGGGGACGGACTCGATGGTGTAGTCGGTTCCTTTCACCTGGATGTCGGGGTGAATTTCTCGGATAATCGCGCGGACATCATATTCGGGAAAGATAAGGACGGCGTCCACGACCGTCAGGGCCGCAACAATTTCCGCCCGTTCTCTTTCCCCCACGACGGGCCTGCCTTCGCCTTTGAGTTTGCGAACGGATTCATCGGAGTTGACGGCCACGACGAGTTTGCCCTTCAACGCTTTCGCGGCGGTCAGATAGCGGACGTGTCCAACATGGAGAAGATCGAAAGCTCCATTTGCAAGGATGATGGATTCACCCGATCTCCGCCACTGCTCGACCTGCTGCCGGAGCTCTTCGCGGCTCAGAATTTTAGTGTCGGCGTTCAATGAGGTCTGGTGATGGGTTGCGCTTGTTCCAGGGCCCCGAGAAGCTCTTCGCGCGATACGGTTGCAGTCCCGCGTTTCATGACCACGATTCCCCCGGCATAATTAGCCAGTTGCGCCGCTTCTTCCGTGCTGGCTCCCGCAGCCAGGGACGCGGTGAACGCGGCAATCACGGTATCGCCAGCGCCAGTAACGTCGGTGACCTGGTCCGAACCGAAAATCGGAATGTCTACGGGCTTATGTTTGAGGTCAAAAGCCACCATGCCATCACGACCCCGCGTAATCAGCAGGGACTGAAGTTTCATGCGCTGCATGAGCAGCTCTCCGGATTCCGTCAGCTGGTTCCAGTCATGGCCGATGCGGACTCCCAATGCCTCTTCCACCTCCGGCTCGTTCGGCGTCGCCGCCGTGACTCCCGAGTACTGCAACATGCGGTAGCGTGAGTCGAGGATGATCGGCACCGACTGTATCTTGCCCTTCTCGCGCAGTGCCGCGACAATGGCCGGAGTTGCTGCGCCATAGCCGTAGTCAGACACGAGCAAGGCATCGGAGGCGTGCGCGTAATTTCGAGCCGCCAGATAAAGCTCACGCGTGAGGTGCGCGCTGGGAGGCTGATTCGGCTCGCGGTCAACCCGCACCACCTGCTGCCGCGCCGTGTGCGTCATACCTGCCAGGATTCTCGTCTTCGTTACGGTTGTGTAGCTCTTATCCTTCAGCACGCCACTCACCGGAATGTGCTTCTTGCGGAAATATTTCAACACCAAGCGGCCCGGTTCGTCATCCCCGACCAGCCCCACTGGAAGAACGTTTACCCCCAGATCCGCAAGGTTGTTCGTGGCATTTGCCCCGCCTCCCGGCACGACTGTGCGGTCCTGATGTTTCAGGATGAGCACCGGCGCTTCGCGCGAGACCCGGGAGATCTCGCCGAAGATGAATTCATCGGCGACCAGATCTCCCAGCACGGTCACGGTCACTTTCGGGAAAGCGTCAACAATCTTCCGGAGCCGCTCGCCGTCTTTGGGATGCTTGGTCATTGTCGCTGTAAAGCAGATTTTCTCACGCCCGGCGCTTCCGTTCGTCCATGGTCCGGAACATGGTATCCAGAGTGTTAGCCGGGTCGGGCAGTTCCATTCGGACCGGCACCACACAAAGCGGCTCGAGTGCGGAAATGTACGGTCCCAGATTGATAGCGTCCTTCTCGGTAGTGACGAATCCGCCAGCCTCGCTCTTCTGCTTCAGTTTCAGCAACTCGCGTACGTCCCGCTCCGTATAGGCGTGGTGATCGCGGTAGAAGGCCTCCGCGGCGGGCTCCACATTCGCCGCACGAAGCTGGAGCACGAAGCTTTGGGGCCTAGCGATGCCGCAGAAAACAATTGGCCGCTCCGGTATGCCCTGTGCCGCAATCCCGCGCTTCACACGCCACACGATCTTCCCTTGCACTGGAAATTGATCTGGAGAGGCGCCGCTTGCAAGCACGACGGCGTCAGCCCTAGAAAGTGAACTCAATGGTTCTCGCAGGCGACCAGCGGGCAGCAGTTTGTCTTTCGCATCTTGCGGCGTCACTAAGACGATATCGAAATCCCGCGCTAGCCCGCGGTGCTGGAAACCGTCGTCCAGCAGATGAAGCCGCGGTCCGAACTTTGATTCAGCAAAGCGCCCAGCTTCGTATCGGTCCTCGCCTACAACAACCGGAACCTGCAGCTTGCGAGCAATCAGCAGCGGCTCATCCCCGAACTGCTGCGCCAGTCCACCGGGATCAACCAGTAAAACCCCGCGCGACGAGCGGCCATACCCCCGCGAGAGTACATCGAACTGGATGCCTCGCGTCTTAAGCAGTTCACCGAGGAGCATCACAAACGGAGTTTTGCCCGATCCACCCGCGGATAAATTGCCGACGCTGATGACCTGCCCTTCAAGAGCCCGCGAGGGAAGCCAGCGACGCTCGTACGCCGCATTTCGCGCTCGCACTACCGCGCCGTAGATGGTAGACAGAAAATTCAAGGGTTCTGTGGGGATGGGGCAGCCGCTCTCTGCACACTCTGGCCCGATCCCGGAAGCAGCTGCCTCAGCAACTGCAAGGACCGTGCAGTCGCGCCCATCTGTGATCTTATGGTGTCGAGCGCGCGCTCGCCCAACCCGCGACGTTCGGCATCATCCGCCAGCAGTTGCATAAACATCAGAGGGAGTTCAGCCAGACCGACAATCCGCAACGCGTCCCGGCTCTGGAAGAGAGCAACGATGTCGCGGAAGTTCTCGGTATGATTGCCGACCACGATTGCCTTCCCGAACTGAGCCGGCTCAATGATATTGTGGCCGCCTCGCGGCACCAGGCTACCCCCAACGAAGGCAATGTCAGCCAGGGCATACACGGTGGCCAGCTCGCCAATCGAATCCAAAAGCAGAACTCGACCGGAAAGCGCTTCGCCATTCCACAAAGATCTCCGGAAGAATGGCAGCTCCAGCTGCTGCAAGAGAATTGCAACATCATCAAAGCGCTCAGGATGCCGCGGAGCCAACAACATAACGGCCCGGGGATGCTGCACGCGCAAGTTTTGAAACGCCTTAAGCAACGGCGGCTCTTCCCCCTCGACTGTGCTGCCGCAGACTAAAACCGGCCCCGCAGGTTCAGCTGCAAGAGAGCGCCGCAGATTTTCTACGATGGCCGGAGGTGTGGCGGGAGCCATATCAAATTTCAGATTGCCGGTGACACGTACGCGCTCCGCCGGAGCTCCGAGGAAACGCAGTCGCTCGCCATCCTCCTGCGTTTGAACCAGGAGAAGATCCAGTTGACACAGCATCTTCCGTAAAGCGCGTCGGAACCTTCGGTACCTCGGCCAGGACCTGTCGGAAATGCGTCCGTTCACAACTGCGATGCGCGATCCCGAACTATGCACCAGCCGCAGGAAATTCGGCCAGAATTCTGTTTCGGCCAAAATCACCAACTCCGGCCGCAGCGCCTGCAGATAAGGCGTGATCGCAAATTCGAAATCCATGGGAAAGTAAAATACATTCTCCCCGCCGAAGCGTTTGCGGGCGAGCGTTTGTCCGGTGTCCGTTGTAGTCGTAACCACCAACTTGTGCTCAGGAAGTGAAGCACGCATTTCCTCGACTAGCCGCGCCACGGCCAGCACCTCGCCGACGGAAACTGCGTGAACCCAGATCACTCGCCGGCCGCAGGCCGCCGTCAAGATCCGCCCAGGGACCTTCCCGGCACGCTCCGCGAAACCCTTTCGGTATTTCCCATGGCGCACAACCTGATAGAGCCAGTAAGGCAGGCTCAGCAGCATGGCCGCAGCTAACAGCAGGCTATAGAAGAAGTAGGCCAAACGAGTCATTCTAAACCCGGGCAGCAGACCAGGATTCGCGCCACTATAATCAATGTATGCCGCAGCCGCAGTGGAAAGTTCGATTCTGCGCTCTCGTTCTAGCAACCCTTACATTGCTCTCTACGTCCTCAATCCTGCCCCCGCATGCGGTGCTGGCATCGAAAAGCTTTGTGAGACCCGTGGCTCAGCCCGCCAGGAGCTATCCGGCACACGATGAGCATCCCGACGACAAGATCGTCATCGCCGCAGATCCTTATGACAACCCCGAAAAGGAGCGAATTTTCTCGATCAAGTTTGAGGAACATGGCTTCCTGCCGGTCTTCTTTGTGGTCACCAACGACGGCGATCAGCCGGTCTCCGTCGGCAATATAGAAGTGACCCTGATTACCCGCAATCGTTCGAAGCTAACTCCTCTGAGTTCCGAGGACCTTTACCGACGGCTCGCAAATCCTCAGGCCCAGACGCGCCCAAGCCCGATTCCCATTCCACGCAAGTCGGTAAAAGGCGCAATTACAGAAAAGCAGAGGGACGAAATCGAGAGTTCGCAGTTCGCTGCCAAGGCGGTCGAACCTCACAGCACTCAATCTGGATTTCTGTTTTTTGATGTTGGCGGGATCTCGGAACCCCTGGCTGCCGCGAACCTGGACGTCACCGGTGTTGCCGATGCGAAGGGACAGGAGTTGATGTTCTTCGAAATCCCGATGAACAAGTATCTCAACGCGCCCGGGAAACACTGAACCCGGCTTCGGTGCCACCGCATATAATTCCTATCTCTATGGCAACCAGCGCAGATAGCACCGTCGCAGCTCACGCCCGCTTTGAGCCGGTGATCGGACTGGAAGTGCACGTCCAGCTTTTGACCGCAACAAAAATCTTCTGTTCCTGCTCGACGCAATTTGGTACGCCGCCGAATACGAATGTCTGCCCTGTCTGCCTGGGCATGCCCGGCGCGCTTCCGGTACTGAACAAGAAAGCGGTGGAGTTCGCCACCCTCGCTTCCATGGCGCTGAACTGCCGCATCAACGAGACCTCCATTTTTGCCCGGAAAAACTACTTCTACCCGGACCTGCCCAAGGGCTACCAGATCTCGCAGTATGACAAGCCGCTGGCGGAATTCGGGTTCATCGAAGTGCCCGTACCGAACGGACGCAAGAAGATCGGGATCACGAGGGTCCACCTGGAAGAAGATGCCGGCAAGAGCCTGCACGAAGGCTTTCATGATGCCGACGAGAAGACAGCGATCGATCTCAACCGCACCGGGGTGCCCCTCATCGAGATCGTAAGCGAGCCGGATATCGCCTCGCCGAACGAAGCTTATGAATACCTGACACGCCTGAAAGAGATCATCCTCTATACCGGCGTAAGCGATTGCAACATGGAAGAGGGCTCCCTCCGTTGCGATGCCAACGTGAGCGTTCGGCCCCGGGGCCAGAAGGAATTCGGCACCAAGACCGAGATCAAGAACGTAAACTCATTCCGCTTCATCCGCGAGGCGATCGAATACGAAATCGGCCGGCAGATCGAAGTCATCGAATCGGGCGGTAAGATCACGCAGGAAACCCGCCTGTATAACGCCAACGAAGGCCGCACGTATGGCATGCGATCCAAGGAGCAGGCCCACGACTATCGCTATTTCCCCGAGCCGGATTTGCTTCCATTGGTCGTCGATGAAAGATGGAAGTCTGAGATCGCGCAATCGCTCCCCGAACTGCCGGCAGCGCGCCGCGCTCGCATGGTGAAGGACTATGGCATCACGGAATACGACGCGCAGGTTCTGACTTTTTCCAAGTCGCTCGCCGACCAGTTCGAGGAAGCGGCTCGGGCGGCAAAAAATCCCAAGCGCGTGGCGAACCTTGTACAAGGCGAACTCATGGGCCGGTTGAAAGCCAAGGGCTTGTCGGTCGAAGCATCGCCAATCTCCATGCGCGGCATAGCCGCCTCAGCCGATCTGGTGGAAGCGGGAACGATCTCGGGCAAGATGCTCAAAGATCTCTACGACCTGAGCTTCGAGCGCGGGAAAGACT
>Ga0335070_10010602_pt1 | contig 10775 bp, 12 predicted proteins | sample Lox_Sample_13_FD_206722 | JGI IMG/M metagenome (GOLD analysis project Ga0335070, IMG submission 206722) | Soil microbial communities from Loxahatchee National Wildlife Refuge, Florida, United States - Lox_Sample_1.3 | ecosystem: Environmental > Terrestrial > Soil > Wetlands | place: USA...
TCAGGTCGACGCCGTCGCGGAAGCTGTCGGCGTCTTCGGCCATCACGTTCAGGCGCCAGGCCGCGGCATCGCTGATCTTGCGGCCGAGATCGGCGCTGCCGCGAAGCTGATTCCAGCTGCCGATCGTGACGCTCGCCTCATCGAGCGGCCCCAACGCCGGCTTCTTCGTGACCCGGTTCACCACGCCGCCCGCGCCGCCGCGGCCGAACGCCATGCCGCCCGGACCTTTGAGCACTTCGACGCGCTCCAGGTTGTACAGGTCGCGGAAGACCTGCGCGTCGTCGCGCACGCCGTCGACGTAGAAATCCGCCGTGGTGCTGGTGCCACGCAGGATGACCTGGTCGCGGTTGCCTTCGCCCTGGTGCATCAGGGTACCGGGCACGTAGCGGAACACGTCGCCCATGCTCTGCATCGCGGAGTCCTTCATCATCTGCGCGGGCACTACGGTCACCGACGCAGGGACATCCTTGAGCGGCGTGTCGGTCTTGGTGAACGTGCCCGAGCGCGTCGCGCGGTAACCCTCCACCGGGCCGTCGGCGCTCTCCGCCTGGTCGCGGACCTTCACCTCGGGCAGCGTCTGCTCACCCTTCGGCGGCGTCTGCGCTTGCGCGACGGGCGCGAAAGCGAACATCGCGAGAACTGCGGCCGCCAGCGGACGGCGCTTGAACCGGTGCATCGATATCTCCCCACACTCGGCAGGCCGCGGAGACCGCGGCCCTGGTTTGCGCTAGCTGCCGATGGGTGGCTGGCGATGTCGACTCAAACGATAACTGTTCTCAATAAAGTTTGCAAGCTCTTATTTCCATGAAGGTCCCGAAACCTGACAACGTCGTTAGAATCCGAACAGGAGAACAATAGGAGGAGTGATCATGCGGTCGTTCATCGCAATGCTTGCGCTCGCGCTTTGTACGGCGGCGCAAGGCCAGACCTTCCCGTCGCGCCCGGTGACCATCGTGGTGCCCTATCCGCCCGGGGGGCTGATCGACCTCGTGGCGCGCGCGCTGCAGCCGTTTCTGCAGACCGAGCTCGGCGTGTCGGTGCTGGCGGAGAACCACAGCGGCGCGGGCGGCAACGTCGGCGCCGAGGTCGTGGCGCGCTCCGCGCCCGACGGCTATACGCTGCTGCTCGCCAACCCGTCGCTCGCCATCAGTCCGACGCTCTACAAGAAGCTCAACTACCGGCCGATCGAGGATTTCGCCTACGTCGGCCGCTATGGCTCGGTGGCGAACGTGCTGGTGGTCAATCCATCGCTGCCGTTCAAGACCGCGCAGGAGTTGATCGCCTACGCGAAGTCCCACCCCGGTAAGCTCAACTACGGCTCGCCCGGTTACGGCACCTCGCCGCAGCTGTCGAGCGAACTGTTCAAGACGATGACCGGCACCTACATCGTGCACATCCCGTTTCGCGGCGCCGGCCCGGCCACCGCAGCGATGCTAGGAGGCGACATCGAGATGATGATCGACAACATCCCGCCACAAGTGGGCAACATCAAGGCGGGCAAGGTGCGCGCGCTCGCGGTCACGAGCCTGCAGCGCAACAGCGCGCTGCCGGACGTGCCGACGATGGACGAGATCGGCCTGAAGGGCTACGAGGTGACGGCGTTCTTCGGCCTGGCCGCGCGCGCGGGCACGCCGCGCGAGACGGTGATGCGCCTGAATACCGCCCTCAACAACGCCACGCGCACGCCAAAGCTGCGCGAGATCCTGGAATCGCGCGGCGCCGTCGTGGTGCAGGGAACGCCGGAGGACTTCACCAACTTCATCAAGGCCGAAATCGCGAAGTTCGCGCCGGTGATCAAGCGCACCGGCGTGCAGGTGGAGTAACTAATAGGTTTTCGCCCAGGCCTTCGCGCCCTCGCCCTCGGCCGGCGCGGGCTCGGACTTGTCGAAGTCGATCTCGATCTTCGCCTGGTTCGGGTCGAAGAAGAACAGCTGCCAGGTGCCGTACTCGGGCAGCCGGCGCAACTCGTAGGAAACGTTCTTCTGCCTGAGCTTCGCCACCGCCGCGGCGAGCCCCTTGCCGCTGAAGGCCATGTGGTCGAGCACGCCCTTCACGAGCCGCTCCTTGCCGATCCCGGCGACGACGTGCAGGATCGGGTCCTTGCCCCTGCCGCCGTCGGCGTATAGCCAGGCGCCGGGGAACTTGAACGGCGGCCGGGCGCCCGGCTTCAGGTTCAGGTGCTCCTCGTAGAACGCCAGCGTCGCCGGCAGGTCGTCGGTGAGGATGGTGAAGTGGTTCATCGCCGTGACGCTCATCTCAGGCCCCCTTCGCGGCGGCTTGCGCCTGCCTGGTCTTCTCCAGCACCGTCATCGCGGTGGCGACGATACCGGCGACGTCTCCGGCGCTGGCGGGCAGGATCAGCGTGTTGCTCGTCTTGGCGAGGCCCGCAAACGCCTCGACGTAGAGCTGCGCGACCTTGAGGTTGGCCGCGTCCATGCCGCCCTTGTCGGCGATCGCCTCGGCGACCGCGCGCACCGCGGAGGCGTTCGCCTCGGCGATGACGCGGATCGCGGTCGCCTCGCCCTGCGCCTTGTTGATCGCGGCCTGCTTCTGACCCTCGGACTGGAGGATGGAAGACTGGCGCTCACCGTCGGCGACGTTGATCGATTGCTGGCGCTCGCCCTCGGACTTGGCGATGAGCGCCCTTTTCTCCCGTTCGGCGGTGATCTGCGCCTGCATCGCGCGCAGGATGGTCTCGGGCGGGGTGATGCTCTTGATCTCGTAGCGCAGCACCTTGATGCCCCAGTTGCGCCCCGCTTCGTCGAGCGAGGCGACGATCTGGCGGTTCATCTCGTCGCGGCTCTCGAAAGTCTTGTCGAGCTCCATCTTGCCGATTTCGCTGCGCAGCGTGGTCTGCGCGAGCTGCGTGATGGCGGCGATGTAGTTCGCCGAGCCGTAGGACGCGAGCCGCGGATCGGTCACCTGAAAGTACAGGATGCCGTCCACCGCCAGCTGCGTGTTGTCCTTGGTGATGCAGACCTGCTCGGGCACGTCGAGCGGCACTTCCTTCAGCGAGTGCATGTAGGCGACGCGGTCGAGGAACGGGATGATGAGGTTGAGGCCCGGCTCGAGCACCGCGTGAAAGCGCCCGAGCCGCTCGACCACGTAGGCATACTGCTGCGGCACGATGCGCACGCCCTCAACCACGAAGGCGGCGACCACCGCGATGAAGAACACCCAGACCGCGTAGCCGCGGGTCTCCGGCACCGCGGCCGCGATCACGGTGAGCACGACGGCGATGATCAGCTTGGAGAACATGGAAGATCCCCTCAGTTGGAAGTTGGCCGGCGCGGCCCCCTGAACGGGGCTAGGCGGGGCGGCGGGCGGTGACTTTGAGCGTATTGCCATCGGTGCGCAGGACGTAGAGCAGGCTGCCGGGCGCCGCGCCTTCGGCGCCCTCCTCGATTTTCGCGTCCCAGGAGGCGCCGCGGTAGCGCACGCGCGCCAGGCGCGCGCCCTGGTCGATCCAGCTCTCGAAGCTGGCCGGCTGGCCGGCGTCGATCGGCGTCATCTGCTGCCTCGCGTTCTTCGCGTGGTAGACGTGCACGCCGTAGCAGCCCGCCGCCGAGATCACCGCGGCGACGATCGCCTGCACGCCGATGCCCTGGCCGATCCAGGCGGCGAGCGCGGCGCCGAACGCCGCCAGCCCGAGCATCAGCAGGTAGAACGTGCCGGTGAGCAGCTCCACGATCACCAGCGCGAGCCCGAGGATCGCCCAGAGAACGTCTTGTGCCATGCGGCTAATTTAGAATCAAGTGCCGATGGACGCAACCAAACTTGGCGCGGAGCTCATCGACGCGTGCGAGCACGCGCGCGAAGTCTCCCCATTCAGCGCGCGTTATCCGGGACTTACCGCCGAGGCGGGCTATGCGGCGGCGCGCAAGCTGCACGCGCACCGGCTCGCGCAGGGATGGCGGCCGGTCGGCCGCAAGATCGGCTTCACGAACCGCACGATCTGGCCGCGCTACGGCGTCTACGAGCCGATCTGGGGCTTCGTCTACGACCGCACGCTGCAGTGGGCGGCGGACGGCGCGGCCGCGGTCAGCCTCGCGGGACTCGTGCAGCCGCGCATCGAGCCGGAGATCTGCTTCAAGGTGAAATCGGCGCCGCGCGCGGCGAGCGATCCGGCGGCGCTGCTCGATGCGATCGAGTGGATCGCGCACTCGGTGGAGATCGTGCAGTGCCCCTATCCGGACTGGAAGCTGCAGCTTGCCGACAGCACCGCGGCCAACGGCCTGCACGGGCGGCTCGTCGTCGGCGCGCCCGTGCCCGTGGAGAGGATCTCGGGCCTCGCGGCGGCGCTGCCGTTCCTGAAGGTGGACCTGCTGAAGGACGGCCGGCGCGTGGATTCCGGCGTCGGATCCAACGTGCTGGGGAGCCCTTTGCTCGCGCTGGGTTTTCTGGTCCAGCTGCTGGAAAAGCAGGAGCAGTCCCCGAAGCTGCAGGCGGGCGAGATCATCAGCACCGGCACGCTCACCGACGCGCACCCGGTCGCCCCGGGCGAGCGCTGGCGCACCGACCTGCACGGCTTCGCGACGCGCAACCTCGAGATCGCCTTCACGTGAAGCGCCCCCTCGACGGCGTGCTGGTCGTCGCGCTCGAGCAGGTGATCGCGGGGCCGTTCTGCACGCGGCATCTCGCCGAGCTCGGCGCGCGCGTGATCAAGATCGAGCGGCCGGGCACGGGCGACGCCTCGCGCAACATGGACGCCACGGTGAAGGGGCTTTCGTCGCACTTCGTGTGGGTGAACCGCTCGAAGGAGAGCCTCGCGCTCGACGTCAAGCATGCGGCGGCGAAAGGCATCCTCGATCGGCTCATCGCCAGGGCGGACGTGTTCGTCCAGAACCTCGCCCCGGGCGCCGCCGAGCGGCTGGGCCTCGGCGCCGCGCAGCTGCGCGCCAGGCACCCGCGCCTCGTCTGGTGCGGCATCTCGGGCTACGGCCCGGCCGGCCCCTACGCCGAGAAGCGCGCCTACGATCTGCTCGTGCAGTGCGAGGCGGGCCTGCTGTCGGTCTCGGGCACGCCCGAGCAGCCCTCGAAGGCGGGTATTCCGGTCGCCGACATCGCCGCCGGCATGTACGCCTGCTCTTCGATCCTCGCGGCGCTGCTGCGGCGCGCGCGCGACGGCGAAGGCGCGACGCTCGACATCACCATGTTCGAGTCGTTGGGTGAGTGGATGGGCTTCCCGGCCTACTTCACCGCGTACGGGGGCGAAGCGCCGCCGCGCTCCGGCGCCTACCACGCCACCATCGTGCCTTACGGGCCGTTCCGCGCCGGCGATGGCGGCACGGTATTCCTCTCGATCCAGAACGAGCGCGAATTCGAGCGGTTCTGCGACGAAGTGCTGAAGAAGCCGGGATTGAAGTCGGATCCGAGATTCTCCAGCGGCCCGGCGCGGGCGAGGAACCGCGAGGCGATGCATGCGGAGATCGAGGCCGTCTTCTCGACGCTGACCTCGGAGAACACGATTCAAAAGCTGGAGGCCGCGGGCATTGCGAACGCCCGCCTGAACGACATGCAGGGCTTCTGGGAGCACCCGCAGTTGAAGGCGCGCGAGCGCTGGCGCGAGGTGGGCTCGCCCGCGGGCCCGGTCGCTGCACTGAAGCCGCCCTTCAATCTGGACGGCTTCGAGCCGCGCATGGACGCGCTGCCCGCGGTCGGCGAGCACAGCCGCGCGATTCTCGCCGAGCTCGGGTTTGATGCTCTTGAGATTGAAAGTATGAAACGCGAGAACATCATTCAGGAGGGATCATGAAACTGGAACTTTACTTCGCCCCCGGCGCCTGCTCGTTCGTGCCGCACGCGTCGCTGGAAGCGATTAAGGCGGCCACCGGCCAGGAATTCGAGCCGAGGCTCGTCAAGCTGCACAAGGGCGAGCACAAGACGCCCGAGTACCTGGCGATGAATCCGAACGGCCAGGTGCCGGTGCTGGTGGTAGACGGCCAGCCGTTGAATCAGATTGTCGCGATCCTCGAATTCCTCGACCGCAGCTTCCCGAAGGCGCGGCTGTTGCCGGCCGAGCCCTGGGCGCGCGCGCAGGCGATGTCGCAGCTCGCCTGGCTGAACAACACCGTGCACCCGACCTTCACGCGCGTGTTCCGGAAGGAGGAGTTCGCCGAGAGCGAGGCCGCGCAAGCCGAGGTGCGCAAGGTGGCGCAGGCGCGCTTCCGCAAGCACCTGGAGCGCATCCAGGAGATGACCGCGGGCGCGAAACCCTACTGGTTCGGCGGCCACATTACCCCGCACGACGCCTACGCCTTCACGCTGCTGCGCTGGGGCGGCTACGCAGGCATCGATCCGAAGTCGCTGCCCGGCCTGCTCGCCTACGTTGAGCGCGTGATGGCCGCCGCGCCCGTGGCCGCGGCGCTCGAGCGCGAGCGGGTGAAGCTCGACACCTACAAGGTCAGCTGAACGACAGCGTGTTGCCTTCGCCGTCGGTGAACTTCTGCAGCACGATCATGATGAAGTCGATGAGCGCCCAGATGCCCAGGCCGCCCAGCGTGATCAGCTGCAGCACGCCGGTGCCCACCTTGCCGACGTAGAACCTGTGGATGCCGAAGCAGCCCAGGAAGAAGCACAGCAGCAGCGCAACGACGTTGCTCTTCTCGCTCTTGCCACCCGCCATGAGACCCTCCCCTTGTGGTCGCGGCCGGTCGCCGCAGGGGAAAGTCTAGGCCGATTCGGCGGAGCCCGCCTGATTAGGACTTCTTGCTCGCCTCGATGCCGGCGGACCTGGCAAGCTCGCGGTGGATGCGGGCCACGCGCTCGACCTCGCCCTTGGCGGGGAAGCGCTCGTAAAAGCCCTCCTCCTTGAACATCTTGCCCATGTCGCCCCAGGGTGCGAGGCGCGCGCTCCAGCGCGCGAGGCGCTCGGACTCGGGCGCGTCGTCCTCGCGCGCGAGATCGGAGCAGACCCGGATCAGCGCCTTGATGGTGACGGGCTTGGTGACCATGTAGCCGTCCTTGGCCCAAACCCCTTCGCCGAAGGCCGCCTTCGCGGCCTTGAAGAAGTCGCGCACCATGCCGTAATAGCGCGGCACCTCCTTGGAGCTGCCGCCCGCGAGCTGGATCGAGCGCCACTTGCCGCGCACCCAGCGGTGCAGCTCGTTGAACAGCTCCGCCTGCAGCACCCATTTGTCGCGCTGGCTGCGGCCGCCCAGGCGGTTGATGCGGTAGCGCAGCGGGCTGTCGCCCTCGCTGTAGAGCTTCTCGACCAGGCGCGCGGCGAATTTGCGGTCGGGCGCCGCCCAGGAGACGCGCTCGTAGAGGTCGATGAGGTGGCTCTTGTTGATGCGCGTCGGCGTCGAGTTGATGATCACGAACATCTCGGCGGCGAAGTCCTCGCTGCGGCCGTCGAAGATCACGCAGGGCACGGTGATCGTCGCGGCATCCTGCGGCCGCTCCTGCATGTAGAAGTGCAGCGCGGCCAGGCGGTGCTGGCCGTCGATGATCAGGAACTTCGAGCCCGGCTCCGTGAGGTGCCCGCCGCCGTCGCCGTCGGCGCGGAAGTTGAGCTTCTCGCTCGTGTACAGCAGCACCGTGCCGGGGATCGCCGGCTGCGTGACCGCGGTCTCGTAGAAATTGACCAGCTGGCGCACCTTGGCGCGCGACAGCGCGCGCTGGAAGGCGTGGTCGGTACGCTCGATGCGCGAGATGAACTGCGCGATGTCATCGTCCTGCGAGATGCGCGCGGCGGCGATCTCCTCGCCCTCGCCGTAGAACCGGCTGATGAAGCGCACGCGCGCGAGCAGGTCCTTGGCCCGGTAGCCGACGAAATAAAAGATCCCGTCCTTCTGGCGAATCTGCGTCGCTTGCATCGCCTCTCCCCGGGCCTTCCCACCCCTCCAGCGGGCGGCGCCGGGCTGAAATATACCCAAGAATGAGGCCCTTCGCAGGGCCTGTTAGAGGAGATTCAAGGGTTCTTGCCCGGGCAGGCAGGCAGCATCAAGGCTTGCAGGACCTCGCCGGTGGACCTGTCCTGGACGAAGGCGACCACCCCGGAATTGGCCGGCACCGCCTTCGGCAGCAGCGGCAGGCGCTGGTGCTCGGTGAGCCGCGGCCCCTTGAACTCGAACGGGCCCGCCCATTGCAGCACCACGTAGTCGTGCTGCAGCGTGCGCCCCCGGTTTTCACCCGCGCGCACCTCGGAAACGAGCTTGTTTTCGTAGGCGCCGAGATAGAGGGCAAGATCGGCGGGCGCGGTGCCTTCCAGCAGCTCGGCCGTAGCGTCCGCTTCGATCGCGTCCTTGTGCCCCGTGTCCAGCGCGAGCGCGATGCGCGCGCGCGCCGGCCGCGCGTTGAGCCTCGCCACCTGCCGCGCGAAGGCAGTCCCTGGGCTCGACCCGTCGCGCCAGCCGCGGAAATCCTGCCCCTGCAGCAGCACCTGCGGCGTATAGACGAAGGCGGCGCGCGCCAGGGCGGCCATCTTGCGCTGCCGCGCGGAAAACGCCTGGCGCGCGTAAGGGTCTTTCCAGCCGATGTAGTCCCAGTAGTCCACGTGCAGGGCGATCGGCACCACCCGGTCTGGCGTATAGCCCTTGGCCCCCAGCGACGAGAGCCACCGGTCGGCCGGCGGGCAGCTGTCGCAGCCCTCCGAGGTGTAGAGCTCCACGAGCGCCGTGGTCTTGGCGGGCGAGCGGGCGCTGCATTGCGCAGCTTGGGCGCCGCCCGCGGCCAGGGCAAGGAGAGCGATGAACAGGGTTCTCATGCGCATGGGTCGAAACTGGCCGCCCCCAGCTTACGCCGGGTCCCATAATGGCGCCCCGCAGCATGAAACTCTCGATCCTCGACCAGTCCCCGATCATCGCCGGCCACACCGCCGCGCAGGCGCTGGAGGAGACGCTCCGGCTCGCGCGCCGCGCCGATGCGCTCGGCTACCACCGCTATTGGCTCGCCGAGCACCATGCCATCGCCGCGCTCGCCGATCCCTGCCCGGAGGTCCTGCTCGCGCGCCTGGGCGCGGAGACGAAGCGCATCCGCATCGGCTCAGGGGGGGTGCTGCTGCCCTATTACAGCGCCTTCAAGACCGCGGAAGCGTTCCGCATGCTGGAGGCGCTCTACCCGGGGCGCGTGGACCTCGGCATCGGGCGCGCACCGGGCGGCGACCGGCGCACGGCGCAGGCGGTGGGAGGGGGGCACTTCCCAGACGCCGAGCGCTTCCCCGAGCAGGTCTGGGAGCTCGTCGGCCACCTGGATGGCACGCTGCCCGAGGACCACCCCTTCAAGCGCGTGCGCGTGCAGCCGGAAGGGGCCGCGGCCCCCGAAGTCTGGCTGCTAGGCTCCTCGGACTACAGCGGCCTGCTCGCCGCGCAGCTCGGCCTGCGCTTCTCCTTCGCGCACTTCATCAACGCGCAGGGCGGCGACCTTGTGACGCGCGCCTACCAGGAGCGTTACCAGCCATCGTCACGGGATCCCCAGGCGCATGCGGCGGTGTGCTGCTTCGTGATCTGCGCCGCAACGGACGAGGAGGCCGAGCGTCGCGCCAAGGTGGTGGACTCGCGGCGCCTGGACATGGCCTACAACCTCGACACCGTGGTACCGACGCAGGAGCAGGCCGAACAGCGCACGTACACCGACCAGGAGCACGCCCACATCCAGCAGCAGCGCGCGCGCCTCGTGCACGGCAGCGCTGCAACCTGCAAGGCGAAGCTGGAGGCGATCGCCGAGCGCTTCGCCGTGGAGGAAGCGATGGTTCTCACCATCACCGGCAGCTACGCGACGCGGCTGGAGTCCTACGAGCGCTTGGCCGAAGCCTTCGCTCTGTAGCGCTACCGGAATTTTTCGAGGTACTTCGCGAGCTCGGCGTAGCCGCGCTCGCGCGCGATGTCGAGCGGGCGCTGGCCGGCGCGGTTGCGCTGGCGCGGGTCCACGCCGAGGCTCACCATCGCCTGCGCCATCTCCAGGTAGCCGCCGTCGGCGCAGGCGTGCAGCAGCGTGTTGCCCTTGAGGTCCGCGACCTTCGCGTCCGCGCCGCGCTGCAGCAGATACAGCGCCGTCTTGGCGTTCCCGCTCATCACGGCCCACTGCAGCACCGACTCGCCGTCGTCGTTGCGCGCGCGCGTGTCGGCGTGCGCGACGACGAGCTCCTCCGCGTACCAGGGATCCTCGTGCAGCGCCGCGTAGTGCAGCGGCGTCTCCCCGTTCGCCGTGCGCGCGCCCACCGGTGCGCCCGCCTTGACGAGCATCTGCACGAGCGTGCGGTATCCCTTCTCGATCGCCAGGTGCAGCGGCGTCTCGTTCTCGGCATTGCGCACGTCGAGCTTCACGCCGCCGCGCGCCACCACGCCCTCCGCGACCACCTGCTTGCCGTCCTCGATGGCGCGCATGAGGCGCTCCTCGGGCGTATCGGCATGGGCGGCGAGAGAGACCGCGAGCAGGACGGCGGCGAATCGCGCTTTCACGGCCCGATTCTAGGGCCTCAGGACGCCGGGATAACCTAGTCGGACCCGCAGCGAGCAAGATGGGGGACAGCCATTGACGAAAGGAGACCGAGATGGACGCTCTGCTGCTGCTGCCCGTAGTCAAGCCGGATCTGAACAAGCTCGAGGACGCCTACGAGGTCGCAGACGACCTCGCGACCAAGTCCGCCGGTGCGGTGATCCGCGTGCCGAAGTTCTTCCAGTACGACGGCGCGAGCATCCCGCCGGCCGCCTGGCAAGTGGTCGGAACCCCGTTCCTGCCGCGCTTCATGGCGGCCGCGGTATTCCACGACTGGCTCTACCACACGCACCAGCTCGCGAAGGACGACACCGATGACTTGTTCTACGACCTGCTGG
>Ga0335070_10010603_pt1 | contig 10772 bp, 10 predicted proteins | sample Lox_Sample_13_FD_206722 | JGI IMG/M metagenome (GOLD analysis project Ga0335070, IMG submission 206722) | Soil microbial communities from Loxahatchee National Wildlife Refuge, Florida, United States - Lox_Sample_1.3 | ecosystem: Environmental > Terrestrial > Soil > Wetlands | place: USA...
CTTGGACTAATTCGCCTTGCATGCAAAATGGGCTCTTATTGCCAGCTATCTGGGGTCCTGGCGAGGTTCCTAAACTTGTGCGCGTGATAAAGGTGGGTGATGAGGTGTGGAAGCATTCCAACCGCTATCGGCTTCACGACATACGGATAATAAAGCGTTGATACCTTGAGGGCTCTAAACCCCTTCCACCTGACCTGTGCCTCTATCCACCTGTAGCGAAATTTTCTGCGCGAGTAATCTGAACGATCCCAGTGAACGTTGTAAAGAGGCCTGGGTATGGTTGCAATCTTATAACCCCTGGACAGCATCCTGAACCAGAGATCGTAGTCCTCCACCCTGAGCGCTTTCTCATTGTATTTGCCGACATCAACGATATGCCTCTTTCGCATTACCACTGAAGCGTGAATCACCTTCGGCCCTCTCACCCAATCCCGGATTAGAGCAGATAGCGGCTGGGTCCACTGACCCCAGACCCGTCCGGCACTGTCCGTGAGATTTACGTAAGTGCCTACGACGCTGACATCAGGGTGATCGTCGAGAAAGGTTACCTGTTCCTTAAGACGCGTGCTCAGAGAAAAGTCGTCCGCGTCCTGTCTGGCAAGATACTCGCCCTCGGCCGCGTCGATGCACCGGTTCAGCGCGGCTGCGAGACCGCTGTTCTTTTCCTGCCTGATCAGCCTGATTCTGCTATCCCCACTGGTGGCCTCCTGAAGGATGCCCCAAGTCCCGTCCGACGAGGCGTCGTCACAGACCACGTATTCCCAATCCGTGAACGTCTGCTCCTGTATCGAACGTATTGCACGTCGTACGGTTGCCGCCCCGTTCGACACTCCCATGATTACGCTTACTCTTGGCACCTGCTTTTTTTCCTCAAACACATCTTAGGGCCGTGCCGGATCCTTCTTTATCCATCCGTACCAGTCCCAATCTCCGTGAAGCTTCTGGTGGAAAACGCGCTCGGTGTCGCAGCTCTTTATGATGGAACGGCCAAGAAGTAACGGGTCGCGACCGGATCGATTGACCGGAAAATAGAGACAACCGCCATGGGAATAGCCGGCTTCTGCGGCCGCATCTCGCACCATCCTGTTGGCCGAGCCGTGCGGGTAAGAGAGGCAGGTGACGGGTTTGCCGGTCACATCTTCGAGAAAACGTTTGCTGCCTACCAACTCCTCCCGAAGACGTCTTGCCGTGCATTCTGCCATCGGTGCGTGACTCACTCCGTGGGAACCTATGGTAGCGCCTGGAAACATCGCTAGATCTCTCAATTCCTTCCTGTTCATGTAGATTGGGGAACCGCTTTCCACAAAGGAAGTGGTGACAAACACCGTGAATGGCATCCGGTATTTTTTGAGAACAGGCCCAGCCGCGTAAAGATTGTCCCGATAGCCGTCATCGAATGTGATAGCTACGTGCAGTCCTTCTGCAGGGTACACCACGCCAGAGAAATCGACGACTGAGCAGAAAGAGGACTGGGCAAGATGCGCGACGTGCCGTTCGAAGAGCCGTGGGTCCATGCTGTAGATGGAAAGCGGATCGAGCCGGGCGTCGAGCGATGTTCCCACCGCATGGTACGCGAGGACGCGCAGGCCGGGAAGCGCTTCCCGGCTGCGACCGGCAGTTGCAAAGACTTCAGCAAGTGCACATGCGAGGACCTGTTTTATCATTATCAAGACGCAAACTTATACTTTATGGCGAGATTGAGCCCGCGGCGTAGCCACTCAGAGCTGGCCCATTCCCATTCCCCCAGATACTGGATCGGCTTTCCTCCGAAGCCCTTCTTGAAATGATCAACGCCGCGCGCTGAAGTATGGGCGGGGTCGATGCCGCCCAGATCGAGGTGGGTTACGCCTTTCTCTTTCAAATGGTGCATCAACTGAGGCATCATAGCATACGATGCGCCGAACTTGCGCCCCTCTTCTCCCGACGCTGCCATCGCGTAAAAAGCCTTCTGTCCGATGAGGAGCACCAGGCAGGATGAGAGCGCAACGTCCCCACGATATCCGGTAAAGAGGCACACATGATCTTGCAAGGTGTGACAGAGCCGTGAAATATCGCCTATGCCCGACCAGCCGGACACCTTTTTTCGAGCAATCATCTCACGGTGGAGCGACGAGAAATCGCGGGCCAATGTTTCTTCATTGCCAGCCCTCCACTCCAGTACTTCCTTCGAAGCCTTCTTCACATAGTAGCGGTGCTTGGAGCTCATATGCCGGTATATGTCGTCCATGGAGATGGTCAGATCCAGCCAGACCGACCGACCGCTGTTGACACAGTGGTGTGGCCTGTCGAACACCTCTTCATAGACCGCAGATGCGAAGGGGTCGTATGCGGCCATGTTACTGAAGCGGACGAGACCGCGGGCAAAGCTTTGCCGCCCGAAATAGACCAGGCCGGAGAGAATGTCGGAAAGATGCCCCTTGTCGTCAACCGGAGATAAAAGGACCGGCCCGCCCGGGGCCCATCCTATGGTGAGATGGCCCGGGAGGATACGTGTCAGTATCTGCACCATGGCCACCGGAACTCCCTCGCGTCCGCGCGCGACCCAGCGAAGCGGCTCCCAGCCCCCTCCCCGTTTTAACTCGCCCCAGTGGTAGGACTGAAAAATCGTATAGTCCGGGCTCTGAAGTAACAGCCCATCCCACTGCCACTTATCTCCTTGGGGGAAGGGCTCCCAATTTACCATAGAAATTGCACGCACCAGAGGCTGGTGTAATGTGGTGGAGCGTCCGGCTGAACCGCCGCCGGTAGGTCGGGCCACTGGAAAAGATCGAGCCCCTCCGCGCTTAAGCAGCGCCTCACCCTCGGCACGTCAGCCTTTCGCATATAAAATGGGAATCCGTAAGGGGCCACACCTTGAGGGAGAACGGGAAAGACAGGCCGGCATGCAGTCTTCGAGAGAAGAGCCCCCGTCCATTCATAGAGTTGGCGCCGCCGGGCTATCTCAGAGGCCGGATCAGCAAAGGAGAGTTGGGCCAGCATGCGAGCAGCGGGACGCGTATCTCCGTCCAAGTCTCCCGAAGAGCCTTCATCAACGGCAGTCAAAGGAGCGAGCATCCGCGATCTTAAACGCCGCACGAAAAGTGTCGCAAATCGGGCGGGGGAAATTCCCACAAAGGGCACCAAGGCGCGCAGCATCTGTTTCATTTTGAAGAGAAGCGGTTCCCCGGGCGCACCAAACGGTAACTGAGCGACCTCCTCACAAAGAGGAGAATTGTTTATTACAAGGGCAGCGCCGTCCCACAAAGGGAGCGTCTTGTGGAACGAGAAGATGGCGTAATCACCGCGTGCACCAAGGGGCCGGCCATCGGCGTCTCTGCTGAAGAGGCCGTGCGCATTGTCCTCAATTAGGATCGCTCCCATCCGCGCACTATACTCTTCAAAAACAGCTAGGCTCTGCGGAAAACCGAAATAGTTGACTGCTACCACAGCCCGGGCCGAAGGCAGTCGGTCAACAGAGAAGGATAATCCCAATTGTTCATTGACCGGATAGTAAAGGGGAATTGCACCGATAGACTGTACGGCAGCCGGAACTTCATTGCAGATAAGGCCTGGAATGAGTACGTTGTCGCCTTTTCCTATATTCGCGGACAAAAGTGCCCGCTGCAGCGCATGACGCGCCAGCCTGAAATAGCGGACCCTGTCGTGCCCCACTAGGGAATTAAAAGACCATCGCTCTTTCCCCCTGGGCGGGGCATATATGGACCGCACGAGTCTTTTGACTTGGGGCGCCATACCCTTTTACCGTGAAGCGGCCCGCACATTGCCCACTTTCTTCATCTTCCGAACGCTTTCATCGACCCCTCGATCATCATCACGAAGGCCTCTGCCGGATTCCTCTTTCTAAGCGATTGAAGCGACGCAGCCGTAACGAGCCTGAGCATCCTCATCCTGAGCAGGTATCGGTAACGGCGCGATTGCGGCTGCCACTGGTCGAAAGCGTATTTCAAAACACTAATACTGTTTCGGGTGTGAAGGCGCGCATGGCGTGTGATTCCCGATCCACGAACATGGTACTCCCCAAGAGCCTCGTGCAGATAGGCTATCGCGGCTATCCTGGAAATCCTCATCCATAACTCGTAATCCTCAACGCCGTTGAACGTGAGCTTTTCGGAAAAAAGGCCTGCCGACAGCAGTTTGCTTCGTCGCACAACCGTTGCAGAAGTGGATATGGTGTTGCCCTTAAAGAGCAAATCCTCGAAGGAGGTGTAGGGCCCATATTCGACCTTCTTCGGGATCTTACCGTCTTCAACCCAGTATTCGTCGTGACAGACGAGGTCAGCCTCCGGATGTTTCTCCAGGTAGAAAGCTACCCTTTCGAGCTTTTCCCTGTACCAGATATCGTCGGCGTCGAGAAAGGCTACGTACTGGCCTGCTGCCCTGAGAATCCCATTGTTCCTGGCCGCCCCTATTCCCCGGTTCTCCTGGCTCGAAACGGAGAGCTGAAATTGCGGGTAGCGTCCCATGTAGGTACTGAGGATCTGCTCAGTCTCATCCGTTGAACCGTCGTTCGTTACGAGAACGTCGCACGCCGCATAGCTTTGAGCCCTGACTGAATCGAGGGCACGAGCTATGGAGGCTCCCGCATTGTATGCCGGAATAACGACGCTGAACGTGAGGGTTGTCTGCATCAGGCCCCAACTAGTGGACCGCATGGGCTGACCCGAATGGCGGCCGCACCGATCCGATTGCGTGTCGATTCCCAACCAGCTCGGCCAGAACATCCGCGATCCGATCGCTCGCACCGCCATCAGCCTTATAGAAACATTTCCTCAACACAAGCGCCTTGCTTTTCTCGTCAGGCATAAACGAAGAGGGGTTGTCCAGAAACCGCAACAGCGCGTACCGTAGCGTGGCCGGCGAACTGAATGAGGGAACAACGCTTAGATCCCTGAAAGCCGATCCGTTAAAGTTGACCGACGTCCACTGCCAGACTGGTATACCGCGAACGAAGGCTTCCTCCGCAACTGTGGAATAGGAAAAGAGAATCAGATCCGCATTCGCCAGGTCCTCTTCCAGAGTCCCGCTAGTAACTATCACCCGGTCGCTAAAACGGCGGAATTCAGGACGTGCCTCAATTCTTCCGAAAGGGTGGCTCCTGAGCAGCAACCGCACGCCTGAAATCCCCTCTGTGGCCACATAAGCAGCGTCGATCATCTCCATCTCCAATTCTTTATCCAAAGAGGCTACCACCAGAAGACGCAGCAGCCCACTCCGCCCGCCTTTATAGACGGGCGTGGCGACAAGATCGTCGTAGCGGGAAGAGCCTGTCAGGAAGACGTTCTTTTCCGGAAAACCATCCTCCAGAAATATCTCTCTACCCAACTCTCCCATAGCGAACAGGAAATCGGGCCTGGGAACCGGGCATCCATCCGGGATACCATGGTATTCCCGCTCGGGCTCCAGGACGCCCATCGTCTTCTCCTTGGAGTAGCTGGCGTGCTGGATCGCACACTGGATGGTCTGCGGTGATCCCGCCCGCCCCCCCGCGTAAAAGGCCCTTGAATAAAGCAACAGTTCCAAAAAGCTGACTGCTACTTCTGGTCTATACTGTCTAAAGGCTTTTTCCGAGGCCCGACGCACCAGCTGCAGCATCGGTATCGTCGCATTGAGGAAACCGAGCGAAAGGGGCCCGCGGAGGAGTGCTGAGTAATCAATCTCTCCCACTGTGCAGGCAGAGGAAAAATCGGAAGACCTGCAAAATCGACGAAAGATAAAGAACGGCCGGAAATCGACCAGCTCTGTTATCAAGTCCGCCGCTTTCAGAAAGCCTTGCAGTATAACCAGATTGTCCCTCTGTGTCGCAGGGCCTAGCACGTCGGGGAGCTTCCGCCCTCTCAAGACAGGATCGCCTTCGGGATCGAACCAGAGAAACCATGCCACCTTCGCTCCTCGAGAACGGAGCTTTTCCGGCAGAGACTTGAAATACCTGTCCGCGAGCCTTCCCTCCTTTTCCCTGAGGCTCCAATCCCAGAATCCTGAAAACGCAACGTCAACCCCTGTTTCTGAAAGAGACATCTGCCTGGCAGCGCGCATAAGCGGAAGGGATCGGAATGCATACCGTATCCGGCTGGCCAGACCCTGTACATAGGTTCCGAAAAAGCTATACTTCCGCTGACAATCAATCTCTTCCGTCTCATACATCGCCTTCAATACCGCGGCGACTTCCTTGCTACTGCCGAGAAGAAAAAGCTTTTTGCTTCCGAGTAGAGCCGTAGTTTTCACGATAATGGCTATTTCTGTGACCAGCCTGAAGGTCGGATCGGTCTCACAATCCTTTTCCGATATCTTGTGAAACCACCAGGGGCTGATATGGTTATTCTTCGTCAGCGCCTTGCGGAAAGTGGATCCCTCGCCGACCCGGGCTGTCCCCACCTGTGCGATGAGATTGATGTAGGTTTGGCGAGCTGTCTCTTTAACGGACGAAGCCGCTGCCCTGGCAGAGATGAGGCGATCATTTAACTTCTCCCGCAACGCCTCCTCTTTTGCAGGGCTCATGAAACTGAGCACGTGAACCTGCGCCCGAGGAATAGGGAGAGGCTCCCTCCAACAAACCCAGAGGGCGTCCTTGTTCGGGTTTTTCGAAACAGGGTAATGCTTGTCTATCAAGCGCGCCTCATAGAGTTCGCTCACAACAACCCTCAACAAGCGTCAAGTCATCTCTCCTTCACGGCGATGAACGTCCGGAAGTTGGGTTCAACCACCTGACGAAGCATGAAGCGGTGCCGGGCAAATATGTTAACGTAATCCCGGGGTCTATAATAATGGTCGCCGGATTCAGTGTCGGGAGGAAAAAGCTCCTGAAAGGTCGGGAGGAGTCGGGGTCGCCCGGGTACCATCCCGCGCGAGAGACAGGAGGAGACACTATTCTTAACGTATCTTTTTAGAATAGCCCGGCCCTTGACCGGCTGCTCCCCGATCATAAGAATAAGACCCCGGCTCTTCAGTATTCTGCGGACCTCAGAGAGCAGTAGATCCGGGTTGTCTGCGTGGTGGAATGCCTGGGACATGAAGCAGAAATCGACGGAAGCATCGGGGAGCCTTATATCATAGAAGCTGCCAAGGACCCTCACTATCTTCTCCTGCTTTGCCCCAAACAGATCGAAAACACGGGGTGCTATCTTTTCAAGCCGATGGCGTGATATATCCAGCGCATACAGCGTGTCTACTCCCTCGATCCGCGAAAGAAGGGCTGTGGTCCAGCAGACACCTGCTGCAATATCAACGCCTACACCCTTCAACCGCAATCCGTTAGTCTCCATGAACGTGACTATCGACCTGAACTCATCGTGGTATGTGGTTTTTCGAGTGAGGTAGTCGATCAGCTTGTTACTATTCCCGTTCAGTATATACCAATCTTTCTCTTTCTCAATCTCTTCATTATTCCAGTATCCGGCAAACGCAATCTCCTCCTGAGTAGTCCCATTCAGCCAGAACTGGATATCCCCAGGATTATCGTTCGGTGAGCTCATAATTAGGGGGCCTGGGACCACAGCGTATCAAGCACGGTGTCCAGTTCTGTCAGGTCTCTTATCCGAGGGCAGTCGATGCCCTTAAATAGGGTTTCATTCCCATCAATGCGCGCCACGAAAAAAACGCCGTTTTCGCTTGCTGCCCTGTAGTCACTGAGTGCGTCTCCCACATAAAGGGCTTGCGACGGTTTAACCCTTTCTTCTTCAAGCGCCATTCGCACCGCATCCTTCTTAGGTGTCGGAGCGCCATAGACGCCTCGGAAAAACTGGCTCATATTGCGCTCACAGATTATCCTTTTCATCTCTTCCTGCGGCGTAGCCGAGGTAACAAAACACCTGTACTTCTCCGAGTAGTCTCGGAGAAACTCAGGTGTACCGTCAACGTATGGGGCCTTCACCACTTCGTTGACCACAATCTCTGCGAAGCTGTCGCAGAGCCTTCGAAACTCCGCTTCTGTGAGGGGTCTCTTCAGAATCTCCCGGTATATGTACCTGAATTTGTCGAAACGTGATACGCCCGTGTTCTGTAAGTGGTAGTTTACGACAGCCTCCACCGCTTCAGAGCCCTCGGCTCGAAAGAGGCGCGCAAAGGCTTCTGTCTTTACGTCAACAGACTCCACAAGCACTCCATCGAAATCGAAGAAAATCACTTCTATCATGTGGTAGTTCTTGCCTGCGAGATGCGAATCCTATTCTTTTGGACCGCCACTCTTCACCACGAGTCCGTCGTACGTTGGAAGCGGATTCAGCTCCTTATACAGGCTTTGGATGGCTTTCAGAATCCCCTGGCCCAGGTCCAGGTACGTCAAGCCTGTCAGCCTTTTTGCGAGCTTGGGCGCAAACGTGTAAGGAGTGATTTCGTAGTGGTAACTCGATTCAGGCTTCCTGTAAACGATCTCAATCTTATTGTCGAGCATCTCTCTCACCATGGTCAGGAGATCCTTGACCTTCATCTGCTGGCCACCCGTAATGATCACGTATTCGTTCTCAAACGCATCAGACAGAATATCGACGCTGGAGCGCGCCGCATCATAGACGTGGATGTATTCGCGGATCTCCTCCCCATCGCCATCTCTGACAATTCTCCCCTCCGTGAGTGCCTGTCTGATGATCTTGTAGATAAAATTGTTCTCTTCGGCCCGCGGCCCATAAAGCGAGCCATACCGGAGGATCGTGTAGCGCAGACCGAATACTTCGTTGTAGTTCTCTATCAAGAGCTCGCAGGCCTGTTTCGTGCTTCGATAGAAGGCACCGGTCTTGCTGTAGACATAAAGGGAACTAGCATAGACAACGCGCTTTACGTTTGCCTTTCTGCACGCCTCAAGCACGATACTATTGCCGAGAATATTGGACTTGACGCAGTCAAGAGGCCGCCTGCTTGCCTCCTCGATATCCGCGACCCCGGCGAAGTTATAGACGAAGGTACTCCCGTCCACTGTTTCCTGGACCTTCTTCTCATCCAGGATATTTCCCACGACCATGGTCTGCGATGATGAGAGATGAGCCGATTTGCGGGCATCATAAATTATCACCTCGTGCCCTGCCCTCGCCAGCGCATCGGCAACGTGGCTTCCGAGGAATCCTGAGCCACCAAAGACAACCGTCTTGATCATTGGCCTGCCTCCAATCCTAGAAACAGATTTTCTACCGCCCGTTTCTCCATCTCGACGCGCGCTTCCCGAGCGTAAGATCCGACGTGCGGGGTCAGGATTACGTTGTTTAATTTTGTGAGAGGGCCAGCATAAGGCTCTTGCGGGAAAACGTCGAGGGCTGCGCCCGAGAGACGGCCGGTAGACAGGCAATCGCAGAGACACTGCTCGTCCACAGCCTCGCCGCGCGCAACGTTCACCAGGAGCGCGCCAGGTTTCATGAGGCCCAGTTCTTTTGCTCCGAGTATTTTCTCTTTCGTCGCGGCATGGATGGAAACGATGTCTGCTTCAGCCAAAAGCCTATCAAGGTTAAGACGCCTGCTTCCCTGCACACCGTCATCGACGGAAGGATCAGCGTAAACGATTTCGCAGCCGAAAGGAGCGAGCATCTCTGCAACTTTCCGGCCGATCTTCCCGAATCCGACGATCCCTACCTTCTTCTCGTGGAGTAGATTTCCCATCACCTTATCCCAGCGCCCAGCCCGAACGGCCCGGTCCATTTGGCTGATCTTCCTCAGCAGGGTCAGTATGAGTCCAACAGTCAGCTCTGCGACCGCGCGAGTCGGTGCATCCGGAGTGTTGAATACCTTGATGCCCAGCTTTTTTGCAGCGACGAGGTCAACATTTTCTAGGCCTGCGCCGCAGCGTGAAATGACCTTCAACAAAGTCAGCCGCGATATCACGTCAGCGGTCAGGGGCTCCGTACCTGCAACCAGACCCATGGCGCTCTTGGCAAGCTCAACAACCTCCTCAGCTTTCATGGTGCGCCTGTATGGGTTTAGTATTACCTCAAACCCCTTCTCCGCGCAGAGCTCTATAGGGGTTAAATCGAACTCTCCGAAGGTCGTGGTCGAGACAGCTATCTTTCTCACATTTGTGCCTTTACCAGTCTGCGTAACGCGATGACCATGTGGGATCCCTAGTCAAGACCATGCCATAAAAACCTTCGAAATCGGACTTGTTCCAAAGTGGCTTGGTGAATCGAAAAAATCCCAGTCTGGGATACTGCAGGTAGATTTCCTCTTTCACGACATTCCATCCTGCGTGGCGCACAAGAAGCTTCCAATCGTCAGGATTGAGCTCAAAAACGTGGGTGCTTTCCGCTCTTACTCTTTCCGTCTGCCCCTTTCTGATGTGAGAGAGCCCAACACGGCTTCGCCGGACGTAGGGCACGGTCGCGATGAGAAGGCTCGCATTCGTCTGAGAAGAAAGTCCATAGAGAAAACGGACAGGATCGGTCAGGTGCTCTAAAGTTTCGAAGCAGAGAATCACGTCGACGCCGAGCCCGTACTGATGGAGTTCCTCGGCTCTGGCTAGAATAGCATCGAACCCCTTGGCTCGAATCCTTTCGACCGCAGCCGGATCAGAGTTGATGCTCCGGCAGGTGAGTTTTTTTGCGGCTCCGAAGAGCCTCAACAGGTACTGAAGGTGGGTGCCGGAGGAATCCCCAATATCCATCACTACTGCCTGTTCCTTCTCTTTGAGTACTTCGGCCATGAGTGAGACTTGAAAGGCATGGAGTCCCCGCACCTTGCTCTGCAGGTAAGGTGTGTCGAGTTTGAAGGTGCTGTACTGGTCCGTGATGTCTTCCACTAAAGAAGGAAGCCTGAGGAACAGCTCCTCCAATTTCTGCTCCCTCAGGGCTCTCAGCAAT
>Ga0335070_10010605_pt1 | contig 10772 bp, 9 predicted proteins | sample Lox_Sample_13_FD_206722 | JGI IMG/M metagenome (GOLD analysis project Ga0335070, IMG submission 206722) | Soil microbial communities from Loxahatchee National Wildlife Refuge, Florida, United States - Lox_Sample_1.3 | ecosystem: Environmental > Terrestrial > Soil > Wetlands | place: USA: Florida...
ACCAATAATCAGAGCCGCGACCGTGAGCAAAAGGTTGGCTGCGCCGATGAACGCGCCCAACGCCAACCGCCTACTCACGTGCGCGGCTCCATTCGCACGCTCGCCATGCCGGCAACCGCTTACTCGCCGTACTTGGCGATGATCTGCTCCTTCGTCTTGTGCAGAATGTCGTACTTCTTCCCGACCTTGGTGAACGCCGCGACCGCCTTGTCGATGTGGTGGAACTCATGCCCCGCCGACATCTGGCAGCGGATCCGGGCCAGACCCTTGCCGACCACCGGGTAGAAAAACCCGATCACGTAGATGCCCTCGTTGTACATGTCGCGGGCCACGTCCTGGCTCAGCTTGGCGTTGTACAGCATGATCGGGACGATGGGGTGATCGCCGGGCTTGATGTCAAAGCCGGCATCGGTCATCCCCTTGCGGAACCGCTTGGTGTTGGCCTCGACCTTGTCCCGCAGGGCCGTGCTCTCGGTAATCATGTCGAAAATGGCGATCGACGCCTTGACCACGATCGACGAGACGGTGTTGCTGAACAGGTAGGGCCGGCTGCGCTGCCGCAGCATCTCAATGATCTCCTTGCGGCCCGTGGTGAATCCGCCGGAAGCCCCGCCCATGGCCTTGCCCAGCGTGCCGGTGATCATGTCCACCTTGCCCATCACGCCGCAGTACTCGGTTGAGCCGCGGCCGGTCTTGCCCATGAAGCCGGTGCAGTGGCAGTCGTCGACCATTACCAGGGCATCGTACTTCTCCGCCAGGGCGCAGATCTTGTCGAGCTGGGCCACGGTGCCGTCCATGCTGAACGCGCCGTCGGTGGCGATGACGCGATAGCGGGCCCCCTTGGTCTCCTGCAGCTTGGCCTCCAGGTCGGCCATGTCGTTGTTCTTATAGATGTACCGCGTGGCCTTGCACAGGCGGATGCCGTCGATGATGGACGCATGGTTGAGGGCGTCGGTGATGATGGCGTCGTCCTTGTTGAAAAGCGGCTCGAACAGGCCGCCATTGGCGTCGAAGCAGGCGGCGTAAAGGATGGTGTCCTCGGTCTTGAAGAACTTGGAGATCTTGCCCTCCAGCTCCTTGTGAATGTCCTGCGTGCCGCAGATGAAGCGGACGCTGCTCATGCCGTAGCCGTGCGTCTTCAAGGCATCGTGGGCTGCCTCGATGACCTTGGGGTGCGACGACAGCCCCAGGTAGTTGTTGGCGCAGAAGTTGATGACCTTCTGGGCCTTGGCCCCCGGCGGATATTCGACCTCGATGTCCGCCGCCTGCGGTGTCAGAATGAATCGCTCTTCCTTATACAAACCGGCCTCACGAATCGAGACCAGTTCCTTCTGCAAATCCTGCTTCATCTTGCCGAACATGTTGATCGCTCCGATTTCCGTTTGTAGGTCGGGCTTCGCCCGACGATTCTTGTTATGTCGGGCGGAGCCCGACCTACTTTCCTGCTGGTCTCATACAGAGCCTTGTCCTGCCCCTTCGGCAGGCCTACCGCCCCATCCGCCTCACGGCAGCGTCGTATTCCTTCTTGTCGGGGAAGAGCACCACCTTGGCGCTCTTCCGCGGCCGCTCCAGCATCTTGTCGAAGCCCTTGGTGTAATCCGCCAGCGTGAACATGTTGGTGATCACCGGTGTCGGATCCAGCCGCTTGTTGGCCAGCAGATTGCGGTTGCGGTACCAGGTGTCAAATATCTTGCGCCCATTGATGCCGTGAATCTGGCAGCCCTTGAACACGATCCCGTTGTTATAGTCCACCGGCAGCGGCGATTCCGCAGCGATACCGAACGCTGTCACCCGACCCGCTTTGCGGACTGCCGCGAAGCAGTCGTTGATCGAATCCTGCGATCCGACCATCTCCAGGGCGATGTCCACCCCGTTGCCGCCGGTGTTGTCCAGCACGAACTGCAGCCGCTCCTTCGACGTCGACTTGTTGGTGTACATCTGAAGATCGGCGCCCATCTTCCTGCCGATCTCCATGTTGAAATCGTACTTCCCAAAATGGATGATCTTGGCCACGCCCACCGCCCGGGCGACGCCGATCGCGAAGAGGCTGATCGGGCCGTCGCCGGTGATCACCATCGACTTCCCGGCAACGTCGGCATCCTCACCAAGAACGGCGTAGCAGGCGTTGCCCAACGGCTCCTGGATGGTCGCGATCTCCGGCGGGATCGCCGGATCGTTCGGCCAGCAGATCGACTCCGGCAGGGCGTAGTAATCGGCAAAGCAGCCATCGTAGTCCACCCCCAGGATCTTCATGTTCTTGCCGACGTGGAACGCCCCCAGCATGCTGGTCAGATCGCCGGGGTCATAAATGTGCGTCTCCGCGGAGATGTAATCGCCGACCTTGATCCGCTTGCAGTGGGAGCCGACCTCGACCACCTCGCCCGCAACCTCGTGCCCGAGGATCTGCGGAAGGGCCTTGGTGCCGATCCGCCCGTTGGCCCAGGGATCCCACTTGTATATGTGTACGTCGGTGCCGCAGATGCTGGTGGCCCGGACCTTCACCATCACCCAATCGGGCTTCGGCTTGGGCATCGGCTTCTCCTGCATTTCGGCTCCGAGTTGCGCTTTTGTCTTGACGACCGCCTTCATGCTCTCCATGAGGATTCTCCTGTGCGGGAAAGTCAACCGTAGGTGTGGGGGCTGCCGAATGCGGCCAATCCGCCCATAGCCTTCTCGGGCATGCTCGTGCCCCCCTAAAGGCCAGGGGCAATTCGCGCGCCAACGGCCACCGCTTTGTCTTTCAGGATCAACAGTGTACCCGCACCAGCCCTAAACGGCAACCGGATTAGCCGACAACTGAGGTGGGATTGCGATTGTCCGGGACAACTGCAGGCCTTCAAACCCGCCCGCCGTTGGCCGGCGAGGCGTGCGGGGTTATCATTCGATCCGGCTTCCAGATACGGAGCCTGGCATCCGGGGCCTTGGCCCCGGCGGCCACCCGGCGGAATTCAACCAAGACACGAGACGACGAATATGAACAGGAATGAGGTCATCACCATCGTTTCCGGCCTGCCCCGATCCGGAACCTCGATGCTTATGAGCATGTTGGAGGCCGGCGGAATCTCCCTGCTGGTCGACGGGGTCCGGACGGCTGACGAAGATAACCCCAAAGGTTACTTCGAGTTTGAGCGCGTCAAGAAGACCAAGCAAGACAAAGGCTGGCTGGACGATGCCAAGGGCAAAGCGGTCAAGATGATCTCGCAGCTCTTGTACGATCTGCCTCCCGACTACCGCTACAAGATCGTCTTCGTCCGCCGGAACATCGACGAGGTGCTGGCTTCGCAGAAGCAGATGCTGATCCGCCGGGGCACATATAAGGAAGACGATGTGGCCGACGAGAAGATGCGCACCATGCTGCTGGCGCACGTGGACCAGGTGCTCAAGTGGATCGGCAAGCAGAAGAGCATCGAGTGCTTATGCGTGGATTACAACCGGATGCTGCAGGGCGGAGCGCAGGAACAGATCGGCCAGATCAACGCGTTTCTGGGCGGCGACCTCAACACCGCCGCCATGTCCGCGGTGGTCGATAAGACGCTCTATCGCCAGCGGAAGGGAGCGCCGCTCAATACATGAACAGCAGCTCGCGGTACTTTGGAATCGGCCAGTACTGATCGTCGGTCACGATCTCCAGCGCATCCGCCGCCGCTCTGACCTCGTTCATCGCCGGAATCACCCGGTCTCGATAGATGACGGCATGCGCCCGCAGGTCCTGCCCGTTCTGATCCGCCGTCGATCGGACTTCGTCCAGGTTGTCGATGGCCGCCTTCAAGCGCGCCGTCAGCTCCCCCATCTTGCACAGCACCTTCTCCGCCGCGGAGACATCGCACTTCGGTGAAGCCTGTTTCGTGGCGATCAGGCACTGCGCCGCGTTCGCCTGTCCCTGCAACGCCGCGGGCAGAATCAACGTTCGGGCCATGTCAGCGGTCAACTGCGCTTCCACGTTGATCGTCTTGACATAGGCCTCCAGGGCGATCTTGTATCGGGCCGTCGACTCCATGGCGCTGTAAATGCCGTGCCGCTGGAACAGAACGCTTGTTTCCTCTTCCGCCAACACCTCCATTGCGTCGATGCTCGACCGGACGTTGGGCAGCCCGCGTCGCGCGGCCTCAGCCTGCCATTCCGCGGAATAATTGTCGCCGTTGAACAGAATCGCCTGGTGCTCCTTCAGGTTCTGCTGTACGACGCTCTGCACCGCTGCCTCGAACTGCGCCCCCGACGCCAGCTCCCGTTCGATCTCGTCGGCGATGCCGCCCATCGCTTCGGCGATGATCGTGTTCAGCACCGTGTTGGGAAGCGCGATGGACTGCCCGCTGCCCACCGCCCGAAACTCGAACTTGTTGCCGGTGAACGCGAACGGCGAGGTCCGATTGCGGTCGGAATCGTCCCGCGGCAACGGCGGAAGGCTGGAAATACCGATCTGCAGAACGCCGCTGGCTCGCCCGGCCTCACGCTTACCGGCGATCAACCCCTGCACAATCTCGGTCAGCTTGTCGCCAAGATAGACGCTTATGATCGCCGGCGGCGCCTCGTTGGCGCCCAGGCGATGGTCGTTGCCCGCCGTGGCCACCGACGCCCGCAATAGCCTCGCGTGCGTGTGAACCGCCCGTATGACCGCCGTCAGGAATACCAGGAACTGGGCGTTCTCATGGGGGGTATGGCCGGGATCGAGCAGGTTGTTCCCGGCATCGTCGCACATCGACCAGTTGTTGTGCTTGCCGGAGCCGTTGATCCCGGCGAAAGGCTTCTCGTGCAGCAGACACTTCAGCCCGTGCTTGAGCGCCGTGTTCTTGAGCACTTCCATCAGCACCATGTTATGGTCGGTGGCGATGTTGACTTCCTCGAACACGGGAGCGATCTCGAACTGGCCCGGGGCGACTTCGTTGTGCCGCGTCTTGATCGGAATGCCCAGCTTGTACAGCGTCCTCTCGGCATCCATCATGAACGCCAGCACCCGCTCCTTGATCGACCCGAAATAGTGGTCCTCCAACTCCTGCCCCTTCGGCGATCGGGCCCCGAAAAGCGTCCGCCCGGCGTTGATCAGATCCGGCCGCAGGTAATAGAAGCGCCGGTCGATCAGAAAGTACTCCTGTTCCGGCCCGACCGTGCAGCCAATGCGTCTGGCCTCCTTGTTGCCGAAGAGGCGGAGAATCCGCAGCCCCTGCTTGTTGACCGCCGCAATCGATCGCAGCAGTGGCGTCTTCTTGTCCAACGCCGTCCCGTCGTAACTGCAGAACGCCGTCGGAATGCACAGCGTCTTGCCGTTTACGCCGTCCATCAGGAACGCCGGGCTGGTCGGGTCCCACGCCGTATAGCCCCGGGCCTCGAACGTCGATCGCACCCCGCCCGATGGAAAGCTGCTTGCGTCCGGCTCCCCCTTGATCAGCGTCTTCCCGGAGAACTCAACCAGGGCCTCGCCGTTGCCCGTCGGCGTCAGGAAGGTATCGTGCTTTTCCGCAGTCAGACCGGTGAGCGGCAGGAACCAGTGGCAGTAATGCGTGGCCCCCTGCCCAATCGCCCAGTCCTTCATCGCATTGGCCACGACGTTGACGATACCGGGGTCCAGCGGCTCGCCCTCGCGAACTGTCCGCATGAGGGCTTCGTAAGCGTCCTTCGGCAGCGCCGACCGCATCATCGCCGGGCTGAATACGTTTTTGCCGAAGATCTCCCTGGCCTGCCCTTCATTGAGGTCGATCGTTGGCTCAGGCAGGCGCTGTTCGGAAATCGCCGCAATGGCTACATGTCGTCGACTGGCCGGTATCATCGTTTGTACCCTTTGCTCCTCGGAATTGGACGGACTCTGCAGAGCTACCCATCCCTTCCAGTCGCAAGTTATTGAATCGGAACTTCCGGGCCGCCAGTTGTCTTCACTGCAGGACGTCGACTGACACAGCGACGGGATCCCGGCGTCCGATAAGGCCCACTCTCATTTTTACACCACTGTCGCCCAAAGCAAGCAGCGCCCGAATTGTAACGCCAAGTCGCTGCCGCCGTTCCAGATCGGCCCCGATTCCGGGCGGTCAGACCGTCGGGGCTGGAATCCGCACGCGAAGCGCCGACGCAGCACCATCAAGCCGCGGTTCGATAAACAAGGCCGGAGACGGCCATCGGCGATACGCCCGGTTTTTCCGCTCAACAGCTGTGCCGGCTCCGCTCGTATCCTGGGTTCGCTGGCGCCGATCCTTACAGCACACCCATCCAACGCAGCAGGGCCCACAACGTCAACAACACCGCCGCCACAAACACCCACCGCCGCCAGCCATGCCGCGATGCGTGCTCCGGCGTGATCCAATCGCCGCAGTGCGGGCACTTCTGCGTGTCCTCGGTAACTATGCCGCGGCACGACGGGCAAATCATCTCCCCAAGGGCCTCGTCCTCTTCGTCGAGGTCCCCAGCCAACGGCGAGTCCTTGTCGTCCATGTCCTCCTCCAACGGCAGGTCCTTGTCGTTGAAGTACTCGTCGGGCTCGTAGCGCGGGGCCATCTATTTGACCAGTTGGAGAACGTCCTTGAATTTCGGATGATCGCATCGCTCGACCAGGTCGAAGATCAGGGCCTCGGTGGTGGAAATCTCGACGCCGGCGTGCCGCATCCGGTCCAGGGAGGTGTTCATGTCCAGCGGGAATCGCGAGCCGATGGCGTCGACCGGCACAAATACGCTGTAATCCACTCGCAACAAGTCCAGCGCGGTCTGCTGTACGCACACGTGCGTCTCCAGCCCCGCCAGGATGATGTGCTCGCGATTGGTGGCTTGGAGGGTGTTGCGGAAGTTATGGTCTCGCCAGCAGCTACACGTCGTCTTGACAACGGGTCGAACCCCGGGCGGCAGCCAATCCTTCAGGCGCGGGCTCGTCGGCCCCAACCCTTGCGGATACTGCTCGGTGTAGACAATCGGCAGACCCAGAACCTGGGCCACGCCGATCAGACGGCGGATCTTGTCGAGGATGATATCGGTCGGGCTGGTGGTGATGGCCGTCAGCATCTTTTCCTGGACGTCGATGACCACCAGAGCGGCAAGGTCGGCTTCAAGGATATTCACGTTCGCCATGAATCCAAGTCCTTTCCCTTCAATTCGCGGAGCCAGTATAGCGCGGGCGGATAATCTGCTCAACGCTGCCTGGCCGGCTTGGTCCGGGCCCACGGCAATGGTATGATTGATCCTGGTGGAATCGCCGTGTCCCTCCACGTCACTACGGACGCGGCGATGCGGATGCGGGCCAGCGTCGAAACGAGGACCTGATTTGTCTTTGCATGGCAAAACTGTGGTCATCACCGGGGCGACCGGCCGCATCGGTCAGCCTTTGGTGGAAGCCTGCGCCCGCGCCGGCGCAACGCTGGCAATCACGACGCGGCGCCAGGCGGCTTCCAGCAAGCTGGAGCAGGACCTGCAGCAGCGTGGCATCACCGCCGCCGTCCTGCCCTGCGACCTGCTATACGAGGAAGACGTCGTTCGCGCGGTACATCGCCTGAGCCAACGGTTCGGGAAGATCGACGTCGTGATCAATGCCGCCATCACCGCCGGTCCTCGTCTGTCGGCGCTGAATTACCCCATGGACCCGTGGCGGGAAGTGATCGCCACGAACGTAAACGGCACGTTCCTGGTTTGCCGCGAGGTGCTTCCATGGATGATCCGGCAACAATCCGGTTCGATCATCAATGTCACCGACAGCCACGCTGGTCCACGTGACGGAAAGTCCGCGGCATATCTCGTCAGCATGCAAACCGTCGACCACCTGACCAGGCTGCTGGCCGCCGAAGCGAAGGGCACGGGCGTTCGCATCAATGCCGTAGACATCGCTCAACTCGCCCCGCCATCGCGGACCCGCCAACAGCCCAGCGACTGGACGGAGACGTTTGTCTGGCTGGCGGATGACGAGTCCGCCGAGGTGACCGGGCAACGAATCGAGGCCAGGGCCGTCGTCAAGGCGTCATGACTGTCCAGGCTCGCGGCCTGGGATGCTGCTACTCCTCCTCTTTCGATTCACGATATTCATCGTTCCACGCTGACTGAATCGCCTCGAGCTTGGCCTCGTTCGAGGCCTTGGGGTCATCCCCGAAGTCCTCCAGCCCCAGGACCCACTTGTGCAGATCGGTGAATCGAACCGTCAGGGGATCGGTCTGGGGCATCTTCTCGTGCAGCAGAATGGCAAGGTCCTCGGTGTCCGTCCACTTCAGCTTCCGGGGCATGGTCAACTCCTCGCGCTGCTGAAAAACTCTGTCGACTGAGAGCTCGCGCCGACACGTGTCATCCGTCCTTCTTGGTTTTCATGGTCTCGGCGCTATGCGACTCGCGGGCCAGATTGCGATTCCAACTGGGGATGCGAACCTTAACAGTCCGCGAGCCGTTCGGCACGCACTGGCAAGCCAGGCGGCTGTTGGGCTTGAGATCGTAGGCCTCCTCGAGCTGGTCCTCTTCCTCCTCGGTGGATTCGCTGCACGCCTCCGCGCCCTCCAGCACGTGTACGTGACAGGTCGCGCAGGCGCAGACGCCCCCGCAGGCGTGATCCAGCTCAAGCCCATTACCCAGGCAAATGTCGAGTATTGAGCCGGGCCGGCCGTGTTCACCGTACGGCATCCTGGCCGGATCCACAGCGATCGAGTGCTCCTGGCCCTCTTCGCCGATCACGATCAGGGTATAGCCCTGCCTGGGCAACTCGACCTCTTGCTCGTGGAGATACGGATTCTGGCCGCCCATCAAAGCTTCTCCGCCTGCGTGTCATTCGCCCCGGGGACAAACGCCGCGAGCCGAAACACGACCGCTCGACACGGGCCCTCTCGGCCCGGCAGGTCATTTCGCGGCGGGCGATTTCTCGTGGATTCGCCCCTGATCCTCCCGCAACGCCTCGGTGATCGCCAGGTTCGCCAGCGTCTCAGTCATCTTGCCAAAATGGTTCAACTCGACATAGAGCTTTTCGGCGTCGTCCGTCGACGCGGCGAATTCTCGTAACTTGCGCATCGCTTCCTCCAGAGCGGCGCGCTCCTCGGCCGGCAGCAGGCGCCCGTGCTTGGCCAGTGTCTGCTCGGTTCGGACGATGTCGAACTCCACTTGGTTTCGCAGATCAACGAAACGATGGGCGGTCATGTCCTCCCGGGCGAACTTGATCGACTCCAGTTCGATCTTCTTGACCTCGTCGCGAGTCAGGCCGTGCGACGGAATCACCTGAATGCTGGCTTCGGTGCCGGACCGCTGCTCGCTGGCGTTCACGTTCAAAATGCCGTTGGCATCGATGAGGAACTGCACTGCGATCTTAGGTATGCCGGCGGGCATCGGGGGGATGCCCCGCAGGTCGAAGGTGGCCAGGCTTCGACAATCCTTGGCCAATTCACGCTCGCCTTGCAGCACATTGATCTTCACGCTGGTCTGTCCATCGACGAAAGTCGTGAACTGCTCCGTTGCCTGGCATGGGATTCGCGTGTTCCGCATGATGAGCTTGCCGACTGCCCCGCCCATGGTCTCGATGCCCAGCGATAGAGGAGTAACATCCAGCAGCAGCATGTCGCTGCGCTGCCCGGCCAGAATCTGCCCCTGCACGGCGGCGCCGAGGGCCACGACTTCATCAGGATTCAGCGCCGTGTATGGCTTGGTGCCGAAAACCTCCTCGACCCGCTTGCGAACCAGCGGAATGCGGGTGGACCCACCCACCATCACTACTCGGGCGACGTCCTGCGGCTGCATCTTGGCATCGGCCAGAGCACGCCGCGAAGCGTCGATGGTCCGCTCCAGCAAGGGAGTGATCATCGCCTCGAACTCGCCTCGCGTGATCGTCCGGCGATACGACCGGCCGCCGCCCAGGTCGAGCTCGATATCGGCCGACTGCGCGTCGCTCAGGCGGATCTTGACCTGTTCCGCAAACAACCGCAAAGCCTGCTTGGTGGCGGGCGAATCGATATTGATGCCGAACCGGTCGGCGACTTCCCGCTGAACCAACGTGATGATCGTGCGGTCGAAATCGTCGCCGCCCAGGTGCGTGTCACCGTGTGTGGAGATGACCTCGAACAGGCCGGAGGCCAGCCGGAGAATGCTGATGTCGAACGTGCCGCCGCCCAGGTCGTAGACGGCTATGGCTTCCTTGCCGCCGCGCGCCACGGATCGCGCCGCAGGTTCGTCACCGCTGGAGCACTTTGACCGGTCACCGATCGTCAGGGACAGCATTCCCGAAGCTTTCGAGGCGGCAGCCTTGTCCGCGACCGCCTGCCGGATGCCGAAACCGTAAGCCAACGCCGCCGCGGTGGGCTCGTTGATGATGCGGACGACCTCCAGACCCGCGATCTGACCGGCATCCCGTGTCGCCTGCCGCTGGGCGTCGTCGAAATACGCCGGCACGGTGATGACTGCCCTGCGGATCGGGTGGCCGAAGTGCCGCTCCGCCCGGCTCTTGAGCTCGGCCAGAATCAAGGCCGATACCTCCTGCGGAGTGAGCAGCTTGCCGTTGATGTCGACCTTGACGGTATCGCGTTCGCCCCGAACGACGTGATAGGCCAGGTGCGGCAACTCGTTCTTCAGGTCTTCAACGCCCAGCCCCATCAATCGCTTGATCGAGTAGACCGTATGCTCGGGATTTTCGACCGCGTGCCGGCGGGCCTGCCAGCCGATGGTCACATGCCCATCGGCCGAGAAGCCCAGCACCGAAGGCAGGCGCCCCTCCTCGTCGGCGTCACGGATGACATGGGGACCGCGCTGGTCGGCATGGGCCACCAGGCTGAACGTCGTGCCCAGATCGATGCCGACGATTATATCCCCGTTCTGCACATCGCCGTTCATGGTGTGGTCCATCA
>Ga0335070_10010606_pt1 | contig 10772 bp, 5 predicted proteins | sample Lox_Sample_13_FD_206722 | JGI IMG/M metagenome (GOLD analysis project Ga0335070, IMG submission 206722) | Soil microbial communities from Loxahatchee National Wildlife Refuge, Florida, United States - Lox_Sample_1.3 | ecosystem: Environmental > Terrestrial > Soil > Wetlands | place: USA: Florida...
ATCTTTGTTGGCTGGAAAGAGACACATAGCAATGCGTCTCTACAACGGGCATCATCATGGATGATGCACTCCAAATTCACATCCACAAATTCCTATCCAAACTCCTGTATTGAATCGCCTCGGATATGTGCTGGGGCAGGATGTTTTCCTGTCCTTCCAAATCGGCTATGGTTCTGGAGACTTTCAAGATGCGGTCGTAGGCTCGGGCGGAAAGGCCGAGTTTGGTTATTGCCATTCTCAAAAGCTCTTTGGACTCGTCATCTATCACGCAGTATTTCCGGATTTCCTTGGATTCCATGTGCGCGTTGCAGAAGATATGCTTTTCATCTTTGAACCTCTGCAGCTGGACTTTGCGGGCTTTGTTTACTCTTCCCCTTATGACCTTGGATTGCTCCCCGGTCGGCTGTCCGGACAGGTCTTTGAATTTGACTGAAGGAACTTCGATGTGGATGTCGATCCGGTCCATCAATGGCCCGGAGATTTTGCTCATATATCTTTGAATCTGCATCGGGGTGCAGGAGCACTCGTGCGAGATATCCCCGTGATAGCCGCAGGGGCAGGGGTTCATTGCGCCAGAGAGCATTACTTTTGCCGGGTAGGTCAGAGACATACTTGCTCTGGAAATGGTAACTTTTCCATCCTCCATCGGCTGTCTCAAGACTTCCAGGACGTCTTTGTGAAATTCAGGCATCTCGTCCAGAAATAAAACCCCGTGATGAGCTAAACTCACCTCGCCCGGACGAGGGATTCTTCCTCCTCCGATTAAACCGGCATCGCTTATGGTATGATGAGGCGAGCGGAAAGGTCTGGTGGCAATCAAAGCAGTATTAGGCGGTAAAACTCCGGCAACTGAATGAATTTTGGTGGTCTCAAGTGCTTCCTCAAGCGTCAGATTCGGCAGAATAGTCGGCAGTCTGCGCGCAAGCATGGTTTTGCCTGAGCCGGGAGGTCCGATCAGGATGATATTATGTCCTCCAGCCGCGGCAACCTCCAAAGCCCTTTTGGTATGCTCCTGACCTTTAACATCCGAGAAATCAATCGGATACTCAAGCGACCTCTCAAAAACCTCCTGGATGTCGATCTTGAAAGGCTCAATCGTATTGCCGTTTTCCAGAAACTCAATTGCCTCTCTCAAACATTCGACTGGATAGACATTCAATTTTTCCGCCATAGCGGCTTCTTTGGCATTCTCCTTGGGTAGAATCATCCCTTTAATTCCGTTTCCCTGGGCAGACAAAGCCATTGGCAGGGCTCCGTGCACAGGTCTCAGCGTCCCCTCCAAAGAAAGCTCACCCAAGATTATGTAATCATCGAAATTCTCCCTCTGAATCTGTCCGGTAGCCTTTATAATTCCGATAGCTATAGGCAAGTCGAAGGCGGAACCTTCCTTCTTTATATCCGCAGGAGCTAAATTGATAGTGACCTTCTTGGCAGGGAAATAATATCCAGAATTTTTTATGGCGGACTGGACCCTTTCTTTGCTTTCCTTCACAGCATTATCCGGAAGACCGACCATGGCAAAGGAGGGAAGCTGGGGGAATAAATCTGTTTCCACCTCGACTACATATGCCTCGATTCCTAAAACCGCACTGGAGAGAACCCGGGAAAGCATGGTTTACTCTTTGAATGGATGAGATTTTGGACGATCTGTTCCTGCCGTTGAATGCATAGAATTTAAAAAGGAATTTATCTTTTATTCAGCTGGATGTCAATATAAAAAACAATGACGGAGGACGAATGACTAATGACGGATAAAAGAAAAAGGAAGAGGGAAGAAGGAAAAAGGAAGACGAAAAAATTGTAGGTCAAGCATGTCACCAGACTGCTTGACAAGTCCTTAGCAATTGTCAACCAATCCTTCGGATATGGTTGACCTACGATTACTAAAATACGGAACCTCACCCTGACCGTTCGGCTGAGCTCACGGCGAAGCCCTCTCCTGCAAAGAGAGGGAAGGATTAACCAGTAGGTCAGATATTCCTGTCTGACCATGATGAACAGATAAGAATGTCTGTTCTACCGTTAAGGAAATGATAAAAACCTAACTTTTTCACTTGGAAATATTACTAAACCGATTATATTTACGGTTCATTAATAAATTCTCCCCTGGATCGGGGAGATATTTGGTCGCATAATAAGATTTGTAGAGAAAAATAACAGGAGGTTAAAGTGGATTACAGAATCAAGAAACATGCGGAAGTGTTGATGAGGTATTCCCTCAACATCAAAAAGGGAGAAAAGCTGTTGATCCAGGGGGATATGTCGTCTCTGCCGCTGCTCAAGGAATGTTACCGCCAGGCATTGGAGTTGAGTGCTTTTCCCCAGGTGAGGATTACCAGTGACGAGCTGAGGGAAGTTATGCTCAAGAACGGAAGCATCGAGCAGATCCAATTCGTGCCGGATAATATGTATAAGCTCATCGAGACCATAGATGCATACCTTTCTTTCTGGAGTGAGACTAATACCAGAATGCTCACCAACGTTCCTCCGGAGAAGCTGAAATTAGAAGCCCAGGGAACCGGACGTTTCAAGAATATCATGTTCGAAAGAGAAGCCAAAGGCGAGCTGAGATGGTGCGGGACCCTGTTCCCGACCAGCTCCAGCGCCCAGGAGGCAAATATGTCTCTTTCCGAATATGAGGATTTCGTTTACGGAGCCGGTTACCTCGATACGGATGACCCGATTGCCAGATGGCGGGAAATTGAGCAGGAGCAGGAAAAACTCTGCAAAATCCTCAACACCAAAAAAGAGCTGAGAATCGTTTCCAGAGATACTGATCTGAGATTGTCGGTTTCGGGCAGAAGGTGGGCTAACTGCTGCGGGCACGTGAACTTTCCGGACGGGGAGGTATTTACCGCACCAGTAGAGGATAAAGTGGATGGGCACATTCAATTTAGTTTTCCCGGAATTTTCGGAGGAAGAGAAATCGAGGGAATTCATTTGAGTTTCGAAAACGGAAAAGTGACCAAAGCGACTGCAGTTAAAGGCGAAGAGCTTCTGCACCAGCTTCTGGAAACAGATGCAGGAGCACGGCACGTCGGCGAAATCGCCGTCGGAACGAATCACAGCATCCAGAGGTTCACCCGGAATATGCTGTTTGACGAAAAAATCGGAGGGACAGTCCACCTAGCCATCGGAAGGTCTTTTGCCGAGACCCTGGGGAAAAACCTGTCAGCCATTCACTGGGATATGCTCTGCGATATGAAAGATGGCGGCGAGATCTATGCAGATGGCGGACTGATTTATAAAGCAGGAAGATTTTTGATATAAATTCCCTATAATAATAATATAATATATAAATATGTACCGGAATTTTGACCCAGGTTGAGGGCAACCTGGGTCTACGACCACCGCATCAGCAATTGGCTACTGTTGTCATGGACTATACCAGTAGCTTGCTTTTGTCAATCTCCACTTTCCACAAATAATTACGTCTGACCCGCTCTAAACTCCTCTCCACTCAGGCTGGCTTGCCAACTTCACTGAGAGAGATGGCGAGTGCATCAGCTATACCATTACCATATGTCGGATCGGCCTTCAAGCAGTTGCCAATGTGACAGATCTTGATTTTCCGTGGCGCGCCACCAATAGCACCTGTGGTGTTAGCAAAGAACAGCTTTTCTGGTTCAGCGGACGACGATACGCCTTGCGCCGAACCGGTAGTTGGTTGAACTTTTTCCCGTCACCCTGTCAGAAGCGCTCGAAGATTTTTATGCTGCGATTAGGCAAGGTCGAAGCGGTCAAGGTTCATTATCTTGTCCCATACTGCTACAAAATCGTGCACGAACTTCTTCTGGGAGTCCTTACAAGCGTAGACTTCCGCCAAGGCCCGGAGTTGGGAATTCGAACCGAAGATGAGATCAACACGAGTGCTGGTCCACTTAAGTTCATCCGTTGAGCGGTCACGGCCCTCGAACACATCTTTGTTTTCCGGGGTTGGCTTCCAGGTCGTGCTCATGTCGAGCAGATTCACGAAGAAATCATTGGTGAGCGCCTCCGGCCGCTTGGTGAAGACGCCGTGCTGGGACTGTCCGAAGTTGGTATTTAGGACTCGCATACCACCCACGAGAACCGTCATCTCAGGTGCGGTCAGCGTCAGAAGTTGCGCCCGATCAACCAGCATTTCCTCGGCCGATACGGCATAACGGACCTTCTGATAGTTGCGGAAACCGTCCGCCTTTGGCTCAAGCACGGCAAAGGAGGCCACATCGGTTTGTTCCTGCGAGGCGTCCATGCGTCCCGGTGTGAACGGAACCGTCACCTTGTAACCAGCATTCTTCGCAGCCTGCTCGATGCCCGCGCAGCCAGCCAGAACGATCAGGTCAGCCAGCGAAACTTTCTTGCCGCCAGTCTGGGATTTGTTGAACGCTTTCTGGATGCGCTCCAGGGTCTTAAGCACCTTTGCCAGTTGGGCGGGTTGATTGACTTCCCAATCCTTCTGCGGTGCCAGGCGAATGCGGGCGCCGTTGGCGCCGCCGCGCTTGTCCGAGCCGCGGAAGGTGGAGGCTGACGCCCAGGCGGTAGAAACCAACTCCGAAACAGACAGGCCTGAAGCTAGGATCTTGCCCTTGAGGGAGGCGATGTCCTGTTTATTGATCAGTTTGTGATTAACAGCAGGGATGGGATCCTGCCAGATCAGATCTTCCTTTGGAACTTCCGGACCTAGATAGCGGGCCTTGGGACCCATGTCGCGGTGCGTCAGTTTGAACCACGCCCGGGCGAAGGCGTCGGCGAACTGGTCCGGGTTCTCCAAGAAACGCCTCGAGATCTTCTCGTAGACCGGGTCGAAGCGCAGCGACAGGTCAGCTGTCGTCATGATCGGTGGATACTTTTTGGACGGATCGTGCGCGTCGGGAATCATGTGTTCCGGCTTAACGTTCTTGGCTTGCCACTGGTGAGCGCCCGCAGGGCTCTTGACCAGCTCCCACTCGTAGCCGAAAAGCATTTTGAGGTAGCCCATGTCCCACTTGGTGGGGTTAGGTTTCCAGGCGCCTTCGATGCCGCTGGAGGTTGTATGCACGCCCTTACCGGTGCCTAGGCGGTTCTTCCAGCCCAAGCCTTGCTCTTCGATGAGTGCGGCTTCAGGCTCAGGGCCAACCAGTTTCGGGTCGCCTGCACCGTGCGCCTTGCCGAAGGTGTGGCCCCCAGCGATGAGCGCGACGGTCTCCTCATCGTTCATGGCCATGCGGCCGAAAGTCTCGCGCACATCCCGGCCTGAAGCAACGGGGTCAGGGTTGCCGCTGGGGCCTTCGGGGTTGACGTAGATCAGGCCCATCTGAACCGCTGCAAGCGGATTCTCGAGGTCCCGTTCACCGGAATAGCGCTTGTCGCCACCCAGCCAGGTCTTCTCGGCGCCCCAATAGACGTCCTGGTCAGGCTCCCAGACGTCCTCGCGACCGCCACCGAACCCGAAGGTCTTGAAACCCATCGTTTCCAGAGCGACATTGCCAGCGAGGATCATTAGGTCGGCCCAAGAGATTTTCAGCCCATATTTCTGCTTTATCGGCCAGAGCAGGCGACGCGCCTTGTCCAAGTTGACATTGTCCGGCCAGCTGTTGAGCGGCGCGAAGCGCTGTTGGCCTCTACCGCCACCGCCGCGGCCATCGCCGGTGCGGTAGGTACCAGCGCTGTGCCAGGCCATGCGAATCATCAGACCGCCGTAGTGGCCCCAGTCGGCAGGCCACCATTCCTGCGAGTTGGTCATCAGCTTCGCGAGATCTTTCTTCACGGCCGCCAGGTCGAGGCTCTTGAATTCTTTAGCGTAGTTGAAATCCTCTCCCATCGGGTTAGACTTGAAGGAATGCTTATGCAGGATATCGAGCCGCAACTGATTCGGCCACCAGTCCCGGTTCGACGTGCCTCTGCCGGCCATGCTATCTTCATTCATAATGTTTACTCCTTTCGGGTTTTAATTAGTTCATTTCCCTTTCTGACTTAACGACGGGGTCATAGTCCGACCGCATTCAGAAGATCTATGATACTCATACTAACCTCCTTGTTTACTAAATGTATGCTTAATCTTTTTCTCACATTTATCGCAAATGCCCTCAAGAACAACTCTTTTGTTCAAAACGGTAAATTGCTTTTGTATATCTTCAGGGATTTTTATTTCATCAAGAGACTTATGCTGAAAGTCTATTATTCTATTACACTTAATACACCTGAAGTGGTGATGTAACTCAGTGTCTGGATCAAAACGTTTTGGGTCACCATATCCCTCAACTATAGAGACAATTCCGATTTCAGAAAAGGTCAGGAGTGTTCTATTAACCGTATCAAAGGAGATATTAGGATAAATTTTTCTTACTTGACTAAATACAGTGCTAGCACTGGGGTGATCTTTTGATCTAATCAACTCCTTATATATAGCAGTGCGTTGCGGAGTCAACCTCAGACCATGCTCCCTACATTTATTCTTGAAAAAAGTTATCAAATGAACTTCATTCGATTGCATATCAAAACTACTACGATATAGGAATAGTTCTTGTTTGTATAAAACACCACTTTTCATCTAGCGTTAACTAACCTTCGCACATCATGTTGGGGTAGGTCAATTGATAAGAAGATTTCTCTTGCACATGTAGACGAAGCGAATTATCTTATTCTTAGTTGTATAGAGATGACCGCGGATAAGATTTCGTCTGTGTTTTTTGATGAAGATCACAAGTAATCTAAGAAAAGTGACTTGCCCGATGGATGTTTGACAGGAATGCCTATAGTTGATAGTTTAACAAGATGGAATTGGAGGTAATATGAAAAAATATTTAGTGTTAGTTTTGATCTGGATGCTGGTAGCAGGTAACTTGGCTATTGCTGAGGAAGCCAGGCTGCTCCGGTTTCCTGATGTAAACAAAGATAAGATAACCTTCGCTTACGCCGGGGATATTTATGTTGCTCCCCGTAACGGAGGTCAAGCACTAAGACTGACTAGCCACGAAGGGCTGGAATTGTTCCCGAAATTCTCACCTGATGGTAAGCAGATTGCATTTACCGGCCAGTATGACGGCGACATGTCGGTATATGTTATACCTGCTGAAGGCGGGGAACCCAAGCGTCTGACCTATCATCCTGGAATTCAAAAAACCAGTGAACGTTTTGGTCCGGAGAATGTCGTTATGGGATGGTATCCAGGTGGTAAAAAAGTACTGTTCCGATCGCGAATGGAGTCCAGTAACTGGTGGGATGGTCGGGTTTATTTGGTTGATGTCAGAGGCGGACTCCCGCAACCGTTGCCAATGAAAGTGGCGGGCTTTACAAGTTTCTCGCCGGATGGCGGCAAGGTGGCTTATTGTCCCATTTACAGGGATTTTCGCACCTGGAAGAGGTATAAGGGAGGGATGGCTCAGGATGTCTGGATTTTCGATTTGAAGAGCTACGATTCCCGCAAGATTACCGATTGGGAGGGGACGGATAACATGCCCATGTGGTATAAGGATAAAATATATTTCAACTCGGATCGCACCAGCACCCTGAACCTTTTCTGCTATGATTTGAAGACCGAGCAGACCAGCCAGGTAACCAATTTCACGGACTACGATGTCCGCTGGCCAAGTCTCGGACCTGACGGCATTGCCTTTGAAAACGGTGGTTACATCTACGTGCTTGACCTGCCATCAGAGGCTCTGCATAAAGTAAGCATTTATTTGACGACAGATCTTAATAGCGTGAGAACCGAATTTGTCGACGTATCTCACAAGGTGGAGGAATTCGACATCTCGCCGGATGGCAAGCGGGCAGTATTCGGTGCCCGGGGAGAGATATTTACTGTTCCCGCAAAAGAGGGGAACACCCGTAATCTCACTAACCAATCAGCTTCGAGAGAAACCCATCCCAGATGGTCCCCTGATGGCAAATGGATCGCTTACCTTTCCGATAGCACAGGAGAAGAGGAACTTTACATAGTATCCCAAGACGGCAAGCAGAGAATAAGGCTCACCACTGATGGCCATTGCCATCGTTATGAGCCGAATTGGTCTCCAGACAGTAAAAAACTGGTGTTCTCAGACAAAGATCTTAACCTTTACTATATCGATGTCAAAGATAAAAAACTGGTCCAGATCGATAAGTCTAACCGAAACGAGATCCGTCAGTATTCATGGTCCCCTGACAGTAAATATCTAACTTACTCGAAAACCGGAGAAAACAGAATCGACGCTATTTTCATATATTCATTTGCGGATAAATCAGTCCATCAGGTAACACCCGGGTTAACCAATGATTACTCCCCGGTTTTCGATCAAGATGGAAAATATCTTTATTTCCTTTCGGAGAGAAATTTTAATCCTATTTTGAGCAACTATGAATTCGAGTTTGTCAATAGCGCAATCACTAATCTCTACCTGATAGTCTTAGCTGCAGGAGATAAATCGCCTTTTGCTCCCAAAAGCGATGAAACGGACACAAGCTCCAGGAAAGGCAGTGACAAAAAAGACAAAGAGGAAAAGAAAAAACCGACCGAGACAAAAATTGATTTTCAGGGGATATATGACAGGCAGGTATCCTTCGGTCTGCCAGCAGGAAATTACGGTGATATTTCAGCTGTATCCGGTACAGTTTTTTATACCTCGAGTCCAATCAGCGGTTTGGAGGGGAAGGTAGGGGAAGGAGTGGTGAGGTTGCACAAATACGATATGAAGGAAAAGAAAGATCACGAATTTACGGAAGACATAGACGGATACAGTATTTCCTTCGACGGGGAGAAGATGCTTTTGAAGCAGAAGGATAACTTTTATATCACAAAAACCTCAGGAGAAAAAGCTGAGCTCAAAGATGATAAGCTGGATCTATCGAAAATGGAGATGCGCCTTGATCGCAAAGCGGAGTATCAGCAGATGTTTGACGAGGTCTGGAGGATGGAGAGGGATTTTTTCTACGACAAAAATATGCACGGAGTGGACTGGAACAAGATTCACGAGAAATATCGTGTCCTTGTTCCCTACGTGTTAAACCGGTTCGATCTAACTTATATTTTGGGAGAAATGATCGGAGACCTCTGCTGCTCACACACCTATGTGGGAGGGGGAGACAAACCGGATATCCCCTCAAGCAAGATCGGTTTGTTAGGGGTAGATTTTCAAGCAGACGAAAAGAACGACAGGATAAAGATTTCGCGAATCCTACGCGGTGAGAACTGGGACGAAGCTTTGAGATCACCTCTTTTAGACCCGGGTATTGATGTGAAACCGGGAGACTATCTTTTAGCTATCGACGGCAAAGAGATAACTGCAGATATGAACCCCTACTCGCTTACGCAAAACACCGTGGGTAAAACGATCAGCTTAACAGTTAACAGTAAGCCGTCCTTAAAGGGAGCTCACGAGGTTACAGTCAAGCCGGTGGAGTCAGAAGAGCTACTAAGGTATTATAACTGGGTGGAGGATAAAAGGCAGTATGTCGACTCGGTATCAGGAGGAAAGATAGGCTACCTGCATATACCGGATATGGAGAGTTTCGGCCTGGTGCGTTTTGCTAAGATGTTCTATCCTCAGATTCGGAAGCCGGGCTTGATTGTTGACGTGCGCTACAATGGGGGTGGTTTCGTTTCTGACCTTATATTGGAAAGGCTGAGACGGACAGTGGTCGCGATGGGTTCATCGCGAACTTTTGCCGAAGGTCCCATGCCAGGTGACGGAATTAATGCTCACCTGGTAACTCTATTGAACGAGTTCTCTTGTTCTGATGGTGATTATTTTCCCTATTTCTTCCGTGAGTACAAACTTGGTCTGCTCATGGGCAAACGCTCCTGGGGCGGAGTCATCGGTATACGAGGTTATCGTCCATTAGTCGACGGAGGTTACTTCACTGTGCCGGAGTTCGGCATATACAATCTAAAGGGGAAATGGGTGATGGAGAACATCGGGGTGCAGCCAGACAGTGAAGTGGAGAATTTACCCAATCGGCTGGCTCTGGGATATGATGATCAGCTTGACAAAGCCGTAGAATATATTATGAAAAAATTGCAGGAGGAACCAAAAGAATTACCTCCAAAGCCCGGCCCCCCAAGCCCTCGTTGATTGGCCAGAGGCTGTCTTGGTTTTTAGGAGGAGCTGGATACTGTTATATCTGAAACAGTGTTACATCATCTCAGTTCTTTATCAAGCAGCTCGTAGGTCGACCATATCCGCCTTTCGGCCCTTCGACAAGCTCGGGGTGCTGAGCAGGGTCGAAGCACAGGCTCAAGGTGGTGAGCGAAGTCGAACCGCAGGATTGGTCGACAACTGGTTTCTTGTAGTCCTTTGTCAAGCAGTCCTAAAGGGCATGCTTGACCTACCTCTACTCAAGGAATAATTGCATCGAATGGGGTTTTTTAATAAAAAAAAATTGTTAATCTTAGTAGCAGCTTTTCTTTTATCTGTAGAGTCCAATATATCCGCATCTGAATCTAAAGTTACTTCCCCAACAAAAGAATATCCTAGACAAATAAAAATCTATAAGTCAAAAAGAAAACTCTATCTATTTAATGGAAATGTAGTCACTGATTCAGCCAAATGTTCTTTTGGATTTGGTGAGTATTTCCATCCTGGTTCAAAAGAAAGGAGTGGAGATAACAAAACACCAGAAGGAAAATATTTTGTGACTGAAAAGCATCCGAGTTCAAAATATTTTTATTTTATAGGAATTAGTTATCCAAACTCAGAAGACGCAATAAGGGGTCTTAAAAAAGTCTTAATTACTCAGAAACAATACTCACAAATAGCAACAGCAGAAAGTAATCATACAATACCGTTACAGAATACCTCTTTAGGTGGAACAATAGGAATACACGGAGAAAA
>Ga0335070_10010607_pt1 | contig 10772 bp, 7 predicted proteins | sample Lox_Sample_13_FD_206722 | JGI IMG/M metagenome (GOLD analysis project Ga0335070, IMG submission 206722) | Soil microbial communities from Loxahatchee National Wildlife Refuge, Florida, United States - Lox_Sample_1.3 | ecosystem: Environmental > Terrestrial > Soil > Wetlands | place: USA: Florida...
CGGCGGTTAGATGCCTTCTCAAGTCAGTGACACCTCGCCGCACCGCCCCTCCGGGAAACGGGAGCGTTCTAGAGAATCCTCAGGTGTTGCGGTGGAACAGAGCTTGCTTCTCCTCCGGTTGGGGGGCGAGGGGAGAAGTGTACGTGGCTGGCGCGCCGGCATACGCCCGCGGGCAGTGCGTTTTGGGCGCCGGATACGACGCGGTGACGGCACAGCCGAGGCTGGTCCTCGGCCAGCATCGTAAGGAGGAAAGATGGCGCTCCCTCAGTGTCCTTCCAGGCTCCCAGATACAGAGCGCGAGCGCAGGCTCGTCGAGCGCGGCGGGCCGGCGGCCGGGGCGAACACCACAGGGCTTCGGTGCCTCATCATCGTGGCACGGGAGGCCACGGACCTCTGGCTCTACCTGACGCGTACCTATGGCCAGATCAAAGGATTTCAGGTCCTGGTCGACCGGCGGGAGCGGGAAAGGCGACAGCAGGTAGAGCCCTACGCCCCGGAGCGGCGGCATCGAGACCGCCGCAGTCCGCCCACCATCGAGAACACTCTCCGCCGCGAACAATGCGGGCTTACGAGAAGCCGTTGCGGTCGGCGGTCCGGGAGGGATCGAGCCTCGCCGGGGCAGCGTGACATTGCACCCCTCCCGGGGGTCGTGGGACAGGTAGCCGGTCGGCCCCACCACTCCTGTAATAGCAGGCCTTGCGAGCGCCGGGACTCTCCGGCGCTCGCGGTATTTTGGCGCCCGCGCCTCAGAAGGCCGGATGCTTGACGGGTTGGAAGGTTCGGCATATCTTTCCGCCGGAGGGGAGGTGGGGCGGCGGGCCTTTGGAAAGGAAAGGGGGAACGTGATGAGCAGCCCGGGGCGGAAGGTGTTACTCCACGTCGTTGCGCGCGGCCTCCTCTCCTTCCTGGTTCTCTCCGTCGCCTTGATTGGGCCGGCATCGGCAGCCAGCCTACCGAGCGGCACGCCCGGCGCCTCCCCGGGCGAGGCTGCCCCGCAGCTCAGCCAGTTGTTTCCCACTCCCCAGTGGCAGCCGCCCGCGACTCCACCAGGCGGCAGGCCGCCGCAGGGCCCTCCCGCAACGCCTTCTCCGCTCGGCACCGGGTTCACCGGGGGCATGGTGCCCGTCCGGGTGCTGATCAACCAGCCCCGCAACTGCCTCGCCGTCGCCCCTCTGAATTGGATCATCTACGGGGCGACGGAGAGAGGGAACGCGCTCGATATGGCCGCGGCCGATGGGAGCATGGCTGCGTCGTACGCGGTCCTCGGCGTCTCCGGGCAGATGGTCGCATGGTATCCCCAGGTCTACGGCACGCCCGAGATCAGTATCCACAACGGTCTTTCGATGGGCGGGCGGGAGCAGGTGGCGTACGGGCAGCCGATGCGCGACGATGCGATGGGCTACACCTGGCTTCCCTTCGAGTTCGCGGGTCCCGGCCCGACAGGTGAGCCCAGCAGGGGGGTCCTCCTCTATCGTGTCTGGTCTCCCTTGCCGGGCGACCCGGCCGGCTACATCGTGGTTGAGCGCCGCGCCCAGACCGCGAGATCGCTCTGGCAGAGTCAGGGCGCGCAGGCGCTCGCCGTGGCGCTGTCCATCCGGTGCACGGTGCAGCTGCAGGCGCATCCAGGCGGCCGGTCCGAAGACGACAGGATGGAGTCGACCTATAACCGGCAGCTCGGCATGGAGTACGCGCACGACCCCGCCACCGGCGAGAACTACTGGGTGAACCCGGGTGCCGACTGGCAGAATGTCGGCCCCGAGGGGCCGGGGTACTACAAGCGGAGCGGTAACGAGTTGCGGAAGCTTGCGCCGGGGCGGAGCGCGAATTGAGCCACTTTTCGCGGGCAGAGGCAGGATCGCGCCTCCGCTGGCCGGGGGCGTGCCGCACCGGAACCGGGCGGCGCACTCTTGTCACTTGACACCCGGCGTCGGCCAGGGATATAAGATTCCTATCTCAGGGGCATACACCGTCCACTCGGCCTATGATCCTCATAACAAGGCCGAGCACGAGGACTGGGCTGCCGCCCTCGGCCGCGGATGGTCGCGAACGGCGCGGCTGTCCTCAACACCACCTCCCACGGCTGTCCACCAGCGGTTTGCCCTGCCCCCGCAAAGCAGTAGTTTGCGACTGCCGCTCCTCCGTCCCGAGGACGAGAATCAGCAGGCCCGGCGGATTCCGTAGCTGCACCGATCCAGACGCCGGAACTGCACCAGGAGCCACCGTACGCGACCGGCGGCCCCATACGTTCTTCAGGCAGCAGTGTCCATACTGGTTCGGGTGCCAGAGTGGCGGAGGGCAACCCCAAATGGCCAGACGGAAAGGGAGTCCAGGTCCCGCGGGTGCAAAGCCATCGAGCCATCGGCCAACGCGGTCGCGGTCCAAACCGGAGGCCGCCCCGCCGTCTGGCCCCCGGGGGGAATCGCCTCCCGCCCCGTTCCCCATCGTGGGCATCGGCGCGTCGGCGGGCGGGCTGGAGGCGGTGACGGAACTCCTGAAGAACCTGCCGCCGACCACGGGCATGGCCTTCGTCGTCGTGCAGCACCTGGCGCCGATGCACGAGAGCGCCCTCACCTCCCTGCTCGCCAAAGCCACCACCATGGCGGTGGCCGAGGCGCGGAACGACGTCAAGCTCGAGCCGAACCACGTCTACGTCATCCCCCCCAACAAGCTCATCGGGATCGCCGAGCGCCGCCTGAAGCTGACGCCGCGGCCGGGCGCCAAGGACATCCGGGCGCCCATCGACCACTTCCTCCGCGCGCTGGCCACCCAGGACGGCCGGCAGGTGGTCGGGGTCATCCTGTCCGGGAGCGGCTCCGACGGGGCCCAGGGCCTCAAGGCGATCAAGGCGGCGGGGGGCATCACCTTCGCCCAGGACCAGGAATCCGCGCGGTACCCCTCCATGCCGGCGAGCGCCGTGGCCGAGGGGTGCGTGGACTTCGTCCTGCCCCCGGACCAGATCGGGAAGGAGCTGGGCCGGCTCGCCGTCCACCCGTACCTGGCCACGCCGGAGCCCGAGGCGACCGAGGAGAAAGCCGCGAGCGAGGGTAAGCTGTTCAACGAGATCCTGGCCATTCTCCGGGTGCGGGTCGGGGTGGATTTCACGCACTACAAGCGGCCCACGCTGCTGCGCCGCATCCAGCGGCGGCTGCTGCTGCAGAAGATCCAGGGTCTTCGCGAGTACGTGCGGTACCTGCGCGAGCACCCGACCGAGCAGCAGGAGCTGTTCAACGACATCCTCATCCACGTCACCGAGTTTTTCCGCGATCCCGCCGCGTTCGTGATGCTCAAGAAGAAAGTCTTCCCGAGAATTCTGAAGGGCAAGGGGCCCGAGGACCCCGTCCGGCTCTGGATACCCGGCTGCTCCACGGGCGAGGAGGTGTACTCGATTGCCATAGCACTGAGCGAGTTCCTGGACCAGAAGCGCGGCAGTGCCCGCCCGGTGCAAATCTTCGCCACCGACATCAACACCTATGCTCTCGACAAGGCGCGCGCCGGCGTCTACCCCGAGACCATCAGCGCCGACGTGTCGGCGGAGCGGCTGCGCCGCTTCTTCACGAAGACCGACGGGGGCTACCGGATCTCGAAGGCGTTGCGCGAGATGTGCATCTTCGCGCGGCAGAACGTGGTCACCGATCCGCCGTTCTCCAACCTCGACCTCATCAGCTGCCGCAACGTGCTGATCTACCTCGGGGCCGTGCTGCAGAAGAGGGTCCTGCCCGTCTTCCACTACGCGCTGAAGCCGCAGGGGTACCTGGTGCTGGGGGCCTCCGAGACGATCGGGGGCTCCGCCGACCTGTTCGCGCTGGCGGACAAGCGCAACAAGCTCTACACCAAGCGCGAGGTGGAAACCCGACCACCCGTGACCTTTGCCCCGGGGGTGGTCGGCCCCCCGGCCGAGGTGGGCCTCGCCCCGGCCAAGACCATCCTCCCCGAGGTGTCGATCACCGATGTGCAGCGGCAGGCCGACCGCCTGGTCCTCACCCACTACAGCCCCAACGGTGTCGTCATCAACAAGACCCTGGACGTCCTTCAGTTCCGCGGCAAGACGGCCGCCTATCTGGAGCATGCCCACGGCGAGGCGAGCCTGAACCTGCTGAAGATGGCCCGCGAAGACCTGCTCATAGACCTGCGGGCCTTGGCCCACCGGGCCATCCGGACCAACGCCCGCGTCCGCAAGGAGGGGATCCGCGTCCGGCACAACGACCAGACCCTGACCTGCGCCATCGACGTGGTCCCGTTCGCCGTCCCCCCGTCGCCCGCGCGATACTATCTCGTCCTGTTCACAGAGGCGAAGCGGCCGCACGGGGCGGAAGCGGCCCGGGCCACCGGGCGCGGCAACAAGGCCCACACCCCGAAGGAGCGGGCCATGGGGCAAGAGGTGGGGCGCCTGCGCGAGGAGCTGGCCGCCACCCGCGAGTCCCTGCAGGCCATCGTCGAGGAGCAGGACGCCACCAACGAGGAGCTGCGCTCCGCCAACGAAGAGATCATGTCCAGCAATGAGGAGCTGCAGTCCACCAACGAAGAGCTGGAGACCGCCAAGGAGGAATTGCAGTCCACGAACGAGGAGCTGACCACCCTCAACGAGGAGGTGGAGACCCGCGCCGCCGAGCTGGATCGCGTCAACAACGATCTCCGCAACCTCCTCTCCAGCGCTCACATTCCCATCGTGCTGATCGGGTCGGACCTCAGGATCCGGCGCTTCACGACGGTCGCTGAGAAGATGTTCAACCTGATCCCCACCGACATTGGGCGGCCGATCACCGACATCCGCCTCCCCATCCCGGTCCCCAACCTCGGCAAGCTCGTCGCGGAGGTGGTGGACACGCTGGCCGCCAAGGATCTCGAGGTGCAATGCGAGGCCGGGCGCTGGTACTCGCTGCGGGTGCGGCCGTACCGTACCGGCGACAACAAGATCGACGGCGCCGTCCTCTCCCTGCTCGACATCCACCTGCTCAAGGCCGGCCTGGAGGAGAGTCGCGGCCTGGCCGAAGCGATCATCGGTGCGGTCCGCCACCCCCTGGTCATGCTGGACAGCCGGCTCTCCGTCACGGCCGTCAATGCGTCCTTCTTCCGGACCTTCGGCCTCACGGAGCAGGAAACCGTTGGGCGCTCCATCTTCGCCCTGGGCAACGGGGCGTGGAACATTCCCCCGCTGCGCACCTTGCTCGAGGACAGGCTCCCGCCGGATGGCTACGTGGAGGACTATCGCCTGGACCACGAGTTCCCGCAGCTGGGCCGCCGCAGCTTCCTGCTGAACGCGCGTCGGCCGTCGGCCGAAGTGATCCTCCTGGCCTTCGAGGACGTCACCGATGGCGAAGGGCGCTGAGCGGGCCGGCCGGTCCGCCGTCCGGAGCCCGTCGGCGAAGCGCTCCGCCAAGCAACGGCGCCCGACCGGGGGCGGCTCGGGCGCCCGGATCCCGCCGGGGTTGACCCCGTCCCGCGTGCAGTCACGGGCCCGGATCCGCCCGTCCCGCGACCGAGTCGCCCTCTCCAGGGAAGAGCTCGAGCTCCAAGCTCAGGCGGCCGGGGAGGCCGCGCAGGCGCTGGAGGTCTCTCGCCAGCGCTACGCCGATCTCTACGACCTGGCACCCATCGGGTACGCCACCCTGGACCCGAACGGGATGATTCGCGAGATCAACCTGGCCGGTGCTGCCTTACTCGGCAAGGCACGCGCGGCCTTGCTGGGTCGGCCGCTGCGCGCCTTGGTGGCTCCGGCCGATCGCCTCAAGCTGTCTCAACACCTCTCTCGCTCCCGACTGGAGTCGGATGCGGTGAGTACGGAGGTTTGGCTGTTGCTTCCGGGCGGCCGGGAGGCGGCCGTGCAGCTCACCAGCAGGCGCGTCATCGGACTGGATGGCAAGGCCCGCCTGCTGACCACACTCATCGACCTCTCGCAGGAACGACAGGCGCAGCAGCGCGCGCAGCAGGAGCGGTCCCTGCTGGAGGCGACCCTCCGTCAAGCCGCCGATGGGGTCATGGTCTGCGATCCCGGAGGCAAGCCGGTCCTGGTCAACGCCGCGGCGCGGCGCTCGATGGGCCTCGATCTGGAGGGGGGCCCGATCGAGCTCTCCGAAGAGGTATGGGGGCGGGCCATCCTCCCGGATGGAAGCCCGCTCCCCCAGAAGCGGTGGCCCATTTCGCTGGCCTTGCGTGGCGAGACGACGGTGGGATGCGAAGTGCACATGGTGCGCGGCGACGGCCACACCTACGACCTGCAGGTCAGTGCCGCGCCGGTGCGGGACGGATGGGGACAGATCATCGCCGCAGTCGCCACCTTCACGGACATCACCGCGCGCAAGTCCGCCGACGTCATCGCGGCAGCACACCGGCGTTGGGACAAGGCCATGCTGGCCATCGGCAGGGAGGCGGTGTCGGGGAACGCCCTCGACGCGATCCTGCAGTCGGCCCTCGACGCCGTGGCGGCAGCCGCAGAGACGCCGGTCGGTATGATCCGCCTTGTCGAGGCCGAGACGCGCGACCTCGTCCTGGCCGCCGAGCGGAACCTGTTGCCGGCCTACCGCGAGGTGGCAGCCCGAATCAAGTGGGGGCAGTACGTGGCCGGCCAGGTCGCGGCGACGGGAAGCCTGCACGTCCTCGAGGATGTTTCCAGTCAGCCCGGCCTGTCACGCTTGAGCAAGCTCACCGACCCTCCGATCTGCTCCCTCATCGGTGTGCCCCTGCGGGCCCAGGGGGAGGTGCTCGGCACCCTGGCCCTCGGCCACCCGCGGCCGCGGCGTTTCGGTGCCGCGGACGCCATGGAACTCCTCCCGTTCGCCGACATGCTGGCCGGCGCCATCCGCGCGGAGCAGCTCCGCGCGGCACTTCGCCGCGAGGCCGGGGCCCGGGCCCTGCTGCTCCGCGAGCTGAATCACCGCGTGCGAAACAACCTCGCGGCCCTGATCGGCCTCCTCCACTTGGCGGCGGATAGTGCGGGCGGCGGGGCCGCCGACACCCTGAACGCCGTGGCGGAGCGAGTTGGTCATCTGGCGAACCTGCACCATATGGTCGACGGCAAGGGGGGTGAGCCCGCCGAGCTCCGCGAACTGGTCGCGACGGCGGCGCAAAGCGTGCTGGTTCCATTGGGGGAAGATCTCAAAGTGCGGTGGTGCGTGGACGGGGCCTCCGTCAAGATCCCGGCGACCCAGGTGATCCCCGTCGCGCTCGTCCTGACCGAGCTGTTCACCAACTGCATGAAGCACGCATTTCGCGGGCGCTCGACGGGGAGCGTGGGGGTAAGCATTCGCCGAATTGGCGCCGACGTCAGCGTCGAGGTGAGCGATGATGGGCCGGGGCCGGGAAGCGGGTCGGGAGGCCTCGGCCTGGACATCAGCAAGGCGCTTGTCAGAGAAACCCTGCACGGGTCGTTCCACCTGGTGCCGGCTCGCGACGGGGGCGCGCTGGTCTGTGTCCGGTTCCCGCTCCGGCCGGACCTGCAAAGACAGGGGGGGGAGGCGTGAAGGTCCTGATTGCCGAGGATGAGCCTCTCGTGGCCCGGGACCTGGCCCGGCTGATCCGGTCCCTCGGCCACCAGGTAATCGCCATGGTGGATACCGGTCGTCGAGCCGTCGAGGAGGCCCGCAACCTGGCCCCCGAACTGCTCCTGCTGGACATCGCGCTCCCCGGCCTGGACGGCATCGGCGTGGCCCGCGAGGTTCTGGCGATTCGGCCCATGCCCATCATCATGGTGACGGCACACGCGGATCCCGATCTCGTGGATCGGGCAGCTACATCTGGCGTGATGAGCTATCTGCTCAAGCCGGTAACCGAGTCCACGCTCCGGGCCGGCATCCAGGTGGCCCGCGCGCGGTTCGACGAGCTGCGGGCCCTCTCTGCGCAGGTGCGGGGGCTCACCGAGGCGCTCGAGGTCCGCAAGGTGGTCGAGCAGGCCAAGGGCATCCTGATGAAGCGCCTGCAGCTCAGCGAGGCCGACGCGTTTCGCAGGCTGCAGCGCCGGGCGGCCGCCGAGCGGCGCTCTCTCCAGGACATCGCCCAGGCCGTGCGAGAGGCGGACCGATTCTTCGTCGAGCTGGAAACCCCAGGGGACTGACGACCAGGGTCAGCCGGTGCTCGGGGCGGGTGGACGGAGTCCGATCGTCCCAGCACAGCGGGGGGGAGGGGAATCACGAGAGAAGATCGCGCTTGACACCGCGGGGCTCGGGGATGATAGTGATCCGGACGTCGGCGGGGGACTCGGTCCTGCTGTTCAAGGAATCCGCTGACGGCTGACAGTTGCTAGAATATTGACGCCCTGGGGCCGCAGGATGCTGCCCCGGGCGAGGCGAGGGACGCCCTGGATTTCCGCCACGACGGCGGGACCAGGGCGTTCGTGTTTTCCGGGGGGGCTCGGGGCGGCCGGCGCAGGGGATGCCCGCGTCCCGTAGCCACGTGGAGAGGGGGGCATTCCAGCATGACGGCGCCCGTCGAGACCGTTCGCCGCTTCATCCTCGGCGATCCTGCCGAGGGGATAGCTGCCGCTTGCCACACGCTGGCACCAGCACCCCGGTTCCAGCAGTGGCGTGCGGCGCTGCGGGAGCAGGCGGGGCTGGCGGTCGGGGTTGCGTGGTGGCTCTCGCGGGACCGGGTCCCGGCTGGATCCGATCCCCTCTCGACAGACGGGGTGCGCGTCCTCCCGATCTGTGCCGAGTGCCGGCAGGTCCGCAACCGGCGCGGCGACTGGACCCTCGTACCCCCCGCATGGCGGCCGCAACCCCACGTTCTCAGTCACGGGCTCTGCCCGGAATGCTTCGCGCTGGCGAGCGAGACATGCTTCCAGCCTCCCCCCGGACCGGGGAGACCGCCTGATTCGTGCGGACCGAGGACGCAAGGCATGTCCGTTGAGAAGACCTCTGGTCCGCCCACGCATGGCGCCCGAGCGGCGCCCCGTCGGGGGTGAGGGAGCAGGGATGGCCACGATCGTGATCGAGGAGCTGCGCCGGCGCGAGGCGATCCGCCGCCTCATCATGGAGGGCCCCGACCGCCTGGCCTTTCACGTCTATCGCCGCATGTGGGCGGACCGGGGCCACTCGGGACAGCTCGGCATGGTCGAGCCGCTCACCTGGCGCGAGATCGCGGATTGGGCCCAGCTGGAAGGGCTGCTGGATGGGGCGCAGGCCCAGCTCCTTCGCGGAGAGTCGGCACCTCCCGCGAGCACGGGGGAGACACGATCCGGGGCACTGCGACGCGAGAGCTCCCCAGGGCGGAGGATCCATGGCCGTGATCCTGATCATTGACGACGAAGGCACCGTGGCGGGGCGGATGGCCCGCACCCTGGAGAGGGGCGGCCACCTTGCGGTGGTTGCCCCCGATGTCCGCTCCGCCATCCGGGGGGCGGCGCTCAAGCCCGAGGCCATCCTGCTGGACCTCGGCCTGTCGAACACGCCCGCGGATGCACTGCTCCGGTCCTTGCGGCAGCGGCCTGAGCTTCTGCACACACCCGTCCTCGCCACCACCGAACGCATGGACGAGGCCGTCAGTCTCCGGCGGGCAAGCCGATCCGGCTTCAGCCTTGTCCTGCACAAGCCCGTGTCCGACGCCTCGCTCTGCCTCGCGATCTGGGCGGCCGTCTCTGGCGCCAACGGCGGGACCTGGCCCGAAGGCCTGGAGGGGATCCCGGAGGATGACCGCCATGCGTTCTTGCGGAGCCTGATCGAGGAGGGTCCGGAGTGGCTGGCCTTGGAGGCCTATCGTAGGATACGTCTGGGGAAGGTGAGCCTCATCGCTTCCCCCAATGGCGCCGAGCCGCTCGGCTGGTCCGAGATTCTGGGGTGGGTCCGCCTGCTGGGCTTGGTCGAGGGAGTCTAACCCGAAGTATTCGCGGGGGGACTCGCGAGTTCTCCGGACCGAGTGGCCCAATGGCTTTGTATTTTCCGGGGGCTCTGCGGGACGGTCGGCCAGGCAGGACGGTCGAGCACGCCATGCCGCAGGGGGGAAATATGATCAACCTAGGGACGGCGCCCTTGCACCTCTTGCTCATCGACGACGATCCCGTATTCCGCTACACGGTTGGGGCCCTGCTCCGGCGGCTCGGTCACCGGGTGGAGGAGGCGGAGAGCGGGGCGGCCGCCCTCGCCCTCCTCGGGAAGATGCCGGTGGACCTGGTGCTCACGGACCTCCGGATGCCGGGCATGACGGGGTGGGAGGTGGCCCGGCTGACCAAGACGCTGCACCCGAGCGTCCCGGTGGTCATTGTGACCGGGTGCGCCGCCAGCCTTGCCGCGGACCAGCCGGAGCGGCAGTACGTCGACGCGATCCTGGAAAAGCCGTGCGGGGCGGTCCAGCTGCAGGCGGTGCTGAGCGCACTCACCGCCGCCCGCATCGCCACCGCGTGAGTCTGCCCGCCCACGGGGAGGGGGGGCGGGCGGGCTCACGCGGCCCTCCGGTTCGTGTCCCCTCAACCCTTCACGCATGAAGGGCGCTGGAGATCGCCGGGCATTTTGCCCTTGACAGTGCCACGGAGTCGGTGCTAGAGAAGACCCTCATTTTCCCGGGCGCGCCCCCGGGCGGGGGGGGTCTTTCCCAAACGATCCCCGTCACGGGCAGAGGCAAGCCCTGCGCGGAGTGGTGCGCCGCGCAGGGCTTTTTCTTTGTCGCGGGCGCGTGCCTTGAACTCCGAGAAGGAGCCACACGCGGGCCGCCGAACCGGGCGGGGCGCTCGCTCCTAGCTCGGGCACGTGGCCGCTGTGTCCAGTGGGAGCGGCCGACCGGCGAGGAGGGACCGGAAGTGTACCTGGTGCACGCCGAACGAACGTCACCGAGACGGGGAAGGAGGTGAA
>Ga0335070_10010609_pt1 | contig 10772 bp, 8 predicted proteins | sample Lox_Sample_13_FD_206722 | JGI IMG/M metagenome (GOLD analysis project Ga0335070, IMG submission 206722) | Soil microbial communities from Loxahatchee National Wildlife Refuge, Florida, United States - Lox_Sample_1.3 | ecosystem: Environmental > Terrestrial > Soil > Wetlands | place: USA: Florida...
GACCCTAATCGTGCGGGTCGTAGAAGTGACGCGACTGAACAATCCTGAGGAGGTCCTCTTCACTAAACCTACGCTAGCGAAAGAGTACGCAACGTGTGATGATCCGATCCCCCCAAGGCCGCTCGACACAAACAGTCCATATTACCCGCTGGAACTACGGCGCAAAGGCGTCCAGGGCACAGTCGAGGTCGAGATCGTGGTCGACACAACCGGCAAACCGAGCGAGATCGCGGTAGTGCGCTCGGTCGACAAGCGGCTTGACGCCCCCGCCGCGGAAGCCGTATCCCGCTGGCGGTTCCGGCCGGCGATGTGTGGGAGCACTCCTATCGAGAGAGAAATCAGCATTCAGGTTCAGTTTCGGCTGCCTTGAACCTATTGTCGTATTTACAAACCCCAGGTTCCTGCATATAGTAACGGCGCGCTCGAACTCTCCCCCGACAGGCCATTTTTCCCGCCTTGGGCCCATCTTCACGGGTTCGCTTGGGGCGGTGGGGACTGGAAAGGCTCAGAAGGACGTGGAATCACCGGCCGCAGCGGAAAAAGCGAAAGCAGCTCGTAAGGGCTATATTTCCGCCTTTGGCGAGGCGGTGGCGCGCCTGACCTCGGCGCCTTCGGGCGAGGAAGTGCTGAGCAGCATTCCCACCATCCTGGTGGCCGAGTTCGGCGCCGCCCGCGGCGAACTGTGGCTGTGGGACGAGTCCTCCGGCTCCGCCTACCTGACCCACGCCGCCGGCCTGAACGCGAGCCACCGCAAGGACTACCGCAATCCCGGACAAGGCATCATCGGGGGGACACTCCAGTCCCGGCAGATGAGCGAGAACGCCGAACTGACTGCCGCCGGCTCCGACATGGCCGAGTTCGCCGCGCTGACCAAGCTGGCTTACCTTTCCGCCTACCCGCTGCTGGCGAAGGGGCGGATGTTCGGGATCCTGGTGGCATACACCCAGAATTCGGCCAACGACACCCAGCTGGAGTGGTGGCAGCTCTATGCCGAGATCAGCAGCGTGGCCGCGCAGGACGCGCTGGCGTCGCAGGAGAGCCAGAAGACCATCACCCAGCTCTCCCTGCTGTTCGAAGCCACCCGGCTTCTGAATTCGACCCTCGACCTGGCCGAGCTGCTCGACCTCATCCTCAGGATCGCGCGCACCGAGGTGAAAGCCGACCGCGGCACCGTCTTCCTGGTGGACACCAAACACAAGCAGCTCTGGTCCATCGTGGCCAGCGGGCTCGACCACCAGGAGATCCGCGTCCCCATCGGCAAGGCCGTCGCCGGCAAGGTGGCCGAGAGCGGAGTGCCGATCAACGTCGAAGACGCCTACAGCCTGGACTTTTTCGACCGCAGCTTCGACCAGAAGTTCGGATACAAGACCAGGTCGCTGCTGTGCCTTCCCATCCGCCACCACACCGGCGACATCGTCGGCGTCATCCAGCTCTTAAATAAGGTCAACGCCTCGCGGTTCTCGAATGACGACCAGGAGTTCCTCTCCAAGCTCTCCGGGCACATGGCGATGGCGCTGGAGAATGCGCGTCTCCACCGCGAAGTGGTGGAGAAGCAGCGGCTGGAGAAGGAACTGGCCCTGGCCCGGGGCATCCAGCGCTCCTTGCTGCCGGACGCTCCCCCGATCGTGCCCGGCTACGACATCGCGGTCATCAACGAGCCCTGCTACGAGGTCGGCGGCGACTATTACGACTTCTTGCACCTCGGGCCTCAGTCCTTGCTGCTGGTGGTGGCCGACGTGGAGGGCAAGGGGGTCTCTTCGGCGCTGGTGATGTCGAACCTGCAGGCCACCCTGCGCGCGCTGGTCATGCACCTGCATTCCCTCGAGGTGCTCACGCTCTCACTGAACGAGATGATCTGCAACGACACCAAGTCCCAGAAATTCCTCTCCATGTTCCTGGGGCTGGTGGACACGCGGCGCAACGGCCTGCACTACATCAACGCCGGCCACGTCCCGCCCATCCTGATCGACGGCGAGACCGGCAAGTTCCAGACGCTGGAGGAGGGCGGCACGGTCATCGGCCTCTTCCTGGCCACCGAGTACCAGCGGGGCTCGGCCAAGCTCAAGGCGGGCGACCTGCTGGTGTGCTGCACCGACGGCATCCTGGAGGCCAACAACGAGGCCGACGACGAGTTTGGCACCGAGCGCCTGGCCGCCTCCGTCTATCAGCACCGCCACAAGCCCGCCCAGGAGCTGGTGGACTCGGTGCTGGCCGACGTCAACGTCTTCTCCAGCAATGGCACCCACGTCGATGACAAGGTGCTGATGGTGCTGAAGGTGACGGGCTCGGGTGCGATCGCCGGCGCCAGTGCCGGCGCCAGGAAGCACGAGAGCCACCGGCGCGCGTAGAAAAAAGTACTCAGTACTCGGTACTCCGTACTCAGTTGCTTCCAAGAGCCAGCGTGTCGGGCGATCTGCGATCTGAAATCTGCGATCTGAGATCTTCAATCGATTTTTCTGTCAGTCCGCCCGCCGTTCACGGACGAATGCCGATCGCTCCCACCTGCCGGCCGGTGATCCCCTTTTCTCTGCGGTGGGAGAACAACAGGTCGTTGTGGCAGGAGGTGCACTTGCCGGTGGCGAAGATCTGCTTGTGGGGCACGCCGGCGTCGAGCAATTGCCGCTGCGCGGCCATCGCCATGTCGAGATGCAGCTTGCGGCCGAGCGGGTGATGCCCGGGGGCGCGCGCCGTCAGGAACAGCAGGGGGTAACGCTCCCTGACTTCGTGGTGGGCCATCACCTCGTGGAAGAGCTGGGCGGCGTAGGCGAACTGGGAATCGAAGGCCTCGCGCACCTCGTCCCCCACGGCGTAGCAGCAGGCGGCGATGCCGGGCCCGATGGCGGCGTGCAGCGTGCCCGGCTGGCTTCCGTACTCGCGTCGCAACACACCCACGGTCTTCTCCACGATGCGTTTCACCATCCCCCGCCAGCCGGCATGGATGGCGGCTACCGCTTTCTTCTTCGCATCCACCAGCAGGATGGGGACGCAATCGGCGGTCTTGACCGCCAGCACCAGGCCGCGCGCATGCGTGACCAGCGCGTCCCCGGTCAGCGGGACCGCCGGAGGTCCTTCCACCCGGAGCACGATGTCGGAGTGGACCTGGCGGGCCGTGACCATGGGCCAGCCCCTGGCCCCGATCGCGCCCAGGAAGGCGGCGCGATTGCGTTCCACCGCCTCGCGCGTATCGTCATGCGTGAATCCGAGGTTCAGCGACCGCCCTCCATAGACCTGGGAGAATCCCGCCAGGCGGGTGCTGAAGCCGTGCGCCAGCCAGGGCAGCCGCTCGAGGCCGGGGATGGTGAGGACGACGGGACCGGTCTTGCTCTTGAGCTCAGGCACTTGCGCCATTGTAAAGCCGCGTCCCCTTGCGTTGCTTTCGCCCTAGGCGTGGAGGATAATCGGAAGCACACGGAGTAGTGTGCCCGCAGTATTGTCAGCGGAAGCGCCGTGAATCTTCCCAATTACATCACGCTGACCCGCATCTTCAGCGTCCCGCTGCTGATCTGGATCCTGTCCAGCCAGCGGTTCGCCAGCACCGACGGCTCGCGCGAGCTGCTGGCCTCCGCCCTGTTCATCGCCGCCTCGATCACCGACGGCCTCGACGGTTACCTGGCGCGGCGCCGCGGCCAGATCACCACCCTGGGCATGCTGCTCGACCCCCTGGCCGACAAGCTCATGATCACCGCGGCCTTCATCACCCTGGTGCAGTTCAATCCCTCGATCGTCAAGGCCTGGGTGGCGGTGGTGATCATCGGACGGGAGTTCCTGGTCAGCGGCCTGCGCTCCATCGCGGCCTCGGAAGGCTTCACCATCGAGGCCAGCGATTTCGGCAAGGTGAAGATGGTGGCGCAGATCGTGGCCGTGGTGGCGGCCATCGTCGAGCATCAATGGCAGTCCTGGACTGTAGGCCCCTATATCTTTTCCATCAAGCTGGTCGCGCACATGGCCATCTGGTTCATGGTGGCCCTGTCGCTGGGCTCCGCAGTGGATTATTTTGTGGGGTTCTGGAGCAAGATCGACCGCACGGTGATGGTGCGCCAGAGACGCCGCCGCTTCATTCTCCGCCGGAGGAAGCGCGATGTTGCCGCAACCTGATGCCGATCCGCCCGCCGAGAGCGGCGCCGAGTATTCAGTCGACGAGCGCCGTTTCCTGCTGAAGCTCGCCCACGACGCCATCAGCGCCGCCCTGCAAGGGCAGGAGGTGGACACGAGTCCGCCCTGCGAGCACCTGGCCGAAAAGCGCGGCGCCTTCACCACCCTGCACCGGCAGGGGCAGCTGCGCGGATGCGTGGGCTACGTCTTCCCGGTGCGCTCACTGGCGCGCACCGTGGCCGAGACCGCCGTCGCCGCCGCCCTGCACGACACCCGCTTCCTGCCGCTCTCGCCGGAAGAAGCAGGGGAGATCGATGTCGAGATCAGCGTGCTGTCGCAGCTGCAGCCGATCGCGCCCGAGGACGTGGAAGTGGGCCGCCACGGGCTGGTCGTCACCCTGGGGGCGCGGCGCGGCCTGCTCCTGCCCCAGGTCCCGGTGGAGTACGGCTGGGACCGCGAGACCTTCCTGAGCGAGACCTGCCACAAGGCCGGCCTTCCCGGCGACGCCTGGCAGCACGGGGCCACGGTCGAAGCGTTCACCGCCGAAGTCTTTTCCGAGGCCCCCGGCCGGCGCTGCGCCACCACGCCTGAGCCCGCAAACTTGTGATTGACAGGCGCGGTTCCCGCCCCTAAAGTAAGTGATTACTTACTCCTATGGCGACCGCACGAGTGCGCTTCACCGCCCAGGACCGCCGCCACCAGATCCTCGAGGTGGCCAGCCAGTTGTTCGCCCGCCAGGGCTTCAACGGCACCACCACCCGTCACATCGCCCAGGCTTCGCGGGTGAACGAAGCCCTCATCTTCCGCCACTTCCCCAGCAAGGAGGACCTGTACTGGGCGGTGATCGAGGAAAAGTGCAAGGTGGCGACTTGGCAGGAGGACTTGCAAGCGCGTCTGGCCTCGGGCAAGAGCGACCGTGAGATCTTCCAGGGGATCGCTGCCGACATCCTGGACCGCCGCCGCAAGGACTCCAGCCTCAGCCGCCTGCTGCTGTTCAGCGCCCTGGAGAGTCACACCCTCTCCGAGCGCTTCTTCCGCACCCAGGTAGCGCGCTACTTCGAGCTTCTCGCCGGGTATATCGCGGGACGTATCCGCGAGGGGGGCTTCCGCGAAGTGGATCCCATGCTCGCCGCCCGCGGGTTCCTGGGCATGATCAACAACTACTTCCAGGTGCAGGAGCTCTTTGGCGGCAAACGACATCAGCAGTACGACGACGCTGAGGCCACGGCGGTCTTGACCGACCTCTGGCTCAACGGCATGGTGGTGAGCGGGTCGTCCGGAAATAACGGCGGGATTCATAGGAAGAGAGTGGGCAAGTGAACGGAAATCATATGAAGATCTTGATCAGCACCGCAGTCATGGCGCTGGCCCTCGGGCTCAGCGGCTGCTCGGGCCAGAAAGTGCAGTCGGCGGGTCCGCCGCCGGTGGCGGTCACCATCGCCACGGCCGAGCAGAAGACGGTGCCCGTGCAGGTGCGGGCCATCGGCAATGTCGAGGCCTACACCACCGTCGGGGTGAAGCCGCAGATCACCGGCCAGATCATGGAAGTGCACTTCAGCGAAGGGCAGGACGTCAAGCAAGGCCAGCTCTTGTTCACCTTCGATCCGCGCAGCTTCGAGGCCGACCTGCAGCGCGCCCTCGGCACCCTGGCCAAGGACACGGCCACGGCCAGGAATGATGAACTCCAGGCCCAGCGCTACGAGAAGCTGCACCAGGCCGGTGTCGTCTCCAAGGAGCAGAACGACGACACGCGCACCAAGGCAGAAGCGTCGCAAGCCGCCGTCCAAGCCGACAAGGCCGCGGTCGAGTACGCCCGCGTGCAGCTTTCCTACACCAAGATCTACTCGCCGGTGAACGGGCGCACCGGCAACCTGATGGTGCACCGCGGGAATATCGTGAAGGCGAACCCCGATGATCCCATCGTCACCATCAACCAGGTCGAGCCCATCTACGTCACCTTCTCAGTGCCGCAGCAGGAGCTGCCGCAGATCAAGCAGCGGCGAGAATCGGGAAAGCTCAAGGTCGAGGCCGTCTTCCCCGACAACCCGCAGCGGGCGCAAGGGACCCTGACTTTCATCGATAACGCCGTGGACCTGACCACCGGCACCATCAAGCTGAAGGGGACGTTCGAGAACCATGACCGGCGGCTGTGGCCGGGAGAATTCGTGAATGTGGTGCTCACCCTGGCCGAGCAGCCGGATACGGTCATCGTACCTTCGGCGGCGGTGCAGACCGGCCAGCAGGGGCAGTACGTGTTCGTGGTCAAGCCCGATCAGACGGTGGACATGCGTCCCATCGAGCCGGGCTGGACCATCGACAACATGACCGTCATCAAGAAGGGCGTGCAGGCGGGCGAACGGGTGGTCACCGACGGCCAGGTGCGGCTGGTGCCGGGCGCCAAGGTCGAGATCAAGCAGCAGCAAGGTGCGGCTGAGCCGCAGCAGGAAAACCGCTCATGAGCGTGGCAGAACTCTTCATCCGGCGTCCGGTCATGACCACCCTGGTCATGGCGGCCATCCTGCTGTTCGGCGTCATGGGCTACCGGTTGCTGCCGGTGAGCGACCTGCCGAACGTGGACTTCCCCACCATCCTGGTGTCGGCTTCCCTGCCCGGGGCCACGCCGGAAACCATGGCGGCGGGCGTCGCGCTCCCCTTGGAGAAGCAGTTCTCCACCATCGCCGGGCTGGATTCGATGACCTCCAGCAGCTTCCAGGGCAGCACCCAGATCACGTTGCAGTTCTCGCTGGACCGCAACATCGACGCCGCCGCCCAGGACGTGCAGTCGATGATCTCCAAGGCCGCCAAGGACCTGCCCCAGGACATGCCGGCGCCGCCTTCCTACCAGAAGGTGAACCCGGCCGATCAGCCCGTCCTTTACCTGGCGCTCTATTCGCCCACGCTGCCGCTCTCGCAGGTGGATGAATACGCCGAGACCATGATGGCGCAGCGCATCTCCATGGTGTCGGGCGTGGCCCAGGTGCAGGTGTACGGCTCGCAGAAGTACGCGGTGCGGGTGCAGCTCGATCCCCGCGCCATGGCCATCCGCCAGATCGGCATCGACGAGGTCAACCAGGCTGTCCAGCGCGCCAACGTCAATCTCCCGACCGGGATCCTGTACGGGCACAAGCAGGCGTTCACCGTCCAGGCCAACGGGCAGCTCACCGACGCCGCCGGCTACAAGCCCCTGATCGTCACCTACCGGAACGGCTCGCCGGTGCGCCTGCAGGACATCGGCGACGTCGCCGACTCGGTGGAGAACGACAAGATCCGGGGCATGTTCTACCTCAACAAGAAGGGCGAGCGCTCGGTGGTGCTGGCCATCCAGCGCCAGCCCGGCACCAACACGGTGGAGGTGGTGGACAACATCAAGACGCTGCTGCCCAAGTTCCGCCAGCAGATGCCGGCCTCGGTCTTCCTCGAGGTGCTCTACGACCGCTCGGTCTCGATCCGCGATTCGGTGCACGACGTGAAGTTCACCCTGATGCTGACCATCGCCCTGGTCATCATGGTGATCTTCCTGTTCCTGCGCAACGTCTCCGCGACCGTCATCCCCAGCCTGGCGCTGCCCATGTCCATCGTGGGCACGTTCGCGGCGATGTACCTGTTCGGCTACTCGCTGGACAACATGTCGCTGATGGCATTGACGCTCTCGGTCGGCTTCGTGGTGGACGACGCCATCGTCATGCTGGAAAACATCGTGCGCCACATGGAGCACGGCGAGCACCCCTACGAGGCGTCGGTGCGGGGGTCGCGCGAGATCGGCTTCACCATCATCTCCATGACCCTGTCGCTGGCCGCGGTCTTCATCCCGGTGCTGTTCATGGGCGGTATCCTGGGACGGCTGCTGCACGAGTTCGCGGTCACCATCGGGGTGGCCATCCTGGTCTCCGGCTTCGTCTCGCTGACCCTGACCCCGATGCTATGCAGCCGCTGGCTGCGGCCTTCGAAGGAGGCGCACCACGGCTTCCTGTACCGCTGGTTCGAGAACGGGTTCGGCGCCCTGCTCGGCGTTTACGTGCGCACCCTGGCCCCGGTGCTGCGCTGGCGCAAGACCGTGATCTTTGTCTCCACCGTCATCCTGGTGATCACCGCCTATCTGTTCGTGGCCATCCCCAAGGGCTTCCTGCCCAGCGAGGACACCGGGCAGATCTTCATCATCACGGAAGCGGCGCAGGGCATCTCGTTCGACTCCATGGTCGAGCACCAGAAGCAGGTAGCGAACATCATTCTGCAGCAGCCGTACGCCGACCAGTTCATGTCGTTCGTAGGCGGGGGCGGCGGCAACACCGGGCGCATGTTCGTCCGCCTGACGCCGCGCAACACCCGCCCGCACGTGGACCAGGTGATCCAGGACTTGCGGCGCAAGGTGGCGTCGGTGCCGGGCATCATGGTGTTCCCCCAGAACCTGCCGCCCATCCGCATCGGCGGGCAGCTCACCAAGAGCCAATACCAGCTCACCCTGCAGAGCACCGACACCCAGGAGCTGTATGCGGCGGTCCCGAAACTGGAGGCCAAGATGCGGGAGCTGCCCGGACTCCAGGACGTGACCAGCGATATGCTGGTGAAGAACCCGCAGGTCAACGTCAACATCGACCGGGACCAGGCGGCGGCCCTGGGCGTGACCGCGCAACAGGTCGAGGACGCGCTCTACACTGCTTACAGCCAGCGCCAGATCTCGACCATCTACGCGCCCAACAATGAGTACCGCGTCATCATGGAGGTGAAGCCGGAGTTCCAGCGCGATCCGGCGGCGCTCTCCCTGCTCTACATCCGCTCCGATAAAGGCGCGCTGGTGCCTCTGAATGCGGTCGCCACCCTCACCCCCACCCTGGGGCCGCTTTCGGTGAACCACCTGGGGCAGTTGCCGTCAGTGACCGTGTCGTTCAACACCAAGCCGGGCGTGGCCCTGGGCGACGCCGTCAGCGCGGTGCAGAAGGTGGCGCGCGATACCCTGCCCTCGACCATCACCACCAGCTTCCAGGGGACGGCGCAGGCCTTCGAATCGTCCATCCGGGGCCTGGGCGTGCTGCTCATCCTCGCCATCCTGGTCATCTACATCGTGCTGGGGATCCTGTACGAGAGCTTCATCCACCCGCTGACCATCCTGTCGGGTCTGCCCTCGGCGGGCTTCGGCGCGCTGGTGACCCTGATGCTCTTCCATATCGACCTGAACATCTACGCTTTCGTGGGCGTGATCATGCTGGTGGGCATCGTCAAGAAGAACGCCATCATGATGATCGATTTCGCGCTGGTGGCGCAGCGCCAGCACGGGAAGAATGCCGCTGACGCCATCTACGAAGGAGCGCTGGTGCGCTTCCGACCCATCATGATGACCACCATGGCGGCGCTGATGGGCACGCTGCCTATCGCCCTGGGCTTCGGCGCCGGCGCCGAGTCGCGGCGTCCGCTGGGCCTGGCCGTGGTCGGCGGCCTGATGTTCTCCCAGATCATCACCCTCTACATCACCCCGGTGATCTACACCTACATGGACTCGTTCCAGAACTGGGTACAGAGGAAGACCGGCAAAGCCGCCAACGGCGAGGCCATCCCCGAAGAGCTGCCGGTCACCAACGGGAACGGGGAACTGGTGGAGCGGTAGAGCAGTCGGCAGTCGGCAGTCGGCAGTCGGCAGTCGCTAGCCGAGCGTGATTCTCTGGAAACTTCCAGATTCAGGAAGTAAGCTTTCGCCGATGCAAACGCTTGGCTTGTCCGACTCGACACCGCGAACCGAAAGCCGCCTAAAGAGCTTACTGTGGCCTTCGATCCAGACAGATGCGGATGTCGACTACCTCGGAGTCCAAGGCTATTGGGTATGCCTGCTCGTGGCGACCGGGTCGTTCGTGTTCATGGCCCTTAGCGGCCAGCTCATCTCTGGCTTTCTCTTCTTCCTGCTCTTCTACATTGGCGGAGTGGGCATCCGCACAGGCAGCCGGTACGCTGCGACATTGGTGTTGGCGTACTACGTTGTCGACTTGGTCGCCATTGTCCTTCTTCGTTCTTTCATGCTTCTCTCGCCGGGCATCGTGGCAAGGATCTGCGTCACGGCATTGCTGTTGTCGAACCTCAGAGCGACATGGCTTGCGGCAGGATGGAAATCCAAGGGTGAAGGTCTGCCAGGGGAGCGTCCCCAATCGGCTTCTTGGAGTGACAAGTTCGCAGATCAGTTCCCGTTGTGGCTCTGGCCCAAGGTGCGAGTCCTGTACTACGTCTATTCGGCTGGCCTCATATTGTTGACCTTGATTGGACTTGCCGTAGTCGCTCGCCGGGGCTTCTGACGAACTCAGGGCAGGCTCTTCGCGGCTGAAGCCGCTCCGCACGACAAACAACCGAACGGTAGAGACGCCTGCTAGGGCGTCTCGGGGCGTTTGGCAACCTAGTCGGGCAGCGACGCCCCCAAACAAAGGCGGTCGCCTTGCCGTATCCTGTGGGGCTGCCTTCCCAAGGAGGACCCATGCGCAAGCGCCTCTCCCACTTTTTTGCCGTGATCGGATTCGTGGTCGTGGTGTACGCCGCCATCGTGTTCGCGGTGGTGCTGTTCTCCAAAGGCCGCGTGCCCAAGAAGACGGTGCTGGAACTGGACCTGGAGCGGCCCATGATCGAAGCCGTCCCCGACGACCCCATCGCCGAGGCCATGAACCGTGACACCGCCAAGGTGCGCGACGTGGTGGAAGCGCTGGAAC
>Ga0335070_10010610_pt1 | contig 10771 bp, 9 predicted proteins | sample Lox_Sample_13_FD_206722 | JGI IMG/M metagenome (GOLD analysis project Ga0335070, IMG submission 206722) | Soil microbial communities from Loxahatchee National Wildlife Refuge, Florida, United States - Lox_Sample_1.3 | ecosystem: Environmental > Terrestrial > Soil > Wetlands | place: USA: Florida...
CCGCAAAAATGCTGCCGGCTGCATCGCTTTTCCACCCTTGCAAAAAGCGCAAGGTAGGGCGCCCTCCTAGTGATAGCGCAAGCGAAAATCAAAGGTGGGCGCCCGCCTGGAGGAATTCTAGGGCTCGGTGGCGAGGCACTTCTAATATGATGAATGCAAAGACTGACTGCCTCATGCAAGGTTCAGGAATGACTGTGGAACGAACGATTGGGTCTTCGAGTTGGTTATGGTGGGTTATCCCGATTGTGTACGGGGCAGCTGTAGAATTGTCTTTTTTTATTGCAATTTTCGGTCCGATGCCGCCGCCTCATCAAAAACTCTTACTCGCTTTTCTAGTCCCCGCATGTGTTGTCGCGCCTATCGGAGGGTGGTGGGCATTGTATCAGTGCGTGAGACATGAGCAGCGCCCGCTGAAGTATATCGCGATCATCGTTTTGGTGCCGTTCGGCTTCGCGTGGTACTACTTTGAGAGGTACCGGCTGCGGGAACAGGGTGCATCGCGAGAGTAAGGGACCTCCCCAAAGCATGATTTCTCGGGTATGCAATTTCTGGTCTCATGTGAGGAACGGGTGACGCAGTGTGCCAGATTCTTCGTTTTCGATCGTAGTAAACAATCATTTCTTGAGACCTTTTTCCTGTGTCTTCTGACGGCGTGCGGAGGTGGGAGCTGCTCGAATTTCGACCGCAGGGATGCGGTTTGGTTGCATGGTTGCTGTGAGAGTCAGCCGTTACTTACATGCGGAACTGTCGGAAGCTCCTATTGGTCCGAGGTTCGACCCTTGCCAATTCGGATGTTAATGCCAACCCAGGGTCCGTACACGTTGATGCCGTAGTTCAGGAACTTCGGCTCCGACAGATAAAGATTCGAGATATGCATGTAGTGCATGCCGGCCTCGACCGAGTAGCGGGGATTGAAGTTGTAGCGCAGACCACTGCCGAGATTGAGCGTAAAAGTGAAGTTCTGTCCCTGCGCGTATTTCACACCATAAGGCCCCTTCGCATCGATGTTGCCCAGGCCGAGCTGAGCGTCGAGGTAAGGGACGGCCTTCCACCTGTGGGGAACAAAGTTGCGCCGGATTCCGATGAGGGCCGAGAAGTAGCGGGATTCCGCTCCTCTCGGAATGATCGTGACGGATGCTGTGAGAGTTGCATCCCAGTTGCCGCGCAGAATAAGAGGGCCCGCGACATCATTCAATTGCCAGCGGACAGAGCCAAAGACGGGCACCAGCGTGTAGTAGAGTCCCGGGAAGTTATAGCCGTCTCCCAAAAGAAAGTCGAAAGGGAAGGGAACGTTGATTGGGAGCCAACCCCCCTCCAGCGAAAATTCGAGTTTGTCCTTGTAATAGACTTGCTGATTCGAGTCCCGAGGTTTCGAGGGCTGCAAGTCCGGAGTGAGGGAACTCGGATCAACTTGCCCTGCACTGCCCGGGTCTGGGGCGGATTGAGCCTGAACAGGCACAGCATTCGCCAGCGCGGCAAGCAGAACGTAGAGGCTAAACTCAAGAAGGCGCTTGAACATCACGAAGAGAATGCCGTCTTCAAGCCAGAGTCCGAATGTCATACCACAGCATTGCGAGCTCGGCATTCGCAGCGCTGCTTGCCTTCCAAAAAGGCGAGTCGTGTCGCGGTGGAGAGTTGTTGGAGCTGTCGCTGCGATTGTGCTCATGGTAAGCTGCGGCACGCCAGTTACGCTCCTTGTGGTTAGCGCGCCTTCCAATGCAACAGGAGGCGTGCCTTTCGCCGTTACGGTGACTGCGCAGGCCGACGGCAACCTTGACAAGATATTCAACATGGACGTGCACTTCAGCAGCTCCGATAATGCCGCCAGTCTACCCATCGATTACACATTCACTGCGGCGGATGCGGGCTCCCACACGTTCACAAACGGCATCACGTTGATGACCGCGGGGAAGCAGACTATTACAGCGACCGCTACCTTTGCCCACTCAATTACCGGGACCGCTACTGTTACAGTCCAAAACCCACCTGATAATCGAAGGTAGAGATCGGGCTGGAGGCTTCCATAACGGGAGCAGAATCACTTCGCGTATAGCAGAAATCTGCAAGGCGCCAGCTTTCCTCGTGCTTAGAACTGAACCGCCAGTCCTGCTGTCGGCGTGATTGGCAATCCCTGCCGCGTCTGCACAGGAGACTGCCCCGTCGCCGGATCGATCACCGTAGAGAACACGTAGCGCGCGTTGTAATGGTTGGTAATGTTCAGCACTTCTGCATAGAGGGTGAGCTTCCAGCACCGGAAGGCCCAGTCCTTGTCGGTGCGCAGATCGAGGCGCTGATAGGGGAAACGCAGGGCCTGTGTCCCAACCTGCTGGAAGGTCGTTCCCACCTGCACGAAGTTCCCATTCGCCACGGGGAATCCTGAGCCGTACAAGAATCGTGCGCTCAAATTGAGGCTGGGTCGCAGCCGGTACATGCCAAATGCGCTGAGGGAGTGGCGCTGGTCCTCGAGGCTGGGAGAGTACTGTGTGTTCACGTAACCCAGTGGCCCGACGTAGAAAGGAATTGACAACGCATAGGTTTGTGTCTGTGCGCTGGCCAACGTGTACCCCAGCCATCCCGACAGCCGGTTCGCGCTGCGCCGCTGCAGCACCAGTTGCACGCCGCGCGAATAGTCGCGCCGGTAGACGGAATTTGGCAGAGGCTGCATTTCATGCAGGCAATCACCCGGACTCGGGTTAGACCCGAACTCTCCGGGCACGTACGCCAGCGAAAAAGAGTCCTGCCTGTCAAATGCCTGCAGGCGGAGCCGGGTATTCTCGCCGAAGCGCTGCTCTACAGCCGCCGTGTAGTGATCGGATTTCTCGGGCATAGGGCCGAACAGATAACACTGGTCCGACCATTGCTCGAGTGCAGGGAACTGCTGATAGCGTCCTGCTCCCAGTTGCACTTCGGTGTCGGCCGCCACGTGCAAGGCCATCGAAATCTGAGGTGAAAACGGATGAAAGCTTAGATGTTGCAGCTGGTCCCAGCGTACGCCACCAAGAACATGCAATCTTCCCTTCAGCAGAGTTGAGGCCTGTTGCGCGTATCCACTGTCGCGCCATGCGCTGCCCCCAACCCGGTAGGCCGACAGCAGGCCAGTGGTCGAGTCGAAGTTCGCGCTCGCAGAAGTCTCGGCGATCCGTCGTGTCGACCACCCAGCTTCCAGCACTTGGTTTTGCGCCCAACTCCACGTCACTGCAGCGCTGCCTACTTTTTCCCGATAGTCGTAAGCGTTGGCGATTACACCCTCGGGATCGCGCAGGTTGGTGGGTTCTCGCAAATAGGCACCTCGGGCCTCCACGAGGAAATGGGGCGAGACGGTCCACCGCCATCCCGCCCGCGTCAGTCCGAAGTCGCTGGTGCCGTCGCGGAGGCTATTGATGTCGGTCACGGTGGGGTCGTGCACGCTCGTGCGGCCCGCGGTCGTGTAAAAACTCAGATTTTGTCGAGGCGTGAGATCGTAATTCAGTTTGAGGTCGCCGTCGTAGAACCGTACGTCTCCCGAGTCCTGCGCCCCCCGTTCGTTGAGATAATTGATGTAACTGTCGCGTGCTGAGACCAGCCATGATCCCCTCCGCAATCGTCCCAGCGGGCCCTCGGCTACACCCTCAGTGGCTGCGATCCCCGCCATCACGCGAAACAGTGGTCCCCTTCGGCTTCCGTCGCGGGTGTGGATATCGAGCGCAGCTCCGCTGTTATCCCCGAATTTCTCCGGGTACGCTGCCGGCATGACCTTCATTTCCTCCACCACTTCGCTGGTCAGCACTCCCAGCGATACTCCTTCCCCGAAACCGTTGATCTCATGGAACGGGTTCTGCACCAGTACGTCGTCGATGTAAATGGACACGCTCGAAAACGGGGCGCCCATCACGGAAAACTCTGCGTTGAGTTCGTTATTTCCCTCGGCTGAAACTCCGGGAAGGGTTTGCACCGCACGGAAAGGATCGTCGACGAATACGGTCGAAGTCTCGCGGATCTCGGCACCTGTGATATTCGTCTCCGCCGTTGCCGGAGAATCGGAGACACGGAACACATCGCCGCGCACGTCGACCTTCTCCGTGTGATGAAAATTGTCGGGCACCAGCGTGATTGAGAATTCTTTCACCTCGTTCTGAGCCTGCAAGGTGAACGGAATCGTAAGCAGGCGATAGCCGACGGCGTTGAGACGCAGCGTGTAACTACCCGGCGCGATGTCGGCGAAGTCGAATTCTCCTCTGACGGATGTGGTCGCGCTTATCTTGGTTTCAAGCACCGCGACGTCGACCTGGTTCAATGCCTCTCCCCCCACGGCGTTCGTAACTCTCCCCTTGATTTCGGCCGCATGCAGGACGCTGCCCGCCAGCAGAAAGGCTGCTGCAAGACGAAGACGCATGATTTCTCCGGGGCAGGGGGCGACGCAGAGCTCTTAGAACGATGATGAGGATACACCTCTAGCGCTGGATTTTGTCCATCGAACTCCAGCAAATTTTGTTCTCTCGCCTGGTGTTTTTACAGTCTTTTTACGCGAGCGTAACATTGCCGTGACAACGGGTGCTTTGCAGTTTGTTATCCCTCTTTGAATCCTCTGCAGCACACGTCAGAGGCAGAAGAAAGAGGGAACCACCAATGAGATTTCAAAGGCTCGGCTTTGCTGTCGCGCTGTTGGCGATCATGATGGGGATGGCTGGCAGATGCGCAGCGGCTTGCACAAAAGCCAGTTTTACCGGGGTGTGGGGATTTCAGATCGGGACGGCTGTCGGTCAGCTCACGTCGGATGGGAACGGCCATATCACCGCCGGTTCCGATACCGTGAATCAGAATGGAACGGTCATCAGCCAGACGTTCACCGGTACTTATACTGTCGTGACCAATTGCACAGGCAAGCTTACTCTCAACTTTACCGGGGGCGGGTCCACAACCGCCAGCTTTGTTCTCGACAACGCGAACAAGGGTGCGCAAATTGTGGACACAACCGCTGGCGCATCTGCCGAAGGCGCGGCCGTAGCGCAAGGAACGGTCACCTGCGGACTCACCGGGACGAAGCAGACATTCGCAGCGCTCTTGCTCGGACAAACCACCACGGCCCTGGTCGACTACGTTGCTCAAGTCGTTCTAGACGGCGCAGGGCATGTCACAGGCTCTGGAACCTTTGACGTGGGGGGGACTGCCCACGCCGCGACCATCACTGGCACCTATACGGAAAATGCCAACTGCACGGGCACGATCCAGATGACGCCGAAGGGACTAAGCACCTTGAACTTTGCCTTCGTTGTGGTCAACGCTGGAAGCGAACTTCTGCTGGTTGAGACCGATTCGACTGCCTCGGTCTTCGGGAATATGCAGCGTTGAGGTTCAGTGTTGCGCTGTCTCACTAAAGAGCCCTTCTGCCATATGCAGGGCGCCATGCCAGACGCCCTGCTCCTCCGCAGAGTTAAGAGTTGGTCTTGCAACTGAACCGTAGAAGCATTTAGAAGAGCACCGAACGTACTGCGTTATCGCTTGCTCCTCGGGCGAGGAGTTGCCCGCCTGGCACTTCATTGCGGCCGCACTTCGAGAAGCAGATGTTTTTCGAACTCAACCGCCAGGTGGGCATCGTGCCCCGAGACTGTTCCCAGCTTCGTTCCGTGGACGTAGTCAACGACGTCATAGGTTCGGCTTTCGAGGCCTCGAAGCACAACGGGCCCTTTCCATTGCTTGGCATAAAAAGCGTAGTACAGAGTCTGGTCCTTGCGGATGACATGAGTCTCGGGCACATCAAAACCAATGTCGTAGAGTTGTCCAAGATATTGGCCTTGCGAGAGCATCTTTTCGCGATAGATACGAAGCCAGGTTTCAAATTTCTTTTCCCGCGATGGTGTCAGATCGGACTTGCTTCGCTTCTCCGCCAACGAGGGCAGGACAAACTGTGTTCCCACGACACCGCCGACTCCAACCGTGGAAGCAAAGTCGTCTCCGCCGTCGCTCAGTTCGACGTGATCACCGAAGTACGGGATGGAATCTCCCATCAGAGCTTTTAACATCTTCGCCTTGGAGCGGACCTGGAACGAACTTTCAGGGTCGGAGGCCACGGACATGTTGAAATGCGGCATAGTGAAAAAGGAATACGCGGTGCCGCAAGGACAGAACTCCACCAACGACCCGGGCTTTACGGTTTGCGCGGTTTCGTAGATCTCGCGAAAGAAGTCGGGCAAGGCCTCAACAGATTCCTCTGGGTGTGCGTGGTGGTGGGCGGGGTTGTAGCATGCCGGAACGCCGTTCATATCCTGGCCGTCCAGCTTCAGGCCATCGAAGCCCCAATCCACCAGAATCTTTCGCACCAGAGCTTTGTGGTACTCCACAACGCGGCGGTCCGCCGGACAGAGGTAATACGAATTCCACCAGGAAACTTTTCGGGCGGAGCCATCGCGGTTCCGCAATTCGTAGTCGGGATGATCCTTCAGAAGTTCAGAGTTCGGCACAGCGCTGAGCGGAGACCACCAGAGCTGGGCGCGAAAACCTTCCTGGTGGATGCGGTCCACGAGAGCCTTCATGTCCGCATCGCCGCGGGGAAATTTCTTGGGATCGAGCGCCCAATCGCCGACGTTATTCTGCCATCCATCGTCGAGTGTGACCCAGACGAATCCCAAGCGTTTCACTGTCGGCAGCGTGTCGAGCAATTGTTGCGGCCGCATGGTTCGTCCGTATCCCCAAGCGCACCAGATCGGGCCAAACCCGCTGTCCGGCGGCGCGGGTGTCTGAAAGCCTTGCCTCTTCATCATGAAACGCCGGTAGTCGACCAGGGTGCGGAAGTAGTCTCCCTGGTGGACGGCCACGAAAGTACGGAAGGTGTTGAGACTCTCTCCCGGAGTCAGCGTACTCGCGTGCCGAAATTTCACGGCGATCTTGGCATGGCCGGAGTCTGGCATCGATACAGGGAGCGATACCAGCCTGGGCCGCGGTTCGACGTGCCCGACCGCGACGCCAACGTCCCGGCGCCAGACGTCAACGACCGGCGTGCCGCCACCGTAGTCGCTGGCGTTCATACCGAGAAAATTCTCTTGTTGGAAGTTAGTGTGCAACGGCACAAGCCAGTTTGGGCGTTTCTCATAGGAACCGCTCTGGTAAGACCAGAAGGCCGGCATGCGGCTATTGCGCTGGGCGTTCAGTGTGTAGGCGTTATTGGTCCAGCCCTTCACTGCGAGCTTGACCGTGCCCGTGTTGGTGTAGCGGACATCAAAAAAAGCCATCGCGGGGAATTCATCGTAGATCGTCACCGTCACTTCTTTGGTGAGTGGTCCGGATTTGCCCAGCACGATCAGGCGTTCTCCGGCTCCGAAAGCATCGCTCATCCTCTCGTTCTTTTGTGAGACCAGCCAAAACTCGCTCCATATCTTGTCGGCAATTGCCGCTTTCTCACTGGCGACAGAGGGGCCCATCGCCGTCTCTTTACCGTCAAAACGGGCCACGACTCGGCTGTGCAGGTAATGATCGAATTGAATTCTCAGGTGTTCGCCTTGAATCTGAGGTGAGATCGAGGACTTGTCCGCAGCGCCGGCGGGTAAGGAGATTGAAAACACAACGGCGAGAGCAATAGTCGTCGCCCAAAGTCGTGAGACCGTCGCATCTTTCAGCCGTCCATTTCGGTTGCCGCCAGTCGACGCAATTGCTTTCTCAGTCGGAGACATACAACACCTTTCTGGTCTGCCGGGTTCGTGCCCCTTTGGCGAAGATGAATCCCATCTTCACCATCGCCTTCCCCATATTCTGACAGCCATTCAATATGCGGGGGACGCTAAGCAGACGATTTCACTGAGCAGGCGTCAGCGTACACACGCAGAACTCGTCGAATATGAAAGTGAATCATCTGTTCGGGAACCGCTTGCAGTCTTCCGCTCCGGATTGCTGCGTATTCCAGTGGCAGATACTGGCTAATGAGAGTGAGAGGGATCGGTCTTCGCCCCAGATTGCCGATGAGCCGGACGATCTCCTCCTGGACTGCTGGCTGGTTCCAATAGTATCGGCAGCGATCGCTATAGCCATAGATAAGGTCGCGGCGCACCTCGTCTTCATCGCCGTGATAGTAAGACCGCCAATAGGCCGGGTCGCGCAACATTGCCGCTTCCAAGGCTTCGCGCACGTGTGAAAGCTCTGTCTTCGACGTGCTTGTGAACAACTCGTGCTCAATGGCACTCAGAGCCAGCACCGCTTCCCGGAAGGCAAAAGTCAGCCAAGGACCTACCTTCAGAATCGCGAAATGGTCTTCGACCATCCGAGCTAAGGCTTGAGGAGATTGGTAGTCGGTGGAATGTGCTTCGAAGACGAGCCCAGGGTGTTCTGATAAGGCAGCAGACAACGACTGTGCTTTGGCACGATCGTAGTCGAAGATCGCATCGGATCCGAAATCTACTCCAGGTTGAACAACCAATGCGATCACCCTCTCCCAAGCGGACGCCAGTCCCCGCTCTCCAAACGCGACTCGGAAGGTTTCGAGTGTCCGATGAGCATCGTCGGCCTTTGTCACTGCAGGAGAGTGCACGTCGACAGATTCTCCACCGGGTGCGGGAACCTCGGTTCCGATCACATAGACCAGTTGCGGGCAACCTGACGGCAATTCCCGATACGCTTCCTCTGCGGCCTGGCACAAAATCGCAGCCCGGTCAGCGACCGTTCGCTCGGTGATGACTCCCTTGTCGTCGCCGCAAGGCATGCTCGCATCGAGGTGGATTTTCTGGTATCCCGCCGCCACACAATCGTGCACCAGCGTGCAAGCTTTTTTTAATGCGAAAACTGAGGCCTCCGGCCGCCATGGAAAGGGACCAAGGTGATCTCCGCCGAGCACGACTTTCTCTGTTGGTAACCCGGCCTTTCTTGCGACGGAATGGACGAACTCCGCGAACTCGCGAGGTGTCAGGCCGGTATAACCTCCGAACTGGTTGACTTGGCTGGAGGTCGACTCTACTAGCAGCAGCGAATCATCTTCTAACGCTTGCTGGACGGCCGCTTCGATCACGGCAGGATGGGCGGAGCACACCGAATAGATTCCTCCTGCCCCGGACTGGCGATTGCTATGCAAAACGTCACATAGTCGGGTACTTGAATCCTGGAGTTGTTGGTTCATGGCAAGTTTTGTGGATTAATGGAAAATGGTGTCACAAGAGTTGGTCCGCATATTCAGGGGTAAAACGTAATTAATCGTAATATAGCGAAAGCATTTGGAAGTCAAGGGCTTTTTGGTCTGGGGCAACTTGGTCCGCGACAGAACCATGGTCGGAGTGCACGGGTCGTCAGAAATGAAATCCACCACTGCAAATCAGTACTTCACCGGTGACGTAGTCTGAAAGCGGAGAGCAGAAAAACAGCACCGCGCCCGCTGCCTCCTCAGGGGTTCCCATGCGTCCGAGCGGGCATGTGGCTGCGATGGAATCGAGCATCGCAGGCTGGACGCCGATCGGGATGTCCCTGCCTCTGACATTAATTGTTCCGCCGGGATTAAGTGGCTCCGTCATGCGAGTCTGGATCAGACCAAAGCCAACAGCATTCACGTTGATGTTGTACCGCCCCCACTCCTTCGCGAGTGTCTTGGTGAGACCAATGATTCCAGCCTTGCCGGCGGAATACCCTGCCTGGCCGGGGTTACCTTCCGTTCCGGAAATCGAGGTGATATTCACGACTTTGCGCATCACGCGCTGGCCGCTCGCGATCTCGCGTTTGGCGGATTCACGAAGATAATCGGAGGCAGCCCGAAGCAAACGGAAAGGCGCTACAACGTGGATCGTCAACATCGCCAGGAACTGCTCGTCGGTTGTCTTCTGGATTACGCTGTCCCAACTAAAACCGGCGCAGTTGACGAGAATGTCAATCGAATGGAAAGTCGCGAGCGCGGCATTCACAATTTGCTGCGGGCAACCCGGCTCCATTAAATCGCCTTGGCTGACTGCGACACGTGCGGAAGCGGAGACGGATGCCTTCATTTCCTGCAGCGCATCTGCATCCAAATCGCAGGCGAGCACGTTTGCACCCGCGGATACGAGCCGCTGCACGATGGCCCTGCCGATCCCTCGCCCGCCTCCCGTTACGATGGCGGTTTTACCCCGAAGCGTAAATGGAGATTCGTCTGCCGCGGAATGTTTTTCGATCATCGCTGCGCATACTCCTTAATAAAGCGCGATTCGATTGGCTTCTGGAATGCCGGCCCCACGACTACCCGGTCTATGTAAATACCCGGAGTAGAACTTACCATCGAACTCTCGCACTTCCTTGCCGTCGGCGACGACAGTGTTGACCCCGGTGCGAACATAAAAAGCTGGAACTCCGGCACCATCGGCGCGGATCCGTTCGGCGAGTGTACCCTGCGGTCAGAGTGAGGTGCAGTTCGCCAGCGATTACGAGTTTCTTCAGCAGGCGGTTTTCGCCCACATAAATGCCGATACGGGACGCGATCGTTCTAGGTTCCAGCATCTGGCCCATCCCGAATCCATCGACACCCATGTTATTGCTGATCGTGTGCAGGCCCTTGAGTCCCTTTCGGATCGCGGCAGCAATCAGATTTTCGGGAATCCCACACAGCTCGAAGCGCCCAGCATGACGGTCATACCGTCCCGCAAATCAAGGGCCCCAGTGGTTTTCGCGATCATCGAAAAAAGCTCACAGAACCCGCTTCCAAAGCGGAATGCTATGGATGTACGATTGGGCTGCACAGGTTCAATTCGGACATAACGGTGTTCGTTTCGGACAGGGGTTGTCACCGATGGAACTGCCTCTTTGGAACGAGAAACGGTACGCACCCTACAAACTAATAGCCCTGGTTGAAGTT
>Ga0335070_10010611_pt1 | contig 10771 bp, 9 predicted proteins | sample Lox_Sample_13_FD_206722 | JGI IMG/M metagenome (GOLD analysis project Ga0335070, IMG submission 206722) | Soil microbial communities from Loxahatchee National Wildlife Refuge, Florida, United States - Lox_Sample_1.3 | ecosystem: Environmental > Terrestrial > Soil > Wetlands | place: USA: Florida...
AGTTTGCAACTGGAAGTCCTGTATCACTTTGTCGCGAGGAAGCCCAAGTTTTGGGACCGCCTCACGCCCGCGTAGGGAGTTTACCGTATTGAAGTTGTGGGGAATCCCGGTTATAGCTAGAGAAGCAAGTCAGGGAAAAAAATTGGAGTTCTAGTTGGAAAATCTTGACAAAAATCAGGATTGCGCTATCCTGCTCCTAACTTTTGTAAGCACTGACGCTAGGTAAAAAGCGCCGTCACATGCACATTCAGTTGGTTTCCACAGACAAGACGCTATACAGGCTTTGTCGTGAGACTCTGGCCGGGTATCGCCGGAACGATTGGAGCCTGAACGTGGGCACCGAACCGAATGGGCATACTTCTGCGGACCTGTTTATTTGGGACTGCGACTCCGATGTTCCGCTGCCGCGCGAGTTGGACTTCGAGCAGGAGCGCAAAAACATCTTTCTGGTGTCGCGCAAGAAGATGGCCGCATTGCTCGAGCGGTTGCCGATGGCGGCCATGGCGATTCTCCTCAAACCCGTCAACCAGGCGACGCTGGGGGCGTTTCTGGATCACGCCGCCAAACGCCACGAGCAGCACCGTGCGCGGGATATGAACTCGTTGCGCGCCGATCGCGACGAGATCTTGCAATGTCTTCTTCACACGAATTTGAAGCTGCAGGAATACGACCAGGATCGCACGAACTTTCTGGCGCGCGCGGTTCACGATTTTCGCGCACCGTTAACGGCCATTGAAGGATATTGCGGGCTGATTCTGGGCCAGCAGCTCGGCCCCATTACGGAGGAGCAGCAGGAAGTTCTGGAGCGCATGCAGCACTCGATTAAGCGGCTCTCGCGCATGGCCACGGCCATGTTCCAGTTAAGCGTTGGCCGGCAGGTGGAACAAAGGCCCAACCTGGTGAAAGGCGACATCGAAGCTTGCATCCAGCAGGCGATTCACGAGATAACGCCGTTTATCGAAGGGAAGGGGATTCATCTGAGCTTGCAACTGACCTCTCCGCTGCAGCCCTTCTATTTCGATCGAGAGCAGATGGAGCAGGTGCTGATCAACCTTCTGGATAACGCCTGCAAGTTCACTCCGAAGCATGGCGGCATTGAAGTAAGAGGGTATCCGTTCTTTTGGGAGCGGCGCATCAAGCTGAAAACCGCCTTCGCCGATGGCGAACGCCGTACGGCGGGTATTGAGGCACCCAATTCGTATCGCGTGGATATCCGAGATTCCGGCTCAGGCGTGCCGCTTGAAAACCTGGAAAAGATATTTGAAGAGTACACTTCCTATTCCGGCGGCCATGATAGGTCCGGAGGGGGCTTGGGACTGGCCATTTGTAAGTTGATCCTTAAATTACATCAAGGCCAAGTTTGGGCCGAATCCGGCGAAGAGGGGTCGAGGTTTTCCTTCGTTCTTCCTTTCGCGCAGCACGAGGCTCAACTGCCGCTCATGAGCGACCCGCCGCATCGGTTGCTGCGAGCGGGAGCATAGCCATTGGAATTTGCCGGAGGAGCGCTTCATATGGTGAACAGAGGCAGAACTATACTGCTGGGCGAAGACGAACTCGAAGTGCGCAGCTATCTGGAGATGGCTCTGCGGTGTCATGGATATAGCATCGAGTCGGCGCAGGATGGCGAAGAGGTGCTGGCTTTCCTCGAGCGGGAACGGGAGAAGATCTCCCTGGTCCTGCTCGATATCATGATGCCGCGCAAAGACGGGTTGGAGACTCTGCGGGATATCCGGCGTGTAGATCAGGACCTGCCGGTGGTGATGCTTTCCGGCGCTTCTTCTCCTCTCAAAGTGGTCGAGGCCATGAAAAGCGGAGCCACCGATTTCATCCCCAAGCCGGTCAGCCATGAGGATCTGTGCGACGCGATTGAAAAGGCCTTGGGGGTCAGCGTCCCGGTTAACGGGCACGCCGCGCCGGCCGTCCAGAATCACGCCCCGGCTAAAGTAGTCGCCATGCGGGTCAAAGCCATCGAACCGCTGCTCCGGCAGATTGGTTCGTCGGAAGTGCCGGTGCTCATCCAAGGGGAAACGGGCGTAGGTAAAGAAGTCATCGCCAGGCAGTTGTGCGCGCAATCCCAGCGAGCCAGCAAAGGCTTCCTAAAGCTCAATTGCGCCGCGTTGCCGTCGGAACTGGTGGAAAGCGAGCTGTTCGGTTACGAGCGCGGCGCCTTCACCGGCGCTTTTCAGAAGAAACCCGGCATGTTCGAGATGGCCGACGGCGGCACGATCCTGCTCGACGAAATCGGCGACATGGATTTCAAGCTGCAGGCGAAACTGTTGCAGGTTTTGCAGGACCAGGAATTCCAGCGCCTTGGCGGCAAGGAAACCATTCACGTGGACGTGCGCGTTATCGCCGCCACGCACTGCGATCTGGAAGACGCCATTATGGACGGCCGTTTCCGCGAAGACCTGTATTATCGCCTGAACGTGGTTACCATCCGCGTCCCGCCGCTGCGGGAGCGGCAGGAGGAGATCGTTCCCCTAGCCGAATTTCTGCTGAAGAAACACGTGCCGGCGGGGATGGCCCCTCTGCCCATCACTCCGGCCCTGCACCAGGCTCTGATCGCGCATCCCTGGCCTGGCAACATTCGCGAGCTGGAGAACGTGATGCGCAAATACCTGGTCGTGCGGGATCCGGAAACGGTCATTCGGGACTTACACTCACGCCCTCTGCGCCAGCGGTCGCCTTTAGCCCTGCCGGGCCAGATCAAAGCGGCGGCGGCCGCGGCAACCGCCGGGCTGAATTCCGATGAGCCGCCGGCGGCGCCCATTCTGGCGCAAGTCAACAAGGCCAAGGAACAAGCCGAGACCGACGCCATCCTGGCGGCGCTCAACTCCACCCGCTGGAACCGCAAGCAGGCTGCCCAGCTCCTGAACATCGACTACAAAGCGCTTCTCTATAAAATGAAGAAGCTCTCCATCGAGAATTAGATTCAGAAGCTAAAGCCGAACCGCATGTCGAGTTGTATAGCTCCGCCGTGTGTCCAGATTCCAGGCGGCGACTTCCTGATGGGATGCGACACGGGCCGCGATGAGGAGCGCCCGGTGCATCGCGTCTGGGTAGACGATTTCCTGCTCGGCGTGTTTCCCGTGCGCAACCGCGACTACCAGCTTTTCCTTGAGGCCACGGCCCATCCGGCACCGCCTCTTTGGGGCAATGCGGACTTCAGCCATCCCGATCAGCCCGTGGCCGCCGTGAGCTGGTTCGGAGCCGCGAAGTACTGCGAATGGCTGACCGCTGTCTCGGGAAGACACTATCGGTTGCCCACCGAGGCGGAGTGGGAACGCGCAGCCCGGGCGGGCCGCGAGGGCGCGCTGTACGTCTGGGGCGACGAACCGCCGCATTCCCATCCCGACTACTTGCGGCGCTGGAGCGGGGAAATGAAGGCAACGCGGGTGGTAGGCGAGGGTGTTGCTAACAGCTGGGGAATCTACGAACTGGGCGAGAATGTCCACGAGTGGTGCTCGGATTGGTTTCAGAGGGACTACTATGCAGTTTCACCAGAGCGGAATCCGCAAGGGCCCGCTACCGGGGAGCGGCGCGCATCGCGCGGCGGCTCCTGGAGACACCACATCAAGGTGAGCCGCTGTGCGGCGCGCTCCAGTATTCCGCCGCATTTTCAATATGCGGATTACGGATTTCGCGTGGCGTGCGCGGCTGGCTGAACTCGCGTTTTGGGGAGTCTTGCTCGCTCCCCTTTTGTCAGAAGACCGCACCTCGCCAGATAATCGAAGTCCGATTCCCTGGGCAGCGTGGGTTCGGGCGCGTCGTATACCCACCATGCCCAGGGGCGAGATCCGGGTTCCACCAGCCGCATCAATTCCTCCGAATGAAACCGCCACGCGGCGCGCCTGGAGGTGTTCGAAGCGAAACTGGATCCCACATGCTTAGGCCCCAGTAATAGCTCGAGACACTGCTCCAGGTCCGGGCGTCCGTGCACGTGCACCGCTCTGATGAAACTGGCGGCGTCATGTGCCTGAGTGGGGAGGTGAGAGCTCACGGTTCGCCCTTTGCAAGATAGTGAACCTAACGGCGCGCGCGTTTCAAGGCTGGCAGCCACTTTTCTGCCCCATCTGAGGACCCGACGGGCGAAATCCGAGGCGGTCCACGGAAAGGGCTTGGTCTGCATTAATTGAGTCAGCATACGCAGCGGATTTCCAAGTAAAATGTGAAAACCATGGCCCAAGCCGTTACCTCCTCTCAACGCGATCTAGACCTGCAGCATCTCTGGCACGGAAACATGCAACACCGGGGCCTGGAGGCGCGGCCGCCGCTTGAGATTTCGAGCGCTGACGGCTGCTATGTGGTGGATGCCGACGGGCGCCGGTATCTGGATGCGATGGCAGGCTTGTTCTGCGTCAACGTAGGCTATGGCCGCCGCGCCATCGTGGATGCAGTAGCAGCGCAGATGGCGCAACTGGCCTATTATCCCCTGACCCAGTCGCACGGTCCGGCGGCGCGCCTGGCGGCCCGGCTGGCAGGGCTGCTCCCGCGCGGGCTGAGCCGGGTCTTCTTTTCCAATAGCGGGTCGGAAGCCGTGGAAACGGCGCTGAAGATGGCGCGGCAGTGCGCGCGCCGCATGCATCCGGGCCAGAACCGGTACAAGATCATTGCGCGGCACCGCGGTTATCACGGCTTCACCATGGGCGCGGCGTCGGCGACCGGGCAGAGCCCCAGAAAAACGGCGTTCGAGCCGCTGGTGCCCGGCTTCCTGCACGTTCCGCCGCCCGATCATTACCGGTGCTCGTTCTGCTCCTCTCAGCCGGCCTGCACGCTGACGTGCGCCGACGAGATTGAGCGCGTAATCCGCATGGAGGGTCCGGAAACGGTGGCCGCGGTGATTGCTGAGCCGGTGATCGGCGGAGGCGGGATCTTCCCTGCGCCGGAGGGTTATCTGGAGCGCGTGCGAGCCATCTGCGACCGGTATGGCGTGCTGCTCATTATCGACGAAGTCATCACCGGATTTGGCCGCACTGGGAAGCTGTTCGGCTTCGAACATGCCGGCATCCGGCCGGACATTCTGACCTTTGCCAAGGGGTTGACCTCGGCGTATTTGCCGCTGGGCGCCACGGTGGCCTCCGAGGAGATTTTTGAGTCATTTTACGGCGATCCGGAGAGTGACGCGAAGTTTGCCCAAGTCAGCACATTCGGCGGGCATCCCAGTTCGTGCGCCGCCGCTCTGGCCAATCTCGATATCCTGACCGGTGAACGGCTGTGGGAAAATTCGGCAGCGACCGGCGCCTACCTGTTCGAGAAACTGCAAGGAATCCGCTCGCGCTGGATCGGCGAGATTCGCGGGCGGGGCCTGCTGATCGGGTTGGAAATGGTCGCAGACGGCGACAAGACGCCTTTACCCGAGGCGCGCATGGTCCAGTTGCTGCGGGCCCTCCGCGAGGCGGGGGTGCTGGCGGGCCGCAACAACGATTCCGTGCCTGGCTACTACAACGTGCTGATCCTGTCGCCGCCGCTGATCCTGAGCCGCGAGCAGGCGGACACGATCGTGGCGGCTGTCCAGGAAGTGCTGGAGAAACTGGGGACTTAGCGTCCGGACGGACGATACTGAAATTTCAGAACCACTTCGCTGGCTACGGGCCGGCTGTCGCGCCACGCCGGCTCGAAGCGCCAACGCAGGGCTGCGTCACGCGCCGCATTTACGAGCACACTGTTTACGCGTTCTTTCCCGGGCACGGGCTCTGCCTTGGTCACCGCTCCCTTGTCGTCGATCTGTACGCGAATCTGCACCTCTATGAGCGATGTGACTTCAGCGTTTGCTGAAGGGGGGAGTTTGGGCTGAACTTCCCGCATGGCTTGCGGCGGTGTGTAGGATTCCGCCAGACGCATCGGCGCGGCGGGAGTGAGGCTGGGCTGCGGAAGCTCCGGGACGGATTTTGAGGCTGAGTTGGCGGCGGGCGGCACCACGGCTACTCGAACCGGCTCGCCGAAATCATGCGCAGAGCCCGGCGATGCCGTTTGATCGCCTGCGGGAGCGGTTGCCTGCGGCGGAGCGGGCGCTTTAGTGGCGCCAGGGCCCGGCGATGAGCCGGATCGGGATTCCAGGCGGGACGCCGTCAGCGCGAGTACCGTCTCGCTCGTCTTAACACTATCCGGGTCGGTTACTTCGAGCCGAAACTGCACCGTAGGGTTGGCTGGGGTGTAGAAGATACTGCCGTGGCGAAGCTGGTCCACATCGAGGTGGAGTTGTTGTACCTGCAGATCGCCGTCACGGATCTCGAGCACGCCATCGGACGCCCGAGCCACGGCGAACGAATGGCGGTTCCAACTCACCCGAAGATCGGCGCCCTGGCGCTGGACTTCGAGCGCGAGCGCAGGCGCGTCAACCACGGCTTGCGCGGCGGACGACGGCGCGCCACTCCACTTCATGTAGACTCCGTAGCCTGCGGCACCGAGGGCCATCATCGCGATCGCAAACAAGACTTGCAAAAGCCAGCGTGGCCGGGGGGGAGCACTCGCCTCACGTGCCAAGTCTTCGAGCAACGGCATCTCGGGGAGGGAAAGGTCATCCTGCGCGGGCTGCTCTTCGAGGGCCTTCTGGTCGGATTCCAGACGGTCCGACTTCAGGCGTGTGCCGGTGAGATGGCGCGGGTCGAACGGAAATTCGAGGTATGAAAACTGTGAGTCTATGCGACCGCTGTCCCAGAAGAAAAATCCGCCGGTTGAGGAACCGTCGGTGGCCGGCTTAACCAGCAAGAAGACGTTGGCCGGATCGTTGAAATACTTCGCCGCAAGAGAAACATCGTTCGGGCGCAGGCCGAGGCCTTCTCCGATGTGGCTCCGGTAGAACCCGACGACCGACAGCCCGTCGCGGCGATAGGCCGCGTGAGACGCCAGCAAATTTTCGAGCTTGCGGCTGTCGGTTTCGGAAAGAATGAATTTGTGGTCTGTCCGGTAGTCGCAGAGGAACGGTTCGAAGTGCTTGACGTCAATGATGTCGCTCGAAGGGAAGTCAGTGCTACCCAGCAGAAGGCCGCCGATCTCCACACTGTGAGCGGGGACAGAGTCAAATGCGCGCCGCACCTCGCGTCCCAGCAACTCGACAACATTGAGATGTAATTGAATACGGACGGGCGCTCCGGGGAAGGCCCAGGTATAAAATTCCGGCGCGGCGGCGGAGTGAGTGGAGGGAGATCCTTCCAACGAAGACATGCGAAGAACTCTAAGGCGCGACCGTCAAACTATTATAACGGTCGCCGGGCAGCTTTCCTATCAGGCAATTGCCAGGGACCCCTAAGGCATATATCGGTTAACGGCGGTAGGTAAATGTTAACATCCCGTGAGGAAGACCTTCATCACCGCCGGCTTTGCCGCTTCGCGGAACGCTGCTGGAGCGCGATCGAGGGGCATTCGTTCGGAGATCATGTCCGCGACATTGATCGCGCCGAGCTTCAGAAGCTCGATGGCGGGTTCAAAGCGCCCGCAACGCGAGCCGACCAGGGTGATCTCGTTGACGATCACCGGAGCGCTGTCGACGCCCACCAGGCCGTGCACCGTGGACTTCAGAATGATGGTGCCGCGCGCCCGCGTCATTCCGACAGCGGCGGCAAGACCCTTGGGGGACCCCGTGGCCTCCACTACCCAGTCGTATTCGGCTTGAGGCAAGCGTTCATGCACGACTTCGGTTGCAATGCCCGCTCGGGCGGCAATGCGCAACTTCTCCTTGTGATGGCCGAACTGATGCACGCGGTATCCGTGAGCCCGGAGCACCTGCGCCGCCAGCAGCCCCAGCTTGCCGTCGCCCAGCACCGCGACTTGAGAGCTGCACGGAATCTGCACCTGGTCCAGAATCTCGCTCGCGGCGGCGAGAGGCTCGACGAAGACCGCCTGCTCGGTGGGAATGGAATCCGGCAGAACGTGGAGGTTGCGCTCCGGCAGTGTGAGGAATTCGCGAAACGCACCCGGATGTTTCACGATGCCCAGGACCTTGCGAGTGGGGCAGTGGCGTCCCAGGCGCTTGCGGCACCAGTCGCAGGCGCCGCAATCCAGATTTATCTCGCCCACCACGCGCCGGCCGATGAGGTTGCGGCGGCTCGCCTCGACGACTTCACCCACGAATTCGTGGCCGGGAATGCCGGAAAAGCCGTAATAGCCGCGTTGCAATTCGAGATCGGTATTGCAAATGCCGGCGCACAGCAGACGGATGAGCGCAAAGCCGTGCGGCGGACGTGGGCGGGGGACGCGCTTGACCGAAACGCGCCTGTTTTCCAGGTGAACTGCGAGCATCCGTGGTTCAGTATACGCTGGTACAGAGGCATCGTTAGTGTGCCGCCTTAGCCACGGGCGAGGCGGCAGCCTTCTGGGCGTTCGCCTGTATTTTCGCCGCGTCCAGATACTGGACGATCACCGAAACGCGCCGGTTGGACGGCGCGGTCGGGTCTTGTGGCGTGCGCAGGCGCTGATCCGCGAATCCTCGGACCTGCTTCACCTGATCGGCGCGCAATCCGCTCTCCTGCATGATTCGCCGCGCCATGTTTGCGCGGTCTGCGGATAATTCCCAGTTGCTGTAGGCCGACTGGCCCTGGTAAGGCTTGGCGTCGGTGTGGCCCTCGACGGCGATGTTATTGGGCAGTTTGCCCAATTCCGCTGCGAGCTTCACCAGCAACGCCCGCCCCTGCTCGGTCGGCTTGAAATTGCCGCTTTCGAAGAACATGCCTTTTTCCGATTCGATGAGTTCCACGCGCAATCCTTCGTTGGTAATCGTCAGCTCCACGTTGTTCTTCATCTGCTCGAATTTCGGCATGGTCTTCATCGCCTCCTCAAGGCGCTTCTTGAGCTGGTTCATGTCGTCCTTGTTGAAGGTGATGCTCTCGCCTGTACCGCCGAGGGTACTGCCCATCATCTTGCCGCTGCCGGTCGGGTCCTGGAAGTAGCTGCCCACGGCCTTCTTGATTTTTTCGCTGCTGCTCAGCAGCCAGAGGACGATGAACAGAGCCATCATGGCCGTGACGAAATCGGCGTACGCCACCTTCCACGCGCCGCCATGATGGGCTGCGTGCGCCACTTTCTTCCGGACGATGATGATGGGCTCGCGGCCTTCAGACTCAGGCATGATCTACGCCGCGCTCTTCTCGACCGGCGGGCTCTCTTTCCCACTCTTCTTGCAGTTGTCTTCCATTTCTTTGAACGTCGGTCTCACCGCCGAGGGGATGGCGCGCCGCGCGAATTCGACCGCCAGGATGGGCGCGGCTCCGCGGATGAACGCCGCGAGGCCAACCCGCAGGAAATGATAGAACTGCGACTCCGTTTCGTTGACCTTCGACATGCTGGAAGCCATGGGGCCCAGGAATCCGTAACACAGCAGAATGCCGAGAAAGGTGCCCACCAGGGCGGCAGCCACTTTGTGCCCCACCTCTTCGGGCGGTCCGCCGATCGAACCCATGGTGATGACCACACCCAACACCGCCGCCACAATGCCCAATCCCGGCAGAGAATCGGCCACCGTGCTCAGCGCATTGACCGGTGCGTGCACGCCTGCATGGTGCACTTCCAGATCAAGCTCCATCATCTGGTCCAGTTCCATGGCGCTCACCCCGCCGCTGACGTACATGCGCAAGGTGTCGCAAACGAAGTGCAGCGCGTGATGATTCTTGGCGAACTTCGGATACTTCGTGAACAGCGGGCTCTTCTGCGGATCTTCAATGTCTTGCTCCAGCTTGACCATGCCGAATTTGCGCGAGGACTGAAAAATCTCGTAGAGCAGCTTGATGTGCTCCAGGTAAAACTCTTTGGAAAAGGCATTCGGCTTGAAGATTCCACCGAGCCCCTTCAGCAGGAGAATGATCGTCGGGAGCGGGTTGCCAATCAGGACGGTGCCGATGGCGGCGCCGCCGATGATGATCAGTTCGGCGGGTTGCACCAGCACCAGCAAATTGCCGTGCTCCATCAGATAACCGCCTACGATGGCGCCGATGACCACCACAATTCCGATAATGGCGAACATAATTACTTGTGTTTACTTCGCTTTACGAGGCCAGGCGAGACGGGATACTGCTGACGGCAGGTTGTCTCCTTTGGATTCTACGATCCACCACAAACGGGGGCAAGTTATCGAAGGTTAAGCCCGGCCCGCTGTAATTCAGCTTCCCCCTTTACAATGGGTAGTCCATGTCCTCCGAGCTGACCTGTTTTGAGCCAAGTTGCCGCGCGCGATTTCAAGTTACCGACGTGCTCTATAACTGCCCGAAATGCGGCGGGCTGCTGGAGGCGCAGTATCCGGGCTGGAATCTCGGTCCCGAACCGGTGAAATCGGTGTGGCGCGCCCGTCGCGTCTCGAATGAGCCGCTCGATCAAAGCGGCGTTTGGCGCTACCGCGAGATCATTCCTTTTCTAGAGAATTTCGACCACGTGGTTTCGCTAAGGGAAGGGAACACACCGGTTCTTAGTGCGCCGGGGGCCGCTCAGTACGGCGGGCTCGACCGGCTGGAATTTAAGCATCAGGGGTTCAATCCGACTGGCTCATTCAAGGACAACGGCATGACGTGCGGAGTCGCCCAGGCGCTGCGGCTGGGCATGAAGCGGGTCGCCTGCGTTTCCACCGGCAACACGTCGGCCTCCATGGCCGCCTACGCCAGCGCCGCGGGAATCGAGCCGCTCATCTTCATTCCGCACGGGAACATCTCCTACGGCAAGCTGGCGCAGGCTCTCGAATACGGCGCGCGAACCTTCCAGGTGGAAGCCAACTTCGACCAGATCCTGGCGCTCGTCCGCGAGCTCGCGGAACGTCTTGGCATCTATCTGCTGAATTCCATCAATCCGT
>Ga0335070_10010612_pt1 | contig 10771 bp, 10 predicted proteins | sample Lox_Sample_13_FD_206722 | JGI IMG/M metagenome (GOLD analysis project Ga0335070, IMG submission 206722) | Soil microbial communities from Loxahatchee National Wildlife Refuge, Florida, United States - Lox_Sample_1.3 | ecosystem: Environmental > Terrestrial > Soil > Wetlands | place: USA...
TTGCGCACGATTCCGTCGAGCGGGATCTGCAGCATCAGGCCGACGGCGATGACGATCGGCAGGCCCGCGAGCGGAATCCACGCCAAGCTCCCGCCGATCATCGCGATCATGCCGATGAAGAGCAGCACGAAAGGCAGGTCGATCAATGTTGTCAGCGTCGCCGAGGTGAAGAACTCGCGCAGCGTCTCGAACTCGCGCAGCTCGTTGGCGAAGCCGCCGGCCGAATGCGGCCGATGTGCGAGCTGCATGCCCAGGATGTGCTGGAAAATGCGGCTCGCGAGCAGGATGTCCGCGTTCTTGCCGGCGAAATCGATGAAATAGCCGCGCAGCAGCCTGACCATGAACTCGAACATCATGACCGTGCCGGCACCGATCGCCAGCACCCATAGCGTCTCCATCACCAGATTCGGCACGACGCGGTCGTAGACGTTCATCGCGAAGAGCGGCGTGATCAGGCCGAACACGTTGATCAGCACCGCGCCGACGGCCACCTGCGCCCAGATCGGCCAGAATTGCAGCAAGGTCTTGGCGAACCAGTGCCTGCCGGTCGCCTCGATGGGTTCGGCGCCGTGGTCGCGGTCGGGCGAGCGGTAGACCGGGCGCGCGAGGATGCCGAAGCCCAGGTAGTTCGCCTCGAGCTCCGCGACCGCTATGTGCGAAAGGCCGAAGCCGGTGTCGGGCAGCAGCACCTCGGCCGTCTTCTCGTCGATAAGCCGGGTCAGAATGAGCGCCTGCCGGTCCTTCAACAGGATGACGGCCGGCAGGACGTGCTTGGAGAACTCCTTGAGCGGGCGCTTGACCGTGCGCGCGGTCAGGCCGGCGCGTGCACAGGCCCGTACGAACAGCTCGGGCGTCAGCTTGTTGTCGATCAGCGGCAGGCCGGCGCGCAAGGCATCGCCGGAGATCGGCCGCTCATGGAAATGCGCGAGCCACACAAGGCAGGCGAGGAGCACGTCCTCCTGATTTTCCGCCAATGCGCCGCCGTTGCGTTCCGTGAGCGAAGTCATGCCGCCATTCCGTGCTGGGTGTTGGAGTGGCGTCAGGCGTAGGCCCGCTTGGTTAACTGCGGGTTAATACCGCAGATAATCCAAGAGATAAGGAGTGACGAGTTCTTTCGACAACTGCCGGTTTTACAGTCGATGTCTTCTTTATCCGTCAGCGCGTCACAGATTTGTCCCGGGATTGATACAGGCGCAGGACAATGATGGCGTAGATGGCCTGCAGGAAAATCAGTCCCGGCAATGTTATCCAGCGCACGTCCGGCGCCGCGCAGGCGAGCCACAGCGCCGACAGGCCCTGGACGACGGCCATCGCATAATGGATCGCCGCAACCTGGCGATGCGACAGGCCGCACTGGTTGGCGAGCTGATAGAGGTGGGTGCGGTGCGCATCGGCGAGGTTTTCGCCGCGGCGCCAGCGCCGGAATACCGTGAACACGGTGTCGAACAGGAAGTGGAACAGAAGCACCGGCACGATGAAGATGATCGTACCGCTCCGGTCCCCGACGGCGAGCATCACGCCGAGCGCTGCAAAACTGAAGCCGAGGAACTGGCTGCCGACATCGCCCATGAAGATGCGCGCCGGCGGGAAGTTGAAGACGAGGAAGCCGGCGCTGGCGACGGCGAGCAGCCCGCTCAGGACGAACACGATCGGATGAGAGAGGAGGGCTGCCAGAATGCACAGGAAGGCGCCCGCGATCACGGCGACACCGCCGGCCAGTCCATCGAGTCCGTCCATGAAATTGAAGGCGTTGGTCAGGCCGATGAGCCATAGCAGGGTAAGGGCATAGCCGAATATGCCGAGCTCGATCGGGCCGAGCCCGGGAACATGGAAGCGGCGGATGACGAGGCCGCCTGCCATGGCAATGACACTGGCAACGACCTGTGCTGCGAGCTTGGTCGTGAACTTCATCGAGCGGACGTCGTCGACGAGCCCCGCGAGCCCCATGATCAGCGCCGCCACCGCAAAGGCCGCGAGCCCGGGCTGGTCGAGGAGCTCGGTGAGCAGGTGGAGCCCCGCCACGCCGATGGCGAACGCGCTCAGGATGCCGACACCGCCGCCGCGCGGCGTCGGCCGCTTGTGCGAGGAGCGGGCGTTGGGCACGTCGACCAGCACGGCGAAATGCGCCATCGCCCAGGTGATCGCGGCGGCGATGCCGGCGCAGGCCAGCGCATAGAACAGGCCCGACGCGGGAGGAAAGCCGGGCATCGTCTAGTCCTGTGGTGCGGTCATGGAGGGCGGATCGGGGCGGAGACGGCGCGGCAATCTAGCAAAACCGCCGCCCGCCCTCTAATGGATTGGCGGCGTTGCCCGATGCGCCCGGGCACGGTAAGCCAGCGCCTATGCAGCCCGAACCGGCCCTCGCCAAGCAGCACATCCGCGCCCAGGCGCTGGCGCTCGGCTTCGATGCCGTCGGCTTCGCGCCGGCCGCCCTGGGCGGTGCCGTGAAGGCGCAGTTGACCGAGTTCGTCGCCGCCGGTCTGCATGGCGACATGGGCTGGATGGCCGACACCGCCGAACGACGCGGCGATCCGGCCGTGCTGTGGCCGGAGGCGCGCAGCGTGGTCGTGCTCGGCATGAACTACGGCCCGGCAAGCGATCCGCTGGCTTCGCTCGGCCGGCGCGGGCGCGGCACGATCAGCGTCTACGCGCAGGGTCGGGACTACCACGACCTCATCAAGAAGCGGCTCAAGGCGCTCGCGCGCTGGATGCACGAGACGCTGCAGGCCGAGGTGAAGGTCTTCGTCGACACGGCGCCCGTGATGGAGAAGCCGCTGGCGCAGCGCGCAGCGCTCGGTTGGCAAGGCAAACACACCAACCTGGTGTCGACGGAATTCGGCTCTTGGCTGTTCCTTGGCGAGGTTTTCACCACGCTTGAGCTCGCGCCGGACCTGGCGGAAGCGGACCATTGCGGCAGCTGCAGAAGCTGCCTCGATGTCTGCCCGACCGCGGCGTTTCCCGCACCCTACCGGCTCGATGCGCGGCGCTGCATCTCCTACCTGACGATCGAGCACAAGGGCCATATCGCGCGCGAATTCCGTGCCGCGATGGGCAACCGCATCTACGGCTGCGATGACTGCCTCGCGGTGTGCCCGTGGAACAAGTTCGCGAGCCGCACCGGGCAGGCCGAGCTGATGCCGCGCCTCGAGCTGATGGCGCCGCGGCTTGCCGAACTCGCCCGCCTCGACGATCCGGCCTTCCGGCAGGTGTTCTCGGGCTCGCCGATCAAGCGCATCGGCCGCGATCGCTTCCTGCGCAACGTGCTGATCGCGATCGGCAATAGCGGCGACCCGGCGCTGGCCGCGGTGGCGGAGGAGCGGCTGGACGACGCCTCGCCCCTGGTGCGGGCGATGGCGGTGTGGGCACTGTCGCGGCTCTTGCCGGCGGAAGCGTTCGCTGCGCGGCGGACGCGCCATGCGGCACTCGAAACGGATCCGGACGTACGGGCGGAGTGGGCTGGCTGAGTTTCAGCCGATGACGGCGAGCGCCTTGTCGACCAGCTCGCGTTGGAACCGGATGCGCAGGGTGGCGACAACGTCGCCCGTCGAGCCGCACGATTTGAGGGCCGCCTCGCTCGCCTCGTCCAGAGTCAGTCCGCTTGCTCGCAACCGCTTCTCCAGCGTGCCGATCTGCCGCGCGGGCAGCTCGACGCGCATCAGGGTCGAGAGATTGGCGAACATCGAGAAATCGACCAGCACTGCGCCGCTCTGCGAAATGGCTTCGGCGAGGCGCGCATTCGCGTCGTCGCGTTCGAGAGTGGTCGAGCCGGCCAGTTGGAGATCGCGACGAGCCATGGAGCGAAACACTAGGGCGAGTCGCTCGAAGAGTCTCGCGACATCTTGTCCAAATTCCGTGTCGCAGCGAGACGTTGCCGGATTCCGACCACGGCACTCAGGTCCGCTTTTGATCGCGCATTTGTCGCATCGGCGGCTGCGGCGAACACGATATTAACGAATCGCTACTAGCATCGCGGCTTCGCGACTCGGACCGGGTCGTGCTACGGAGACCGTCAGCTTGGCCTTGCGCATGAATCCCATCGGCATAAGGCGTGAGATCGCCGATCTCATCCTCGAGGCGCTCGACATCGCCATGTCGCGCAAGCTGACGCTTCACCATACCCAGTCGTTCGTGCTGGAGGTCATCCGGGCGGAGCGCCCGGATATCGGCCATGACCAGGCCGTGGCACTCGTCCGCCGCGTGTGGCAGAAGTTGGCCGGCCGGATTCCCGCCATCGCCCCGGGCGAATGACCTTTAGGGGTTGAGCGCCGCGCGGGCAGCGGCTATGCCTCGCCCCCGTGAAGCTGTCAGATTTCGATTTCGAGCTGCCCGGCGAGCTGATCGCCCAGCATCCGGCCGAGCCGCGCGATGCCGCACGTCTTCTCGAGGTCGGGGAGCGGCTGGTCGACCGAACCATGCGCGACCTGCCTGGCCTGCTGCGCGCGGGCGACGTGCTCGTCTACAACGACACGCGCGTGATCAAGGCGCGGCTCAGCGGCCGCCGCGGCGCGGTCGCGGTGGAGACGACGCTGCACCAGCGCATCGACGAGACGACCTGGCGCGCCTTTGCGCGGCCCGGCAAGCGGCTCAAGGTCGGCGACCTGATCGAGTTTGCACCCGGCTTCGCGGCCGAAATCCGCGAGAAGGGCGAGGGCGGCGAGGTGACGCTCGCGTTTCTGCTCGCCTCCGGCACCCTGCTCGACGCGCTGAACGCGCACGGGCAGATGCCGCTGCCGCCCTATATCAAGCGCGCGAAAGTAGGCGAAGCGCGCGACGAGGCCGACTATCAGACCGTCTGGGGGGTCCGCGAAGGTGCGGTGGCGGCATCGACAGCCGGCCTTCACTTCACGCCCGATCTGCTCAGGCAGCTGGATGACGCCGGCATCCGCAGGGCGGCGGTGACCTTGCATGTCGGCGCCGGCACCTTCCTGCCGGTGAAGACCGAGAATGTCGAAGAGCACCGCATGCATGCCGAGTGGGGCGAACTGTCGGCCGAAACGGCCGCGCGGCTGACCGAAGCGCGCGCGGCGGGCGGGCGCATCGTCGCGGTTGGCACGACGGTGTTGCGCGTGCTGGAGACCGTGATGCGCGAGCTCGGTCGCCTCGCGCCGTGGCAGGGCGAGACGCGGCTTTTCGTGCTGCCGGGATTCAGGTTCCGCGCCGTCGACCTGCTGCTGACGAATTTCCATCTGCCCAAATCCACGCTGTTCATGCTCGTGGCTGCCTTCGCCGGGCTGGAGCGGATGAAGGCGGCATATGCGCATGCGATCAGCGAACGCTACCGCTTCTTCTCCTATGGCGATGCCTGCCTGCTGCATCGGGCCTCGTCATGACAGCATTCGGCTTCACGTTGCTGGGGAAGGACGGGCGCGCGCGTCGCGGCCGCGTGTCGACGGGCCGCGGCACGATCGAAACGCCCGCCTTCATGCCGGTCGGCACGGCGGCGACGGTCAAGACGCAGACGCCGGAGGACGTCGCGGCGACGGGCGCCGAGATCCTGCTGTGCAACACCTATCACCTGATGCTGCGGCCGGGCGCGGAGCGCATCGCGCGGCTCGGGGGCCTGCATCCGTTCATGCATTGGGACAAGCCGATCCTCACCGATTCCGGCGGCTATCAGGTGATGTCGCTCTCCAAGCTGCGCAAGCTCGACGAGAACGGCGTCGTGTTCCAGTCGCATCTCGACGGCTCCCGCCATACGCTGACGCCCGAACGTTCGATCGAGATCCAGCATCTGCTCGATGCCGACATCGCCATGGCCTTCGACGAGTGCACGCAATATCCGGTCAGCGAGGCGGATGCCGCGTCATCGATGCGCCTGTCGATGCGCTGGGCCGAGCGTTCGCGCAAGGCGTTCGTTGCGCGTGAGGGCTACGGGCTGTTCGGCATCGTCCAGGGCAGCGTCTATCCCGATCTGCGCGAGGAATCGGCGAAGGCGCTCACCGCGATCGGCTTCGACGGCTACGCGGTCGGTGGGCTCGCGGTCGGCGAGGGGTTCGACATGATGGTCGCGACCCTGGAGCAGACCGAGCCATTCCTGCCCGCCGACCGGCCGCGCTACCTGATGGGCGTGGGGAAGCCCATCGACATCGTCGCCGCGGTGGCGCGCGGCATGGACATGTTCGATTGCGTGCTGCCGACGCGCTCCGGCCGCACCGCGCAGGCCTTCACGCGCGGCGGCACGCTCAACCTCCGTAACGCGCGTCACGCCGAGGAGCCGGCGCCGCTCGATCCGGAATGCCGCTGCCCGGCCTGCCGGCACTATTCGCGCGCCTATCTGCACCACCTGTTCAAGGCGGAGGAGGTGCTCGGCCTCATTCTGCTGACGCGGCACAATCTGACCTACTACCAGGATCTGATGGCAAGCTTGCGCGGCGCCATCGCGCGCGGCGCATTGAACGCGTTCATCGCGGAGTTTGAGCGCAAGCAGGGTGGAGCAACGGTCGAGAGTCAGGATGTGAACCAGTAAATCTGGACACTTTGCCCGGTCGTTCACGGAGGTCCGAACTGATTGATGATCTTTGCAATCATCGGCCGCGTATAGGCGTCTACCGGATTCTCTGTTCGGTCGTTGCCGTGGTAGTATTCACCTTTATCAAATGCCAAGTAGACGGTCCAAAACAGGTTTGGCAGGGCCTCATTGGCAAGAACTATCACGCCGGAAATATCGGTTGCTACGTGATCGCAAAATCTGAAAGGAAGCTCATTCCTATGAAATCCGGAGGCTAAATGGAGCGCCAGTAGGTCGTACAGAGCGCCTCTTGGCATGCCCAAATCCGCACTCCATCGCTGGATATCCGACTCCTTCAGCGGCGTAACGGCCAAATCGGTCCCCTCGATATCTGCTCGATACATCGATTTTAATTCATTGAGGACAGCGTCAATCGGCATAGACTTTGCCGCCATTGCTGGTAGAAGCGTTGGCTCGGGAAGGCGCTATCATCCGCTAAGCTCTAGATCCTTTCTCAACTCGCCTTCGCCGGCTGCGGCACTGGCACGGGTGGCGCGGCTTCCACCGGGCGCCAGGCTTCGATGCGCTGGCGCAGGAATTCGATGTGCAGGCGCAGGTGATAGAGCTGCTCGGCGTAGGACAGCGGCACGCCGATCTTGCCGACATCGCGCTGCATCTTGTTGAGCCGGTCGAGCAGCGCCGCCTTGGCGTTCGCGTCCTTCACCAGCCACATGTCATCCTCGAGGCGGCGCAGGACTTTATACCAGCGGTAGATCTTGCGCCTGATCTGCCAGCGATAGGCCGGCGGGGCGATGCGCATCAGCGGGATCGCTAGGGTGAGCAACGGCAGGACGAGCACCCACAGCCGCTCGACGAAGCCGGCGAGGCGGAACGGCAGATAGCGCCGCAGCAGCGACGGGCCGGAATCGAGATAGCGCTGCGCCTGCGGATCGAGCGGGAAGTCGAGATAGCTGGCCGAGGGGAAGTCGCCGCGCTTGGAGAAGAGCTGGCGCCGGCCGTGCACTTCTTTAGCCGCACCGAGAATCAGGTCGATCAAGGCGGGATGCAGCCCGTCGCGCGCGACGAGGGCCGCCGCCGGTGCGAGCAGGGCCACGTCCTGTGCCGGCAGCGGCGGATCAAGGCTGATGACGCCTGCCGGCAGCGTGACGCTGGTCAGGAACTGATGGCGGAACTTGTAGGCTTCGGCGTATTCGAGATTGAGGATGCGGATACCGCGCGTGCCGAGCAGCGGCGACAGCATCGGCGTCGGCCGGCCCGTCACGAAAAAGGCGGCATCGACCTCGCCCTTGATCAGCGCCTGCACCGCATCGCTGCCGCCGAGATCGGAAATCTGCGTGGCCGCGCGTTCGAAAACGCCGCTCGAACCCAGCAATTCCAGCGCGAGTGCGCGCGTGCCGCTGCCCTCCTGGCCGATCGCCACCCGCTTGCCGGCGAGTTCCAGCAGGCTGCGCGGCGCACGCTCGCTGCGCACGAAGATCCACAGCGGCTCGAAGAACACGCTGGCGAGCGAGACGAGGTCGGGCGACGCGTCGGGCGAACCGGTGCCGCCCTGGACGAAGGCGAGATCGATGCCGCTTTCCGGATCAGACAGCAGCTTGAGATTCTCGATGGCGCCGGCGGTGTAGACGATCTCCAGCTCGACGCCGTCGCGCGCGAGGATCGCCTTATACCGCTCGGCCGCGGCTGCATACGCGCCGTCCTTGCCGGCGGTCGCGATGCGCAAGGTGCCGGATGGCGCCGGGTCGACCAGACGATAGGCAATGAAGAAACCCGCCGCGACGATCAGGGCAATTGGCAGATAGACCTTCAGGAAATCGCGCAAATCGAGCCCCCATGCGGCCGCCCCGGCAGCCGATCACAATCCTAGATGAGCGGGCGGACGATGCAACTGCGCGGGGGCGGGAGTTGATCGGTGGCGGCGGCCCGTCTATGACAACGGCCCATGGCCAAGTCGATCTATAAGGGCATCCGGCAGCTCGGACGCAACGTCAAGACGCCGCAGCGGCCCGAGGATGCTGTCCTGGAGCGCGTGCCGAACCCGTATCCGGACCAGCTCTATCTCGTGCGCTTCACGGCACCCGAGTTCACCTCGCTGTGCCCGATCACGGGCCAGCCGGATTTCGCGCATCTCGTCATCGACTACGCGCCGCGGCGCTTCCTGGTCGAAAGCAAGTCGCTCAAGCTGTTCCTCGGCGCGTTCCGCAACCACGGTGCCTTTCATGAGGACTGCACGCTGTCGATCGCGCGACGGCTCGTCGACCTGCTCAGGCCGCGCTGGCTCAGGATCGGCGGCTATTGGTATCCGCGCGGCGGCATACCGATCGACGTGTTCTGGCAGACCGGCAATCCGCCTTCGGGTCTATGGCTGCCCGACCAGGGCGTTCCGCCCTATCGCGGCAGAGGCTGAGGCAGGCATGTCAGGCGGCGAGTTCCCTGCGTGTCAGGAGGCTGTGGCCCGTCAGTCTTTGCGGCCGCCGCTCGCCGAGCAGCTCGATCACCGTAGGCACGACGTCGAAGGCGCTCACCGTGCCGAAATGCCCGGGCGAGATGCCGCGACCCGCGAAATAGGCGATGCCCGCCGGTCCGGTATGGCCGCCGGTACGGCGATAGGGATAAGGACCGATCTTCCCGAGCTTCGGATGCACAAGCCCGAGCACCGGTCCGTTCCATAGCACGATCAGATCGGCGTCGGTCGCATCGAGGCGCAGCGGGTCGGAGCCGCCGTAGCGTTCGATGCGACGGATCGCCGGATCGCCGGTCAGCACGTCCCTGCAGTCCTTCAGGGTTGTCTCCAGCTCGGTGCAACATGCGGCATAGTCGCCAGGCGCGACCTTGCCGGAGGCTTCGCGCCCCTTGAGGTTGATTCGGATGCGTCCGTCGTAGAACGACGGCAACGCGAAGGCGTGCATCGAGGGCCAGAACGCACCGTATTTCGTCGCCGGCATCCAGGTCACGGGAAGATCGCCCGGACGGGCGTCGTCGTGCGCACCTCCAAGCAGGCGGCGAGCGCGATTGAAAGCGCGCGTCACGAGCGGCGCACGCTCGTTCAGCAGCGCGCCGAAGTCGTCGTCCCATGCCTGGTTCTCAGCGAACAGCGGAATGCCGCGATGGTAAGCCGGCCAGTTCTCGTCGCGCAGATTGGGCTTGCCGAAGGAATGGCGGTACATCAGCTCCGGCAGCAGCAGCATGCTCCCATTGTCCGAATCATTGGCCCCCATGCCGTGGAGGTTGAACGCCACGACCGTCGCATCGGGAAACGCCGCGACGAGGTCGCCGATCATCTTATCGGCCGCGGCGTAGACGCCGCGCAGGCCGTCGGCCGCGGCCGGTGCCGAGGGCAAGTCATGCAAGGGGTGCGTTGCGTCGATGCCGTGCCAGAGCGCTTCCGCCGCCGAATGAAATTCGCTGACGACAACGACGCCGAGCTCCCATTCGGGCAGGCGCTCCTTCAGGAGCCAAAGCGCCACGTCGCCGCGCAGCCGGGTCGCGTCGATCAGCGCATCGGACATCTTCTTCGTCTTGGTCGCCGAAGGCCATACAAAGCCATAGATGTACTCGGTGGCCGGATAGCGGCCGAAGCGCCGATAAATCTCGTCATAGAGGTCCGCGGGCCGCGACAAGGCCGGGACACCAGGATCATGCGCGCCCCAGCTCACGGCGCCATATGCGTTCGGCGCCTGCCGCAGGTCGAAATAGGGGAAATCGAAAACCACGGTTCGCGCCGTCAGCTCCGCCACGAAGGGGCGAAACGCCGTCGGGCGCTGCCGCACGCCATAGGTCCTTGTGTCGAAATGAACCGCGGCCCAGCGATGGCCGTCCTCGGGCGCCAGCCCGCTACTCACATGCTCCCACGCGAGGCCGGTGCGCTTGGCGCTGCCGTGATCGAGGAGGAAACATGCGCTGCGCTCGCGCAGGGCGGACAGATTGGGGAGCAGCCCTTCCGCCATCAGCCTGTCGCCCAGGGTCGCCTCGTAGCCGTCGAGGCCGACCAGCAAGACCCGAGATCGTGCCATCAGCCCCTCTGATCCGCCCCCGGTTGGCTTGGCGCAACTGTAGCAAATTGCCGCGGGCCTCCGGCGCCGGATCAAGCACCCTTATCCTTAAAGGTCGGCAGACCAATGCGTTTGGCCCGGCTGACGTGGACAGTCGCGGTACGGCCTCCGTATGATCCGGCGGGGAGGCCCGCTGGACAGGCCGGCGGGCAATAGTTACAAACGCAACTATCCAATCGATAAGAAATACGGGGAGCTTTTCGCCATGAATTTCGTCTCTCGCCGCGCCGCGTTCGGGGTGCTTGCCGCC
>Ga0335070_10010613_pt1 | contig 10770 bp, 4 predicted proteins | sample Lox_Sample_13_FD_206722 | JGI IMG/M metagenome (GOLD analysis project Ga0335070, IMG submission 206722) | Soil microbial communities from Loxahatchee National Wildlife Refuge, Florida, United States - Lox_Sample_1.3 | ecosystem: Environmental > Terrestrial > Soil > Wetlands | place: USA: Florida...
ATTTGAGTTGAGCAGCCTCTTCCCTTCTTAATCCATTAAATAGCAACATTAGCAGATAGGCGCGTTGGCTTGAATCATTCATCTGCATAACAGCGTCGTACCATGTTGGCAACTCGTGAGTTTTTAACACAGTATCGCGTCTTGCTATCTTGTGCCATGATTTTGCCGCTGTCAGCCTTTTAACCGGATTCTCGGGAATCTTATTTTCCGTGATGACCCTCGCATAGTTGTAAACTGCACGTAACGTTCGCATTACATTATTCGCGGGTGCTTTCCCGGAAGATTTTGTTATCTTGTCATGGCGTGCTGCAACCATGTCCGGCGTGATTTCGGTTATGGGCTTATTTAGCCAGTCAGAAAGGTGATGATTCAATAACTTCCGATAGGTAATGACTGTTCCATGTTTTAGGCCTTTCCTTTCCTTCAGGTATGAATCAAACACTTCCCCAAGCGTAATACCGGCAAGCTTCTTTTCTTTTTTTTCCTGCTGCGGGTTCACGCCATCTTTCATACTGGAAAGGATTTTTTGCGCATCCAGTCTCGCTTCTTTCACCGTCTTAATGTTGCATGCAGCAATTGCAATTTTAACCTGCTTTCCGTTGACCCTTCCCTTGACAAAGTATGACTTGGCATTATTCGGCGTAACGTACACGCCAAAGCCTTTCAACTCGGTGTCAAAATATAATTCCAGCTTTCCGTTCCCCTTCATTTTATCGACGGACGCTTCTGTAATTTTCAACTTTGGCATTTTAAGCTCCATTGGTTTCCGTTGTACCAATATTGTACCAGTGCTTTCTAAAATACCCTATAAATCCCTAAAAGTCAAAATCCTTATTTTGCAATTAATGTCACTACTTATGGACAAATTAATAACGTCATCGAATCCAGTAAAAGTAAAAAACGAGAACTGAAAATCCTCGTGTCGCTGGTTCGATTCCGGCTCTGGGCACCACTGATATCGGGGGGTTAGCTTACCGAAGCTAACCCTTTTCTTTTTGCAGGTAACATATAGGTAACTTTTAAAGAAAACCGGCCTCACTTAACAAGGGTTAGCCGGCTTTATATTTGATTACAATTTTTTTGACATTTCTGTTAATTCTGATCATTGCGGGTGCGATAATTTTCCTGCCAATAAAACTCATAACGCTCTCTTTATGGTTACATCTTCCACATTGAATTTTGGCACCAGGTACTTTGATGTCCTTTTGCGATGCGGCTAATACGGTGAACTTCTTCCGTTCTGGGATAATAACATCGAGTTTACCAGTGTCGCCATTGTAGCAGCTCGGACAATAGAAACCTTTTTTCATGTCATTTCCTCTTTTTTTTGATATTTTTAAACAAGCTCATGCCATGTTATTCTTGGCAAGAAGATCTTTTCTTGTGTCAGAAAAGCAGTAAAAAAGAATGTGTCTAATAAGCTTGGAAATTCGTGCTTGTAATAGGATGATTATTTTACGGGGCGTTTGGATGTGTCGAATATTAAAAATATTTAAAAAATGTCAAGTGACAGCGTCACTATACAAAAGTTAAAAGTGATGTGTCAACAGTGAATTTTTCTAAATTTATCTGAGATATTACAGTTCTATGAACGTATTTAATGAAACGTGCGAATAGAGTGGAGCGATTATAGCCCATTTATTTGGAGACTACATGGATGAGATTCTTAGACAAAGATGTAAAATGCCCATTTAATCAGAGGAAGATTGCAGTCCTTTCTCCCCCAAAAAATATCCTCTTACTTTTAAGCATAACGCCTGTTTATAATAATGAGCCGAATATATCAGTTCGGTAATGGGCTGTTTCCGCTTTAGCCAAAAGGTCCATAACCATCGCGTGTCCGTGGGTGACAATCTGTCGCAACAGCTTGTCGTCTCCGGTTTGAACGCCACTTGAAAGCATGTCCGTCAGATACAGCCAACCTGTCAGGTCTTCGAAGCGTTCCCTGTTGAACCATTCCGATCCGTTGCTACAGTGGACCAGGAGGAATTGCTGTGCCTTCTCATCGTTGAAAAGCGTCTTCACACGTTTTGACAGATCTTTTTCATTCCCGCCGGCAAACAAAGACTGGTGGGTAAGTAGAATGCCCAGCAGTAAAACACCCGTGCCGGAGCCCCATGGAGACTCAAGCAGAGGGTTGCTTTCCCTGCATTCATGCATGGTCATTTCACTGATTTTTTCAAGACCGAACTCATGGAATCTGATCGACGAAAGTGATATAGGGCCAGAGGGATCGGTAACCTCCGAGATTCTGTGCAGGATCAGGAACAGCATAAGAAAAAGGCGATTGAACTCGCATCCTTCACCATAGATTTGTGATTTTGCGAAGCTTATGGCCTCACTTTCCTGCTTTTTCCCGCTTCGCATGCCCGACAAAATTGAGACGAGTTCGACTTCGCTGAAAATACGGTCGACAACTCCTTCGAGGGCGCTGCGATTACCAGTCTGCTCGGCGAGTGCCGAAAGGAATTTCGAAAATCCCTTGCGCAAGAACTCGCGATTTTCTTCCCTGACGGCGGCAGGGATATCCGGATAAAAAAGTATGTCAAGCCTTTCAGGAATCATCGAGCACAACTCCGAGAACGGATTGATTATCGCCGCATACCTGATCTGCTTTACCTCCTCTTCCAGGCTCCGGACAGGGCGTCCCTGCAGTCTGTGGCACAACTCACCCCATGTGCCGAAATCATCATCGTATATCTCGCGGAAATCCAGGAAGGCATGGTATTCATAGGCCTGCAGTTCCACATACATGCCCTTTTCGGCAAGCTCTTTACCGTGGCGGATATATTCCATTCCCGAAGAATAATCGCAAAAGGCGTAATAATGGCGTCCGTCGGCCTTGAAGGACAACGCTTCTCCAAGGTCCCTCCGTACCAGTACGGTCTGCCCCAGGTCGTCTCTGGTGGCGCTGGCGGCCGAGGTCCTGATCCAGCCGGCTGTTGATGCGAATTTGTTATGGTAGAAAATGAGCGCCATTTCGTCTCCCGCGCGGTTGCTGTAGGCAAAGACGTTCTCATCAACTCCGTCACCGGCAAAAAAATCGTACAGGACAAAATTTTCTGAACCGCTGAATAGCCAGCGCTTTGTCATCAGAGGGAAAATCCTGCTCTCATGCATAGACACCAGGTGACGGTCGATCTCTTCCTGCCAATAGGCCCTTCGATATTCCATGCCATACTTTTCCGTGAACCCTTCGATCTGGCCATGGCCGAACATGGGAAGACCGGGCATGGTCACCAGCAGGACCGCCGCTCCGAAATACTTTCCCTCCTTGCCGAACTGGTCGATGGCCGTCCGTTCGTCGGGGTTGCTCATAAAATTCACGAACCGTTTAAGTATCTCGGGGTTGAACTCCAGGATGTTCTTGATAGTCTGCCTGTATTTGGCATTTTCTTCCATTTTCAGCATGTTCATGAATGCGCTGTTGTAAACCCGGTGCATGCCGAGGGTCCTGACAAAGTACCCTTCCATGAGCCAGAAGGCCTCCGCGAGGAGGAGGGTATCGGGCGCCTCCACTGCCATCCGGTCGACCACTTCGCGCCAGAATTCGCCGGGGAATACCCTGTCGAACTCTTCCCTGCTCATGCCGTGTTCGGCCCTGGACGGAACCCCGCTGCCGTGACCTGGCTGGGGAAACCAGAGTCGTTGGTAATGCTTTTTCGCCAGCGTCATGGCGGCGTCGAAGCGGATGATGGGGAAATTGCGCGCCACATGGATTATGGTGCGGATAACCGCCTCGCGTACCTCGGGAATCAGATAGTTGAGCTGGGCCGTATCGTTCCACGGGGTGCTCGTACCGTCGTTGCCATGGTAAATATAGCGTGTTTTCCCGGAACTGTTGTCGACGTGTTTGAAAACCACGGCGGCATCGCTCCGGGTCCAGTACCCGTCCTCAATGAAAAGGCTGATTTCGGGAGAAAAGGAGAGGTCCTGCCCGGTATAGTTGTAAGCCGGATACGGAGGGTAATCGAGCTGTATGAACCAGTCGGGATGCTCCCTGGTCCACTTGGAATAAATGCCGGTGTGGTTTGGGACCATGTCGCTCGCCAGGCGTATGCCGCGGCGCCATGCCCGTTCTTTCAAGTTTTCCAGGGCGGGTTGACCGCCGAGATCGGATGCAATAGTGTAGTCGTATAGGGAATAGGCGGAAGAAACCGCCTCCGGGTTTCCACACAGCTGCTTGATCTTCTGCGACGCCGGAGAGCGCTCCCAGACCCCGATGAGCCAGATAGTATTGAAACCCCATCCCGCAAGCCGGTCCAGCTCTTCGTCCGGAATCTGATCGAGCCTGGAAATGTCCCGTCCGTAGTATTTCGAAAGCTGATCCATCCATACATAGACCATCTTGGATATCATGACCACATTCGACATCCAGTCCGCATCCATGGAAAATCGTTCATATTCGGGGTAATCGTAAGCTCCTTTGCCGAACCGGGCTCCTTTGCCGAATTCGAGCACCTGCGGCTTGCCGGGGCCTCCCCACCATTCCCTCTCCTCTTCGCCGAGGATATCGAGCCCCAGAAGAATTTCCGAAAGAAGCTCATGGGGGAGCAGCATCGCCCAGTTGGCTCTTATATATTCAAGCTGGCCGGCCAGTGAAGAGGGTGAAAATCTAAACGGAAGGCGCAACAATTCCATCACGGGATATTCAAGCGGCTCGTACGGCGGGGCGTTGTCCAGCCTCTTGTCAAGGGCTGATACAACCTCCCTGAATGGTGTCGCGACAGCCAGGCCGGTATCGTCAAACAGCACGCGGAATTCGCCAAGAGCTGGATTCTGGCATGACAGGCTGAGGAGGAGAAATTCCCTGACAATCATTTTCTTCCTGCTGTCTGCAGGGTCTTCGGCCGAAAGATAGTCTAAGGGTCGGGCCTTTTTCTCGATGACCCCCGATCCGGGGAAGTGTTCAACGAACCCTTGCAGAGATTCATGCAGTTCTCCCGAATGATACTCCAATCCTTCCTCCTTCAGGATAGTGTCGAGGATCTCAGGTTCCTTTACCGCGGTGTACTGGTTCAGCAAATAGCGATAAATCCTGGTCAGTAATCCGTACAGGAACAGATTCCCCGCCTTTAACGGTTTCCCCTGACGTTCCGGTTCCTGGTTCAGGCGGCCTGCCACATGGCGATAGAAAATGATGTCCGGCGTGCCCGGCCGGCCGCGCAGATGTCGTGCCACGGAATCCAGTTGAAGTTTTTCCCATGAGTCTCTGGTGATCTGGATTTCATAAGGAAAATATTTTTTAGATTTGCCGTTTATCTTCATATCCTTGTACCTGCCTTCTGCCTATACGTGAGTCTGTCCGGAGAGCCTTGCGGCTGTCTTATTATAAAATCGAAATTTCAGCTTTGAAGATTACTGCATAAGGTTGGTTGCGTCAATTGACGTGTGGGAATCTTCTGAAATTAAAAATGAAATCGGATCTATCACCCAAACAAACGTTACCTCTGTCATTCCAGCGCACGCGGGAATCCAGGAATTTCGGGTGAGTTAGATAGACTGGAGCGAGTATGACGGCTTTTTGCGATACCGTCAATCTGGAAATTCTTGCCATTTCCAACGCTCAGATTAAGCAACCTTATTTTGGGTGGGTAGTTGCGAATTTATAAGGATATTCTTTAAAATTTTTAAGTCTAACAAGCTTGTGAAATTATGAAAAATCATTCTTGAGCGCTAAAAACCTGGCCGCAAGCTCGCTTCTGCGCTTTATTCCGATCTTCCTAAATATGTTATGAAGATGGTCCTTGACGGTTTGTTCGCTTATTCATAGCGACTCCGCGATATTCCGATTTGAATAGCCCTTTAAGACAAGAGCCGTGAGCTCTTTTTCACGCTTGGTAAGTTTATACATGTCGAGTTTTTGATGGAGACTATCTCCACCAGAGTATGGCTCAAGATGCGAAAGCCTGGCTTTTTTATCTGTGCCAACAGGCAACGACCAACCTTGGTATGTGCCTTACCCGCTCTCAAAAAAGGTTGGATAATAACCAGAACTAGGGTACTGGACCCTTACTGATGTTGAGCGTCCGTCACACCCACATGTAAAAAAATGCGCGAATCACTTTCTCTTCATCACGAAACCTTTTTGCAAGGGAGATTTCTTGAAAAAGGGTTTTCCATGAAGCCAATTACCTAACGTCTTTGCCGATTTTTTCTCATACTGAAAATCCAACTTTCGTAGGATTGATTTAGTTTATTTTAAAGATAAAATTGCTACTATGAAATATTACTTCGGTTTTGATAAGAACGTGAATGAATCCTCATATAGAAAATAGTCTGGCACCCATGATGTTAAACCTGACCAATCAAGCTTACTTTTGTAAGTCCTTCCCGTTTTCCATTGGCTAATGGCCGACCGTTTCCCCGGCGATGTAGTGGACGCTGTGTTGGTTGTTTCGTTCGATGATCTGGTTGAGACGGCGGCAAAAATTGAGGCCTTGTCCGATTTCAAGAGATGCCCTGACTTCGAACAGCTGGCGATTACTTTCAAACGGGTGGGCAACGTAGTCAAGGCAGGCTTGGATGAACCCGTGGATAAGGGACTGTTCCGGGAAGATGCGGAAAAAAATTGTATTTCTCCTACCTTTCAGTGTCGGAGAAGGCCGATAGCAAAATTGCCCAACGGAGCTATCTGGACGCGCTTTCCGAGATAGCAACACTTCGGGGAACGGTAGCCGCATTTTTCGATACGGTCATGGTAATGTCCGAAGATGAAAAGCTCCGGATCAACAGGCTTTCCTTATTGACCGGAATAGCCAGGCTGTTCGCGAATATAGCGGATTTCGCAAAGATATCTGCGTAACTGGAAAGCGGTTCTCCCCGGAAAACCGAACCGGGCGATGCTGCAGTATCGTGGAATCATTTTACTTTTGAAGAAAAGAACATAATCAGAGGAGGACTACAATGGCTGCAAAATACGTATACTTCTTCGGTGGCGGCAAGGCTGAAGGAACTGCGGAAATGAAAAGTTTGCTAGGCGGCAAAGGAGCCAACCTGGCTGAGATGACAAGTATCGGACTTCCCGTTCCCGCTGGCTTTACCATTACGACAGAGGTCTGCAGCGAGTATTATGAGAATGACCGCAATTATCCGCCGACCCTGAAGGATGAAGTAAATGCGAACTTGAACAAGATCGAGGGGTTGATGGGCAAGAAATTCGGTGATCCCAAAAATCCTCTTCTAGTTTCCGTCCGCTCCGGGGCGCGCGCTTCCATGCCCGGCATGATGGATACCATCCTGAATCTCGGCCTCAACGAAATTACCATCCAGGGCATTATCGATCAAAGCGGAGACAAGCGATTCGCCTACGACGCTTACCGTCGTTTCGTCCAGATGTACTCCGACGTAGTCATGGGGATGGACGGGTCAATACTCGAACATATCCTGGAGAGGAAAAAGGAGGGAAAAGGGGTCACCCTCGACACAGACCTTTCTGCTGAAGACTGGCAGGAACTGGTTTCAACATTTAAGGCCAAAATCAGGGAAACTCTCGGCCAGGATTTCCCCGAGGACCCGCAGGAACAGCTCTGGGGAGCCATCGGCGCGGTATTCGGTTCATGGATGAACCAGCGGGCCATTACCTATCGGAAGCTGAATAACATCCCCGCCGACTGGGGTACGGCGGTAAACATCCAGTCGATGGTGTTCGGCAACATGGGCGCTGATTGCGCCACGGGGGTTGCCTTCACCAGGGACCCCTCCACGGGTGAAAATTACTTTTACGGCGAATATCTTGTCAATGCCCAGGGAGAAGACGTCGTTGCGGGCATTCGCACCCCCCAGCCGCTCAGCAAGGCAAAGAAAAAAGACGGCGTCCCGTCCATGGAAGAAGTCATGCCGGAATGCTACCAGCAGCTCTTGAAAATCCGAGATATCCTGGAAAAGCACTATGTCGACATGCAGGATATTGAATTTACCATAGAAAAAGGCACGCTTTACATGCTTCAGACACGCAACGGCAAGCGAACGGCGCGTGCGGCGGTGAAAATCGCCGTCGACATGGTAAAGGAAGGTCTTATTGATGAAAAGAAGGCTGTTTTGAGGGTCCAGCCCAGCCAGCTCGACCAGCTGCTGCATCCGTCGCTCGACCCCAATGCGCCGAGAAAGGTTATCGCCAGGGGGTTGCCGGCTTCTCCGGGCGCCGCCAGCGGTGAAGTTGTTTTCAGCGCCGACGAAGCAGAAGTTGCAGCCAAAATCGGCCTGAAAGTCATTCTCGTTCGTATCGAAACCAGCCCGGAGGATATTCACGGCATGCATGCGGCCCAGGGTATCCTGACCGCCCGCGGCGGTATGACATCCCATGCGGCGGTTGTGGCCAGGGGCATGGGCAAATGCTGTGTCGCCGGTTGCGGTGAAATCAAGGTTGATTATGCGGCCAACGAGTTTACCGCCAACGGTAAAACCATAAGCAAGGGTGATGTTATAACGCTCGACGGTTCAACAGGCGAGGTTATGCTGGGCAATGTTCCCACCGTTCCTCCCCAGCTGACCGTAGATTTCGGCACGCTCATGACCTGGGTCGACAAATTCAGAAAGCTGAAGGTCCGCGCCAATGCCGATACGCCGACCGACGCCAGAGTAGCCCGCGAATTCGGCGCACAAGGTATCGGGCTGACCCGCACCGAGCACATGTTCTTCGAGGCCGACCGCATTGCCGCGGTGCGCGAGATGATTCTTGCAGACTCCGTGGAAGCAAGGAAGATAGCCCTCGCCAAGATTTTGCCCATGCAAAAGGGCGACTTTATCGGCATATTCAGGGAAATGAAGGGACTTCCGGTTACCATCAGGCTACTCGACCCGCCTCTCCATGAATTCCTTCCCCACGAGGCAAAGGACATAGAGGCCCTGGCCCAGACCATGGGTGTCAGCGTACAGGCTCTGAAGGCGAAAGTCGATTACCTCCACGAATTCAACCCGATGCTCGGTCACCGCGGCTGCCGTCTGGGCGTGACCTTTCCCGAGATTTACGACCTGCAGGTCCAGGCGATCATGGAAGCGACCTGCGAGCTGACTAAAAACGAAGGGTTTACCATCGTTCCGGAAATCATGATACCGCTTGTGGCAACGGTTTCTGAGCTCAAATCCCTAAGGGAAAATGCGGTCGGTGTCTGCGAAGGGGTCATCAAGCGTTATGGGGTCGAGGTGGATTACCTTATCGGGACGATGATAGAGCTGCCCAGAGCTGCGCTTACCGCCGATGAGATCGCTCAGGAAGCGGAGTTTTTCTCATTCGGCACCAACGATTTAACCCAGACTACGTTCGGCCTTTCCCGAGACGATGCCGGCAAATTCCTGCCACATTACTTGGAAATGGGACTCCTGCCGGAAGATCCTTTCGTCACAATTGATCAGGACGGGGTCGGTCAGCTGGTGAAAATGGGATGCGATAAGGGGCGTGCGGGCAGGCCGGGTATAAAGCTCGGAATTTGCGGCGAACACGGAGGCGATCCGGCATCAGTTATATTCTGTCACAAAATCGGGCTCGATTATGTTTCATGTTCACCGTTCCGCGTTCCAATAGCAAGACTTGCGGCGGCGCATGCCTCATTACAGGAAAGCAAGTAAGCAACTAGGGTTAAGAATAAACTAGCACATGGCACATGCGAAACTGTAAAGAAAAGAGCCGAAAGCTTTTATGATCATAGAAAGGATGGAGATACTATGCGAGAGGTAATGGGGATAATCCTTGCCGGTGGTGTGGGAGAACGTTTGAAACCGCTTACTGCATTAAGGGCCAAGCCGGCTGTTCCATTTGGTGGGAAGTATCGAATTGTTGATTTTGTCCTTAATAATTTTATCAATTCCGGGATTAATAACATAAAAATCCTCGTGCAGACGTTATCGCAACCGCTGATCAATCACATAAGCAACCTGTGGCCTTCGGTTCCAGTGTACAATTTTTTTGTCCACTCGATTCCTGCACAAAAGAGAGTCAGCGATGACTGGTACAAAAGCACAGCGGATGCTGTCTATCAGAATCTCAATATTTTCAGGGATAATCCGCAGTACACGAGGGTGGCCATCTTTTCTGGCGATCATATCTTCAAGATGGATGTGAGTCAGTTGGACCGGTATCATTTGGAAAAGGAATCCGATTTTACAATTTCATCAATGGTCATAAAAGCTGAGGATGCCGGCCGTTTCGGAATCATTGAGGTTGACGAACAAAGACGGATCATCGGATTTGAGGAAAAACCAAAAAATCCAAAGGAAATTCCGGGAAAACCGGGTTACTGCCTCACTTCGATGGGGAATTATCTGGCTGAAATCCCGGTTCTGATGGAAATATTGCATGAAGATGCAAGAATTGAAGGGTCATCGCACGACTTCGGAAAAAATGTAATACCGCTAATGCTGAAAAAAGGCCTAAGGATGTTCGCGTATGATTTCGCCGATAACAGAGTCCCCGGAGAGGATAATGTTTACTGGCGGGATGTCGGCACAATCAGATCGTACTGGGAGGCCAACATGGACCTGGTGAGTATCAAGCCTGCTCTGAACTTATACAATGAACTGTGGCCTGTAAAAACTTCGCCGGACTTTACTCCTCCTGCAAAATTAGTATTCAGGCAATCCCTGGTGGATAATGTAATCATGAGCGGCGGATGTATAGTTACTCAGGCCGAAATCGGCAACTCGGTGCTAAGTCAAAGAGTAGGCGTTGAAAAAGGGGCCTCCATCCGGGACAGTGTCATATTTGCAGGAGTCACTATCGGAGAGGGGGCAAAGATACAGAGAGCAATAATCGACAAGAATGTGAAAGTACCG
>Ga0335070_10010616_pt1 | contig 10768 bp, 10 predicted proteins | sample Lox_Sample_13_FD_206722 | JGI IMG/M metagenome (GOLD analysis project Ga0335070, IMG submission 206722) | Soil microbial communities from Loxahatchee National Wildlife Refuge, Florida, United States - Lox_Sample_1.3 | ecosystem: Environmental > Terrestrial > Soil > Wetlands | place: USA...
GATTGCGAATTTGGGGATGGGCGATGTTGGGCATGACCTCAGCGATTAATGGAAAGGCGCGCTGAACCTCCTTGCTGTGTTCAACGACGCTGTCACGGGTCATTGCCCCGATGACGATGCCTCCATCACTTCCCGGGCGAATATATTGGAGTTCTGGGATGTTGTTCAGATCCACCAACGCGTCTGGACGCGCCATACGAAAATTCATGGTGGGGATCAGGCTTTGCCCTCCTGCGAGGACTTTTCCAGTATAACCCAGCTCAGCGAGGTGACCGAGCGCCTCTTCCAGACTGGTTGGACCGTAATAATCGAACTGAATGGGTTTCATGTAACGGACATCCTTCTTACGATCGTAAACCCTGTTCTGCTGCTTTCTTCCTGGGTAGCCTCTCGTGCCAGAACGGAGATGGTTTTGCCTTACCGCCATCCCATAACTGCCTCGTGATCTGCATGTGGCCCAGGTGGAGGTCACTATGATCCACGACGTGGAGCAGCCCCCAGCGAACGCTGACCTCATAACCTTCAATAAGCCGGACGCCATCCAGGTCATCTGGCTCCAGGCTTGAGAGCACTTCCGAAACCGCCTGTGTAGACCGCTCGAGAATCACATACTGCTCATCCGTCGAGCCTGCCCGTATCTTGAATTCTGTGTCGCGATAGGCTTCGAGCTCAGAAAGCATGCAGATCTCCATGAAGACAGGTCCCTATTCCCGAGAAGAATGGGGCCTATCCTCAATTCAGTCTAAGCGCCCTCTTTGAAAGCCACAAACCGGCCCCACATCGACTCGGCTTCCATGGCTTTCTGGAGGTAACAGCCAATGTAGTACCGTCCGCCGGGAATATTGGCGATATCGCCCGCCAGGTTTTCGGCGTGGACGATCTGCTTCGGGAACAGGTTGAGGTGCATGTCCTGATAGTATGATTCCAGTGGATACATCTCGTCCCAATCCTTTCCAAAATCGCGGATCAGCTTGGCATTAGCCTCGGCAAACGTCTTGGGATGCCAGATGCGCATGATCGTGTTCATCGGGTGGTCGGCAGAAACCGCGTCTACGCCGATCCACTTGATCTGCATATCGGTGGCCCACTTTGAAAAGTCTGGGGAAGGGCCGGGATGCTTGACCATGTAGCGGAACTCATCGGAATCGGGGCTGTTCCAGCCGAATTTGTTCCATCCAGTTTTGATCACCAGGATGTCTCCGCGGCGGATGTCGACCACGTCGTGGATCATCTTGGGGGTGTATACGCTCGAATCGCTGACCAGCTCGGAGATATCGGCGACGACACCCGGGCCTACCCATTCTTCCAATGGTACCTGGCCGATGGTTCGCCCGGCGGGATAAAAGTGCTTCTCGCCATCCATATGGGTTCCCAGATGGATGGATGCGTTGCAGATCGAGCCGTTGCGGCCCATCCCGAAGAACTGGCCGCCGACGCGCTTGGTATAGGTGACGCTGAGCGGGATGTAATTCAGCCACTGCGGAGTCTGGACGCTGAAGGGAACGGTCATATCGTACATCGCGGCCTTTTCCATCTCCTTCAAAAACTCGTCCTGGTTCATCCACTCAGGAGCCTGCAGGGCAAAGACCCGCGCCCAGGCGGCTTCAACTTCCATCAAGGGGATCGGCATGATGCTGATCCAGGCGCGCTGGTTCTTGAGCTGGTCGATATCGCCCACAATCGCTTCACAGAAGACGAGGTGCGCCTTTGGCATGGTGATGTGGGTCAGCTCGTAATATTCGCCTTGCGGGAATACCTCATCCCATTTCTTGCCGGTCTCCTTGACCAGTTTTTCCTCGGCGAGGTTGAAGTGATTTTCATGCATCCGCCGGATGGGGGTGTTCATCGGGTGTTCCGCGCAGCCGCAGTCGACCCCGATGACCTTCAGCTTCATATCCAGAGCCCATTTGTAGAAATCCATCGATGGGCCAGGATGGCGGACATAAAAACCGAATTCTTTGGATTCAACCCCACCCTGGGCATGGGGATTGCGTACGTCTGGCTGGTCCCAGGAATAGCGGTGATACCCGGTGCTGATGATCAGGATATCGCCGGGGTGAATGTCGGCTTTTTTCATGATCATTTCGGGCGTATAGATGCTGTAATCCGAGACTATGTCCGAGATATCGACCACCACACCCGGACCGCTCAAATCTCGCAGCGGGATGTCCGCGATCGCCCGCCCGCCGGAGTCGAAAGCCCTCTCGCCCACCAGGTGGGTTCCAACAGTGTTGCTCCAGTTCAAGATTTGCCCGTTCGCGCCCTGACCGCCGCCATAGGCGCCGGTCACGCGCTTAAAAAAATGGACCTCGAGCGATTTCTCGCCGGGCCATGGGGGTGTAAAGATACTGCAGCCTTGAGTCAGGTCGTACTGCCTGGCTTCACACATCATCCGAATGAATGTTTCCCGGTCCATCATTCCCTCCGCAAACAGATTGATTTAGTATCCGTACTTCTCGGCAAATGCGACTAACGCATCCTCAAAAATGTTCATCGGCGGCGTCACCACGCCCGCTCCGACCTGGCCAACACCGGGGTCCTTATGGGCAACGCCGGTGTTCACCCGCGGGGGCAGATTCTTCTCGACCACCTTGCGAATATCCACGCCGGTGGGTGTCCCCCGGAAATCGAGCGCGGGGATATTGAAATATTTGTGTTCGGCAAAGGTGATCTCGTACATGTCAAGGGTCGTATTGATCGCGTCCTTGGGCGTCCCGCTGACAAACTGGACGATGGCCGGCGCAGCGGCCATAGCAAACCCACCGATCCCGGCTGTTTCGGTGATCACGCTGTCGCCAATATCGGGATTCGCATCCTTTTCAGTGAACCCGGGGAAATATAGCGCCTTGACCATCCCGGCGGGCCCGGTAAACCACCGGTCGCCCAGCCCACTGACGCGAATGCCAAAGTCGGTGCCGTTGCGGGCCATCACGGTGACGATGGTGCTGCCTTCTACGTTGTGCCCCGCATCCGCCATGGTTTTGCATGCTGCCATGACCGGGTTGAGGATGCTGAGCGCGTTCTGGCCCAGGAAGTTAACCACTTCAGAGGCGGAGAATTTGTCATCCGCTGTCTTGATAATGGCTGGAGCCAGTTGCGAGGTGTACAGCAAGGAAGCGGCATCCAGGCGGTTGTGGCCGTCGTCGCCCATATGTAGGGCTTTTGCCAGCAGGGTGCGCAGATCGAGCCCGCCCATCTGTTCGAGAGCCTTGCCGATCATGGAGCCCAACACATCGTTCATCCAGCACAGCCTGGAGATGACGTCCGGGCTGTAGGCGCCCATGCGCAGGACTTTGCCGCGGCCTTCGTTGAGGTTGCTGTAGGCAAAATTCCCGTGAGTCTTGTTCTCGACAATGTAGCACACCATCGAGGGAGAAATCACCCCCGCCATGGGACCCACGCTCGAGTGGTGATGGCAGGGCTCAAATTGAATCTTGCCGGTGCTGAGCAGGGCTTCGGCCTCTGCCCAGTCTTTAGCCTTGCCTTCGAAAATCAGAGCGCCGACCATCGCGCCCTTCATCGGTCCGGCCATCCGCTCCCATGTCACCGGTGGTCCCGCGTGAAGCAGCAGGTCGTCGCGCATCCCTGGGATTACGTCAAGCGCTTTGCCAACGCCCGTCAGGACCGGACGGGCTTCCATCATTCGATCGACGACATAGGCATTCGCCTTTTCAATATCCACCATCACGAATCCTCCAGTGTTTCTTAAATGCGATCTCTATGCATTAACGCTTCATCCGTTCCAGGATAGCCATCAATTTTTCGTTCCCGCCGGCCGGGGGTCGCCAGTCCACGTGGACCACCGGCGCACCCTGGACAGCCAGGTTGGCGGCGAACGACTCCAGACCAACATTGATCCCCGCGAGGGGACGCGAAAGCGTGGAAATGTCCACCGATCTCAGCGCCTGACCTTCTTCCGGGGCTGAATTTAATGCTCGCAGAATGCGTCCGGCGTAGCGAACGATCGCCTCGTTGCTCGGATCGCATTTCACTCCAACCGCTTCGAGCTGTTCGATTTGATGGTTCAGGTTCTGAGGATCCTCATCGGTGCCGGTGACCACCGCGACAACCTCCAGAAAACGACCGGCCTCCTGGGCTTTTACCTTGGCCGCTGCAACAGCGGGGGCTAACTCGGAGGCCGGATCTGGGTGCGAACCGTAGCCAATCACCACATCGAGCATGATCACCGCGACGGAGGGATCTGCGCCTTCTTCCATCAGCCGCCGGATGCGCAGTTCGTTGTCCATCATTGGGTGAAGACGGCCAACAGTGAATTCATCTTCGCCCAAATCCACGATGGTGTGTTCCTGGCTGACATAAGAATTGGCCAGCTTATATTCTTTATGGATCGGGGCATTGGCCCAAACCCTGGGCAGGTAGGAGTCCAGGAGGTGCTGGGCTTCGTAGGCCAGGGTGCCGCCGGAGAACAGGCCGCGGAAATACTTCTGGCCCGGCGCAAATCGCTCGAGGCCTAAATCTCGATCATCGGCCACTGCGGCGCCTTGTTCGGCCAGTTTGACGGCCAGTTCGGCCGCGGAATCCATGCTGCTGGAAAAGTAAAGGTTATCCACTTGCTGGGTAGTGACCGCCCGCGCGACGAAGCTGACCACGACCGGCTTGCCCGTCTTGCGTGCGGCTTTGAGGACTTCTTCAGCGACTCTCGGCGCCGGCGGCTTGGAAACCAGCAAAATTACTTTGGTTTCCGGATCGCGAGCAAGCACATCGATCGCCTGGCGGAAGGTCACCGCACCGACCTTTTCAGACATATCCCGGCCGCCTGTGCCGATACCATGGGTGATCCCGCTGCCCAACTGGTGAATGCGCGAAGTGACCTGCTGGAGCCCCGTCCCGGCCGCTGCGACCACACCGATAGGCCCCATACGGACCTTATTGGCGAACCCAAGCCCCATTCCTCCGATGATCGCCGTTCCGCAGTCCGGGCCCATGACCAGCAGTCCCTGCTCGCAGGCGCGTTGTTTCAGGTCGATTTCATCCTCAACCGAGACGTTATCGCTGAAGAGAAATACATGGCGGTTCAGGCGCAGCGCATCCCGGGCAACCCCGGCAGCATAGCGCCCGGCGACGGAGATTAGAACCCAGTTCGCTTCGGGCAGCATCTCGACCGCTGTTTCCAGGCTGTGCGGCTGATACTCCTGCTCGATCCCCGATTTTCTCCGGCTGAGAAAATTATCGACCTGGCCAATCGCATCGGCGGCTGATTTCTCATCATCGGCGCGTACCACGATCACCAGGTCGTCAGGCTTTGAGGATTCTATTTCTGGAGTAACTAAATTGATATGTCTAAGGAGCTCTTTATTTGAATCGGTCCCCATAATCACCCCGGCGTCTTGAATGCCGGTCAAACCCGCCAGCGAGCGCTGTAAATTCATCAATACTGCGGAGTCGTAGTACGCGCCGCTGCGAATCTCCGTTTTTACGATCGCCATTTTCCCTCCAGGAAAATAGAAAGTGGTCTTCCGCTGTACAACCGAAGGCAATTTGGATGAGCTTACAAAACTACCAGATGGCTATAGAATTGTTTTTTCAGATGATGGTGTATTTGTTAGAGTCCTGAATCCAAAGGGTTAAACCGAGTATAGCAAGAATAAATAGGGGTGTCAACCTATTTTAACTCAACTTGTATGACAAATTATCATAAAAAAAACTGACACCCCTCCTGATTTTTCGTAAATTATGTGACAAATTACTTAAGTAACAAACAACCCTCCTGATTTTGAAGGGCTGTTTGTTTGTCGCTGCTTATTCGCTGGTGCTTACAGGTCGACTTTCTCGGGTACGTGGAAGTTTTCGTTCGCCTTGCGGACTTCGTCGCTCACATTGAAATTGAAATCTGAGCCGATCATCTGCGAGGCAAAACTCTTGACGTTCTGCCACAGGTTGCGATCCAGATAATACACCCGGGCGCCGCCCAATTCGTGCTGGTATTCGGGCCACGGCTTGGTGGGCTGGGCCATCTCAATCCCGGCCATGCGCCAGCCGTTGTAGCTCTCGAAGGTGGACCACCACTCCTTGGCTTTGATCATCTCCATAGCATAATACGTCTTGGCGTAATACATCGCCCAACCTACCCGCCCCCGCCGGGTAAAGGTCATTGTGTGCAGGCTCAGGCTGATGTCTTCCGTCATCACCCGCCCGTTGGCAAAGCCAACCCATTCCCCCTCGATGGTTCCGACGAGCTGGAACGGGTCCTTCAAGCGCTTTCGCTTCCAACCCAAAATCTCCGCATAGACACGGACGCCGACGATGTCGTAGAAATCCTTCTCGACCTTCATCACTTTTTCCATATACCCTAGCATCGCAGGAACTTCTTCCATCTTCGCTTCGCGGATATACAGTATCCGTCCGTCTTTGAGGGTGATCATTGCCTCTGGCCACCTGGGCAGAGGCATCGGCGGAGCCTGGAGCAATGGCTCGATTTCGCTGACATCAAAAACTACCTGGTTTGTGGACACTTCGACAGGGGGGGTAAGTTTCATGTCTCTTTCCTCTTTGAGATATTCTTTTTTGGTTACTGGTGGTGCAGTGAGAGTATAGCAAAGAGGGTAGGAGAAGTCAACCCAAATGCCCCAAACGTCTGACAACTGACAGGGCTGCTGTATAATCAGTTCATGCGAGGATCGAAATGCGTGTGACCATCGAGTTGACTGGCCTGGCCCGCGATGCAGTGCACCAGAAAGAGATCCGCCTCGAATTGGATGAGGGTGCCACCTACGGGGAAATTGTGCGCCGGTTGGGGGAGATGTATCCCCGGTTAATCGGGTTGGTGATCGATACTGATGGCGATACTCTCCTGAGCGGGAATGTCTTAATCATCAATGGCGACCTGGCGACACCGGCCATGGTCATGCATGAATGCCCCCAGGATGGAACCCGGCTGATCCTGATGTCCCTGGTCACCGGCGGATCAGGCTGTTGAGCCGAAACAAGGACGAAAATCAGCGAAAATTGGGTGACTTTCATCTTCTCCCCTCCCCTTGATTTGTCTTACAATTAACCATGCTTCCATTACTGGCTGGGAATCTATTTATCGGTTATTTTTCCCTTCTGATCTTTTTTCTACCTATCCTACCCAATATAAGGACATGCCATGTCTGAAGAAGATCCTCGAATACTTGAACTGCGCGCTTACCGCGAAAAGGCCAGACAGGGCGGCGGCGCGGATCGCATCGCCAGACAACACGCAAAAGGCAAGCTGATCGCTCGCGAACGGATCGATCTACTCCTCGACCCTGGCACATTCAACGAGCTGGAGCCTTTTGCTGTTCAGCAGGTCGACCCCAACAATGAGCATAACCTGGGTGACGGGGTGGTTACCGGCTTCGGGCAGGTGGAGGGACGCACAGTCTACGTCTATGCCCAGGATTTCACCATCCAGGGTGGGTCATTGGGCGAAATGCAGGGCCAGAAGATTTGCCGCGCGATGGATCTGGCCGCGCAGGCCGGAACGCCGATCATCGGGATGATCGATTCGGGCGGCGCGCGCATCCAGGAAGGCGTCCACAGCCTGGCCGGATACGCCAACATATTTCGGCGCAATTCCCGTTATTCAGGCATCATTCCCCAGATCAGCGTGATCCTTGGCCCCTGCGCCGGCGGAGCGGCTTACTCTCCGGCGCTGACCGACCTGATTGTGATGGTGGAAAAGCAGTCCTTTATGTTCCTGACCGGCCCGGAAGTGATCAAATCCGTGACCGGCGAGGTGATCGACCAGGAAACCCTCGGCGGCGCGGAAACCCACCTGTCGATCAGCGGGCTGGCGCATTTGACAGCCCAGAGTGAAAAAGAGGCTCTGGATACAGTTCGCCAGGTTCTCAGCTATCTCCCTTCCAACCAGGTGGATAATCCGCCTATTGCCGCCTATCGCGATGATCCAACCCGAAAGTCCCCGGCGCTGAACAGCATAGTTCCGCTCGACCCGGGCCAGGCTTACAGCATGCATCAGGTCATCGACCATGTCGTCGACCGCGGCTCGTTCCTCGAGTTGCAAAAGAGCTTTGCCTGTAATGCCGTCATTGGGCTTGCCCGCATGGATGGAATGAGCGTGGGCATCATCGCCCAGGAGCCCAGCGTGATGGCAGGCGTCCTGGACATTGACGCTTCCGACAAGATCTGCCGCTTCGTCCGTTTTTGCGACTGCTTCAATATCCCCCTGGTCACCTTCGTAGACTCTCCTGGTTTCCTGCCCGGGACCGACCAGGAGCACCGCGGAGTCATCCGCCACGGGGCGAAAGTGCTGTACGCCTATTCGGAGGCTACCGTTCCCATGGTCAGCATCGTCACCCGCAAGGCCTATGGAGGCGCGTACATCGTTATGAGCAGTAAAGTGCTCTGCTGCGACGTCAGCTTCGCCTGGCCAAGCGCGGAGATCGCCGTGATGGGTCCTGAGGGAGCGGCCAATATCCTTTATCGCGAACAGATCAAGTCCGCTGCCGATCCCGCTGTTGAGCGTGACCGGTTAACGGAAGAATATCGGAAAAAATATCTCTCTCCCTATGCTGCTGCCGCTGCGGATGTCATCGACGATGTGATCGAACCCCAGGAAACCCGCCCGCGAGTGATTGCCGCTTTACACGCCTTGCAGAACAAGGTCGTCAACCCTTTGCCGCGGAAACATGGCAATATTCCTGTTTAAGGAAGCCAGATCATGAGTCAAACAACCATAAACTCGCTCTGGATCACGCTGATAGGCATGGGGATCGTCTTTCTCGCCCTACTGCTGCTCTGGGGATTAATGACCCTGATGGTCAAGGTGGGCGCTCCCCGGACGGAGGCCGAAGAAGCTTCCGAAATAGCCGAGGAGAAAGGAGAACCTCAGGTAGCCGGCGCGGCGATTCCCGTGCCTGATCTGGGAGGAGAATCCCGCCTGAAAGCGGCGGCCGCTGCGGTGGCAGTCGCTCTCGCCTTGCGTGCCAGGAAAAATGGCCACCCGTCCGCCAGGCCCACCGGTCAATCCTTCAGCGCCTGGCAATCTGTTTTACGCGCTAACCAGTTGACTCAACACTCCCGAATGTATACTCGAAAACAGAGAGGGACCGAGCAATGAACGTACAAGTGAAAATTGGCGAACAAACTTTCGACGTGGAAATTGGAGATCTCTCTGTCCGGCCGGTGCTGGCCAGGATTGGCTACGAGACTTTTGAGGTCTGGCCTGAAGAGGAGAAGATCGCTTCTCCCGTCGCCGAAACGAACAGCGCGGTTCAGCCCTCGCCGGCATCCCAGGCCCCCGTCGCCCATCCCAGATCGACCTCTGCCCCGGTGGCAATGCCCGCGGGTGGGGATAAGAACCTGGTGGTGAGCGCCCCAATCCCCGGAGTCATCACCCAGATCGCCGTCAAACCCGGCGATTCGGTGACCCAGGGACAGGAGCTGTGCATCCTCGAAGCGATGAAGATGAAAAATGCGATCCGCTCTCCCCGCGATGGCGTCATCGCCGCGGTGCTGGTCAACGTTGGAGACCACGTCGCCAAGGGGCATCCAATAATCCAGTTCGCGAGCTGAGGACCCAATGAATTTCACCCAATTGTTGCACGATTTAACCGTCGGAATCCAGACCTTCACCTGGGGAAATGCCCTCATGCTCGTCGTGGCCGGGGTTTTGATCTATCTGGCCATTGTAAAGGAATATGAACCCGTGCTCCTCCTGCCCATCGGTTTCGGCTGCATTCTGGCCAACCTGGGAATGTCCAACCAGATCGGTTTTATGAAAGTCATCTACGACGCGGGGATCACCACGGAACTGTTCCCTCTCCTGATCTTCGTCGGCGTTGGAGCGATGATCGATTTTCGCCCGCTGCTGGCCATGCCAGAGATGGTGATGTTGGGCGCGGCAGGCCAGTTCGGTATTTACGGCACCCTCATTCTGGCCACGCTCATAGGCTTCGACCTGAAGCAAGCCGCCTCAATCGGCGTGATCGGCGCGATCGACGGCCCAACCGCCATCTTCGTCGCCTCCAAGCTGGCTCCGGATATGCTCGGCCCGATCGCCGTTGCGGCGTACTCTTACATGAGCCTCATCCCAATCATTCAACCGCCGATCATGCGCTTGATGACTACGCGCAAAGAACGCCTGGTGCGGATGGAATACGCACCCAAACCCGTGTCCAATTCCGTCGTCATCGCTTTCCCCATCGTCGTCACCATCGTAGTCAGTCTGATCGCTCCCAGCGCTGCTCCCCTGATCGCCACTTTAATGTTAGGCAACCTTCTCAAGGAATGCGGCGTCGTCGACCGTCTGAGCAAAGCTGCCCAAAACGAGATCATCAATACTGCTACGCTCTTCCTGGGCCTGGCAATTGGCTCGACGATGACTGCGAAAAACTTCCTCAACCTACAGACTCTCGGCATCCTCTCTCTCGGGCTGCTGGCCTTCGTTCTGGACACCGTTGCCGGCCTGCTCTTTGGCAAGCTCATGTGCACGATCACCCGGGGGAAAATTAATCCTTTGATCGGCGCCTGTGGGATCAGCGCCTTCCCGATGGCCGGACGGCTCTCGGCGAAAATGGCCCTGGAAGAGGATTACGACAATTTCATCCTCATGCACGCCATGGGGTCCAACACGGCCGGCCAGCTCGGTTCGGTGGTCGCCGGAGGTTTACTTCTCGCCCTGGTCGCCGGGTTTGTGCCCATCTAAACCCTGTTACCGAGATCGTAAATCGAGTAGGGGGCGGCGGCTAGCCGCCTCCTCTCACACCACCGGACATGCGGGTCCGCATCCGGCGGTTCATCCAGAAATACGCAGTTCTTGATA
>Ga0335070_10010617_pt1 | contig 10768 bp, 8 predicted proteins | sample Lox_Sample_13_FD_206722 | JGI IMG/M metagenome (GOLD analysis project Ga0335070, IMG submission 206722) | Soil microbial communities from Loxahatchee National Wildlife Refuge, Florida, United States - Lox_Sample_1.3 | ecosystem: Environmental > Terrestrial > Soil > Wetlands | place: USA: Florida...
CCGCGCCGAAGATGTTGCCGTGGTCGGTCATGGCGACGGCGGGCATGTCGAGTTCTTTGGCGCGCACGACCAGCTTCTCGACATCGCAGGCGCCGTCCAGCATGGAGTAATCGGTGTGTAAGTGCAGGTGTACGAATTGGGACATTTCAGCCGTTGGATAACTTCGCCGTTCGTTAGCGCTGGTCGGCGGCGATGAGGGTGATTCCATTGTAACCGCTTGGCTTTGGGCGTGGCGTAGTTCCGTGAAAGAGTCTTGGCTTGTGGAAATTTATATGCTCGTGGATCGCACTGAGGGCCAGCAGGGCGATCTGAGTGCTAAGGTCTCACAACGCGGTTCTGAAAGCAAAGACCCGATGAAGTTCCCCATTGCCGGTCAAACGCTCGCATCAGAAGAAGGGGGTTTGCGCTCTGTAACGCAGGTAGGATTCGCCGAAGCGGATCTCCAGCTCGCGTTCTTCATAGAGGCGAACGAAAAGGATCCACGCCGGCGCGAGCCACAGGGTTGTCCACAGAAAGGCGTGCAGCGATTGGAGCCACAGGGCCCCAACAATGGAGAACAGCAAGGAAAAGAGTCCCATGGGATTGCGGCAACGCGCGTAGAGCCAACTGGTGGTGAGCTTCTTGCTCAGAGCTGTGGCAAAGGGCAACCCGAGGGCTCCGATGGCAAGATTCAGTACCGTCAGCGTCGCCAGAACGCCGAGAACCCACAGAGCAGGAAGACTGATGGCTTTAGGAAATGGAATCGACTTGATGGGATACGCTTGGGTGAAACGGAAGGCCACGATGAGAGCGCAGCCGAGCAGGATCCCTTCCAAGTAATGGACAGGGATCGTCAGGAGCGTGGCCCGTTCGGCTGTGGGACGGCGGTTAAGAAGCCATCGTCCGATGGCGGCGACCACCGGAACAAGCACGATGCCCCCCCACACCAATGCGACCGACCAAAGGAACGAGAAAGTGCGCTCAGCCGAGGCACGCCAACACAAAAGCACAACTACCAGGCCAGCCAGCTTAAAGGTGAGAATGCCAGCCGTCTTCATGACGCTGGCTTAACACAGAGAGCACGGCAATGTCAGTGAGCGCGCTTAACCTTCGGGCCGCGCATTCTTTCGGCCAGGCCAGTAAATGGGGCAACCGCCATAATCGTTATTGCCTCAAATGGCGTCGCCTCGATTCTGGTTGCTCTCCTCTATTTAAGAACAGTGGAAGTGGAAGTGGTTGTGGCCTGCGTCTGCTGAGCGGCGTAAGAAAGGATGCGATATAGCTCGAAATCGCTGTTGTGGTAGACCAAGTCCAGTTTCGACTTAGATCGGGCTATAAACGGCAGCAGGAAGTCTATGTCCTGCGCTTCCCGTCGATTGCACAGGAGGTAGGAGGCATGGATTTGCTCCGCAAATCGCCACAAATTGGCATCACTGCCGGTGTCGTAAACAGCTGCGGATCGGCGTACGAATAAAGTCAGCGCCCTGGGCCGGCGGCATAGAAACACGTCATGGTCATGCGTGCTCACCTGCACGCGGCGGCAGAGGTCATTGAATGACGCCAGCCCATCGGTTTCGGCGATGGCTTGCCAATTGTTGTTCCGATAGGCGATCAGGTAGCCAGTACCCAGCAGAAGGAGCAGCACCGCAGTCGCTACTGCGCGCGCGCGGGATTTCGCCAAATGCGATGATAGAAGAGACCCGCCAGCCACGACCAGGTACACGTAAAATGGAATCACGGGATAGAGGAGGCGTATACCTGGCCTGCCCGGCCAAATAATCACGGCGGCCAAGTACAACACGAGGCTGATTTCGACCAGTTCAGGTCTGCGCTTCGCGTGGGCGTACACACCAAGTATCGCCAGTGCCGTCGTGATCGCAAGGATTACAAACGTGAGAGCCGTTTTTGAATTCCCCATCCAGAATGTCGCCAGCGCCCGTGTGTACGCCAGGAAGTTGCCGATCACACTGGCGACTGTGGGATGAAATAAATCGAAATAGCTTCCCTGCCCTGACGCAATCACTCGACTTTGTGCCGCCAGCAGGGCTGCGCATATCGGCACAGGAAGGAGAGCAAATGCCGTGATCTTACGATGGAGTCGGAATTCGTGCAGCAGGAATGCGGCAACGATTGTGACCCCAATAGTTCTTGTTCCGGCGGTAACATAGAAGATGGTTCCCAATCCCAGCGCCCAGCTGTAGCTTCGGGACGCTCTCGACGCTAGCAACAGGGCCAACCAGAAAAAGAATACGAACGGCAGATCCGAGAGGACGTTGTCCTTCGCGGCCCAGAAGTTGGGATTGAAGCCCACCAGTGCAATAACCAGCGACGCGTTTGCCGGACTGGTGTACTGGACTAGACAGAGATAGATCACAAGCAATGCCAGCACGAAACACATGACCTGCTCGCACTTCATCGCCCAAAAATTCAGGCCGGCGAAGTGATAAACAGGTGCCAGCAACAACGGGAAAATCGGCGGATAAGTGGGGGGACCGTAGATCGGAACCGCGGGGTTGTAGATGTATCCGGTGTCCGCATAAGGCTTCCCGGCGGCTATGTTCTGAGCGTGGCGGATATAGAGCGCGAAATCGTCACCCCAGGTGTTGCCTTGGCGAATGGTGGCAATGTAGAAAACGGCGATAGCGATGAGGACAACAATTGCTGCGCAGTGCCGTCGCAAAGCATGCAGACATGCCGACTCACACGGCAGTTCTCCAAAGTTACCCGGATTTGGCACACCATGATCTTAGGAGGACACCCACATTTGTGCGGGTCATGCGTCACATTGGATTGTGCGGATGACGGCACGGCGGAATTCACCGCGAAGGACACGAAGGTGCACAAAGGAATTGTCGGTGCTATGTCAGCTGCTGGATGCGAGCAGCGCGAAGTCCACATCTCGATCCTGGTTGGCCTTGCGCGTGGCGCTCACATCGAGCGCAGAGAGAGGCACTTTCTTCGCTTGCCGCTCGTTGAGAACCCAGATGGTCTGTCCTACGATAGCGTAGTTCTCCACTTCTTGTTTATGGCCATCTTTGTAGACCAGGACAGCCGGCCGCGATGGCTCGCTTTTGGACTGCGTCTGTGGCGGAGTCTGCTGGGGCGGCGCTGATCGCTGCTCATAGAGCCGATCCAACCGATCTTGCAGCGCATCAATGCGCTGCTCGATCTGCTGCTGGTTGTTCATCATCTGCAGCTGGTAGGCCCGCAGTTGCTGATTGTCGTTATAAGACTCGGTGTAACCGGAGTAATCGAGCGGGTAGTCCCAATCCCAGCCGGGGTAGTAGGCATAAGACCCTGGGTAGCCCCCATAACCGTAACGGGACCCGTAGTAACGGGAGCCATAGTAATGGTGGTGATGGTGCCAGCTGCCTGAAGTGCCCGATCCGCCGTGCCTCCAACCGTGACCGGAACCGCCACGGGTTCCATGCGATCGGGCGGACATTCCGACTGCGTGCATTCCACCTGCGGCACGCGCGCCTCCGCCATGCGCGGCTCCTCGCATTTGTGCCGAGGCCGGGAGATACAGCAGCACTGCGAACGCCGCGATCAGGGTGGAGCGACGCATGTGCTTATTATAAATGTACTGGTGAAGGTCCGGTGATAATTCAGCGCTTCTTGGCCTTTTTCGGCGCGGGTCTGGCTTGCTTCTTGGCGGGTACTGCTTGAGCTGGCTTGGCGGGTTTTGTCAGAGCCGCTTTGGCGGGCGCAGTTTTCGCAGCTGGTTTGGGCTTTTCGTCTTTCTTTGGCGCCGCTGCGGGTACAGGTGCGGCTGGGGCCGTCGCAGTTGCCTTGCCTTTCTTCCTAGCCGCAGGCTGCGGACCGGCAGGGGCTGGCGGCGTACTGGCGGCCGCAGCGGCTTTGGCCCGTCCACGTTTGGGCGGGGGCGGAGGTGGCGGAGGCGGGGGCGCCAACGGCTTGAGGAATCTCAGGATTTCCGTGCGCGAGCGCAGCTTTCCATCCAGCATCAGCATGAAAGTGTCGTGCGCGATTTTCGGGTACTCCGGCAACTGCGGGGTGATAAATAGTTCCGCCATCTCCGGCAGCGGGAGCTTCTGCTGAACCTGCCGCCACTTGCCCAGGAAGCTGCGGATCTTCTGCAATACCGTCTGCTGCTTCGAAGTGACCTCCAAGAACAGGATCATCTCCGGACGCGCTTCCGCCAGCAGCTTCCAGGTGCGCGAGGGCGTTGCCGCTTCTTTGCCGGTCAACTTTTTCGCTAAGTCCTTCGCGTTGTCTTCCAGATCACGCCAGGCCGCGACCAGATCCCTGCGTGGGATCATCTTTTGCATGTCGGAAATTTCTTTGTCGCTCAAGCGCGCGGTGAGGAAGTACAGGACGGCGGGCGCGGGGTCGGGGCTCAGGCCGAATTCGCCCATCTGTTGGCGCGTCTTCATCAGCTGAGTAAGACCGGTCGAGTCGATCTTGGCGGTCGTCCAATGGGGGCTGAGGACCTTCAGCCATTCTTCCTTCTCGAGCATTTTGACGATGTGGACGGGATCGTCTTCATAGGCCAGCTGCTCAGTTTCGTATCCGATGGCGCCATTGCTGATGTGCTCGATGTAGTTGTTTTCTTTGGCTGATTCGAAACGGGCCTGGGTACGTTCATCCAGAGGCCAATGAAAGCGCGCTGCAAAGCGGGTAGCGCGAATTAGCCGCGCGGGATCCTCGACAAAGGCATAGTTGTGCAAAATGCGAATCAGCTTGGCTTCGATATCGGCGGCGCCGTTGAATGGATCCATGAAAAGGCCGCGCGAACCGGGGTTGAGCGACAGGGCCATGGCATTGACGGTAAAGTCACGGCGGCGCAGATCTTCCAGAATCGTTCCCGCCGCGACGATCGGCGGCTTGCCTGTCTTCTCATAGCGCTCGGTGCGCGCCATGCCGATCTCCGCGCGGACGTTTCCCTGGCCAGTGATGTAGAGAACCTTCAGCTCGTCGTCGGCGAACTGCACGCTTGCTCCGCCGCTCTTTTCCAACTCTTTCTGCAGCTTGAGTGGATTGCCTTGAACAGTGAAATCGAGATCGCGGATGGGAAAGCCGCTGATGATATCGCGGACCGCGCCGCCGGTCAGATATACATTCATGCCGGCAGCCCGGGCGACGTCCTGAACCAAGGTCACGGTGCGCAACTGATCCGGGCTGAGCCGGGTCTCTAAGGTGTATATGTAATCGGCCATGCCTAGCTTTAGGACTGCTTAAAATAAGAGCCGCAGACGGCCGAGGCGGCCGTCACTACAAGATTTCCACAGAAGATCGGCAAGTAGGCGCAGATCAGGCCCGCTACTTCTCCGTAAGTAGCTATATTCATGAGACTTATACTGCCCGGGATGGCTTTTGGCAAGCAGATGAAAATACCATACCATTGACATTTTGGCTACTGATATCGACAGGGTTGCCGGAAATTGCATAAAAGGTGCGACAATCGGGCAGGCTGCCGCCGAAACCAAAGTTGTAACGGATGCCCTCGACACACAAGAAAGTCATCGTTCGAAAGGCTGACCGCGACACCCTCAACGGGTACGTGGCGCCGGCCAATTTCATCAATGAAGGAAAGCTTGAGGTCCTGAACACGGCCGGCAACGTGGTTGGGATCGACTTGAAGGACATTAAGGGCGTCTACTTCGTGCGCGAGTTCGCCGATTCGGAGTCCCTCAGCAGAAAAACTTTCACCAGCCGCCCGCGCAGCCAGGGGCTATGGGTGCGGCTGAAGTTCAAGGACGGCGAAGTACTGGAAGGCATGATGCCCAATGACTTAACGCAGGCTCTCCCCGAAGGCTACCTGGTCAATCCCCCTGACCTGCGCTCGAATACGCAACGGATCTTTGTCCCCCGCACGGCTTTGGCGTCTCTGACTGTGCTGGCGGTTATCGGCGGAGCACAACGACGAAGACGAGCTGCAGCGGAAGATGTTCGGCAAGTTCCCATGTTCGGGGAATAATGCTTTGGCCATGGATTCACACGGATTTTCACGGATCAGGCGCTGTGAAGATCAGTGGCTGGCAGAACAGCTCAGGACTCAGTCCTTCTCATCTTGCGAGGGTTGAATTTCGCGGAGAAGCTTGTTCACCAATTCCGAGCGGCGGTTCGTTTCTAATTCTCTCTGTAATTCTTCCAGCGCAAGCGAGACTACGTGGTAGTGGTGCGTTCCCGCGAGTTTGGGATCGCTGGTCAGCTGCAGCCACATGGTGTGCAACAGTTCCAGGTCCTGGGGACGCAGACGCGGAGTATGCGGACCGAGTTGATACTCCTGAATCGAACCATGCGGGCCGTAAATCTCCAGGGTCAATCGCGGACGGGGTTCGGGAAGCTTTTCCCATGCGTCTCCCGTGAGTTTGGCCTGCTCATCGCTCGCTAACTTATTGGAGCGGCCGCAGACAATGCGGCTGGAATCGAGTCGCTGCGCGGTAAGTATGATCGCCTCGAATACGTCGGTTGCCGGAACGACAAGCAGTGATACAGGCTTGCCTTCCTTCTCGGCGACCGCAACCACGCTGGTGAACAAGTCTTGCTCATAGTGGTCGAAAACTTCCGTCGTGTCCATGACCCGGCTGCCACTGAAGCTGTGTTCGCGATGGTAGAGGCGGGCACTCATGACTACCACGTCCTGCTGCGTGGTGTTTGTGCGCGCCAGCACCTGCCGCAAATAGTAGAGATTACGAGGGTCGCGGACCGCCACCAGGATATTGCCGGGACGCACCCCCATCGCGCCGCTGCCTAATTCCTGGTCTCCGTAAACGCGGAATTGATCCAGTTGCTCGGGCCTTCCCGCACGCTCGCGAGCGACGCGATGCTCCGAATAGGTGAAAAGGCCGAAGAAAACGGCGCTGAAGACAACTCCGGCAATGGTGGCTTCGTACTTCGTGAAAAGATTCACTACCGCTGTGACGAAAAGAACGAATGAGATGAGGGCCAGTCCAACGGGAACCTCTTTTCCCGCTATGTGGAAATTTCCGGGTACCTTCCACTCGCGATTACTGGGTTCGGTGTAGCGGAGGACCAGAACCGCCATTGACTTCATGGCGAAGCTCCAGATCACGCCGAAGGCATAGAGCGCCGCCAATATGTACACGTTCCCGTGGCTGAGAATAATGGTGGCCAACTGAAGGCCGACGATCAGATTGATGATGCGGTAGCTGGTTCCGAAGCGCGTGTGCGGTTTCTGAAACCAGGAAGTGAGGACGCCGTCTTCGGCGACCCGGTTGAGAACTCCGTTGGCTCCCACGATCGAGGTATTCTGAGCCCCGGCCAGAATCAGGACACCCACCAGAACGACGAAACCGTGGAATAGAAGTTTTACCCAGACTGGCCCGGCCAGGTACATGGAAATTCCGCCGATGAGGTTGCTGAAGAACTCAGGGCGGACATGGTCGGGAATCATCATCACGGCAAAGAAAGAAACCAGAGACGTGAACAGAAGGCTGTACACGAAAATGACAAGCCCTGTCTTTTCCAGGTTCTTCAGCTTCGGGTGCTCGATTTCGCGATTGACCTGAGCCAGAGTCTCTTCGCCACTCATGGCCAGCACCGAGTGGCCAAACCCCACGAACACGATGATGAACATCAAATGGCTGAGCCAGGTTCCGTTCAGCCAGCCCAAGGATTCTTTATTGAGCGGAATCACTCCCGGGTGCAGCGGGCTGGGCGGCAAGTTGAAAGAAGGCATTCTGAGGATCGTGTACACCGACCAGAAGATCAGGATCACCACCATGACACTGGTCACGATCATGATCTGCACGGCTTTTTCACTGGACTCGTGGATGCCTTCCAGATTCTTGCGCCAAAAATAGAACACGACGAGGATGGCGAATGCGGCGGCGAAAGTATCTTCCGGAAAATGGGAAAAGGGGTGTCCGGCATAACGCGCAATATCCTCGACAAAACCGGCGAGGTACTGCCCAGCAGAAACCGCGCTAATGGGGCCGGTCAGGACATAGTCGAACAGCAGCGCGGACACGGAAAACTTGGCCAGACCACCGCCCATCGCTTCCTTGACTACCCGGTAAACACCGCCGCGCACGAACATGCTGCTGGATTCGATATACAGCGCGCGAACCGCGTAGCTGAACAGCATGACCGCCAGGATGAACCAGGGTGCACTCTTCCCGATGACTTTTTCAGCATCGCCGCCGGCGTAATAAGCGGAAGAAGCAAGGTCAGAAAGGACAATGGCGGCGGCGCGCCAGAAGGAGATGAACGACAGCATGACTGTCGTCGCTACGAAGACTTTTACCGCCGGACGTTTAGTCTCGATTAAGGTGCTCATACCGCGGGACAGGGATGTGCGCTCGAGCTACCCTTGACGATAGCACAGCACCTCCGCGACACGCAGGCGAGCCCCGATGTTAATGAAATTTTTTATATCTTCTTTATGATTTTTTATATGAACGCTTTACTCGCGCTTTATGCCGGCTGCGGTTATCTTCTATGCCCGCTTTCTGTGGGCGATGCAGGCGGATCTGCGGCATCCCTGGAAAAGCCGGTTAGGTACTCCGGAGCTTACCGGCGCCGTCCTCTGCTTAAAGGTGATGTCGCTGACCTTTTGGAGCAGACGCGGCGCGACGCCGCGCTGTACCGGGCTAAGAAGTTCTGACGATGATCGTTACCTCTAGTTGTTGTTGCCTCGATCTCAGTCCTGACCGCTGGATGCGGCGGCTGATCGCGCGGTTTGCCCCAGAGCGGCTTTGGCTTCGCGAATGCCCGCAGTGATGCTCTGCTCCCAATCCAGGTGTGGCACGGGAGACCTTTCCGCTGCCTGAAAGAACTCGAGCGCCTTTTCTGGCCGATTAAGTTTCTTCAGGCACAGGCGCGCGGCTCCGATCTGGGCAACAATGGATTGCCGGTCAGCGGGATAGGCATTGAGTAGTTTTTCGTATTCGGTCAGGCAGCGATCGTACCGCTGGAGTTTCTCCGCGACACGACAAATCTCAATCCAAGCGGCAGGAGACAGGTTTTTGCTGCCCGCGTTCAGAAACTCTTCGTAGCTACTCCAAGCTAATTCGTGCTCTCCGGCCTTGGCGTGAACCTCGCACAGTTTCGCCAGTACTTCGGAGCGGGCCGCGTGATCTTGTCTTTGCTGGTGAACGTGCAAGAGCAAGTTGCACGCGTCCGCCGACGGCTTGCGTGCGAGATAGCCATTAAGGACGGTTTCGGCCATGTCCAGCTGGCCTTTGTCTATCATGTCGCTGGCCTGCTGAATCTCAGGATCGCTCTGCAGGGTCAGTTCTTGTTCGATCTTCTGATTCGCCTTCTGTTCCAATCCCGAGTAGCGCAAGCCCAAAGCAGCCAGCGCGCCGAAGACGAAGCCACCCACGTGTGCCCAGTGGGCGACGCCGGTTGCCTGTCCCAGTGATCCATAAAAGAGTTCCATGAACAGCCACGCCGGGAGGAGCCAGTAGGCCGCAGCCTTAAAGCGAAAGCGGGCAATTGCCCACCACAGCATTTCGATCTTCATTTTCGGGAAGCGCACCAGGAATGCGCCCATTAACGCGGCCACCGCACCCGACGCGCCCAGGGTCGGCACGATGCTCCCGGTGTTCAACCAGGCATGAAACTGTAACGCGGCCACTCCGGCGATCAAGTAAAAGGCGGTGTACAAATAACGGCCCCAGAAGTCCTCAAGCACGAAGCCCGCCAGCCATAAAAACCACATGTTGCCGATTAAATGCAGCCAGCCCCCGTGCAGGAAATTGGCCGTGAGGTAAGAAACGGCAGTGGGATGGGCGGGTACAAAGGCATACTTATCAGCAATCGAATTGACTCTCGCCTGTTGGAGCTGGGCGCTGAGCGAGTCCATTTCGGACTGCAGGGCTTGAGTATCCTGCTGCGGCTCCTCCTGTGTATTCTCGTGCTCCAAATCCTCGGTGGCTGGAATACGCGTCACCGCGTGCGTCTTTGCCAAGCGCTCCCATTCCGCAGGAACCTGCCGCTTCACGGTATCAACGATTTCTTGTGCATCGCTCGAGAGATTCAGTTCGGGATGCGTTACAGCCAGCATCAGTATGCGCAATTTCAGTTGACCGATTTGCTTCTGCTGTTGCTCCAGATTCTGGAACGTGCCGAGAAACACGACCATGTTGATGGCGATCAGCGCGAAGGTGATCACCGGCCAGCGCCGGGCCGACATGTTCTCGTGCCGAATGGGGATCAGCATGCGTAATCCAAACGATTGAAGCGCGGGGAGTTGTTTTAGTTTAGCGACTTGGAGTACGTGCAATTAGATGGAGAAAGTATTGGAACCAAAGTAACCGTCAGTGCGGCAAGCTGCTTGGGTTTCAGGTGACGGGACGGCGTCCGTTAGAATCGGTCGTTCCCTGATTTGCGGAACTTTTCTCTATGAAGCTCTCACAGATTGCCTCAGTCCTCGGAGCCCGCCTGGAAAACGGCTCTCCGGAAACGGAAATCACCGGTGTCGCCGGCATTGAAGAAGCTGTGCCCGGCCAGATCACGTTCGTAGCCAATCCGAAGTACGCGGCAATGGCTCGGACGACGTCAGCATCAGCGGTCATCGTCACCGATGACTTCCCGGCTGTTACCGCTGCCACTTTGCACTCCAAGAACCCTTACCTGGCCTTCGCGCGCGCCGTTGAGTTGTTCTATCAGCCGCCGCAGTACGCGCCCGGGATTCATCCCACCGCCGTGATTCACAGCTCCGCAAGGATTGGCGGAAGCGCGCATATCGGGCCCTATGTGGTGATCGAGGAAAACGTTGATATCGGGACGAATGCGGTTTTGCTGGCTCACGTGGTGATCTATCGCGGCGCCCGGATTGGAAACAATTTTTTCGCGC